>Ga0210077_1000023_pt1 | contig 99788 bp, 85 predicted proteins | sample RushMan_CattailN_5_FD_185556 | JGI IMG/M metagenome (GOLD analysis project Ga0210077, IMG submission 185556) | Wetland microbial communities from San Francisco Bay, California, USA, that impact long-term carbon sequestration -... | ecosystem: Environmental > Aquatic > Marine > Wetlands ...
TCCTGGCGGTCTATCCCAACGGCAACGGCGAGAAGGAGGTCCTGCCCAAGGCGAAGGAAGGCGAGACGCTCAAGCTCCTGGAGCTCGAATCCAAGCAGAAATTCACCGAGCCCCCGCCCCGCTACACCGAAGGCACGCTCGTCAAGGAGCTCGAGTCGCGCGGCATCGGCCGGCCCAGCACCTACGCCCCGATCATCGCCACCCTGCAGGGCCGGACCTATGTGGTCAAGGATAAGGGCAAGTTCATTCCGACAGACCTCGGGATGTTCGTCACCGATTTCCTGGTCAAGTATTTCGCGGAGCTCATGGAGTACAAGTTCACGGCCCACATGGAGGAGGAGCTCGACGAGATCAGCGAGGGCAGCCGGAGGTGGGACGAGAGCCTCAAGGAGTACTACGCCCTTCTCGAAAAGTACCTGCAGGCCGGCCAGGAGACGGAAGGCTTCAAGAGGACGGGCATCCCCATCGAGGAAACCTGCCCGAAATGCGGCAAGCCGCTGGTCATCAAGGATGGCCGGTTCGGGAGGTTCAAGGCCTGCTCGGGCTATCCGGAGTGCGCGTTCCGGGAGAGCCTGGTGAAGAAGGAGTCGAAGCCGCTCGACGAGGCCTGCCCCCAATGCGGCTCCGGGCTCGTCCAGAAGTTCGGCAAGTACGGGGCGTTCGTGGCCTGCTCGAACTATCCCAAATGCAAGTACATCAAGAAGGAAAACGTGGAGACCGGCATCGATTGCCCGCTCAATTGCGGCGGCCGGATCGTCCGGCGCAAGACCCGGCGCGGCAGGCTGTTTTACGGATGCAGCAATTATCCCAAGTGCACGTTCGCGACCTGGGACGAGCCCGTGAACAGGCCCTGCCCCGCCTGCGGCCAGAAATTCCTGCTCAAGAAGAACGTGATGAGGGGGGAACCGTATCTCCATTGCTGGAACGAGTCGTGCGCCTTCAAGGAAACCGTCGCGGCGGAAAAGATCTGGGAAAAGGGCAAGGCGGAGGAACCCGGGCCGGGCGGCGATGAACAGGGAACTCGCTGAATTCCTGGCCTACCTCGAACACGAGAGAAACGCCTCTCCCCACACCATCGCCGGGTACCGGCGCGACCTCGTCCAGCTGGCGGCCTATCTCAAGGAAGCGGGCGTTCGCTGGAACAAGGCCGGCAACGTCGTTCTGCGAGGCTTCCTGGCCACGCTCTACGAGAAGAAGCAGAAGAAATCGACCATCGGGCGCAAGCTGGCCGCCGTGCGTTCCTTCTACGACTTCTGCGCGCGGAAGAAATGGATCGCCGAGAACCCGGCCAGGATCCTGACGACGCCGCGGCAGGACAAGAAGGTTCCTTCGTTCCTGTCCGAGGAGGAGGCGGCCCGGCTGCTCGAGATGCCGCGGGGGGGACGTCCGGTCGATCTGCGCGACCGGGCCATCCTGGAATTTTTCTATGCCACGGGAATCCGGGTCAGCGAACTGGTCGGGATCGATGCGGCCGACGTCCACCCGGCCGAGAGGCTGGTCCGGGTCCGGGGCAAGGGCAAGAAGGAGCGGCTCGTGCCTTTCGGCCGGAAGGCGACCGAGACTCTCCAGGACTACCTGAGGCGGGGCCGGCCGCGGCTCCTGGAGGGGGCCGAGGGCGCGGCGGATGCCCAGGCCGTGTTCCTCAATTACCGCGGCGGACGGCTGTCGGCCCGGTCGGTCCAGCGAATGGTCCACAAATACATCCTGAAGACATCCGTCAGCCGAAAGATCAGCCCCCACTCCCTCAGGCATTCTTTCGCCTCCCACCTTCTCGGCCGGGGGGCCGACCTGAGAGTCATCCAGGAGCTGCTCGGGCACGCCAGCCTGGCCACGACCCAGAAATACACCCACGTGGACCTGCGGCAGCTTCTCGACGTCTATAAGAAAAGCCATCCGCGTTCATAAAGGCCGGCCGCTCGGTCGCCCGCCGGCGGCAACGGGCGTTGCCGGAGGCTGGCCGAAATCGTCGACACCCATTGACGGCGGGATTCCTCGTTCCATCCATAAGTATATTATCGAGTGCAACTTAAGAATCTGGCCGGACCTGGCATCCGGGTTGCATATGCCCCCTGCGAAAGGAGGTCTCACTCATGACCACAAAAACAAACAAAGGACTGGCTCTCTGGTTGGCGATGGCGCTCGTCGTCGTCTCGGTGTCCTGGGGTTATGCCCAAACGAATCCGCCCAAGGCCAAGATCAACATCAACACGGCCACCCAGGCGGAGCTCGAAACCCTGCCCAGGATCGGCCCGAGTGTCGCCAAGGGGATCGTCGATTTCCGGACCCAGAACGGCAACTTCAAGAAAATCGAAGACCTGATGAAGGTCCGCGGGATCGGCGAAAAGATCTTCCAGCAGATCAAGGACCAGATCACCGTGGGGCAGGACAGTCAGAGCAAATGAGCGCAGGGAGGGGGCCTTCCCCCTCCTTACCCTTTCCTGACGGGGCGTTTGGCTCCCGGGCGGCGGGCCAGGAGATAGCGTTTGACCTTGCGGAGGGCCCGGCCGCGGTGGCTGACGCCGAGCTTTTCGGCACGACCGATTTCGGCGAAGGTCTTGCCGAGCGCCGGATAATGGAACAGGGGGTCGTAGCCGAACCCGTTGCGGCCGCGCGGCTCATTCAGGATCCGGCCTCTGACCTCGCCTCGGAATTCGCCGAGGACGCGCCCCCGCTCGGACAGGACCATGACGCAGACGAAACGGGCCCCTCGTTGCGGGGCTGGAAGGCCCAGGAGACGCCTCAGTAGCTTGGCGTTGTTGCGGGCATCGGTCGGATGGGGCGTGGAGTAGCGGGCCGACCTGACGCCTGGCTCTCGGCCGAGCGCATCGACCTCGAGGCCGGAATCCTCGGCCAGGACGAGGCCTCTCCATTTCCGGCTGTAAAAGAGGCTCTTGGCCCGGGCGATTTCGAGAAAGGTGCCGCCGCGCTCGCGGTGGGACAGACCCGGGAGAGCCTCGGCCAGGGGAACGAATTTGAAGGGCAGGCCGGTCAGGAACTTGCGGATCTCGCGGGCCTTGCCGGGATTGGTCGTGGCCAGGAGCAGGGGCGTCTCAGTCAATCTTCAGCTCTTCGATATCGGCCAGCTCGAAGAGGCCCTGGTTGAACTCCTGCTCTTTCTCCTCGGAAGCCGCCACGTAGAACGTCACGGTGAGCGACGTGTCCACACGCTTGAGGGCCAGCTTTTCGAGCCTGAGGCCGTGGTGCATGGCCAGCTTGCGGAGGCTCGAGAGGATGTAGGGACGTTCCTTGAGCCTGATGTGGTAATGGAACTGCGCTTTTCTCAGGTAGGAGGCCTCGACTTTCCGGAACAGGATCAGGGTGGCCATGGTCAGGACCGTGAAAATGACGGCCGGGATATAGTAGCCAGAGCCGATCACCAGGCCCAGGCCCGCCACGACCCACAACGTGGAGGCCGTCGTCAGGCCCGCGACAGTCCCTCTCTCGTGGAGGATGGTGCCCGCTCCGATGAAGCCAATCCCGGTAATGACGCCCGCGGCCATGCGGACCAGGCTGTCGGATGTGCCTCCCTTGGCCTGGATGATGAGGACGGCCAGCGTCATCATCATCGTGGCCCCGACGCAGACCAGGATGTTCGTCCGGAACCCGGCCGGTTTTTGGCTGGCTTCGCGCTCGAGCCCGATCAGCCCGCCGAGGGCGATCGCCAGGATCAGCTTCAGGATGACTTCGATGATTTCCATGTGTTTGCCTTTCCGGAAGGCGCCGGGCCGCCTTCCCCACGCCGGTTTCCCATTTTTAACATCCCCTCGAGGCGTTGTCAATTCGGCACCGGAATCCGCGCGACTCTGGGCTCCAAGGGACATCGCGGTCCGCCATGGGCGCGTTCGGAGCGCAGGAGGCCGGAAGCCCGACGGGTCGGCGGAGGCGGCCTTGAGGGGGGAATCATCGGGCGCGGGCTGAGACGGGCCGCAAACCGGCCGGCCCGGGCGTATTGTCAAATGCCGGGAATGCCCCTATAATCCTGTTCGGTCGTTACATGGTCTGTTCAGGCGAGAAGGTCTTCGTTCTTCACAAGCATGACGCTATTGACCAGGTTGCGCAATCTGAGAGGACAGGAGGTCCGGCGCATGCGGATTCTGTTGGTTGAAGACGAAAAAAAGATAGCGGCGTACATCGCCCGCGGCCTTAAGGAAAAATCGTACGCAGTCGACGTCTCTCATGACGGAGAGGACGGCGTGTATCGAGCCGAGATCAATCCCTACGACCTGATCATATTGGACGTCATGCTTCCCGGGAGAGACGGGATAGCCATCTGCAGGGAATTGCGAAACAAAGAGATCGACGTCCCCATCCTGATGCTGACGGCTCGGGATGGGCTGGACGACAAGATCAAGGGCCTCGATTCCGGGGCCGACGACTATCTGACAAAGCCGTTCGCCTTCAGCGAGCTTCTGGCCCGGATCAGGGCTCTCTTGAGGAGGCAGCGGGCCGATAAATCCTGCCTCCTCAGGATCGCCGATCTGGAGCTTGACCAGTTGGCGCATCGAGTCCGACGCAGAGGAGAGGAAATACAACTGACGAGCACGGAATACGCCTTGCTCGAGTATCTCCTGCTCAACGCGAATCAGGTCGTCACGAGAACGATGATCTCCGAACATGTCTGGCACGAAGGTTTCGACAGTTTTACGAACATCATCGACGTCTATATCAATTATCTGCGAAACAAGATCGATAAGCCCTACGAAAAAAAGCTGATCCAGACGGTTCATGGAGCCGGCTACATCCTGAAGGGGTAGGGCCATGAGAATTCGCTCCCTGAGGTTTAGGATCAGCATCTTGTACTCGCTCTTGCTCGGTTTTACGTTGTTGATCTTCAGCGCCATACTCTATTTTTCGTTATCCAACCTCCTCTACAACGATCTCGACGCGGAGCTCGGCCGCAAGGCCAGGGCAATCGATAACGCCATTCACTCCTATCTCCGGGTTTCCGGGGATCAGGGTCAATCGTTCGACGGAATCGCGAAACGCCTGATATCGATGGACGAGGTCTATCTCGAAGACGGGAAAGTCAGTGACTTCGAAAAAAGCTGGCTTCACATGAAGGACATCCTGGATCTCGAGCTCGACTACGTGGTATTCCGTCCGTCGGCCGGCGGCCTTGTCACCCGGTCGGAGAATGTTTCGGCCGAACTCGATTCGTTCTTTCTTAAGTTTCTGCCCCTCCATGGAGATGAGGAGGTCTCGTTCAGCAACGTTGTGGCCAATAAACAGCGCTTGCGCTTGATCAACCACCGGTTTCCTTACGGGGAGGGCGGGGACTATACGATCCAGATCGGCACCTCGATCAAGCCGATAATCGAAATATTGAGCAACAGACAGGGCGCCATTCTATTGAGCATCTTCGTGATTGTCGGAATCAGCTTTTTTATCGGACGGATTTTTGTCCACCGAATCATGTCTCCGGTGAGGGACGTCGTTTCTCTCGCCCGGACCATTTCCTCCAAGGACCTCAGTGCCCGCCTGGAATTGAGGCACGCGGATCATGAAATGGAATATCTGATCAACGGGATCAATGAAATGATCGCCCGGCTCGAGAAATCGTTCAGGTACATCATGGAATTCAGCTCGGATGTCGCCCATGAGCTCAAGACTCCGCTGACGATCCTCAAGGGAGAGTCCGAAATAACCCTGGAGAAAGGCGGGTTGTCGCCGGAATGCCAGGAATTGATCCTGTCGAACCTCGAGGAACTCGATCGGATGCTCCAAACCGTCGAAGACCTCCTGCTGTTGACGAAGTTGGAGTATCGGCCGGAGATGTTCAAGTTTGAGACGCTGGAGCTCAATTCCTATATGAAGGAAATCTTCGACCAGACCCTGTTGCTCGCGGGCGAGAAAAACATCGAGGTCTCTCTGGACCTTCCGGAGGAATCGAGGCGCGTCCAAGGAGACAAGAATCATCTGAGAAGGCTCTTTTACAACCTGATACAAAACGCCATCAGATTCACCTCTCCGGGCGGAGAGGTTGGCATCGGCATGAAATATGATGAGACGCACGCCCGTATTTCGATCTCGGATACAGGCATCGGCATTCCCCGCGAGGACCTGCCGAATATTTTCGACAAGTTCTTCCATATGAACAGGACGGGCCGGGAACTGGAAACCGGATGCGGGCTGGGATTGAGCATAGCGCTCCAAATCGCGAAGATCCATAATGGTCAGATCGAGGTTAGGAGTGTTTTTGGCAAGGGGTCGGTCTTCACGGTGAGTTTGCCCCTTGCCTGACGTCCTTTGCCCGGCCGCAGGTCCCCAGGCGCGCCCCTCCGTTTGGCGATTAGAGAAAACTAATGGCTGCCTAATCCCCGTCTAACGGCTCTTATGGCATTAATCGTGCGAGGCCTCGTCGCCCCAGCCTCGCCGGGAGGCTTGTGTCCTCTGAAGGCCGCAGTTTTCGGGGGCCCGGGTGAAATTGACCCCCGGCTCTGTTGTCCGGGCGTTCGAGCCCCCAACAAGGAGGTTTGAATGAAGCTCCACACTCCATTGGTCTGGGCCGGTTTCACGCTGGCGTTTGCTGTCGTTCTCGACATCGGATATCAGACGCCGAACGCGCCCGATGAGGCTTCCGGCGATCCAAGAGCGCGGGTGTACGGCCGCGTCTCCGGGTCTGAGAGCAACCCGGGCGAGCGCGCCGGGTTGCAGCTCAGCATCGACGGCAAACGGGTCGACGTCTTGGGGGTCAACGAAGTCCGCGAAGCGGACGGCCCCGGGCAGGATTTGATCGGTTACCTTATTCAGACGGCATTGCCCTCGGCGCCGGCCCCCGGCGACAAGATCATCTTCAACGTTACGGTCGTGGACCGGGAAACCGGCGAGAAGGGGGAGGCCCGGTTGCAGCTGCTGCGCCCCGATCGGAAGTGACCGGCGACGGCGCGTCCCGGCAAGGGTGCTGGCCGCCGAGTTTGGAACGGCCATCCCCCGATGCCCGCCGGAGATTTGGCCCGGGTCTTTTTGCTGCTTTTCGCAGCCCGATTCTCAACCGGTTGAACCGGCCGCCCCGGCGGTTACCGTTTTCCCCCCAAACATGTTAAAATCTTACGGGCGGCCGTCCCGCGGCCGGACCGATCGGAACCTTCGCGCGGCGGGAATCCGATGGAAAAGGAGGCAGCAAGGATGTCGCAGTTCATCACCAAAGTCCGGGCCAGGGAAATCCTCGATTCCCGCGGCAACCCGACCGCCGAGGTCGAAGTCGTCCTCGATAGCGGGTCGTGGGGCCGGGCGGCGGTCCCATCGGGCGCGTCCACCGGAGTTCACGAGGCCCTCGAGCTCAGAGACGGCGACAAATCCCGGTACTCGGGGAAGGGCGTCCTCAAGGCGGTCGAACACGTCAATATCGACATCGCGGAGGCGGTCCGGGGCCTCGATGCCCTCGACCAGGGCGGCCTGGACAGGGCCATGATCATCCTTGACGGGACGGACAACAAGAGCAAGCTCGGCGCCAACGCCATACTGGGCGTGAGCATGGCCGCCGCCCGGGCCGCGGCCGTGTCGGTCGGGCTTCCGCTGTATCGGTATCTCGGAGGGGCCGCGGCCAACCTCCTTCCCGTGCCCATGTTCAACATCCTCAACGGCGGCGTCCACGCCAATTGGCAGAGCACGGACCTCCAGGAGTTCATGATCGCTCCGGTCGGCGCTCCGAACTTCCGGGAGGCGCTGCGCTGGGGAGCCGAAACCTACCACTCGCTGCGGAGCGTGCTCAAGGCCGGAGGCTATGCCACCGGGGTCGGCGACGAGGGCGGGTTCGCGCCGGCTTTCAAGAAGAACTCCGCCGCCGTGGAAAACATCCTGAAGGCCATCGAAAAGGCCGGCTACAAGCCGGGAGACGAGATCGCGGTCGTGATCGACGCGGCGGCCAGCGGCATCTACGAGGACGGGCTCTACAACCTGAGGACCGAGGGCCGGAAGGTCAAGGCCGGGGAGATGGTCCGCATGTACGAGGAGTGGGTCGGCAAATACCCGATCATCTCCATCGAGGACGGCCTGGCCGAGGACGACTGGGCCGGCTGGTCGCTCCTGACCAAGACCCTGGGCGCGAAGACCCAGATCGTGGGCGACGACCTCTTCGTGACCAACGTCCTGCGCATCGGCCGGGGCATCAAGGAGAAAGCGGCCAACTCCGTCCTGATCAAGCTCAACCAGATCGGAACCCTGACCGAGACGGTCGAGGCCATCGGGATGGCCCGGCGGGCCTGCTGGACGGCCATGATTTCCCATCGCAGCGGCGAGACGGTCGACAGCTTCATAGCCGACCTGACCGTGGCCATGGGGACGGGGCAGCTCAAGACGGGGGCGCCCTGCCGCGGCGAGCGGGTCGAGAAGTACAACCAGCTCATGCGCATCGAGGAGGAGTTGGGGGCCAACGCCGCCTACGCCGGCCGGGCCGCCTTCAAGGCCTAAGGAAGCCCTTCCGCCGGCTTCCGTCATCAGAGGCGTCCTTCGTCCCCGGGATGAAATGGCCCGATGCGGTCGGCCGGACCCAGAAGGCGCGGGCCAAGCTTGCCCCGGGTCCGCGGTCATCCGCTGCGGGCGACGCCGAGGCTTGCGGCCGGCGCCTGCGGCTATTCCTTCGTCAGAATCAAATTGAGAACGGCATCCTCGAACGCGCCGGTGCCGGTGAAATCGAACATCGTGCCCCCGCCGCTGAGCGTCAGGGTCGAGCCGTTCAGGGCCATATCGAAGACCATGTTGAATGATACCCCGGAAGGCTCGAGAGTCAGGGTGTCGATGGAGTGTTCCCAGTCCCCGGTCAGGACGGCCTGCTGGACCCGGGCATCGTTGACGGTGAATGTGAAGGTGGTTGCCCCGAGCTCCAGGGTGACCGCCGAACCTCCGGCCACGATATCGACCTTGACGCCGGCGTCGGCGGCTTTCACGTACTCGGCCTTCGCGGCCTGCCAGGTTCCTATGAGGCTTTCCTCGTCCGGGCCGGTGCTGCTCTTGCAGCCGCCGAGCAAAAGAACGGCCAATGCGGTGAAGACGACAAACGCGTTATTCCTCATGGTGACCTCCCTGCAAGAATACGAGAAATGACTCCTCTCCGCTCGTGTTCTCTTTTGCCGCCACGCGCCGGGCTGTGAGGAGTGCGTTCAAACCTTGGGGAAATATACAGCCGCCCCTGGGGGAAGTCAAGGTGGTGCCGGCCGCCCCCGAGCCATTTTCCTCTTGACAAGCGGGCGACGATGCGCTTAAATGACTTAGTCTATTGGTTCAGTCGACTAAATGGGGTAAACGATGAGGCTTTCGACCAAGGGCGAATATGCCAGCCGGGCAATGCTCGAGCTTTCCCTTCATTACGACCAGGGGCCCCTCCACATCCGGGAGATCTCGCGGGCCCAGAACATTCCCTCCCGTTTCCTCGAACAGATTCTCCTGATGCTGAAGCGTGCCGGATATCTCAAGAGCCGGAAGGGGCACGGCGGCGGCTATTTTCTGGCCAAGCCTCCCTCGGAAATCACGGTGGCCGAGGTGATCCGCGTCCTGGAGGGCCCCCTGGCCCCTATTGATTGTGTCAGCGTCATAGCTCACGAGGCCTGTCCCATGGAATCCTGGTGCGGCCTGCGCTGGCTCTGGAAGGAAGTCCGTGACGCCGTGGCCGGGATTCTCGAGAGGACGACCTTCGCCGACCTCGTCGACAAGCAAAAGACCTCGAGCAAGCGGGGAGCCCGCGGCCCTGCCTAGCGCTCCGGACCTCGGGAATCGGGCCGAGGTCGGCCGGTCGGCCCGGACCATGATGACCGACGACACTGGAAGGAAAACGATGACCGAAGAAAGAGGACCCTCGAAGGCCGGAAGCCGGATCACCTGTCCGATCGCGACGGCTTTCCTACTCCTGGCCGCGCTCCTTCCGGCGCGCGGCGCCCCGGCCGAGGAGCCCGCGCCGTCGCCGGCTGTGACGGCGCTCCAGAGCCTCAAGCTCAGCGGCTACGCCCAGGTCCTGGGCGCGTTCCAACGCGACGAGGCGGATTCCTTCTCGATCCGCCGGGCGCGGGTCGGCCTGAGCGGCCGGCCGGCGAGAAACCTGCGGTTCAGAGTCGTCGCCGATCTGGCAAGGTCTTCCATCCTCCTCGACGCCGCGGTCGAATTTCAGCCTGTCGAGCCGGCCGGGCTGCGGGCCGGCCAGTTCCTGGTTCCCTTCAGCCTCGAAAGCACGACCTCCAGCGCCGATCTGGACCTGATCAACCGCTCCTTGACCGTCGAGGCCTTGGCGCCGGGGCGTGACAACGGCTCGGCCGGGCGGGACATCGGGGCCGCGGCCTTCGGGCGCTTGGCCTTCCTCGAATACACGGTCGGGCTGTTCAACGGTTCCGGGATCAACAGGAAGGACACGGACAACCACAAGGACTGGGCCGGGCGGCTCGTCCTGAGGCCTTTCGGCGGACTGTCCCTGGGCGGCTCGTTCTACCTGGGCCGCGAGAGCCCTTTTCCCGAGGACCCGCCGGCCCGCAGGAACCGGATGGGACTCGACGCTTCTCTCTTCCTGTCCGGCCTTTCCATTAAGGGCGAATACATCCACGCCGACACGGACCTCCTTTCCCAGGCGGGATGGTACGCCCAGGCCGGGTATTTCGCGCTTCCGGACAGGTTGCAGGCCGTCGTCAGGTATGATGCGGTCGACCTCGACACCGCGGCTCCGGGCTCGGGCCGGAGAGTCTTCACCGCCGGCCTCAACTGGGTGATCTTCGGCAGGACAAAATTACAGGCGAATTACGAGCATCACGGCATGGAAGGCGGCGGAACCTGGAGTTCGGGATTCCTGGTCCAGCTCCAGGCGGGTTTCTAGGAGTCGACGATGAGAGCCCGAAAGCGGGAGCGGGGCTGGGCGGGCGCCCCGGCCGCCGTCCTCGTCGGCGCGATGGCGGGCCTTTCGGCCTTCCCGAGTGCGATACCTCTCGTCCCCAGGGTCATGGCAGGAACGGTCGCCGAGGCGCATGGCGGGCGGGCCCTGCCGCGGACGCCGGAGCCGCGCTCATCCGGCCTTCCGATCCCGGCGCCGGGCGGCCCCTCGCGACAGGCCAAGCCGCCCCAACCCGAACTGCGGGGCAGCCTCTCGCTTTCGGGCGCCTGGGCTCTTTATCCTCTCGTCCTCAGGTGGGCCGAAGGGTTTCAAAAAGTCCATCCCGGAGTCAGGATCGACGTCCAGGCCGGGGGGGCGGGCAAGGGCATCGCCGACGCGCTGGCCGGCGTCGTCGACGCCGGCATGGTCTCGCGCCGGGTTTACCCGGCCGAGATGGAGAAAGGCGCCCTGGCCGTCCCCGTGGCCAAGGACGCGGTCGTTCCGACCCTTAACCGGAGAAATCCGGCGCTTGCCGAGATCCTCCGCCGCGGCCTTACCAAGGGAGAATTCGCGGCCATCTGGATTGGCGGCTCGATCAAGTCCTGGCAGGCCCTCGTTCCGGAGGCGAAAAAGGCGCCGATCCATGTCTACACCCGGTCGGACGCCTGCGGGGCCGCCGAAACCTGGGCCGCCTACCTCGGCGGCAGGCAGGAGGACCTGGCCGGCATCGGCGTCTATGGAGACCCGGGGGTTGCCGAAGCCGTGAGGCGCGACCCCCTGGCGATCGGTTACAACAACGTCAATTTCGCCTACGACCCCAAGACCAAGACCCCGGTCGAGGGCCTGGCCGTCTGCCCGATCGACCTCGACGGAAGCGGCAGGCTGGACGAGAACGAGAGTGTTTATTCAACCCGGGACGACCTGATCCGGGCCGTCGCCTCGGGCGTCTATCCCTCCCCCCCGGCCCGTGAGCTCTACCTGGTGCTGAAGGGCAAGCCGCGAAGCGCCCTCCTGGCCGGATTTATCCGCTGGATCCTGACCGACGGACAGGCCTTCGTCGCGGAGGCGGGCTACCTCCCCCTCGGTCCCGAGCGCATCGCCGCCGGCCTCGAGGCCCTGGGCGTCCGGGAAGGGGATCGGAAATGAGACTCGTCAAGGACGCCCTGGCCCGCCGGGCCATGTCCCTGCTGGGGTTCCTGCCCGGCCTGCTCGTCCTGCTCATCGTGACGGGCCTTTTCCTGAAATCCAGGGCCGTTCTGGGCGTGCAACCTCTCTCGAAGCTGCTTTTCGGCTCGGGCTGGCACCCGCTCAAGGGAGAGTTCGGCCTTTTCCCGTTCATCATGGGGACCGTCTGGGTCACGCTGACGGCCCTGGTCATCGCCGTGCCGGTCTCCATCCTGACGGCCGTCTACCTTTCGGAATTCGCGCCCCGCCGCGTCCGGGAATCGGCCAGGCCGGTCATCGACCTTCTGGCCGGCATCCCTTCGGTCATCTTCGGCGTCTGGGGCGTCCTTCTGATTGTCCCGCTCGTGGCCAGGGTAGCTCCGCTGTTCGGAAGCTACTCGAGCGGCTACAGCGTCCTGGCCGGAGGGATCGTCCTGGCAATCATGATTCTCCCGACCATCATCCATGTCTCGCTCGAAGTCTTTTCGTCCATCCCGCTGTCGCTGCGCGAAGCTTCGCTCTCGCTCGGGGCCACCCGGTGGGAAACAGCCCGCCGGGTCGTGTTGCGGAAGGCCACGCCGGGCATCGTGGCCGCGGGCGTCCTCGGCTTCTCCAGAGCCTTCGGCGAGACGATGGCCGTGCTCATGGTGGCCGGCAATGTCGCCGCCGTTCCCAAATCGCCCTTCCATCCCGGCTATCCCCTGCCGGCCCTCATCGCCAACAATTACGGCGAGATGATGTCGATTCCGCGCTACGATTCGGCCCTGATGATGGCCGCCCTGGTGCTGCTGGCCGTCGTGCTGTTTTTCAACGTCCTGGCCCGGCGCATCCTGATCCGGCTCGAACGGAGGGCGCGATGATGTTCGAGCGGACGGGGACCGGGCTCGACGGGAACCTGCGCCGCCGGAAACGCCGCGAGGCGATGTTCAAAGGCCTGATGATCGGCTCCACGGCCCTCGTGGGAGCCAGCCTGCTGCTCATCGTCGGGGCCATCATCTGGAAGAGCGTTCCGGCCCTGAGCCTTTCGATGATCACGCAGACGCCCAAGGGAGGCTATTACCTGGGCAAGGAAGGCGGCATACTGAACGCCATTTTGGGCTCGCTCTATCTCGGCCTCGGGGCGACCGTGACGGCCTTCGCGATCAGCCTGCCGCTGGCCCTCCACCTCAACCTCTACCGGAAGAGCGGGGCGCAGTCGGCCGGGCGGACGCGGCTCTTTCTCGACGTCCTGTGGGGAGTCCCGTCGATCGTCTACGGCGTTTTCGGGTTCCTGGTCATGATGGCGGTCGGCCTTCGGGTCTCCCTGCTGGCCGGCATCCTGACCGTGGCGCTTCTCGAGTTCCCGATCATGAGCCGGGCAATGGACGAAGTGGTGCGGCTGGTGCCCCGCGAGCTCAGGGAGGCCTCGGACTCCCTCGGCGCGACGAGGTTCGAGACGGCCTTCAAGGTCGTCGTCCGCCAAGCCGCTCCCGGTATCCTGACCGCGGTCCTGATGGCCTTCGGCCGGGGCATCGGGGACGCCGCCTCCGTCCTGTTCACGGCCGGGTTCACCGACCGCGTCCCGCACTCGCTTCTGCAGCCCGCGGCCACCCTCCCCCTGGCGATATTCTTTCAGCTCGGGACCCCGTTTCCGGAGGTCCAGCAAAGAGCATACGCCTCGGCCGCTGTCCTGACGCTCATCGTCCTCCTCATCAGCGTCACCGCCCGGCGCTTCGCCCGAAGGAAGACAAAACACGTGGTCAAGTGACGGAGAGATGTGACATGCCCGTGAGCGCTCCCATAAGCATCCGGAACCTGAACGTGTTCTACGGCCGCCACCAGGCCCTGAAGAACGTCGACCTGGACATCCCGGACAGGAAGATCACGGTCATCATCGGACCCTCGGGCTGCGGCAAGTCGACCCTCCTCAAGTCGATGAACCGCCTTCTCGACACGGTGGACGGCGTCCGCGTCCAGGGCGAGATCCTGGTCGATGGGGAGAACATCTACGGCCCGCGGGTCGAGGTCACGCGCATCCGCAAGAAAATGGGCTTGCTGTCCCAGAAACCCCAGGTCCTGCCGATGTCGATCTACGACAATGTGGTCTACGGGCCCAGGATTCACGGCGTGCGGCGGAAAAAGGAGCTTGACCGGATGGTCGAACACTATCTCTCCGTCTGCGGCCTCTGGGACGAAGTGAAGGACCGGTTGGGCCAGCCCGCCTCCGAGCTGTCGCTCGGACAGCAGCAGCGGCTCTGCCTGGCCCGGGGGCTGGCCGTCGAGCCGGAGATTATTCTCGGCGACGAGCCGACCTCGGCCCTGGACCCGCAGTCGAGCCAGAACGTGGAGCGCCGGCTGATGGAGATCAAGGCCGATTACGCCGTGGTCGTCGTCACCCACATCCTGCGCCAAGCCAGGCGCATCGCGGATCACCTCGCATTCCTCTACATGGGCGAGCTCCTTGAGTCCGGCCCGGCCGTCGAGGTCTTCGCGGACCCGAAGCATCCCAGGACCCGGGCTTACCTGACGGGCGAAATCAGCTGACCCGGCTATTCATAAAAACGCCGGGATCCAAAAGAGGGGCCGGGCGTACGGAACGCCGCCTTTCGAAGAACAAGACGGTACCGAATCCATGGAACGCCAATCTTCTCGCCGATCATGGAGGCGAAAACTGGCATTCCATTACACCCGGTACCATCCCTCCGAATAAAAAAAGCCGGCGGAAAGAAGCTTCGGGCTTCCTTCCGCCGGCCGAAGGGACTTCATGCCTGCGGACGCGGACGGACACGGGCCGCGCCGCCCGCTGGGCCCGCCGGGCCGGACCGGACCGGCGGGGGGACAAGGGGCCGCGCTTATCCCTTGAGGATCTTCTCGACCTCTTCCTTGTCGACGTCCGTGATGTAGGGAATGCCGCTGATGTCCGCGGCTTCCTTGGTCAGGGACGCGATGTCGTCGCGGGTGATGTAGTCGAGCGTGAACTTCCGTTCGCCGGCCATCATCTGCCGCAGGCCCTGGCTCAGCCTCTTGAAGTACGTGTAGACGCCCATGGCGCCCGTCGGCAGGTCCTCGAACCGGGAGCCGAACCTCTTCTTGAGCTCGGGGGCCGTGACGAAGATCTCTTCCTTGTTGTTGCCGAACCGCTCGACGTAGACCGGAATCTGGTTGTCCGTGATCCGGCTGCCGATCGTCTTGCCGACCATCGCCGCCGCCAGGGGCGAGCGGGCCATGGCCACGGCCTTGACGTAAGGCGAGCCGAGGGCGAAGGCCTTGAAGATCTGGTCTTCGAAGGTGACGCCGCCGGCCAGGGCGATGTCGGGAACGTACTCGCCCTGCTTGGCCAGCTGGTCGGCGAACTTCCAGGTCATCGACCAGATCTCGACCGTCGGGATGCCCCATTCGTTCATCATCCGCCAGGGGCTCATGCCGGTGCCGCCGCCCGCGCCGTCGACCGTCAGCAGGTCGAGCTTGGCCTTGGAGGCGTACTTGACGGCCCTGGCCAGGTCGGCCGGCCGGTAAGCGCCGGTTTTGAGGAAGACGTACTTGGCGCCGGCCTTGCGCAGCTCCTCGACCCGGGCCATGAAGCTCTCTTCCTCGACCATGCCCAGGCGGGAATGGCGCTCGAATTCCTTGAAGCTGCCCTTCTCGAAGGCGTCGATGACGTTCGGGTCTTCGGGGTCGGGGAGGACGATGTAGCCCCTCTTCTTGAGGGTCTGGGCTTTCTTGAGGGTCTTGAGCTTGACCTCGCCGCCGATGTCCTTGGCCCCCTGGCCCCACTTGAGCTCGACGATCTTGACGCCCAACTTGTCGACGGCATATTCCTGGACGCCGAGGCGCGTGTCCTCGACGTTGGCCTGGACGACGACCTCGCCGTAGCCGTCCTCCTGCCACTTCCGGAACGAGTTGATCCGCATCTCCATGTCGGGGCTGCGGACGATGCGGCCGTTCTTGATCTCCGAATCCTCGTCCATCCCGCAGACGTTCTCGCCCACGGTCAGGATGGTCCCGGAGACGGCGGCGCCGCCGCCGAGGCCGGCCCAGTTCTGCTTGGCGACGTTCGTCGAGCCCATGCCGGCGATGATGAAGGGGACCTTGAGCTTGATCCCCTTGTCGTGGCCGATCCGGGTTTCGATGGTGACCTTTTCGAACGTGGCCTTGTCGCTGTCCGCCGGAACTCCCCATGCGCCCTTGGCCGTGCCCATGATGCTGAAATGGGAGAGGTCGAGGGGGTAGTCCTTTTCGCTGGCCGCCGTGATGATGCCGAAGGGCTGGGGGTACAGGACCTCGGCTCCGCGGTAGGCGGATTTCCCGATCTCGCACATCCCGATGCAGCCGTCGACGCAGGTGACGCACATCCCGCTGAAGGGGCTGATCGACCCCTCGGTCCGGTTCTTGGTCAGGGTGGCAGCGCTTCTGTTGAGTCTCGTGTAAGTCGGCATGAAGTGACCTCCTTAATAGCCTTTCTCTCGAGAGTTATTGGTTGGGTTCATGGTAATGACCCGTTTTCATTTCTTTTCCCGGACGCAGGTTCCGCAGCGGCCGGCGTCGTACATCCAGCACTGGAGCTCCTCGTACTGGTCCAGGCAAGTGGGGTCCATGGTCAGGCAGGCGTTGCAGATATCCGTGTCGGCGTTCGGCCCCTGGCAGCGCAGCTGGCAGGCCGGGCAGACGTAGATGCATCCGCCGCACAGCCGGCACTCCGCCGACTTGAGGTCGAACGGGGTGGAGATTTTTCTCTTGTACCCCCGCTTCTGGAACCCGATGGCCTTGCCGTCCATCTGCTCGGCGCACATCCGCACGCACAGCCCGCAGAGGACGCACTCCTCGTTGCGGACCTTGAAACGCTGCTTGGTGACGCCGAACTTGGAGGCCAGGTCCTGGAGGACCTTGGAGTTTGGCGCGGTGGAGAGCATGAGCTCGATCATCATCTTCCGCGAGGCCACGGCCCGCCTGGTGTCCGTCCTGACGTGGAGACCTTCTTCTACGGGATAGGTGCACGAGGTGACCAGCTTGGCCTTCGGCCCTTGGCCGATCTCGACGACGCAGAGGCGGCAGCCGCCGTAGGGGCTCAGCCCTTCGTGGTAGCAGAGGGTCGGAATCTCCAGGCCGTAAAAGCGGGCCGCCTCGAGAAGCGTCGAGCCCTCCTCGGCCTGAACTTCCAAACCGTTCAATCGAAACTTGACCATGGCGTTTCCTCTCAGATGATCTGGATGGCCTCGTCCCTCTGGGCTTCGATGGCCTCGAACCGGCAGGCCTCCTGGCAGGCCCCGCACTTGATGCAATTGGCCTGGACGATGGTGTGGACGTCCTTGAGCGTCCCCTTGATGCAATCGTTCGGGCAGGCTTTCTTGCAGGCCTGGCAGCCGGTGCACTTCTCGGGCAGGACGACGTAGCGGATCAGGGACTTGCAGACTCCGGCCGGGCATCTCTTGTCGAGGATGTGGGCCTCGAACTCGTGGCGGAAGTACCGGAGCGTGGACAGGACGGGGTTGGCCGCCGTCTGTCCCAGGCCGCACATCGAGGCGTCCTTGCAGGCCAGGGCCAGCTCCTCGAGCAGCCGGAGCCCGCTCTCCGTGCCTTTGCCCTCGGTGATGTCGCGGAGGATCTCCCACATCCGCTGCGTTCCCTCGCGGCAGGAGACGCACTTGCCGCAGGACTCGTCGCGCAGGAAGTTCATGAAATACTTGGCGACGTCCACCATGCAGGTCTTGTCGTCCATGACGATCATGCCGCCGGAGCCCATCATGGCCCCGGCCTCGGTCAGGCTCTCGTAATCGACCGGCAGGTCCAGCAGCTTGGCCGGGATGCAGCCCCCCGAGGGGCCGCCGATCTGGACGGCCTTGAACTCCCGGTTCTGAGGGATGCCGCCGCCGATGCCGTAGATGACGTCGCGGAGGCTGATGCCCATCGGCACCTCGACCAGCCCGGTGTTGTTGATCTTGCCGACGAGCGAGAAGATCTTGGTTCCCTTGCTCGTCTTCGTGCCCAGGCCCGCGAACCAGTCGGAGCCGCGGCGGATGATGTTGGGCACGGTGGCCCAGGTCTCGACGTTGTTGATCACGGTCGGCTTGCCCCAGAGGCCCTTCTGGGCCGGGTAGGGCGGCCGCTGCCGGGGCATGGCGACCCGGCCCTCGACCGAAGCCATGAGGGCCGTCTCCTCGCCCGAGACGAAGGCCCCGGCTCCCTCGACGATCTCGGCGTCGAAGTCGAACCCCGTGCCGAGGATGTCCTTGCCGAGGAGCCCGTATTCCCGGGCCTGCTTGATGGCGATGGCCATCCTCTGGAGGGCCAGCGGATACTCGTGGCGGATGTAGATGTAGCCCTTGGCCGCCCCGATGGCCTTGGCCCCGATCACCATCCCCTCGAGGACGGCGTGCGGGTCGGCCTCGAGGACCGAGCGGTCCATGAACGCCCCGGGGTCCCCCTCGTCGCCGTTGCAGATGAGGTACTTCGGCGAGCCCTTCACCCGGCGGCAGGCGTCCCACTTCCGTCCCGTGGGGAAACCGGCCCCGCCCCGGCCTCTCAGCCCGGAGGCGTCGATCTCCTTGATGATCTCTTCGGACGTCATCAGGGACAGGGCCTTGCCCATGGCCTCGTAGCCGTCGAAGGCGATGTATTCGTCGATCTTTTCCGGGTCGATCCGGCCCCGGTTGCGCAGGACGATGAGCCGCTGGTGCTTGAAGAACTCGATGTCCTTCATCTTGGGAATGGGCGTCTTGTCCTCGGGCGGGACGTACATCAGCTTCTTGACCGGCCGGCCTTTCAGCAGGTGCTCCTCGACGATCAGGGGGACGTCCGCGGGCTTGAGCAGCTGGTAGAAGATGCCGTCGGGATGGACCATGACGATCGGCCCTCTCTCGCAGAATCCGTTGCAGCCCGTGGTGATGACCAGGACCTCGTCCTCGAGTTTCCTTGTCTTGATCTCCTTTTCCAGGGCCTCCTTGAGCTTGAACGAGCCGCTGGAGACGCAACCGGTGCCGGCGCATACCAAAAGATGAGCGCGATAGTGTTTCAAAGGTCCCTCTCAGTACATCGTTTCGCTTCCGACGGCCAGGACGTAGTCGGTCACCATCCGACCGAGCAGGACGTGCTCGACGAAGACCTTGCGCATCTTCTCCGGAGTGAGGTCGACGTACTTCACCGGAGGCTGGTCCTTGAACTCGACCGTGGCCATCGGTTCCCGGTTGCACAGGCCGGCGCAGCCGGACGTCGTGACGATCACGTCGGTGACGTTGTTCTTCCGGATCTCGTCGAGGAGGGCGTCCATGACCTCGCGGGCGCCGGCGGCGATGCCGCACGTGCCCATGTGTACGGTGACCTTGGCCCGGCCTTCGCTCTCCCGGATGGTCGTCAGGGCTTTCGCCTTTTCCCGGATTTTCGCCAGGTCCTGGACGCGGAGTTTTTTCTTTGCCGCCATTAGATGTCCTTTCGTTGCACCGCGTTATTCCGTCCCGCCGCGGCCCCCACGGGGCGGCCCCGGCGGCCGCCGCTCAGGCCTTGGGCGCCTTCGCCTTTTTCGGCCGCGGCGCCTTCTTCTTCGGGGGCTTTTCCTTAGTCTGGTATTTATTCAAGATCGTGTCGACTTTGCGGATTGTCGCATGGCCGTGATAATCGCCGTCGACCACGACGACCGGACCGATGGCGCAGCAGCCGAGGCAGGCCACAGTCTCCAGCGTGAACTGCTTGTCCGGGGTCGTCTCGCCGGCCGCGACGCCGAGCTTGCGCTCGAATTCCTCGAGAATCTTCGGGCCCCCCCTGACGTGGCAGGCCGTCCCCAAGCAGACCAGGCAGGTGTGCTCGCCGCGGGGGGTGAGGCTGAAGGCCCGGTAGAAGGTGGCCACTCCGATGACGTCCACCAGGGGCATCCCGAGCGCGGCGGCCACGAGGCACAGGGAATCGGCCGGAAGGTAGTTGTATTGGGACTGGATGTCGAGAAGGATGGCGATGAGGTTCCGCTTCTCGCCTTGATGCTTGTCGATGACGGACTGGATTTTGGCTTTTTCGACTTCCAAGATCATGCCTCCGATCGGAGAATTCGGCGGGCCGGACGACCGTGGGGTGTCAACCGGGCGGGACTGAATGCGCAGAGCCGGGGAGGTGAGAGCCTGGACGAGAAGGGCACATTCAGGGCGCCGTTTCTTCGGCGGCCTGCCGGGCAACCGTATCTTAAGGAATTAATAAAATACTCCAAAAGCATGCACGGTAAGATAAGAGGCCATTTATAGCACCGCGGCTTCCGCTTTGTCAAGTCCAGGCGGCCGCTCGCCGGGGCCCTGTCAAGACGTCCCCGGTGCATCGTCGGTCTCGATTTCGAGCCGCTCGACCACGACATCCATTCCTCCCAGCAGCTCGACGTCGCCGGAGCCGCAGGCCGTGCAGGCGAAAGGCGGCTCCTCGGGGAAGGACTCCCCGCCGCACTTCCGGCACCTGAACCGGAAGGGGACGATTTCGATGGTCAGGACGGCCTCTTCGGCCGAGGTCCCCTTCTTGTAGACGGTGAACGCCGACTCCAGAAGGTCAGGCACGACCCCCGAGAGGCGTCCGACCTTGAGGTGGACCGCCGTGATCCGGCAGGGCTGGTGCTCCCGGGTCTTCTCCTCCAGGATGTCGAAGAGCCCGGCCACGAGCGAGAGTTCATGCACAGCCGGACCTCAGGTTTTCCAGGGCCTCCACGAAGAAGGCCGCCAGCTCGTCCACGCCCTCGTCCTTGAGCGCGGAGACCGCAAACACCCTGAGCCGGGCGTTGATGGACAGCGCCTCGGCGGCCGCCTTGGCCGGGTCGAACGGCAGGTAAGCGTTGAGGTCGGACTTGGTCAGAATCAGGACGTCGGCGGACAGGAAGGCCTTGGGATACTTCTTGGGCTTGTCGTCCCCCTCGGGCGAGGACAGGAGCACGCAGCGGAGCCTCTCGCCGAGGTCGAAGCTGGCCGGGCAGACCAGGTTCCCGACATTTTCGACGAAAAGGAAATCGATTTCGGCAGGGATGTCCGCCAGGACCTTGCCGACCATCCTGGCTTCGAGATGGCAGGCTCCGCCGGTCGTGATCTGCCAGGCCGGCACGCCCCTGGCCCGGATGCGCTCGGCGTCCCGCTCCGTTTCGATGTCGCCTTCGACGACGGCCATGCGGTAGCGGCCCCCGAGCTTATCGGCCAGACGCTCGAGGAGGCTCGTCTTGCCCGAGCCCGGAGAGCTCAGGAGGTTGACGGCCAGGATCCCGCGCGACTCCGTCTCCCGCCGGATCTCGGCGGCGATCTCGTTGTTCGTGCCGAGCAGGTCCTTGAGAACGAGGACTTCCTTTTTGGTCATGGTCTTGGTCCTTTCATCTTGGCCGCCCGTGCCAGGAAGCCGGCCAGGAACTCCAGGGCGGCTTCGAGGTTGGCCGAGGCCTGCGACGACAGCCCCTCGCCGAGCTCCCAGTCATAGCCCCTGACGGCCAGGAGGTGGGCTTCGGGATTCCGGCCGTAGAGTTGGGCGCAGATCGTCAGCACCGCTTCGGGTCCAAGGCTGTGCGTCATGGCCGGCACGGCCGCCCCGGCCCTGACCCGTTTCCAGGCGTAGGGCCGCCTCAGATTCCGGGCCGCATCAATGAAGACTACGATATCGTGTCCGGAGCAGGCCAGGGCGTCCTCCAGGTTGAGTTGGTAGTCGGCCTGGCAGGTCACGCCCGGGAGGCGGAGCTCCTCGACGCGCTCGGCGGCCCTGACTCCCAGGCCGTCGTCCCTGCGTCCCGGGTTCCCGAAGCCGAGGATCAGCGTCAGCGGAGGTTCGTGCGATGGGCGGGGAATTATCGGGCCTTCCTGTCCAGAATGTCGCCCCTTTCGTCCAGAAGCGAGATCTCCAGCGGCATCCGGCCGAGGGCGTGGGTGGCGCAACTCAGGCACGGGTCGTAGGCCCGAATAGCCGCCTCGACGCGGTTCAACATGCCCTCCGTGATCTCGGGCTTTCCGGCCAGGATGTTGTCGGCCACCCACCGGACGGCCCGGTTCATGGGCTCGTTGTTGTTGGTCGTCGAAACGATCAGGTTGGCCATCGTGATCTGATCGCCGTCATCGATCCGGTAGTGATGGAATAGCGTGCCGCGGGGCGCTTCGAGGACACCCACTCCCTCGAGTCTCTTCTCGCCCGGGGCGACGAGGTTCGTCCCCTGGAGGTCCCGGTCGAGCAGGAGCTCCTTGACGACCTCGGCGGCGTGCAGGAGCTCGATGAGCCGGGCCCAATGGGCGTGCAGCGACATGTTGTTGGGTTTGCCGCCGGTGTAGGCCTTGTACGCTTCGAATTCCTTCTGGGCCAGGGGCGACGGGATGACGTCGCAGGTGTTGAGGCGGGCCAGCGGTCCGACGCGGTACCAGCCCTCGGCCTTGCCCAGGGATTTCAGGTACGGGAACTTCATGTAGCTCCAGGGCCGGACCTCCTCCCCGATGTGCTCGAGATAGGCGTCGTAGGCGACGTCGTCGAGGATCCTGCGGCCGCCGGCGTCGACGGCCCGGAGCACCCCGTGGTAGAAATCGAGCGCCCCGTCCTTCCGGACCAGGCTGAGGTGATTGGACGGGAAGGCCGCGAAGCCGTCGATGAGCTCCCTGTTTTTCGCGTGGAGGTCCCGGAACAGGGCGACCGCGTCGCGCGACCAGGCGATCATCTTGTCGACGCCGAGAGGCGAGTCCTCCGCGAGGAAGCGGTCCCGGTCCTCGGGACTCAGGGTCTTGTTGATGCCGCCCGGAATGGCGCTCGTCCCGTGGATCTTCTTGCCGGCCGTGGCCTGGATGATCTCCTGCCCGAATTTCCGGAGGAGCACGGCCCGGGTCGCCAGTTCCTTGTCCAGGCCGATGACGCCGATGACGTTCCGGACCGCCGGGTCGGCGTCCATGCCCAGCAGGAAGTCGGGCGAGGCGAGGTGGAAGAAATGCAGGGCGTGCGACTGGAGCATCTGGCCGTAGTGCATGAGGCGGCGCATCTTCTCCGCCGTCGGAGGAAGGCCTTCGGGGCGGAGGCCCGCGATGACGTCGGTCGCCTTGGCCGCGGCCAGGTGGTGGCTGACGGGGCAGATCCCGCAAAGCCGCTGCACGAGGACGGGCATCTCCCAAAAGGGCCGCCCCTGGGCGAATCGTTCGAAGCCTCGGAACTCGACGATATGAAACCGCGACTGGGTGACCTTCCCGCTGTCGTCGAGATGGATGGTCACCTTGCCGTGGCCTTCTATGCGGGTGACGGGGTCGATGGTGATCTTTCTCGGCATTGTTGGTTTACCCTTCAGTCATACTTGAAGATGTCGTAGGTCAGTTGGAGCGGCCGGCCCTCGATGATGGCCGTCAGGGCCTCCCAGATCAGGTCCGCCCGGGGAGGGCAGCCGGGCAGGAAAAGGTCGATCTTCACGACCTCGTGGCAGGGGTAGACCCGGTCGAGCAGGAGGGGCAGCTCGGCGTCGTTCGGGATCATCCGGTCCTCGGGCGCAACGGAAGGCGAACGTTTGTAGGCCTCCTCGAGGCATTCGGTGATGGGCAGGCTGTTCCTCAGGGCGGGCAGGCCGCCCATGATGGCGCATTCCCCGACCGAGACGAGAATCCGACAGTTCCTGCGGAAGGAGCGCAGGACTTCGACATTCTCGCTGGTGCAGCAGCCGCCCTCGATGAGGCCGATGTCGGCGGGCTTGGTGAAGGCCTTGATATCGTTGATGGGAGACTTGTTGAACTCCGCTATCTCGACGAGGTCGAGGATCCGTTCGTCGATGTCGAGAAGCGACATGTGGCAGCCGAAACAGCCGGCAAGCGGGGCGGTGGCGATAACGGGTTTGCTCATGGGTTACCTCGGATTGTCCTCGCCGGCTTCGCTGCCGATCGGTTTCCCGTCGTACTTTCGCTTGCCGATCGGAACGGCGAAGCCGACCTCTTTCCTCAGGATCGAGCCGACCGGACAGATGTCCATGGCCTTGCGGGCGGTCTCTTCCGAAAGCCCGGCGGCCAGCGCCGCGTCGACCCCGATCTTCTTTTCGTGCCCCCTGTTCACCGGGAAGAAAATCTTGCGGCCGTCGTCGGCCTGGATGGCCCGGACGCAGCGCAGGCACAGGATGCAGCGGTTGCGGTCCATCAGGATCTTCGGCGCCACGGACTCGATCTCCCGGCGGGCGAACTGGTAGGGGAAACGGGGGACCATGATCCGGTAGCGGTAGGCCAGGGCCTGGAGCTGGCAGTTGCCGCTCTTCTCGCAGCTCGGGCAGAGATGGTTGCCCTCGACGAAGAGCATCTCGACGATGGATCGCCGCATGTCCTCGAGGTCGGGAACCATGTTTTCGATGACCATGCCCTCGGCCAGGATCTGGGTGCAGGCGGCCATATAGCGGCCGCCGACGCGGACCGTGCAGACCCGGCACGTGCCGACGGGCTTGAGCCCCTCATAGTTGCACAGCGTGGGGATGTAAATCCCGTTGGCCTGGGCGGCGGCGAGGATCGTCTGGCCCGGGTCGGCGCGGTAGGCGGTGCCGTCGACGGTGAAGCTGATGTCACTCATGCGAAGTCTCCTCGAGCAGGGGCCGACGCCCGGTCAGGCGGGCGGCCTCCACGGTCGCCTCGCCGAGGTCGAACACGGGAACGAAATCATCGGCGCGCTCCACCGCCTCCATGTAGAGATCCCGGAAGTTCTGGAGGGTCGAGAGGATCGGGTTGGGCGAGGTTTGCCCCAGACCGCAGCGGCTCACGCTCTTGATGAGCTTGCCCCACGTCTCGAGATCCTCGAGGTCGCGGGCCGTCCCCCGCCCGGACCGGACCTTTTCCAGCTTCTCCTTCAACAGGCTGTTGCCGACCCGGCAGGGGGTGCACCAGCCGCACGACTCCCCGACGAAAAACTCCATGAACGCGTCCGTGATTTCGAAGATGTTCCGCCAGGGGCCGAAGACGATGACCGACCCGCCCGTCGGCAGGTCCTCGAAACAGATCTTCCGCCTGAAATCCTGCCGGCCGACGCAGTTGCCGGAAGGCCCGCCGACCTGGACGGCGAAGGCGTCCCGGGCGCCGACGATGTCGAGCAGTTCCTGGACGGGGAGGCCGAATTCGAGTTCGTAGAGGCCCGGCCGCTCGCAGTCCCCCGAGACGCTGAGAAGCTTGGTCCCGGGCGATTTGACGGTCCCCATGGACTGGAACCAGAGAGCGCCGTGGACGACGATCTTGGCCGCCGTGCACAGCGTCTCGACGTTGTTGACGGTGGTCGGGGAGTCGAGATAGCCGATCTGCACGGGGAACGGCGGCCTGTTCCGGGGCTCGCCCCGGCGCCCCTCGGCCGATTCGAGGAGCGCCGATTCCTCGCCGCAGATATAGGCCCCCGCTCCGAGCTTGATCTCGATGTCGAAATGGAAGTCGGGGCTCCCCTCGATCTTCGGACCGAGCAGGTGTTGGATGCGGAGATCGGCCAGCACGGACTCGAGATGGGACTTAAGGTAGGAGTATTCGGCCCGAAGATACAGGATTCCCTTGGCCGCGCCGACGGCGTAGCCGGCCACGGCCATGCCCTCGAACAGGAGACGCGGAAGTTCGGTCAGGACCACCCGGTCCTTGAACGTGCCGGGTTCCCCCTCGTCGGCGTTGCAGACGACGAAACGCTGGGCCGCCTTCTCCCTGCGGCAGAACTCCCATTTGAGCCCCGTCGGGAAGCCGGCGCCGCCCCGCCCCAGGAGGTTGGCTTTCGTGACCTCGGCGATCACCTCCTCGGGAGACAAAGTCAGCGCCTTGCGGATGGCCGAGCCGGGCTCGAACGGCCCGAAAATCACGGGCCCTTTCTTCCGGATGTGGTTGACGACCATCGACCGGACCAGAGAGGACTGATTGGCGCCGTCGCCGAATTCCGTCACCATGTCTCCGGCCGGGCGGCCCGTCCTCATGGCCCTGACCATGTGCCTGGCCTTGAGGGGCGTCAGGCGGGTGAAGACCACGCCGTTGACGATGGCCGCGGGTTCCTGGTCGTTCATGCCGATGCAGGACGTCGGGAAAAGGCCGATCAGGCCGTCGGGAGACACCCGGCCGAAGGCGCAACCGGCCTCCTCTTCGAAGGCCCCGGCCACTGCGGCGCGGCCCTGCAGGCGGGAGGTGATGGAATCGTTTAGGTAGACGGCGTACCTTCCACGGGGGGTCAGGGAGAAGAAATGGTAGAACGTCACGACGCCCCGCACTTCCGCCTCCGAGAGGCCGACGTGCCCGGCGATCGTGGCCACGGCCTCGTCGGGAACGAAACCGTGGGCTTCCTGGACGTCCCTGAGGATGTCCATGAGCCGCGAGGGCTCTTTGGGGTGTTTGAGAATGAGTGCTTGAGTGTGTTTCATATCACGACCCTTACTGAATTAGAGCCCTCCAGTCTAACACAAAGCGGTCATCGGGAAAAAGCAAAATCGGGAGCCCGATCACGCCCCCGACCTCCCGCCAGGACCCCCGATTTCGGGGCTTGATATTGGGGCTTGCTTTTCCTCATGAAAACCCGGTAATATTGGTGACGTTCTCCCGAGAAAATCAAAGAAGGAGGAATCATGAGAAAGAGGACACTGATCGTCATCGGTCTGGCCCTGACCTTTGCCGTCATTCAGAGCTGCTCGTCGACCCCCGAAAAAGGCCTGCTGCAGCGCTATTTCTCCGCGGTCAGCATGAACGACAACGACACGATGTCCCAGATGGCCCTCGAGCCGCTCCAGCTGGACGTCGAGTCCTGGAAGATCGTCAGCGTGAGCACCGAGGAAATCACCCCCTTCACGCTTCCCGAACTCGACAAGAAAGAGGCGGAGCTCAAGAAAGAGTTGGAAGACCATGTGGGCCCGACGATCGACGCCAAGGACGCTCTCGACGCAGCCCTCGAGGATGTCGACCTGGCCCGGACGGCCTCCGCCAGGGCCGCGGCCAGGAAGAAGGCCGAGGAAGCCCAGGCCAAGTACGACGAGGAATATGCGAGACACCAGGAGCTCCAGAAGGCGTACAACGACGCCAAGGACGCCTCGCTCAAGGAAGAGGAGATCGCGAAATTCTCGATCGGGGTCCGGGACCTGCCGTCCATCCGGTACCTGACGGGCAACGTGCATTCCAAGGACGTGGTGATCTCGATTACCCCCAAGGGCGGCCAGGCAAGGGAATACCGCCTGCCGATGCGCAGGTACGTCCTCACCGAGGAAGCCTCCGGGGCGCGTTACAACGGCCAGTGGAAGATCATCCGTTTCGAACCCATCAGCTAGCTGAGGGGTCGGCGGTCTCCGGATATTGACACGGTATCGCCGTTCACTATAATAGCCTTTTTCCCGGGCCGTTAGCTCAGAGGGAGAGCACCGGCCTTTTAAGCCGGGTGTCGCTGGTTCGAGTCCAGCACGGCTCATTTTCCGCCCCTGTCGTCTAGAGGCCCAGGACACCGCCCTTTCAAGGCAGCAACACGGGTTCGAATCCCGTCGGGGGCGCTCTTTCCCTCCTGTCCCGCCGGGTGACGGACCCGGCCGTGACGGCGGCGTTGAGTTTCCGATAGTATGAGGCTCGAAGACCGGCGATCCCTCCGGCCGGATGGGTCCGGTCCTGTCGGTCAGCGCGGGCCGATCCTCAGGTTGGCCCGGCGGACCCTTCCCCCCTTGTAGAGCCAATAAAAGACCACGGCCGGAAACTGGTACAGGGCTATGATGATGGGGGATAGGATAAGCCAATAGACGTTGAAATCGCGGACGAAAAGAAATATGAAAGCGGCCATTCCTCCGATCGACATGAGCACCGAAAGGGCGAGGAACGCGGGGCTTCTCTTGGCCGGGGGGACGGCCGTCTCCTGGGCCGGATCGGGGGTTCCGGACTCCGGGGGCCCGGCGGGATCGGGCGCGGACACAGGGGCACTCGGCTGGGAAGCCGGAGCCTCGAGCCCGGGCGCTCGGTATTCGTTGGTATCTGTCATCGCGGTTCGACCTTGGGTTGATTCAAGAACAACCCAGTCTACCACGATTCCTGCGTTATTCATAAAAACGCCGGGGTTCCAAAGACCATGCCGGGTACGCCACCTTTCGAAGAACAAGACGGTACCGGGTCTGGGGAACGCCAATTTTCTTGTCGATCAAAAAAGCGAAAACCGGCATCCCGCCACGCCCGGCACTATCTTTCCAGCCGGCGTTTTTCCCCTGCGGGCGAGCCGGTCCGGCCGCCTCCTGGCTTAGGAGAAGGATGGTGGGCGGTGCAGGGCTCGAACCTGCGACCCCCGGTTTGTAAGACCGATACTCTTCCGCTGAGCTAACCGCCCGTCGACCTGCCGCAAGGACGGCGCTTCAAGGGTATGGAAAAGCCCGGACTCTGTCAAGGATCGGGCGGGAATCGGTCCGGGGGCGGAATTTGACATAAAGACTGTCATATGTTAAATTTGACCGTCGAGTTTTATCATCCACGAAGGGTAGAGCCAATGTACGCAGTGATCGTGACGGGCGGAAAGCAGTATCGCGTCAAGGAGGGCGACCTGCTCTCCGTCGAAAAGCTGGATATCCCGGGAGGGCAGAAAGTCGATTTCGACAGGGTCCTCCTTCTCGAGGACGGCCAGGACATCCAGGTCGGGACCCCGATCCTCGAAAAGGCCGTGGTCCGAGCCGCGGTTATCGAAACTTACAAGGACGAGAAGGTCCTGGTGTTCAAGAAGAAGAGAAGGAAGCAGTTCCGCAGGACCCGCGGCCACCGCCAGCTGCTGACCAGGGTGAAGATCGAGCGAATCGTGGCCGACAGGGCGGCTCTGCCCGCCGAGGAAGCTCCGGCCCAAGCCCCGGCGCCCGTCAAGGCGAAGCCGGCGGCGGCCGTGGCCGCTCCCAAGGTCGAGCCGAAGCCGGCGGCCGAAACCAAGAAGGCCGCCCCGAAGAGGGCCGCCGCCAGGAAGACCGCCCCGGCCGGGAAAGCGCCCGCCAAGCCCAAGCCCGCGGCGAAAAAGGACGAGCGGAAAAAGACGGCGGCCTCGAAGGCCGGGAAAAAGAGCAAGGAGTAAGTCATGGCCCATAAGAAAGCGGGCGGTTCGGCCCGAAACGGCCGGGACAGCGCCGGAAAGAGGCTGGGGGTGAAGCGGTTCGGGGGCCAGACAGTCAATGCCGGCTCCATCCTCGTCCGGCAAAGGGGAACGCCCATCAGACCCGGCCTGAACGTCGGGAGAGGCAAGGACGACACGCTCTTCGCCAAGATTTCGGGCGTCGTCAAGTTCGAAAATAAGGGGAAAGGGAGCAAAACCGTCTCCGTCGTTCCCATTTGAGGAAGCCAACGCAGCGCCTCTCGTCGTCGGCCCTACCCGGCCTCATTTTTCGCCGTCTCCGCGCCGGCTCGGGTTTCGGGCGCAGGTACAGACCCGTGGGGGGAAATCGACTCGTGTATTGGCGGGGACTGGAGCGGGCGCCGGGTGTTTGTTGATCGGGTCGAGGTCAGCCTGAGAGCCGGGAAAGGGGGCGACGGCTGTATCAGCTTCCGCCGCGAGTACCGGGTTCCGAAGGGCGGGCCCGACGGAGGACACGGCGGGAGCGGGGGAAGCATCATCTTCGCGGCCGACGCGAGCGTCAAATCGCTGGCCTCGTTCCGCTTTCATCCCAAGCTCAGGGCTCGCAACGGTGCGCCCGGAGAAGGCGGCAACAGAACCGGCGGGCGGGGCGCCGACCTCAGGCTGGCCGTGCCCGTGGGCACGGTTGTCAGGGACAAGGCCACGGGCGGGACGCTGTTTGATTTCGTCCATCCCGGCCTTGCCTACCGGGCGGCCCAAGGCGGCAGGGGGGGGCGGGGAAACGCCTCTTTCGCTACGGCGACGCACCAGGCCCCCCGGGAGTGGGAGCCCGGCAAGCCGGGGGAAGAGAAAGAGATCATCCTCGAGCTCAAACTGATCGCCGACGTCGGGCTGGTCGGTTTCCCGAACTCCGGCAAGTCGACCCTGATCTCCAGGATCTCGGCGGCCCGGCCCGTGATCGCCGATTATCCCTTCACCACGCTCGTCCCCAACTTGGGCGTCGTGGAATGGGGAGGGGAGGGCGGCGGTTTTATCGTGGCCGATGTTCCCGGGCTCATCGAGGGCGCCCACCTCGGCCACGGCCTCGGGGACCGGTTTCTGCGGCATATCGAGCGGACGAAAGTGCTCGCGCACATCATCGACGTCTCTCCGGGGACGGGCCGGGATCCGCTCGACGACTACCGCGCCGTCATGCACGAGCTCAAAGCGTATGACGGGGAGCTTTTGAAGCGGCCCATGATCGTTGTCGCCAACAAGATCGACCTCCTGGCCGGGGACTCGCCGCGCCTCTCGCGGCTGAAGAGGATGGCGGGGCGAAAAAAGATCCCGTTTTTCGCGATCTCCGCTCTGGAAGGCAGGGGGCTGGCGCCGCTGGTCGAGGCCATGGGTGAGGCTCTGGCCTCCGCCGAAGGGCGTCGGGAGAAACCGGAGTGAAGACCCGGATCGGCCTCTTCGGGGGCACCTTCAATCCCATCCACGCCGGTCATATCCAGGCCGCGCGGGAGGTCAGGAAGGCCTTCGGCCTGGACAAGGTCCTGTTCATTCCTTCCTACATTCCGCCGCACAAGGAGTCCGCCGGGGTGGCCGCCGCCTCGGACCGGTTCCGGATGGTCGAGCTGGCTTGTCGCGGAAGGCCCGGGTTCGAAGCCTCCGCTCTCGAGGTCGAGGCCATGGAAAAATCCTATTCCATCCTGACCCTGAACAAGGTCAGGGCGCTCTATCCGGAGGCCTGGATATTTTTCATCCTCGGGGTGGACGCCTTCCTGGAGATCGGGACGTGGCACGAGTACGAGCGGGTCCTCGCCGAGAGCCTGTTCATCGTGACCAGCCGGCCCGGCTATGGGCTCGCCGCCGCCGCAGGCGTTTTGGGCGGCCGGCTCGAGAGCCGCATCCTGCGGGTCCGTCCCCGGCAGGCGGTCGATGAGACGCTGTTCGCGCGGTTCACGATTTTCCTCCTCGGGATCGAGGCCCTGGACGTGTCCTCGACGGAGATTCGGGAGCGTCTCGACCGCGGGATGAGCCTGGAAGGTCTCGTCCCGCGTCCGGTCGAAGCTTACATAACGGAGCACCATCTCTACAAGAGTCCAAAGGATTGACTGGAGCCATGCCGGAAGAGAAAAAACGGAGTTTCACAAAGCGCACGCTGCCCGCGGAGGTCAAACTGGCGGTCCGCACGGCCCTGGCCAAAAAGGCCCGGGATCTCTGCGTTCTCGCCCTGGCCGAACTTTCCTCCTTCACCGACTTCTTCATCATTATGACCGGGACGTCTTCGCGCCAGAACGCGGCCCTTGCCGAAGCCATCGAGGACGAGCTGAAGAAAACGGGGCTCAGGCCGATGAGCGTCGAAGGCCGGGAGACGGCCGAGTGGGTCCTGATGGATTACGGGTCCTTCGTCGTCCACGTGTTCTCGCCCAAGGCGAGGGCCTACTATTCCCTCGAGAAGCTCTGGGGGGACGCGGCGCGCCTCGATTATTAAACCCCGGGCTATTGACAACGCGGGGGGGAATCGCTATTGTTCTAGGGCATTTTCGGCGATGAGGGTAAGATTTGTCTGGCCGGGAAAGACCAAGAGCCCGGGGATCAGGGCGTGCCAGGAGTTCTATGCGGCTCGCATCCGTCCTTTCGCCGGCTGCGAGATCATCGAAACGCGGGCCGCCCGAGGCGTGCCGGAAAAGGCCGCCGCAAGAATCCTGAGCCTGGAGGCGGCCGGTATTGAAAAATCCCTTCTGGGCGGGTATATTATCTGCCTCTTGGACCGGGGGAAGGAAATGACGTCTCGAGAATTCTCGAACCTTCTCAGCGCCCGAGAACGGGAGCCGGGCAGGCCCCTGACCTTCGTCGCCGGCGGTTTCCTGGGGCTCGCGGACAGAATCGTCGCCAGGTCCGACGTGCGGCTCTCTCTGTCCCGGATGACGTTTTCCCATGAGTTGATCCGGATCATGCTCTTGGAACAGGTTTACCGGGCCCTGACAATCAACCGGGGCCTGCACTACGCCAAATGAGGGAGATTCCAAAGTGGCCAAGAAAATGAACAAGAAGGAGCGCGAAGAGTTCCGCAGGATGCTCTTGGATAAAAAAGAGCAGATCATCCAGAAACTGAGCGAACTGACCAACGAGAGCAAGGAGATGGAAACGAATGTGGCGCAGGACTTGGTGGACAAGGCCGAGACATCGTATACGAAGGAGTTCCTGCTGAGCCTGTCCGACGCCGACCGCGACCAGCTCTTCCTCATCGACGAGGCTCTGAAGAGGTTGAAACGCGAGGAATTCGGGGTGTGCCAACGCTGCCATCAGGACATCGGCCGCAAGCGGCTCGAGGCCATACCCTGGACCGCGTTCTGCATCAATTGCCAGGAACAGACGGAGGAGGAGGCGAGGTTGCAGTGACCCCGGCCTTCCGGGTCCCGGCCGCCTCCCTGGCGAAACTCCTCGACCTCCTCGTTTTCCCCTCGTTTTGCCTGCTTTGCGCCGCGCCTTTGGGCCGGCCGGGAGAGCGGGCCGTCTGCCGCGGCTGCCTGGACGGCCTGGTCCCTTATGAGGGCCCTGCCTGCCTCTGTTGCGGCCGCTTTTTCGATTCGGCCGGCGGGGACCACCTCTGCCGGCGCTGCCTCGAGAGGCCGCCCGAGTTTTCCATCCACCGCTCGTGCGGGCGTTACGACGGTGTCCTCAAGGACGTCGTCCTTCTCTACAAGTACCGGAGGGTTTCGATGTTGAGCCGGGTCCTGGCGGATTTCGCCGGCCGGGCCCTGGCCGGCCGGGAGGAAATCTGGAGCGGAGTCGACCGGCTTGTCCCCGTCCCCTTGCACCGCATAAGGAGAAAGGAGCGCGGGTTCAACCAGGCCCAGCTGCTGACCCGGGAGCTGGCCCGGACGAGGGGGATCGAAGCGCTCGAAAACTGCCTGATCAAAACCAAGAACGTGCTTCCCCAGACAACCCTGCGGGCCGGGGAGAGAGAGACGAACACCCGGGGCGCTTATTCCGTCAAGCGGGCCCGGAGGCTGGCCGGGAAAGTGGTCCTCCTGGTCGACGACGTCTTCACCACCGGCTCCACGCTCCGGGAATGCAGCCGTGTCCTCAGGCTGGCCGGGGCCGCCGATGTGCGGGCCCTGACGCTGGCCCAGGCATAAAAAAAGGCGGCCTTCCGAGGGAAGACCGCCTTTCCGTCCGCCGCGTCTATTTCTTGGGTTTTTCGGGGCTCTGCGGTTTCAGTATCTTGACCTTGCGGGGCTTGGTTTCCTCTTTTTTGGGCATGTGGATCTTGAGAACGCCGTTTTCCTGCTGGGCTTCGATCCGGTCCTGATCGACATAGTTCGGCAGGGTGAAGGAACGCATGAACGAGCCGTAGGCGCGCTCGATCCTGTGGTAGTTCTCTTCTTTGGTTTCCTTCTCGAACTTCCTCTCGCCCCTGATGGTGAGGGTGTTGTCCTCGACCTTGATCTCGATGTCCTTCTCGTCGACCCCGGGGATTTCGGCCGAGAGCACCAGCTCGCCTTCGGTCTCATAGATGTCCACGGAGGGCGCCCAGGCGGTGGCCGCCAAGTCCCTTTCCTCGCCCCGCCCGGCGGGCATCTCCTCGAATAGCCTGTTCATCCTGTCCCTGAGTGTCACCAGATCCCTGAAAGGATCCCATCTGATGATAGCCATTGAAACCTCCTGATTATATACTTTAGTATGGCTACAATATAATATCTGCGCCTCTATTTGTCAAGTATTTAAGACGATTTTTCTTCTTGGGGACTCCAAACAAGGATTCCGTTGGCCAAGCCCCCTTCGAGGTTCAGGAACATGGCGGAAACGTGTTCCGGTCGCCTGAAATGCCTGGCGGCGGAGCGAGTGACAAGCGGGGCCGGGTCAGTCCCGGCCTTCGACCAAGACAGTCGCCTCCCCTCTGAGGGCCAGGTCCGTCAATCCGGGCTGGATCTCGGCCACCCGGCCCCGGATGAACTCTTCGTGGATCTTCGTCAATTCCCGGGCGATGACGATTCTCCGATCGCCGAGGTCCTCCCCGACGGCGGCCAGGAATTCCGGCAGGCGCCTCGTCGGCAGGTAGAAAATCAGGGTGGCCTCCTCCTCGCCGAGGCCCCGAAGCAGCTTGTGAAGGGCCCCCTTCTTCACGGGCGGGAATCCTGCGAAAAGGAAACGGTGGGTGGCCAGGCCGGACGCCGACAGGGCGGCCGAAACCGCCGACGGCCCGGGGATGGGGACGACTCTGATGCCCTTCCTGATCGCCTCCCTGACGAGGGGGAAGCCCGGGTCGGAAATCCCGGGTGTGCCCGCATCCGAAACCAGAGCGATGTCCTTCCCTGCCTCGAGGAGGGCCAGGATTTCGGGAATCCGGCGCCCCTCATGGGGCTGATAATAGCTGATGAGCCTCTTTTTCAATCCGTAGCGGTTCAGCAGCTTGAGGGTCTGGCGCGTATCCTCACAGGCGACGGCTGCCGCTTCCCCGAGGATGCGGAGAGCCCGGAGGGTGATGTCCTCGAGGTTCCCGATCGGCGTCGCGACGATGTACAGGCGGCCCGAGCCGCCCTCAGCTGACCCGGCGGCGGCCACGGCTCATCGTCCCCAATCGAACGGGTAAAGGAAATCGTGGCCGACGGAGCGGTGGGACAACTTGGCGATCACCGGGAGCTTCCTCTTGAATTCGGAATTCCGGATCATCAGTGTGATCTTCTTGACGGCCGACGGTCTGAACCCGGCCGCGATCGCTTCGCGGACGGTCCGTTTCTCGTCCACCAGAAACTCGAGGATGCGGTCGATCTCGGCATAGGTCAGCCCGATCTCCCCTTCATCGGTCTGGCCGGCCCACAGTCCCGCACTGGGCGCCTTGCGCCGGATGAAGGCGGGGATCCCCAAATGGTCGGCCAGCCGGCGGACCTGGGTTTTGTAGAGATCGCCCAGGGGGTTGATCGCGCTGGCCATGTCTCCGTGAACGGTCCCGTAGCCGATGAGCAGCTCCGTCTTGTTGCTTGTCCCCAGGATGAGAGCTTTCTCCCGGGCCGAAAAGTCGTACAGAACGGCCATCCTTTCCCGTGCCATCTTGTTTCCCGGCAGAACCCGGGTCCGGGTCGGGTGGGCCGAGAAATAGGCGTCCACCTGGGGCGCGATGTCGATGACCCGGGACCTGATCCCGAGTTCCCGGGCCAACCGTCCGGCGTGCTTGGCGTCGGCGTCGAAGCTCGCGCCGTAGGGCATGACGAGGCCCAGGACGTTTTGGGCGCCGACGGCGCGGGCCGCCAGGGCGGCGCAGACCGAGGAGTCCAGGCCCCCCGAGAGGCCGAGAATGCCCTTCCTGAAGCCGAACTTCCGCAGCTCTTCCCGGATGAACCCAATCAGGACCTTTTCCACGAACGGGGGATTAATCTTCAGGGTCACGGACCATCCTCTCCAGGGACCGGAGGATGACCTCGGGCCGCTCGTCGCGCTTGAAGAGCCACTGCATCCGGGCCCGCCGCACGGCCGAGAGGTCGACCCGGTGGACGAGGAGCTCCGGTTCGAGATACGCGGCCCTGGCCAGGAGGCGGCCCCCGGGTCCGTAGATAAACGAGCCGCCCGCGAAGGACACGCCGTCCTCGACCCCGACCCTGTTCGTGTAGACGACACAGGTCGTCGAGAAATAGGACAGGGCCTCGCCCATGAGCTCCCACATCCGGCTGGTTTCGAAGGCCTCCCCTTCCGAAACGCCGCGTCCGGGCGCGGCCGAGACGACGATGATCATGTCGGCGCCCCCGGCGAACAGCACGTAGCCGGCTCCGAGGTGGAGGAAATCCCGGCAGATGAGGAGTCCGGCCCGTCCGAAGGGGGTTTCGAAGGCCGCGAACCGGCGACCGGCCGCCCAGAACTTGGCCTCCTCGAACATGCCGTTGGTCGGAAGATAGACCTTGCGGTGGACGTGCCGGATTTCGCCCCCGGAGACGAACGCGGCCGAGTTGTAGAAAATGCCCGGCTCGGAAGCCCTCTCCTCGATGAAGCCCAGGACCGCCGATAGGCCCCGGGTCCGGGCCGCAACCTTCCTGAACTGCGGGTCGCTCAGGGGATCCAGGGCTACCTCGGGGACAAGGTCCTTGAGCGTGTAGCCGGTCAGGCTCAGCTCGGGGAAGACGACCAGGTCGGCCTTGGCGCGCCGGGCCCGGTCGATCGTTTCCAGGTGGGTTTCGACGTTCTGCCTGACGTCCCCGAGACGTGGCGCGATCTGGGCCAGGGCGAGATTCATGGTCAAAACCTACCATAATTCCGGGCCCGATTCAATCGCGACCGGAGGGCCTGGGACCGTCGAAAAGCCTCTCCGCCCGTCTCCTCCGGGGTGACGGGATTCTCGCGAAAGAGTTGAAAAACACCTCCGGTTTGATTATAGTCATGATGATATCCTTGAGTGCATCGCCGATAATGAATCATATCGCCCTCAGCCTGCGCGACGTCTATTTCAACAAGCGGACCGGCCGCCTGGTCTTCAAGCGGGGGCCCGTCCTCAAGTACTTTTTTTTCCAGAAAGGGTTCCTCATCCAGGTCAAGACCAACCAGGAAGAGGAGCGGCTCGGCGAGGTCCTGTTCAAGCTCGAGCGCATCTCCAAGGAAGACCACGCCCGGATGGACACGTTCATCGAGCCGAACGTCAATCTCGGCGAGGTCCTGCGGAACGGGGGGATCATTTCCGAGCAGGACCTGGACGACGCCCTGACCTACCAGATGCGCGAGACGGCCCTCAACACGTTCCCCTTCTTCGATGCGGAGATCTCCTTCCAGGAGCATGAGGATTTCTCGGCCCGGCCGGGCGACTCGAAGATCAGCGTGCCTTTCCTCATCGAGTACGGGATCCGCCGCATGCAGTTCGACCCCATTCTCAAGTCTTTCATGGGCGCGCGGGTCCCGTTCCTGAAACGGAAGTCCTACGCCTACCTGCTGACGCCGGACGAGAAGGAGATCCTCGACAGAATAACGGGGGATGTCGCCGCCGAGACACTCGTCCTCTCCCTGACGGCTCCGGCCGAATTCTTCTGGAAGAGCCTGTACCTGTTCTACTGCCTGGACGTCGTCGATTTCCGGGCCGCCAAGGAAGAGGAGGCCGCGGGGCGCCGGGAGCAGCCCCCGGCCGCCAACGGAAACGGGGCTCCAGCCGAGATCTCGGAAGTTCTCGCCCTCCGGGAAACCATGGCCTCGAAAACGTTCTACCAGATCCTGGAACTCGAGAAGTCGGCCGGGGAGGAGGAGATCAAGAAAGCCTACTTCCAACTGGCCCGCCGGTTCCACCCGGACCGCTTCTCCAGGAGCGTGGTCTCCCAGTACCGCACCCAGATCGACGAGGTCTTCGACGCCATCACCAACGCCTATCGCGTCCTGATCAACAAGGACAAGCGCCGGGCCTACGACTCGGGGACGGGGTTGGAGGCCCACGAGGACTTCCAGGACGTCATCAAGACGGCCGACATCAAGTTCCGCCAGGGCAAGACCCTGTACAGCCAGGAGCGCTACGACGAGGCCGTCTCCCTGCTCGAAGAGGCCATCCGCCTGCGGAGGGACAAGGGGGATTATTTCCTCCTCCTGGCCATGGCCGAATCCAAGGTGTCCGGCTATCTCAAGAAGGCCGAGGAGGATTTCCACAAGGCCATCCGGCTCGAGCCCTGGAATCCCGAGGGTCACATCGGCCTCGGGCGGCTCTACAAGAACGAGGGGCTGACGACCAAGGCTGCCAAGCAGTTCGAGAAGGCGCTGGAGGCGGACCCCGACCATGCCAAGGCCCGTGAGGAGTACGAGGACCTGACGAAGGGCCGGAAGGCCAAGGGGCTCAAGGGGCTGTTTTCGTCAGACCTGTTCGGGTCGAAAAAGAAAAAAAAGTAATCACGCCTCCCGGACGAGCTCCAGGAATTCCTTTTCCCCGATGATCCGGATCCCCATCTCCCTGGCCTTGGCCAGCTTTGAACCAGGGGAGGCGCCGGCGACCAGGCAGCTGGTCTTTCGAGTCACGGACGAGCCTATCCTGGCCCCGAGCGCCGCCAGCCGGCTCTCGGCCTCCTCGCGGGTGCGCCCGGCCAGCGTTCCCGTGACCACGAAGACCTGGCCGGCCAGGGGCTTCGGCCCGGCGGCCCGCGGCTCCGGCGCGGCCGGGACGAGGCCCGAGGACTCGAGCCGCCGGAGAAGCTCCCGGTTTTCCGGCTGGTCGAAAAAGAAGCGGACGCTCTGGGCCACGGTCGGGCCCACGTCCCCGACCGCGGTCAGTTCTTCTTCCCCGGCCCGCTCCAGCGCGGCGAGGGTCCCGAAACGGTCGGCCAGGGTCCCGGCCAGCCGCTCCCCGACGTGGCGGATGCCCAGGGCGAAAACGACCCGGCCCAGGTCCCGCGTCTTCGACCGTTCGATCTGGTCGAGGAGGTTCCGGGCGCTCTTCGGGCCCATTCGCTCCAGGCCGGCGAGCGCGTCATAGGACAGGCTGTAGAGGTCCGGGATGGACCGGAGCAGGCCCGCCGCCAGGAGCTGGTCCACGAGCGATTCGCCCAGCCCCTCGATGGCCATGGCCCGGCGGGAGGCGAAATGCAGGACGGCCTCGCGGAGCCTGGCCGGGCAGGACGGGTTGACGCAGCGCCAGATGACTTCCCCCTCCGGCTTGAAGACGACGGAGCCGCAGGCCGGGCATTTTTTCGGCCAGGCGAAGGGCTTCTCGCGCCCAGTGCGCCGGTCTTTCATGACCGAAACGACGCCGGGGATGACGTCCCCGCTGCGCTCGATGAGGACGAAGTCGTCGACCCGCACATCCTTGCGCCTGAGCTCCTCCTCGTTGTGAAGCGTTGAGCGGGTGATGACGGCCCCCGAGAGTTTGACGGGCTCGAGAACGGCCACCGGCGTCAGGGCGCCCGTGCGGCCCACCTGGATGACGATGTCCGCGACGCGCGTCGTGGCCTGCCGGGCCGGGAACTTGACGGCGACGGCCCAACGCGGGGACTTGGCCGTGGCCCCCAGGGCCTGCCGCTGGGCGGTCGAGTCGACCTTGACGACCACGCCGTCGGCGTCGTAGTCCAGCGCCTCCCGGTTTTCGGCCCACTCCGCGCAAACGGCGAGGACCCGGCCCGAATCCCGGCAGCGGCGGGAGTGGGGGTTGACATTGAACCCCAGGCGCTTCATCTCGCGGAGGCTGTCCCACTGGGTCGGCTCCTCGCGGCCGTCGACGAACAGGGTGTAGAGAAAAGCGCTCAGCCGCCTCCCGGCCACCAGCCGGGGTTCGAGGAGCCGGATGGAGCCGGCGGCGGCGTTGCGGGGATTCGCGAACGGGATTTCCCCTCGTTCCTCGCGCTCTTTGTTGACGGTCCGGAAAGCCTCGAAGGGCAGGTAAATCTCGCCCCGCACCTCCACGTCGCGCGTTTCCTCGATGGCCAGCGGCAGCGAGCGGAGGGTCCTGACGTTGGCGGTGACATCGTCGCCGGTGGCGCCGTCGCCCCGGGTCACGGCTCGGGCGAGGCGGCCGCCGCGGTAAAGGATGGATATGCCGATCCCGTCGATCTTGAGCTCCGCGACATATGCGACATCCTGTCCGGGGAGGAGCCTCCGGACGCGTTCGTCGAAGGCCTGGAATTCGGCCTCGTCATAAACGTTATCGACGCTGAGCATGGGGACGCGGTGACGGACGGAGGGAAACCCGGCGACCGGCCTTTCGCCGACGCGCCGGGTGGGGGATTCGGGCGTGACGAGGGAGGGGAACTGCGCCTCGAGGCCGGCCAGTTCACGCACCAGCCCGTCGAACTCCGCATCCGAGATCTGAGGGTCGTTGTCGACGTAGTATTTTTTTTCGTTGCGGAGGATTTCGGCGCGGAGCTTCACAGCCCGGGAACGGGCCTGCTCGAGTGACGTGGAGGGCGACACGGCTGATGCGCTCTATCCAAGTCCCGTCCCCGGACAGCCGCGGGGGACAGGGGGAGTGGCCGGGATCGGGAGCGGCTCAGGCCGCCCGGGTCACCTGCCGAGCCTCGACCTGACCTGGGTGACGAGGGCGTTGAACTTGTCGATGAAGCCTTTCTGCTGAGCCTGGATCCGCGCTATGGCGTCCTGCTCGTCCTGGATCGCGTCCTTGAGCTTTCGCACGGTGACTTTTTCGGCGGGAGTGAGATCGTCCTCGGTCTTATCGCCGTATTTGTCGTTGAAGTTCTTGGTCAGCTGCTCGATGACCTTCTGATGCTCTTCGATCTTCGCGTAGCTCGCCTTGAGATCCTTGTTGTCGCCGAGGAACAGGTTTTGGGCGATGCCGAGGCACTTCTTGGACTCGGACGGGTTGAGCAGGCCGGCTTCGATGAAGTAGTTCATGGCCTCGGGGTTGAGCGACGAGTTGGTCTTGGCCTTGTTGGCCAGGATGACTGCGATGTTGTAAGCCAGGTCTCCCGACTTCTTCTTGGCGTAAGCTTCCTTGTAAGTGGCCAGGGCCTTGTCGATGTCTCCGGCTTTGTAATAAGCCTGGGCCAGGATCTTGGCGCTCTCGGTGTCCTGGGCCGACGCGTAGAGAGCCTGGTAGACCTTGATGGCCTCGGCGAACTTCTTCTGGTCGTAGAGCCTCTTTCCCAGACTCTGAACCTTGGCCGCGGTCTTGGGGTCCTTCCCGACGCCGTAGGCCGTGATGTAGTTGTCCGCGGCCGACCCGAAGTCCCCGGCCTTCACGGCGAAGTCGCCCGCCAGCTCATATCCGGCGGCCGTGACCTTTTTTCCCAGGGCCGCGTCCTTCATGGCTTTGCCCAGGTCGACGAGACGCTGGGCCGCGGCCTTGGCCTGGTCGAGCTGGCCCTGAGAGGCGTGAAGCTCGGCGATCGTGGCGACGATCGCGATCCTCATCTGGTCATCGAGGCCGCCCCCGGCCAGCGCCTTTTCGCCGTACTGGATGGCTTTCGCGGCATCCTTGCTCGAACAGGGGGTAACGCAGTAATAGGCATAGGCATATTTATCGTACTGACCGTCCTGCCCCGCATATTTCGTGATATAGGCACCGAGGGCCTGGACTTTCTGGCAATTGTCCGAGATCTGCATAGCCTTGAGATACTCTTCGTCGGCCGTCTGGGCCGTCAATACGCCGGCCAGGAGCACTGTCAAAGCCAAGGCCGTCCAAAGTGTCCTTCTCATGCGCTACCTCTCACCGCAATTTTTTGCATCATAGCCTCCCTGAGGCTGCTTGTCAACCATGCATGCTGCCACCCCAATTATAGCAAAATCCATGCCATATACGAAGGACGTGGCGTCCGGGAACTCCTTCCGCAGGGCGGGAAGGCGGGAGCGTTCGGGGGGAAACCGGACGGGCGGGATCCGGGGCGGTTTACATTTGCCGAGGCGATGCCCTATAATCAGCCGCGATGGAAAGCCCGCGCGAATTCCGGGAAGCCTTCCTCGAGGCCGGAAAGACACCCCCGGCGGAGAAGGTCCCCCTGGCGGGGTTCTCGAGTTTCGGGATAGGCGGACCGGCGGACTTCTTCTTCGAGGCCCGGTCGATCGGCGACCTCGGGGAGGCGGCCGGCCTGGCCTGCCGCTACGGAGTCCCTTTCCAGGTGGTGGGGGGCGGATTCAACATCCTGTTCGACGACGAAGGTTTCAGGGGCCTGATCATCCGGAACGCGGCCCAGGGCATCGTTTCCGGGGGAGACGGGATGAGCGTCCTTTCGGGGACAGCCTTGTCCCGAGTCGTTCAGGATGCCCAGGTCCGGGGTCTTTCGGGACTGGAGTTTCTGGCCGGCATACCCGGAACGGTGGGGGGGGCCATCTATGGCAACGCCGGGGCCTTCGGGCTGAGCGTCGGGGAACGGGTGGCGAGCGCGATCCTCCTTGACCCTACGGGGATCAGGCGGGAAGCGGGAAGGAAAGATCTGGGGTTCGAGTACCGGCGGTCGGCGCTTCAGGGCGGACGGCTGATCGTCCTGGAAGCCGTGTTCGCCCTGTCGCCGGGGGACCCGCGAGCCTCGGAGGCGCTCATTCGCGACTATCTGGGCAGACGACGGACCAAGCACCCCCCCTGGGGGACGGCCTGCGCCGGAAGCTACTTCAAGAACCCCTGCCTTCCGGGGGGCGCCAAGGCCGCGGCGGGGATGCTCCTCGAGCAGGCGGGCGTCCGGGGGCTCTCGGTCGGGGGCGCGGCTGTTTATGAAGGGCACTGCAACTTCATCGTCAACACGGGAAACGCCACGGCCCGCGACGTGCTGGCCTTGGCGGCCGAGATGAAGGACCGGGTTTACGCGAAGTTCCAGGTCAGGCTGGAGGAGGAGGTCATTTTCCTTCCAGCAACCGCCGCAAGGCCCTGATTTTTCCCGGCGCCCGGCGGGCCGCCCCTCCGCTCTCGAGCGCCTGGAGACCCAGGTCGGCATAGATTTTCCTCAAGAGGGGCTTTCCCTCCAGCGTCTCGAGGTGGCTCCGAACGGTTTCCACATCTCCCCTTGCCACGGGCCCGGATAGGGCCTTGCTCAGACCAAGGTTTTTTACATTCCGTAAAGTTCCTTGCAGGAGAGGGAGGAGGACGGCTTCGGATTCCTTCCGGCTGAGCCCGATCGTCTCCAGCAAGCCGGCGGCGGCCTCCTCCAGGGAAACGAAGGCGTTCGCGGCCAGGCTGCAGGCCGTGTGGTAGGCCGCCTTGTCCGGACCGGTGAGGATCAGGGCGTTCCCGCCCAGGGTCCGGACCACGGTCAGGCCCAGCCTTACGGCTTTAGTGCCGCCTTCGAGGCCCCAGAAAATGCCTTTGATGATGGGCTCCGGCGGGTCCTTGTCCGGGAAGGACTGGACGGGATGCAGGGACGCTGTCCAGGCTCCCTTGGCTTCGAGGGGGGCGAGCACGGCGGCGGGAAGCAGCCCGCTCGTGTGGAGGACGAAACGGCCCGGCCAGCGGACGGTCGTCCGGGCCAGGCCGCGCGCGACGGAGGCCACCGCCCCGTCGGGGACGCACAAGAAAAGGACCTCGGCCCGGCGCGCGGCCCGGGCGAGGTCGCCCGTCGCGCTTCCGCGCCCGATGATCCTCCGGCTCTCCCGGGCCGCGGCGGGATCGCGGTCGGCCAGGGCCTGGAGGCTCCAGCCTTTCTTCACCAGGCCGTACGACAGGGCCGTCCCCAGCCGGCCCGCGCCCACGACCGAGAACCGTCTCACTTTTTCGATTTGAAAACCTCATCCCAGAGATCGATTTCGAGCTCGGAGGGAGCCTCGGCATGCTTCTCCATCTCGCGCTGCTTCTTTCTCTCCTTCAAGGCGGTTTTGAGCTCCCGGGCGAAGACCTCGGACGTGACCGGCGTGACGCCGTTTTTCGCGGCGAACCGCCGGATCTCACGGTCCGAGCTGACGACGAAAAACCGCCTCTTGTCCGTCTGGCGAAGGATGATGTCCTTGATGAGGTCGTCGGCGCTCTGCCCGGGCCCGGGGTAGAGAACCGCGAACTTGGGATTGAGGGGGCCGGCCGGCTCTTGGTCGGCGGGCCGGCCGTCGAAAACGAGGGAGATGCGCGTCCGTGTCACCCGCTGAAAGGCCAGGAGCCGCACCACGAGGCCGCCGCGTCCGGACGGCTCCTTGAGCTCGTGGGCGGCGATGCGGCCCAGAAGGTTGTTGCCGTCGATGAGATAGGCCATGGAGTGCTTCCGTCGGCTGTCCTGCTCAGCCGGGCGGCCAGGTCATGGGGCGGCCGCCGAGCAGGTGAACGTGCAGGTGATGGACCTGCTGGCCCGACTGGGGTCCCGTGTTGAGAACGATCCGGTAGCCGCTTCCGGCGACGCCCTTGTCCCGGGCGATGGCCCTGGCCCTGAACAGGAGCTCGCCGAGCAGGGCCTCGGTCCCTTCCGGCGCCCCGTTGAGGGACTCGATGTGAACTTTCGGGATGACCAGGACATGGACGGGAGCCTGGGGATGGATATCTTCGAAGGCCAGGAGGCGCTCGTCTTCGTAAAGGATGCGCGCCTCCGCCTCCCCGCGGACGATCCGGCAGAAGAGGCAGCCGGTCGCGGGGTGTCCGGTCATGCGGCGATCCTCAGGATGGAGGCCCCCAGGCCCCGGAGTTTCGTCTCGATACCCTCATAGCCCCGGTCGAGGTGTTCGATCTCCCCGAGCAGCGTTTCCCCGTTCGCGACGAGCCCGGCCAGGACCAGGGCGGCCGAGGCCCTGAGGTCGGTGGCCGTGACCTCCGCGCCCGAGAGAGGGGTCCGGCCCTTCACGATCGCCTTGTCGCCCTGGACCTCGATGTTCGCCCCGAGCCTCAGCAGCTCGTTCACGTGGGAGAACCGCCGGTCGAAGATCGTCTCGGTGATGATGGAGGTGCCGGAAGCCTGGGTCAGGAGGACCATGAACAGCGCCTGCAGGTCGGTGGGAAAGCCGGGGTAAGGCGAGGTCGTGATGTCCTGGGCCTTGATTTCCGGAGGCCCGGCTACCCGGAGCCCGGATTCCCCCTCGACGTCCACGACGGCCCCCGAGGCCCGCAGCTTTTCGATGACCGTCCGGACATGGGCCGGCCGGACATGGGTGAGAAGCACGTCCTCCCCGGCCAGGGCTCCCGCGACCAGAAACGTGCCGGTCTCGATCCTGTCCGGGATGACGTCGTGTTCGGCTCCCCCGAGTCGCCTGACACCCCGGATGCGGACGGTGTCTTCGTCCAGCCACTCGATCCCGGCCCCCATCTTGACGAGGAGCGCGGCCAGGTCGGCGACCTCCGGTTCCAGGGCGCAGTTCCTGAGGATCGTTTCCCCCTCGGCGAGCGAGGCGGCCATGAGGAGGTTTTCCGTGCCGCCGACGGTCTTCTTTTCGAACGTGATATCCGCTCCGTGCAGCCGGCCGGCGCTGGCCTTGATGTAGCCGTGTTCGAGGCTGACTGAGGCCCCGAGCTTCTGCAGGCCGGCGATGTGGAGGTCGATCGGCCGGGAGCCGATGGCGCAGCCTCCGGGCAGGGCGACGACGGCCTTGCCGAAGCGGGCCAGGAGCGGACCGAGGACGAGAATGGAGGCCCGCATGGCCCGGACAAGCTCGTAGGGGGCTTCGTCGGAGGCCAGAACCTCCAGCCTTATGGCGATCGAGCCGCCGTTGAGGTCGCACTTGGCCCCGAGCTCGTCTACGAGGGTGAGAATGGTCCGGACGTCCTTCACCAGGGGAACGTTCCTGAGGCGAACTTCCTCGCCGGTGAGGAGGCCGGCGGCGATGGCCGGCAGGACAGCGTTCTTGGACCCGCTGATGCGGACGCTTCCCTTGAGGCGCAGGCTGGGGCCGCCCTTGATGCGGATCTTGTCCATCAGGCCGATTGTAAAGGAAGCCTGAGCCGAATTCAATGGCGGGACCTGGGGGGCGGGCAGGGACCGGCGCCGTGCCACCCGTCCGGCCGGGGCCCGTCCCGGCGCGTCCCCGTGCGTCCTCGCGTTCGCGCGCGCCATCGCGCCTCGAGCGGCGGACCCGTTTCACGTTTGTGTCGCGTCGCGACACGTCAGTGTCATGCGAGGAGGCGCTCACTTGAGCGCCGACGCGGCTACCCCGCCTCCTGGAGCGGACCGAGCCGTCCTCAATCCTTCAGAACGGCCTCGAGGACGGGGTCGCGGCCGGCCTCGAAGTCGGCGAACGTCGACTCCACCGTGATGTCGGGATAGAGCGAATCGGGGTCGCCGTCGACTTCCTTGAAGTACTTGACGGAATAGGTGACGGCCAGGCCGGAATTCGGCAGCTTGAAGGTCTGGACCTCGCCGAAATGGTTGGGCTTGCCGCCCGTCAGCTCGCCGGCGAAGACCGCCGCCGTCCGTTTCCCGAGCGCCAGGGCGTTGAGGATGGCCGAAGAGAACGTCTGGCGACCGATGATGACGTAGAGGCTGCCTTTCGTCTTGAAGGAAGCTCGGGCCTCGAGAGCCTCGAGAAAGGGCTCAAACACCGCGGAGTTGCCGCCCCCGTTGTTGCGGATGTCTATCACGAGCCTCCAGCCCGGGTTCGCGTCGACTGCAGCGAAGACGTCTCGGACAAACCCGGCGAACGGCCGGTCGGGCATGTCCCGGCAAGAGTTGTACTTGACGTAGACCGCCCGGGCGTCCGGCAGCTCATCGAACCAGTAAGGCACGTTCCGGTCCTTCTGATAGAGGGGAAGCGCGCCGGGTTCCCGAGACGTGCCGATCCAGGCCGGACGGCTTCCCATGTCGATCGGCTCGAGCGTCCGGGTGGCCTTCGTTCCGTCGGCCCGCTCGACCGTCAGGCTCACGGAATCCGCGGAAGGGATGATCCCCAGGCCGTGAAGAAGCACCGGCGAGGAGAGATCGTTCACGGCCTTGAGCCGGATCTGGGCCCGGTTCTCGTGAGGGATGATCTCGGCGATCCGTTCGATGACCTCGTCGATGGGCCGGCCGCCGACCGCAACGAGCTTCGCGTCCAGCAGGCTCCGGTACTCCGCTGTGGTGCTGAAAATGAAAATGCCGTCCGCGAACCAGTAGGTCATGATGGGGACGGCCCGTCGCGGCAGGTAGCCGACGCCGGTGTGGGCGTCGCCTGCCGATGCGGCCAGCCGCATGAGTCCGACCAGGATCGAATCGGGGCCCAGCCGTGGAATTTCGGAGCGGAGGGCGTCGGCCCGCCGCTCGAACTCCTCCCGGCTGATATTGGCGAAGAGGTTCTTGTGCTTGGCCGGGAGCTGCTCGGCCAGCGCGTCGAGGTCCTGCCGCCACTGAGCCGCCGTCAGGGCGCTCTCATCGGATGACTGCCGACGGGCGGCGCCCGGTAGGGCGAGAAGGCCCATAAGCAGGACCGCGGCGAGTTTAACTTGGCTTTTTGTCATCGCAAGTGCCTCCTTCCGAACCGCGGCGCCTTTGTCTCCCTCGGCTACTCGGGCCGCCAATTGGGGACACAATACTAATTCCCTTCGGGCGCCCATGATCGGCCGCATTCTCTCCGGCATGATTGCGATTCAGGGCCACGATGCCGGGGAAAATAGTATTGTGTCCCCAATTTATTCTACGCAAGGCGGTCGGACTGGGTTCCCGGCCGGCGCTCAGGCTTGTGGCGCTCCGGCAGATCAAGGTGCCACGAGGCCGCGGTCCGACCAGCCCCAAGCTTTATAGTAGGCGTCGAGGATCGAGTTGTGGAACGCCGGGTCGACCGCCCTTCCCCGAAGGGCACCCCGGCTCAGCGGCACCGTAAGCTTGGGCGGGACGAAGGCGTCGTAGGCCCTGTCGCGGCCCTGAAGGTTGTTCATGCGCCGCTCGAGCGTGTAGATGCGCCGCCCGCACTCTTTCAGGGACTCCGGAGTGTAGGAGATCCCGGTCAGGGCGTGATAGAGCGAGAGGAAAGGCTCGGCCGTGACGTCCCCAGTGAAGAAGTCGCACAGGCCGAGCGAATCCACCAGCGCCTTGCCGGCCTGGCCCTCGGCGACGTAGGCGGCCAGGTCGGCGGCCTCCTTGAGCCCGCCCTCTTCGGCCTGGACCGTCCAGGCGTAGGTGTGGTCGCCGCGGCCCCGGTTCGAGGTGCCGTAGGCCGTGAACATGCCCGGGAAGGCCTTGGGGCTGATCCCCGCATACCCCAGGCCGCCGAAAGCCGTCGTCAGGCAGGCGGCGATGTCGGCCGCCCCGCCCGCCGTTCGCGCGGCCAGTTCGGCGATCGCCCGGTCCGTGTAGCGGCCGAGGAGGCGCCCCAAGTCGCCGTCGGCGTAGGCGATCTCCCGGAGCGTCCGGATCGTTCCGGGCGCGTCTCCGAAGCGCGGCGCCCCGCCGTGGCCCGGCAGCAGACCCTTCTCGGCGAGCTCCATGGCCCCGGCCATGACGCTTCCGAAGGTCATCGTGTCCACCCCGAGCTCGTTGCAGAGACGGTTCATGTGGAAGATCGCGTCCCGGTCGAGGATGCAGCAGTTGATCCACAGGGCTATCGTCTCGAACTCCGGCCGCACGCCGCTCCCCGCGTAGGGCCCGCTCTCGACCCTGGCCGCGCGGGTGCAGAAGATGTGGCGGCACTTGTTGCAGACCGTGTGCTTGCCCGCGATCGCCAGAAAGGCGTCGGTCGAAACTCCGGCATAATCCGCGGGGTCGAAGGCGCCCTCGTCGAAATTGTGCCAGGGCAGGTATCCGCCCTCGAGACCGAGGTAGCGTCCGTTGAAGGCGCGGTCGAGCCACCACGTCGTCCCCGTCGTCGGCCGGAACGAGGCGGTCCGTTCGGGGTCCTCGACGCTGGCCTTGATGATCCGGTCGAGCTCCTGGCCGAGCTTCTTGAACCTCTCGGGGTCCTCATAGGCCACCGGCTCCCGGCCGTAGGCGGTGACCGCGACCAGGTTCTTCGACCCGAAAACGGCCCCCGCCCCGCCGCGGCCGAAATTGCGGTGATAATCGGCCGTGAGGCACGCGAAGTCGACGAGATTCCAGCCCGCGGGGCCGACACAGAGCGTCGATGACCCCTTGAGCCTCTCCGTGAGCATATCGGTGATTTCCGAGGCCGGGCGGACGACCGACCGGCCCCCGGCTTCCTGAAACAGATCGTCTTCGGCGTCGACGATGCGCACGGCGCCCTCGACCGCCTCGATCCGGGCCGGCCGGTCGGCCCGTCCGTCGATGACGAGCTGGTCGAAGCCCGCCCTTTTGAGCATGTTGGGGAACAGGCCGCCGGCGCTCGAATGGGTGACCATCCCGTAGAGCGGCTTGTGCCCCGGCACCCATACTGCCGGCTCCGGGGAGCGGGCCATCGTGCCGATGAAGGAGCAGGAGCCGCGGCCCGCGGTGGGGATAAAGGTGTCGTTGGCGGCGGCGCTCCCGATGACGATCCTGTTGCCGGCGTCGAGCGGGTCCTTCAGCGGGCCGGACCCGTCCGGGCGGTCGAAGAGGAGCCGGGCCTGGAGCCCTCGCCCCCCGACGTAGTCGCGGCAGAGCCCGGGGTCGGCGGGCTCGATGCGGACGGTCCGTCCGGCCAGGTCGACCCAGGCCCAGCGTCCCCGGTAGCCCGATGAGATCTTTCGCATTGCAGTCATGATCGTTCCCCCTGCCGGCCGTCCGGCGGCCGGTGTCTCGCTGTCATATCGGCCGGCCGTTGCGGTCAGCAACGGTCAGAGCGTGTTCAGGGCCTGGTCGAGGTCGGCGATCACGTCATCCGGGTGCTCCGCGCCGACGCAGAGGCGGATGAGTTGCGGCGGCACGTCGGCCTTTTTCCGGGCCTCCTCACCCTGCTGCATATGGGTGGAGATGGCCGGGATGGTGGCCACGCTCTTGATCCGGCCCAGGTCGGTGGCCCGGTGGATGAGCTTGAAGCTGTCGTAAACCCGGCGGGCGTGTTCAGGCGGCCCTTCGACCCTAAAGCTCATCAGGTGGCCGTAGCGGTTCAGCTCGCGGCCGGCGCCGTCGTCCGAGTCGACCAGCGTCATGTAACGGCTGGCCACGGAATGGAGAGGGTCGGCGGGAAGACCCAGGAAATCCACCTGGTAGACCTTCGGGTGGGAATCGAGAAATTCGGCGACCTTCTGGCAGTTGACGCTGACGAGGTCCATCCTGGACCGCAGGGTGCGCAGGTCGCTCAGGGCCATCAGGGCGTTGAAGGGCGAGGCCGCGGGCCCGTTGTCCCTGTAAGGCCAGAACTTCACGTACTCGGCGAAGCTGTCCTTGAACATCGGGTCGTCGTTCCTGACCTTGGTGACGATGGGCTTTCGGCTGATGAGCGCGCCCCCGATGGCGAGGCCCCCGGCGGTGATGGATTTCGTCAGCGAGTGGACGACGATGTCGGCGCCGTAGGCGATCGGCCGCATCAGGGCCGGTGTCGCGCAGGTGGCGTCGACGATGACCGGGATCTCCCAGGAGTGGCCGAGCTCGACGAGGGCCCGGATGTCGCAGAACGACTGTTGGGGATTGGACGGCATTTCCATGTACAGGAAGCGGGTGTCCTCGTCGATCTGCGATTTCCACTCCTCCATGTCGCTCGGGTGCTGGACCCAGCGGACCTCGATTCCGCGCTCCTTCTGCTTGCGGACGGAGAACTGCTGATAGGTTCCCCCGTAGACCTGGACCGAGGAGACAAAATTAATGCGCTCGGGGCCGTCCTTCTGCTTGACGAGCAGCGGATCGACGGCGGCCGTGATCGCCGACATCCCCGAAGCGGTGACGACACAGGAGGTCGCGTAGTCCGTCTTGTAACCTTCGAGAAGGGCCAGGACCCATTCCAGGTAATAGGTCGTGGGGTTGGCGATCCTGGTGTAGCACCAAGTCGGGATGAGATAGGCGAGGGCAGCTTCAAGGTCGTCGGCGTCGGCGTACCCCTGGGAGGTCGCAAGATAGAGAGGCTCGATGATCGCCCCCTGGTTTCTCTCCAGGGATTCCTCGAGGGTGTACAGGCCGTGGACGGCGATCGTGTCGAATTTCATCGCCTTGGCCCGGGCCAGGGCGGCCTCGCGCTGGGCAAGAAGCTTCCGGGCCTTCTCGACGTGCTTCTGGACACCGGGCCGGAGCGGCGCGCTGGGACTCATGATTCCTCCAATTCCGGGAATGATAGTGCGGCGGGACAAGACGACATCGGAAAGACAACTGATCCAAGCCGCATGACACGGGTTATTGAGAGGCTCTAAGCTTATAAAGAAACGAAGCCGCGAGTCAAGCGCGACGGCGCGCCGCGATGGGAAAGCGTCGCGAGCCGCGCAACGGTTCGGTCAACCGTCGGGCCGGCGATCAGCCCCGCCGGCAGTTGTGGATGGCCAGGATGTCGGACAGGATCGAGAATCCGGTCTCGATCTTGCCGGCGCCCGCGCCCTGGACCGTCACTTGTCCCATGAGGTCGGTTTCGAAACTCAAAGCGTTCCGGGCTCCCATGACTCCGGCCAGCGGATCCGAGAGCGGGAGTTTCTGGGGCGAAACCCCGGCCGTTATTTTCCCGCCGTCCTTCTTCGCCCGGCCGATCAGCTTGTAGCGGAAGCCGTCGGCCCGGGCCGCGTCCACATCCGCCTTGGTGATGGCCGAAATGCCGGTCCGGGAGACCTCGTCGGTCCCGAGGGGCCCGCCGAGCAGCACGTTGGACAGGATCACGATCTTGGCCAGGGCGTCGAAACCCTCGACGTCGGCCGTGGGGTCGGCCTCGGCGTAGCCGAGCTTCTGGGCGAGGGCCAGGGCGTCCACATATTCCATCCCGTCCGTCTCCATCTTGGACAGGATGAAGTTCGTGGTGCCGTTCAGGATGCCCTTGACCTCGCGGATCTCGTTTCCGGCCAGCCCGGACTCCACAAGATGGAAGACCGGGGTCCCGCTCATGACCGTGCCCTCGATCCGGAACTGCCGGTCGTTCTTGCGGGCCAGGTCGCGGAGCTCGCGGTAGTGGAGCGCGGCCGGGCCCTTGTTCGAGGTGACGACGTGCTTGCCCATGCGGAGGGCCTTCCTGATGTAGCTCGTGGCCGGTTCGGCGGTCTTGATGTCGGTGTAGGTCAGCTCGGCGATGATGTCGGCCTCGGTCCCCTCGATCATGTCGAGAGGGTCGAGGGCCTCGGCCCGGTCGGGTCCCGACTTCGGGTATTCGGCGAGGTTGCCGCCCCGGGAGAGCACGCCCAGGACGGCGGGGATGTCGATCCCCTCGGGCACCATGAGCGAGCCCTTGTGCTTGTCGGAGATCGCCACCACCCGGGCCTCGAAGTCGAGAACGTCGCGGAGATAATCGCCCTTCCTGTGCAGGATTTCCAGAAACCCCTGTCCAACCGTGCCGCAGCCGACAAGACCGATCCCGTATTCCATGTCCGACCCTCCCCGGTGATTTTTGGACCCTCACTATAGCACAAGCCCCGGGGAAAGAAAATGGGACCCGCGAGGCCGGCCCCCGCCCGGCGCCGCCGTTTGGCCGATCGGCGGAAAAGGCGTATATTTTAGACAGCGCCTGGGGCGAAAGGAGGGGTCATGTCGCCCGGAAGATTCATCACGCCGAAACCACGCAACGAGCCGGTCAAGGATTACCTGCCTCATTCCAAAGAGCGGCGGCTGCTCAAGGAGGAGCTGGACAGGCAGGTCCGGGAGCCGGTCGAAATCCCCCTGGTCGTTTGGGGCAAGGAAGTGAGGACGGGGCGGCTGTGCGAGCGGACCTGCCCCCACGATCACTCGAAGCTCGTCGCCACCTATCATGCCGGGGGAGCGGACGAGTCCCGGGTCGCCGTCGAGGCCGCCCTCACGGCCAAGCGCACCTGGGAGCGAATGCCGTGGGAGGACCGGGCCGCCATCTTCCTGAAAGCGGCCGACCTTTTGGCCGGGCCTTACAGGTATGTCATGAACGCGGCCACCATGCTCGGCCAGAGCAAGACCGTCTTCCAGGCCGAGATCGACGCGGCCTGCGAGCTCACCGACTACCTGAGGTTCAACGTGTCCTACGTGTGCAGGATCTATTCCGAGCAGCCCCACCTGAATCCGGACCCGAGCTGGAACCGCCTCGAATACCGGCCGCTCGACGGATTCGTCTTTGCCGTCGCCCCGTTCAATTTCACGTCCATCATCGGCAACCTGGCGACCGCGCCGGCCATGCTGGGAAACACGGTCGTCTGGAAACCGGCCAGCACGGCCATCCTCAGCGCCCATTATTTCATGAAAATCCTGCTCGAGGCGGGGCTTCCCGACGGCGTGATCAACATGATCCTGGGCAAGCCCTCGGAAATCGCCGCGCCCGTGCTCGACCACCCGGACCTGGCGGGCGTGCACTTCACGGGCTCCACGGCGACCTTCACGGGCATCTGGCGCGGGGTTGCGGAGAACCTGGCCAAAGGCGTTTACCGGAACTTTCCCCGGCTGGTCGGGGAAACGGGCGGCAAGGATTTCGTCCTGGCCTGCCCGGACGCCGACGTGGAGGCGCTGTGCGTCGCCCTTTTCAGGGGCGCCTTCGAGTACCAGGGCCAGAAGTGTTCGGCCGCGAGCCGGGCCTACATTCCCGCGTCGATCTGGCCGGAGGTCAGGGACCGGATGACGCACATGGCCCGGAGCGTCCGGGTCGGCGACGTCGCCGATTTCCGCTCGTTCATGGGGGCGGTCATCGACAGGAAGGCCTACGAGAAGATCACCGGATACATCGAGGAGGCCCGGTCGTCGCCCGAGGCCGAGATCGCGGTAGGCGGCGAGCACGACGACAGCCGGGGCTACTTCATCCGTCCGACGGTCGTCGTCACCACCAACCCGAAGTTCCGGGGCATGTCCGAGGAGATCTTCGGTCCCGTGCTGACGGTGTTCGTCTACGAGGACGACAGGTTCAAGGAAACCCTGGACCTCATCGACGGCACGAGTCCGTATGCGCTGACCGGCTCGATTTTCGGCAACGACCGGGAGCTCATCCGGTGGGCCCTGGACAGGCTGCGGCATGCGGCGGGGAACTTCTACATCAACGACAAACCGACGGGGGCGGTGGTGGGTCAGCAGCCCTTCGGGGGCGGCCGGATGAGCGGCACCAACGACAAGGCCGGAGGCTATTTCAATCTGCTGCGCTGGACGAGTCCCCAGGCCGTCAAGGAGAACTTCCTGCCGCCCCGCGAAATCACCTATCCCCACATGAGCGAAGAATAAGAAAAGGGGAGAATAAGAAAAGGGGACACAATACTCATTTGTCCGTCAACGGCCGTTGACGCCGACGCCCCCGGCATCCGGTGCCGAAAATGAAAAAAGGGGACACAATACTAATTTCCCCGTCCGGGGAGGCGGACAGCGCGTTTCGTGCCGCCTCGACTCGCGAATAAAGCCGGCGAGTTTAGCGGTTTGAAACCCGGTACCGTAATTGCCGTACATTGTCGGGCGGCCCGGCCCGTGAATGATCCGGGTTGGCCGGTTCGGTGAGTTTTCCTTGACAGCCGACGGGCGTTTTCCTCAATAATTGAGGCTGGTCGGGGCGACGCGGTCGGCCCGGAAGGCCGTTTCCGGCCCGGCCGAGGAGGCGACATGAAAAGAAACGCGTTTGTCCTTGCCCTGGCGGTTCTGTTCGCGGCCGCCGCCCTGAACGGACAGTCGGCCCCCGCCGGCCGGTCGCAGGCCAAGCCCCTGAAGGTCTTTATCTCCGTCGATATGGAGGGCGTCTGCGGCCTCATCCACTGGGACGAAACGGCCGCCGGCGGCCCCGATTATCCCCTGTTCCGCCGCCTGATGACCGAGGAGGCCAACGCGGCCATCGCCGGGGCGCTCGAGGCGGGAGCCGGGGAGATCGTGGTCCGCGACGCGCACGACAGCGCCCGCAACATCCTGCCGGACTTGCTCAGGCCCGAAGCCCGGCTCATCCGAGACTGGAACGGTCCGCTGAGCATGATGGAGGGCCTCGATCGGAGCTTCGACGCCGTCGTCTTCATCGGCTATCACGCCCGGGCCGGGACACCCGACGCCGTCCTCAAGCACACCATGAGCCTGTCGCTCTTCGACGTCATGCTCAACGGCGTCCGGCTGCCCGAGGCTGGCTGGAACGCGGCCATTGCCGGCTACTTCGATGTCCCGGTCGTGTTCGTCTCGGGAGACGCGGCGATCGCGAAGCAGGCCGGGGAGATCCTGGGGAACGTCGAAACCGTGGTCGTGAAGGAAGGGATGGGACGGGCGGCGAAGATGCTTCACCCGTCCAAGGCCCGGGAACTCATCCAGCGCGGCGTCGCGGCGGCCCTGAACAACCTCGGAGCGTACAAGCCTTACAAGCCGGCCCCGCCCTACAAGCTCGAGATCGTCTTCACGGACGAAAACCTGGCTCAGCGGGCGTCCTGGGTTCCGGGGATCGTCCGCACGGGGGAGCGCTCCGTCTCCTATACGTCAAACGACTTCATGGATGTCATCAAGTACTTCCGTCTGGCCCGGCTCTAGCGGGAGTTCCCGCGTCAGCGGACATCGTAGCGGACGAACAGGACGTAGGTGACGAGGAAGACCGCGCACGAATAGAAGACCGCCATCATCAGGTACTTGAGGACGGGCAGGGCCCGCTCCCCGAACGACATCGGCATTTCCACGAACTGGGGAATCTTCTCGAAGGCCACGGGTTTGCGGGTCGTCGAGACGTCCTCGTTCGGGTTGTACCAATGGGGGCTGTCAGAGTCGGCGGCGTCGAGGGCCTTGAAGACGTTCAGGAACTGGCTCTGGAAGACGTGCATGTCGTTCCAGCCCTTGCGAAACCGGATATAGCCTCCCGCGGCCACGGCTTCGGTCATGTATTCGAAGAGCGACACCGGCGACAGAGCCGTCGCCAGCCTCGCACTCTCGAACTGGTGGAACATCTCGACGAAATAGGCGTCCCGGATCTCCTTCTCGGCTTGCATCCGCTTCATCTGGAGCGCGGCCCTGAGCTCGTGCTGGGGAAGGAACGGGTTCCCCGAATTCATTGTCCAGCTTCCCGGCGGAGCGTTCCGGTTGAGGTCCTCGAAGGCCTGGTCGACCTTCCTCTGGACGGCCTCGGAGGATTCTATCGGATAGAAATTCTTCGCCACGAACACGGCCGAGTTGGGGATGATGACGACGAAGGCGAGCCAGAACGTGAGGGCCAGAAGGAGGCTGACGTTGGAGTTGGGCGCGACGACGGAGGAGAATAGGCCCAAGGCGCAGAACGTCGCCGTCAGCAGGCCGGCCACGACGAGAAACCCCGCCGTCTCCGCGGCCAGGGCGGAGGGGTTCGCGGCCGGGCCGAGGAGGAGGAGCATGAGGAAGCTCACCAGGACTCCTGCCAGCAGGACGGCCATCACCGAAACGACGGCGCTCAGGTACTTGCCGAAAAGCAGAGTCCCCCGCGAGACGGGATTGGCCAGGGCCAGGGCCAGGGTCTTGGTTTCCTTCTCGCCCGACACGGCGTCGAAGGTGAAGAGCAGGGCGACGAAGCTCGCGATGACCGCCGCGATGAACGCCCAGTTCGGCTCGTCGGACTTGTTCAGGAAGGGGTTGGCGCTCCCGCTCCTGTTTTGAAACGAGAAAACGTTCCAGGCGCTGAAGACGATCGCGTTGGGCAGGTACTTCTCTTTGGCGTCCGTGATGAACGCGCTGGCCCGCGGCTGCAGCACATAGGTGTGCCTCTTGACGGCGAGCTCGGTCGCGTTCCGGGCCGCCTGCGACTTCATCACCTCGAGCTCGGCGGCCCGCGACTGCCTGTCGTCGGCGAGGGCGGCGGCCTGGCTGTTGAGGAAGGAGACCGTCCCGGCGACGAAGACGCCGATGAGGAGGGCGAGGGAGAGAAGAAACCGCAGGCTGTAGAGATTGTTGAGGACTTCCCGTCTGAAGACCGTCTTGAGCATCGTCATCTCACGTCGAACCTGATGAACCCAATGAAGGCCAGATAGAAGAGGATCACGGCCTCAACCAGGAGGACCCCGATGTTCAGGATGGAGGAGGACAGCCCGGCGAAGAGGCGCAGGGGCTGGTCCGGGAAGCGGGGCATGTCGGAGATGTCGAGGTAGGGGAAGTCCTGGGGTCCGTCGCCCTGGACCTTGACTTCGGAAAGCTTCCGCCAGTAGACCATGGGGTTGGCCTGTTTCGAAGCCCATTGGCTGAGCTCGCGGGCGGTTTTGAACTCGCCTCCCGTCCGCAGCTCGACGAGCTGATCCTCGGTCCGGAAGGACTCGGGCGGCGCCGGGGTGACCCAGCTGAAGGAGCCGAAGACGTCCTTGGCTTCGAGGAACCGGATGAAAGTTTCCCGGTAGCGCCGGACCCTGTCCATCCGGGCCTTATGGGACTGGAGGTCGGTCGTGCAGACCGACGAGGCGATCGTCCGGAACACGCCGGAGGGAGAGAGGAGCGAGAGCGTCTCGGCGGCCCGGGCCTGGCGTGTCAGGCTGTCGAGGTACGATTGCTGCAGGGCCCAGCGCCTGTCGGCGTAACGGATCCGGATGGGCTCCGAGATCTCGGACTTGCGGCGGAAGGCTTCGAAACCCTCACGATCGTTCCCATACGTCTCCACGTAGCCGTCCGAGTTGATCGAGCACCACCAGCAGCTGTATCCCTCGCTCAGGCCCTGGGCCTTCCAGGCCGAATGAATCGTCTCTTCGAGCTCCCGGTCCAGGTCGGCCAGCACACGGTCCAGGTTGTCCCGGGATTGCACGCGGACAAAACTCTCGGCGAAGTTGGCCGAGACGTTGGGGACGAGGAAGACGAAAAAGACCCATGAGAACAGGCAGGTGACGAGGCTTGTCACCGAGGACCGGGAGCGGGCGGACACGAGGAGGCCGATGAAGACGAAGACGGCGAGGTACAGAAGGCTCGCCGCGAAGAGGAGGACGATCCGGCCCCATTCGACGGCCGAGATGGCGAAGTTTCGCGACAGAAGGATCAGGACCGCGCTGAGCAGAAACGAGAAGGCCAGGATCGGCAGGAGCGTGAACAGGACGCCGAGGACCTTGCCGGCCAGCGAGGCCGAGCGGCTGAGGGAATTCGACATCTGGAGCTTCAGGGTGCCGTCTTCCTTCTCCCGGGTGAACGCATCATAGCTGAATATGAGCGCCAGGAGGGAGAAGATGATGGCCGCGACGTCGACGAAATCGACGGACAGGAACGAAGCCAGGAACGGGTTGTCCCCGGCGGCGGTCTTCCCGGAGGCGAGCATCGGGACATTGCCCAACTGGACTTTGACGCGGTTGCCCATCTGGCCGCTGATTCCCTTGCTGAAGACGCTCAGCTGCTCCGGGGGGATGACGACTTCCGGCCGGAGGGCTGAATAGACGCGGACTTCCCGGACAGCCTTCTCCGCGGCGTCATGGTCGATCCGGTACTGGGCGGCCCGGCCGCGATAATTGTCGAGGCTGACCAGGATGCTGAAGGGGATGAGGACAAGGCAGAGAATGAAGCCGATGACGAAGCGGGGGGAGAGGAGATTCGTGAGAAAGTCTTTTCTGGCGATGTGAAGGATCATTCAGCGACCTCCCGGACTATGCCACATGCACTGCGGCGGCGCAACTCGGCCTTCCCTGGGTAATACCGGGCGGAACCGAAAAAGGTTGACACGCAGATCGGGGACATCAGAAACGGGCACCAAAAACGGGGACACAATACTAATTTCCGCCCAGGCGCGCCTCGTTCCCTGGACCGGCGCGGATCTCCGCAAACATGCGTTAACGTGGAAATAAGTATTGTGTCCCCAAATAAAAAGGGCCGGTCCTTCTGCTGGGACCGGCCCTTGCGTTCTTCCGCTCGCCGCTGACGCGCCGCGGCGCGCTTTGAACCGCGCCTTACTTCGCCGGGACGTTCTTCTTGACGTAGTCCTCCAGGAACTCCGTGGTGACCGACTTCGGCCGTTCGATGGCCAGGCCGAGGGCGCGGTCCCAGATGAGCTGGGAGAGGACACCGATGGCGCGCGACACGCCGAAGAACACCGTGTAGAAGTCGTACTCCTTGACGCCGTAGTAGTCGAGCAGGACGCCGGAGTGGGCGTCGACGTTAGGCCACGGGTTCTTGGCCTTGCCGTGCTTCATCAGGATGTCGGGAGCGACTTCGTAAACCAGGCTGACGACCTTGAACAGGTCGTAGTCCGGCAGATGCTTGAGGGCGAACTCGCGCTGGGCCATGTACCGCGGGTCGGTCTTGCGCAGGACCGCGTGGCCGTAGCCCGGCACAACCTTGCCGCCGTTCAGCGTGTCCCAGATGTACTTTTCGAGCTGCTCCTTGGTCGGGACGCCGCCGAGGTCCTTCACTAGGTCCATGATCCAGCGCAGGACCTCCTGGTTGGCCAACCCGTGCAGGGGCCCGGCCAGCCCGTCCATCCCGGCCGAAAGCGAGTAATAGGCGTCGGACAGAGCGGAGCCGACGAGGTGTGTCGTATGAGCCGACACGTTGCCGCCCTCGTGGTCGCTGTGGATGACCAGGTACAGCCGCATAAGGGCCTTGAAAGCCGGGTCGTCGTTGACGCCCAGCATGTGGGCCAGGTTGCCGCCCCAGTCGAGTTTGGGGTCGGGCGCGATGTGCTTGCCCCCCTTGTACGCGCGCCGGTAGATGTAGGCGGCGATGTTCGGGAGTCTGGCCAGCAGGTTCATGACGTCCTCGAACATCGGGTCCCAGTACTCGGCCTTGGGCATGCCTTCCGCGTAGCGCTTGGCGAAGACCGAGTCCTTCTGGAGCTGGAGGATAGCCATCGAGAACTGGGTCATCGGATGCGTCTCGACCGGCACGGCCTCCATCGTCTTGATCAGGTACTTCGGGAGTTCGCTCCGCTTGCGCCACTCCTCGGTGATGGCGACGCAGTCCTCGTAGGTCGGGATGTCGCCGAGGAGCAGGAGATAGAAGATGCCCTCGGGGAGGGGTTCCGTCCCGCCGGGGGCCTTGGGCAGCTTTTCCTGGAGCTCGGGGATCGTGTATCCCCGAAACCGGATGCCTTCCATCGGGTCCAGGGCCGAGCAGTCCCAGAGCATGCACTTGACGCTCCGGGCGCCGCCGATGACCTGGGCGACCGTGACATCGGAGACTTTGAGGTCTCCGGTTTCTTTGTTGAGTTTCTGAACCCGCTCACGCATCGGGCCCATTTTGGCTGCGAATTTCTCTTTCAACGTGGCCATTAAGCCGTACCTCCTTCGGGATTTTGTGAAGTGGAAAACACCCCCTCCAGGGGCGTTTCATCTTATCATGGGCGCCGCCGGGGTGTCAACCGGAAATCGAGGCCAAAACCGGCGCGAAACCACCCTGAAAGCGGGCCGGGAACGCCGCCGTCGCGGGCTATTTCAAAGGCTTCCGCGGGACCCGCCCGTCGCTCATGGCGGCGTCGTAGGCGAAGGCGGCCATGACCACGGCGTTCTTCATCAGGTCGGGCGCGGACAGGGTGTCCAGGAAATCGAGATTAGTGTGCCCGGCCGTGCCGGCGATCCGGTCCTGGATGAACTGGAAAGCCGGGAGGCCCGCCCGGTCGAACGGGACATGGTCGGTGCTCCCGACGCTCTGGATGGACAGGGCCGTGAACCCGAAATCCCGGAACGGCTCCATCCAGGCCTCGAAGAGCCGCCGGGCCCGCTCGTTGCCCTGGAGATACACGCCGCGGTACTGGCCGGCGCCGTAGTCCTGGTTGAAATAGGCGGAGAACTTTTCATAGTCCGGCCTGACCCCGATCTTGGGGTCGCTGGGGTTGCCGAAGTGCCGTCGGACGTACTCGGTCGAACCGAACAGGCCCTGCTCCTCGCCGCTCCAGAGCGCGACCCGTATCGTGCGCCGCGGCGCGGCTCCGACCGCGCGCAGGATGCGGGCCGCCTCGAGGGCGACGGCGCATCCCGAGGCGTCGTCGCTGGCGTTGGGGCTGGCGTGCCAGCTGTCGAAATGGGCGCCGATCATGACGATCTCCTCGGCGAGGTCGGTGCCCGGGATCTCGCCGATGACGTTGGCCGCCTTCTCGACCTTTTCGCCCAGGCGGTTGCGGACCTCGAGCTCGACCTTGACGGGGATGCCGCGCCCCAGAATGCGGCACATGCGATTGTAATGCTCGGGGGTCACGGCGATGATCGGAAGAGAAGCCAGGTCTCCCTCCCGCGACCACTTGTCGTCCCTGGTTCCGGGCCGGGAGAGGCCCCGGACGAGGCCGGGCTTGCCGCCGCCGCACTCGAGCACAGCCAGGGCGCCTTCGGCCTTGTAGAAAGCGATCCTGTCCTCGGGCTTGACGAGGTCCGGATTGGGCGGGCCGGGAGGGGAGCGCCGGAACTGGGGGCCGGGAATGACATTCTCCTCCATCTTCTTGAGGTCCTCATCCGTCAGCCGGTTGACCCCTTGGGCGAGCGAAGCCTGGTCGATCGCGACGGGCGGCGAGGCCAGAACGGCCGCGCCCTTGAGTTTGCCCTTGTACTTGGCAAGGTCGGACTTGGTCCGGACTTCGGCCAGGACGGCCGGGCAGGCGACCTTGCCCGGCGTCCCGGGGGTATGGGCCAGCGGATAGCCGACCATCGGCTGGTAGTCCGGCTCGAGCACGTGGAGCGAGGTGTATTCGTTGTCCCAGGCCACGCCGTAGTCCATGTAGGGTTCGACGACCACGTTGGCGAGACCGAGGGCTTTCATCTTCCGGACAGCCCAGGCCTGGGCCCGCGCCATGTCGGAGGAGAGCGTCAGCCGGGCGCCGAGAACGTCGACGATGTAGCCGGCGATATCCATGACCTGCGAGCGTTGCAGCCCTTCCTCGCGGATTTTGGCCATCATGTCCCAGTCGACGGTCGGCGCCCGATCCGACGCGAAAGCGCCTAGGACGATGACCAAAGCGACGGCCGCGGCGGCCTTGGGGATAAGAACGCGCCTCATGGACAACCTCCTTGTCTGAGCGGGGCGAAGCCCGTTTCTGATCGAACGGAGCCCGGCCTCGATCCCAAAGCCAAATACCGATCGCCGGATCAGGCCTTTATCGAAGGCCCCAGTCTCGATCGGACAGAGCCCTATTCTCCACATTCGGAGGCCGGCGCGCAACCGTTCCGCTGATGTGTCATCGCGACGAAGCGGTCTGTTGACCGTTGGTGCGGCAACTGACACGAACACCATTCGTTCCGGGCCGTTGCAGGGCTCCCGGCGTGGCTACCCCTCCTCTGATGAGTCATTGCGAGCGACAGCGGGTAGCGCGGCAGCCGACAGGTACGCTGCCCATTCCGTGTCATTGCGAAGAGCATCTCTCTTGAGATGCGATGAAGCAACCCCATCTTCTATAAACCAGATGAGAACAGGAAATCGCCGTCCCCGGCGGGTCGTGATGACGCTGAAGGTGAGAGCGCCGCGTCGCGCTGCCCGCCGGGCCCGAGAGGCTTGCGGCTTCGGCTCCTCGCAACGGCACAAGGCCTCCTTGACAACCTCCTCCCGCTAACGATATGTTCTTGGCGCAACCAGCCCGCGAGAAGGAGGGAATCCCGTGAAGATCAGGAATAGGACGAGGACCAATAAACTGACGCCGGCTGTCCTGGCTTTGGCGGCCCTGGTTATCCCGGCCGTCCCGCTCGCTCTCAGCGCCGACGTCCGGCTGCCCGCGGTCATCGGCGACCACATGATCATCCAGCAGGGAAAGCCCATTTCGTTATGGGGCTGGGCGGCGCCCGGAGAGACGGTGACGGTTCGGCTGGCCGGGAAAGAGTCGAAGGCAAAGGCCGGGGACGACGGCAGGTGGCGGGTGGCCTTCGACCCTCTCGAGGCGGGCGCCGAGCCGCTCGAGCTTCGGGTCGCGGGTGAAAACGGCCCCGAGATTCTCTTGCGTGATATCCTTGTCGGGGAGGTCTGGCTCTGCTCCGGCCAGTCCAACATGGAGTGGGCCATGGAGTGGCTGACGAGCCCCATCCCCGAAATCCTGAGGGCCGACCATCCGCGGCTCAGGCTGTTCCAGGTGCCTAAGCGGACTTCCGACCGGCCGCTGGACGACGTCGCCGCGAAGTGGACGCCCTGCACGTCCGAGGCGGTGCGGCCGTTCTCGGCCGTCGCCTATTACTACGGACTGGCGCTCCATGAAAAGCTCGGCGTTCCCGTCGGGCTGATCGAGTCGGCCTGGGGCGGGACCGACATCGAGCCCTGGACGCCGCCCGCCGGGTTCGCCGCCGTCCCGGAGACGCAGCCGCTTCTCGACAAGCAGAAGGCCAAGTACGACGAATACAAGGCGGCCCTTGGGAAGGCACTCCCCGCTTGGGAAATCTGGCTCGCCCAGGCCAGGAAAGCGATCGCCGCGAAAGGCCAGCTTCCCCCCGAGCCCGCCGGCGCGTTTCCGGTGAACCCTTATGAGAGTCCCCAGGCCCCGACGACGCTCTATAACGGCATGATCCACCCCCTGACGCCTTTGGCGATCCGCGGCGCGATCTGGTACCAGGGCGAAAACAACCGGAACGACGGGCTTTTCTACGAGAAAAAGATGGAGGCCCTGATCCTGGGCTGGCGTGAGGTCTGGGGGACGGACGACTTCCCCTTCTATTACGTGCAGCTCGCCCCGTATGATTACGCCTACAACCGCGACATGACCGGCGGCGTCATCCCGGATTTCCAGAGACTGCCGCTCGTCTGGGAAGCGCAGACGAACATCCTCTGCCTGCCCGGCACCGGGATGGTTGTCGTGACGGACATTACCGACCTCAGGGACATCCACCCGCGGGACAAGAAGGACGTCGGCTACCGGCTGTCCCTTTGGGCCCGGGCCGGGACTTACGGGGAAAACGGCCTCGTGTATTCAGGCCCGCTCTACAGGTCCGTGACCATCGAAGGCGACCGGGCCCGGATCAGCTTCGATCACGTCGGCGGGGGGCTGATGGCGAACGACGGCCGCCTGCTGACCTGGTTCGAGATCGCGGGCGACGACCACATCTTCTACAAAGCCCAGGCGGAAATCTCGGGAGACACGGTCGTCGTCTGGAGCTCGGCGGTCAAGGCGCCCGCCGCCGTGCGGTTCGGCTGGAATCAGCTGGCCGTGCCCAACCTGGCCAACCGGGAGGGCCTGCCGGCCTCCCCCTTCCGCACGGATGACTGGTGATATATTGGAGATAAATTGGGGACACAATACTAATTTCCTGACAACGAGTGTTTGCGCCGCGCCGTTTTCCCGTTCTGCCCGCTTGTGATCCAACGCCTTGATAAATCGAGCGGTTGCCGCAGATTCAACCTGTCAGAAGTTCTGAACAAAGGATAATTAGTATTGTGTCCCCATTTATTGCGTTCCCTGTTTAATGACGTTTAAATAGTATTGTGTCCCCAATTAGCGCTTCGTGTCCCCAATTAGCGCTTCCAGACGGGGACGCCGCGGCCCGGGGTCCAGGGCGCGCCGACGGCCTCGAGCTCCGCGCCGAGCGCCTTGAGTTCGACGTCGATCGTGGTCCGCATCTCCGCCAGGAGTTTTTCAAACCCGGCCGCCGCGATCTCGTAATCGCGCTTGACGGTCTCCGTGACCGGGCAGGTCGTGCCGAGCTGGCCGCTGACCCTATCCATAAGTGACAGAGGGGCGACCTCGCTCCTCCGCTGCCTCGTGCGGTCGCCGACGAGCCGCCTCAGCTCGTCGTTGATCCGGGTTTCGACCGCCTGGATCTTCTTGCCGAGGTCCGCCGGCGCGTCGGGCGCGTCGAGCAGGGCCTTTTTCATGAACGGGAGGGTTTTCAGGGCCTCCTCGCCGGCCGCAGCCGCGCCCATCATGGCCCGCTGCAGCCCTCCGGCCTTCTCCTGGAATGCGAGCAGGGCGTCTTTGTCCTCGGCCTCGAGGCTGGCCAATCCCAGCGATTCCACGACGAAAGTTCGAGGCTGGCCGAGGGATGTCACCACGCCGTCCACGTTCTTGGCCAGGCCGACCGTGAACGTTCCGGGGACGACGAGCGGCCCGACCGGCACCCAGTCCCACTCCTCGCGCTGCGGCGCCTGGAGCTCGATCGGCTCGACGGGCGGATACCGGAGGTCCCAGACGGCCCGGTTGATCCCCCTTTTGACCGGCCCCATGATGCGCCGGACGACCTGTCCCGACCCGTCCGTCACCGTCAGGATGATCGACGGCTTTTCCTCCTGTTCCTCCCGCCGCAGCCTGTCCCAGCCTGGGAAGGGCACCGGCTTCCCGCTCTCGACGAGCTTCTTCTCCTCCTCGCGTCGGGCCTCCGCCGCCGTCTTGAGCCCATCCTTCAGGTAGTACGTGAAGACGGCCCCGAACGGCGGGTTGGGAGCCAGATAGAACGTCTCGCCCAGGCAGCCCTTGCCGCTGGTGTCGAGCGGCCGCAGCGGGATGTACATCAAGGCCTTTTTGACCGGGAAGAGCACGGCCTCCGCGGCCAATCTCTCCTCGCCCATCTGCCGGAGCGGCGAATAATCGTCCAGGACGAAGAAGCCGCGCCCGAACGAGGCGCCGACGAGGTCGCTCTCGCGCTCCTGGACCTCGATGTCGCGGAACGCAATCGTGGGCACCCCGCCGCCGAGCTTGAGCCAGCCCTTGCCGCCGTCGAGCGACGCGTAGATCCCGAACTCGGTCCCGGCGAAAAGGAGGTCTTTGCCGACGGAGTCCTGGGCGATCGACCAGACGATCGTCCGCTGGGGAAGGCCCGCCGCGATGTTCGTCCAGGTCCGGCCGCGGTCGGCGCTCTTCAAGAGATACGGTTTGTAGTCGCCGGTCTTGTGGATGTCCACGGCGGCGAAGACCGTGTCCGGGTCATGCTTGGAGGCGGCGATCTTGTTGACGAAGAAGAAACCGGGGACGTCGGCGATCCCGTCGATTTTCCTCCAGGTCTTGCCCGCATCCTCGGTCACCTGGATCAGGCCGTCGTCGGTCCCTGCGTAGATCAGGCCCGTGACGAGGGGAGACTCGCTGATGGTGGTGATCGTACCGAATTGCGACATCGCGCCGTGGTCCCAGAGCGCGTCGACGCTCCACTGCCTGTCCAGAATCTTCTGCTCCAGGCGGAAAACGCCGCGCGTCAGGTCCGGGCTGATCCGGGTCCACGAATCGCCGCGGTCCTCGCTCCGCCAGAGGAACTGTGAGGCGTAGTAGATTCGCGTGTGCGTATGAGGGCTGATGTGGACCGGCGAATCCCAGTTGAACCGCAGCGGCGGGTCGTCCGGCCCGGGCCGGGGACTGACGAAAACCGCCTGATGGCTCTTCCTGTCGTAGCGCAGAAGGTTTCCTTCCTGCCACTCGAGGTAAACGATGTTCGGGTCGGTCGGGTCGATGGCGCAGGCGTAGCCGTCGGCTCCGTAGGTGATCGTCCAGTCGAAGTTCGAGATGCCGTTGGCGTTGAGAGTGCGCGACGGACCCATCTGGCTGCCGTTGTCCTGGGCCCCGCCGTGAACGTTGTAGAATGGCAAGGCGTTGTCCAGGGCCAGCTTGTAGAACTGGGTGACCGGGAGGTTCTCGAAAAAGCGCCAGGTTTTGCCCGCATCGCGGCTCTCGTAAACCCCGCCGTCGCTGCCGTTGAGGAGGTAGTCGGGGTCGTCGGGAAGGAAGGCCAGGGCGTGATTGTCGCCGTGCTTGCTCCGCTCGCCGACGGGCCGCCAGGTCTTGCCGCCGTCGTTGGTGACGGTCATCGCGGGCGCCATCTGGTAGACGCGGTCGAAGACGTTCGGGTCGGCGAAGATCTCCTGGTAGTAGTGCGGCCCAGTGCCCCCGCTGATATACGGACTCCGCTTCTCGAAGCTCTCCCCGAAATCCTCGGACCGGTAGAATCCCTTCTCGTCCGGGCCGGCTTCGACGGTCGCGTAGACGACGTTGGGCTCGGCCGGCGAAACGGCCAGGCCGATCTTTCCCATGTCGCCCTTGGGCAGCCCGACCGTGAGCTTGCGCCAGGTTTTGCCGGCGTCCTCGGTCTTGTAGATGCCGGATTCGGGCCCGCCCCCCATGAAGGCGGCTACCGAGCGGCGCCGCTCGTAGGCCGCGGCGTAGATGACGTCGGGGTTGGAGGGGTCGAATTCGGCAGACGCGACGCCGGTATCCCTGCTGATGCCGAGAGAGAGAGTCCAATTCTCGCCGCCGTCGGTCGTCTTGTAGAGGCCGCGCTCGCCTCCGGCCGACCAGAGCGGTCCCTCGGCTGCTGCGTAAACGACGTCGGAGTCGCGCGGGTCGATGAGGATGCGGGCGATGTGCTCGGACCGGGACAGCCCCTTGTTCGTCCAGGTCTTTCCGCCGTTCAGGCTCTTGTAGACCCCGTCACCGAATCCGACGTGGCGGCCGCTGACGTTTTCACCCGTCCCGACCCAGACGATTTCGGGATTGGCGGGGTCGAGCGAGACGCAGCCGATGGAATACGAGGGCTGGGAGTCGAAGACCGGCGTCCAGGTCGTTCCGGCGTTCTCGGTCTTCCACACTCCGCCCGAGCCGGCGCAAACGTACCAGACGGCGTGGTCCTTGGGGTTGATGGCGATGTCGCTGATCCGTCCGGACATGACGGCCGGGCCGATGTTTCGGAAGGCGAGCCCGGCCAGGGCTTCGGAGAGGAGCGGGGCCTTGGGCTCGGAGGCGAGGCCGGTTTTGGCCGCCGGTTTGGCGCGGTTTTGGGCGAATATGGCTTTCGAGGCCGGGATCGACAGCAGGAAGGCAAGGGATACGGCCAGGGCGGACGCTTTTTTCATGGGGACCTCCTTGGTCCGGCGCCCCGGAGGCGGGGTCGGACGCGCGGGATGATATGTGACCGGCATGGCGAAGGCGAATTATCGCCCTCACGCGCGACGAATTCAAGACGTCGCGCCGATTCGACCGGCTCCGCTTCTCAGCCGGACCTTGATTTTTCGAGCCGGTACCCTTATTCTTAGGGGGATTGGCCGCCGGTTCGACGGCGCCTATAAGACCCCGCCGCGCCCGGCCGCCGGAGCCGGGACGGGCGGGATTCTTCGGCAAGGAGGGAATCATGGGCGCACTCGTCCTCTTGTTAATCATCGTCGGGGCCTTGGCGATCATGATGATCGCGATGTACAACTCCCTGATCACCCTGCGGAACCGCTGCGACAACGCCTGGTCCCAGGTTGACGTCCAGCTCCGCCGCCGCTACGACCTGATCCCCAACCTGGTCGAAACGGTCAAGGGCTACGCCAAGCACGAGCGCGAGGTCTTCGAGAGAGTGACCCAGGCCCGGGCCTCGGCCATCAACGCCCAGACCGTCAAGGACCAGGGCCAGGCCGAGAACGCCTTGAGCGGAGCCCTGAAGTCGCTGTTCGCGGTGGCCGAGAACTATCCGGACCTCAAGGCCAACCAGAACTTCCTGATGCTCCAGGAGGAGTTGGCCGGAACGGAAGGCAAGGTCGCCTACTCGCGCCAGTTCTACAACGACACGGTCATGAAGTTCAACATGCGGCAGCAGGTCTTCCCGTCGAATATCATCGCGGGCATGTTCGGGTTCAAGCCGCGCGACTACTTCCAGATCGAGGAAGACGTGGTCCGCGGTCCGGTCAAGGTCAGCTTCGGGGCCTAATCGCGGCGCCCGCTCGAGTCATGGCGAGGCGGCGAGTCCGATGAAGCGCGACGAAGCAACCCCGACGAGTCCGCGAATACGCTGAGGTTTCCGCGCCCGGGGGATCGCGAGGGCATTTCAAATCCGAGGCGAGACCCGTGTATGAGCAGATAACCCGTAACAAGTGGAAATCGATCGCCCTCGTCATCCTGTTCATGGGCTTCATCTTCGGCCTGACCTGGGTCTTCGAACAGGTGACCGGCTGGGGCAAGGGCGGACTCATCCTGGCCCTCGTCATCTCGATGGGGATGGCCTTCGTCGGCTATTATTCGAGCGACAAGATCGTCCTCCGCATCAGCCGGGCCCGCCCCGTCACCAAGGAGGAGTACCCCCACCTCTATAACGTGGTCGAAGGGCTGGCCATCGCCGCCGGCGTGCCGACGCCGCGCTGCTATGTCATTGACGACACGGCCCCGAACGCCTTCGCCACGGGCCGCAACCCCGAGCATTCGGTCATCTGCGTCACGACCGGGCTCCTCGACAAGCTGAACAGGGTCGAGCTCGAGGGCGTCGTCGCCCACGAAATGTCCCACATCCAGAACTACGACATCCGGTTCCAGACGCTGGTCGTGGTCATGGCCGGGGTCGTCGTCCTGCTCAGCGACTGGATTCTGCGAAGCTTCCTGTGGGGCGGGGGCAGGCGCCGCGGGGGGAGGAGCCGCGGCGGGTCGGGCGCCGGAGGGGCGGGGGCCGTCATCATCGTGGTCGGCCTCGCGCTGGCCATCCTCGCGCCGATCTTCGCCCAGCTCATCCAGATGGCCGTTTCCCGCAAGCGCGAGTTCCTGGCCGACGCGAGCGGGGCCATGCTGACCCGCTACCCGCCCGGCCTGGCCTCGGCCCTGCGCAAGATCGCCGCGGACCGGGAGCCCCTCGAGGCCGCGAACAAGGCCACCGCCCACCTCTACATCGTCAACCCCCTCAAGGACGTCAAGGGCGCCGTCAACCGGCTCTTCAGCACCCACCCGCCCATCGAGGAGCGGATCGCGGCGCTGGAGAAGATGTAGCGACGGCTCCCGTTTCGGGGTATCATGAGCCTGTCGGCGAAAGAAAATGTCTGAGATGTCCGAAAAGAGCCGCGGCTCCGCTCCCTCCCATCTGCACGGGCACGACCCGGGCCGCAACACGAGGATCCTGGCCGTCGCTCTGGTCATAACCGCCGTCACCATGGTCGTCGAGGCCGCCGGCGGTTTCCTGAGCGGCAGCCTGGCCCTGCTCGCCGACGCCGGCCACATGCTGACCGACGTGGCCGCCCTCGGGCTGAGCCTCTTCGCCTTCTGGCTGTCTTCGCGTCCACGGACGGCCGAACACACCTTCGGCCTGCGGCGGTTCGAGATCTTCGCCGCCTTCATGAACGGGCTCATCCTGTGGGCCGCGGCGGGGGTGATAGGCTACGAAGCCTTCCTCCGTCTCAAGTCGCCGCCCCCCGTGAAGAGCGGCCTGATGCTCGCGATCGCCGCGGTCGGGCTGGCCTCGAACGTCGCCGTCGGAGCCGTGCTTTTCCGGGGCCGGAGCCACAGCCTGAACATCAGGGGGGCCTTCCTTCATGTTTTGGCGGACGCCCTCGGGAGCGTGGGCGTCCTGGCGGCCGCCGTGCTCATCCGGCTGACCGGATCGTTCGTCTGGGACCCGGTCGTCAGCGGCGCGGTGTGTCTGCTGATCCTCTGGAGCTCGGGCCGGCTGATCCGGGATTCCATTCACATCCTCCTCGAGGGCGCGCCGCGGCATCTGGACATCCCCGCGATCAAAGATACGCTGGCCGGATTGCCCGGCGTCCTGGACGTCCACGACCTGCACGTCTGGACGATCACTTCGGAGTTCGTGTCGCTGAGCGCCCACCTGAAGGTCGAGAAGGGCCGAAACGCCCAGGACGTCCTTCGCGCTGCCGGTGACGCCATGGCTTCCTCGTACGGCGTCTCGCACACGACGTTCCAGCTCGAGTTCGCGGAGGAGCCCGGCTGCGAAACGGGCTCGTGCGAGGAAACCCCTCCCCGCCAATCCGCCTGAGCCTCGGGCGGCTACCTGCCCGGCTTGCCTTGCGGGGCCTTCTTGCCGAGCTTGAGGCTGAGGCCTTTGGCCCGGCCCTGCCTGCGGCCCTTGCGCCCTTCCCCGGGACCGGGCTCTTCGGAACCCCCCGGCCCCTTCCGGCCAGGTCGCTTCCTCCCGGCGCTTCCCTTTATCCGCCGCCGTCGATCCTCTTCATCGATAACCGTGAGCCGGTCCTCGCCGCCCAGGGGATTCTTCTTGAGCTTATAGACCGTCCGGAATGAGCTGAAGAGGTCCAGATAGTTCTCGGCCAGGCGGCTCATCAGGAAGTTCTTCTTGACGGACTCCCTGGCCTTCCGGCCCATTTCCCGGCGCATCTCCTCGTCCCCGAAGAGCTGAACCAGCCTCTCGGCCGCCTCGTCAACGGACGAGACGAGAAACCCGTTGACGCCGTCCACGATCTGGTGCTTGATGCCCCCGACGTTGCCCCCGATAACCGGGGTCCCCTTCCACATGGCCTCGGTCACCGTCAACCCGAAACCTTCCCGGATCGATTTCTGGAGGACCACGGCCGCCCGGGTCTGGAGAGCGTTCACCAGGGCCGTGTCCTCGCGCGTCAGGATCTTGACGCGCTCCTCCCGCTGGTCGAGAAGCGAATGGTAAATCTGCTCGCCCTCGGGGTCGTCCGTGGCGAAGTCGCCGAGCAGGACGAGAGTCGCCTTGATATCCTTGCGGGCCCGTTTGAAAGCCTTGATCGTGCCCGCCGGGTCCTTCCAGCGGTCGAACCGCGAGATCTGGACGACCAGGGGCAGGTCGGTCGGGATGTCGTAATATTTCAGCCGCTCGTCGACCTCTTCCCGGCTCATCGGGGCGTTCTTGATGATGAACGGGTCGATGGCAGGGAGCATGAAGACCTGCGGGGTGTCGATGTCGAGCCTGTATTCCTCGAGAGAAAGGATCACGGCGTCGTAGCGCTCGATGAATCCTTTGAGGTAGTCGAGGAGCCCGGCGTGCGGCTCCGAGAGGTCGATGTGGGCTCGCCAGACCCACGGGCCCTTTTTCTTATAATGCGTGATCATCGGCAGCGGCTGGGGGTCGTGGACGACGACCATCTCGTGGTCGATGTGGTTGCGCACCGCGTTTTCCCAGATGACGTCCTCGTAGATCCGCTTCTTCATGTCCGTGAGGCTGAAGTCGCCGCCCTGGAGGGCGTTGTGCATCTTTTTGGTGATGCTGAAGAAGTCAGGCGAGCCCTGGATCGCCCGCCAGCCGGCCTTCAGGCCCAGGGTGTTCATGAGCAGGGTGAGGGGCGACAGGATCTCCGCCACGCCCCCGCCGTAGAACGTGGAGTTGATGTTCGTCATATGGAGGCCTTCGAGGCCCCGGGCCTTGCCCTTGATCCGCTCAACGGCTTCCTTGCCGATGAACTTCTCGTAATCGTCGATCTCGGGGATCCTTCTCTCGCTGATCATCGCCGGTCTCCCTTCGCCTTCCTTACTGTTCTTCCGGCAGCATCCGGCCGACGAGTTTGGCCACCCTGTCGTACGACCTGCCCACGGCCGCGACCGCCTCCGTGGCCTCCTCGAGAAGGTCGGGCCACTGCTCGTCGCCTGCGGCGACGAGGCCCTCCACCAGCTCCGCCGCCTGCCGGAGCTCGACGCGCACCCCGCTGAGGAGCTCCTCGTAGTCGCTCTCCGGTTCCCATCCCTCGGATTCCATGCTGTACTCCAGCTCGTCGAGCCTCTCGGCGATCTCGCCGAGGTCGCCCTGCAGCTTCTCGGAATAGTACTCGCGCGGTTCGCGGCTCATTATGCCCTCCTTTCGGGTATTCCTTCCACGGGATTTCTCCGTTTCCGTCGCTCCCGGGCCTTCATCTCTTCAGCAGCTTCCTCAGGTCCTTCAAGGCCCGGGTGTTGATCACGTCGTCCGGCTCGAGCCACCCCCGCCGGGCCTGGCCGATGCCGAAGCGGATGAGGTCGAGGTCGTCCACGCTGTGGGCGTCGGTCGAGATGGCCAGCTTCAGGCCCATCTCCTTAGCCATCTGGCAGTTGACGTCCGTCAGGTCCAGCCGGTCGGGATGGGCGTTGAGCTCGAGGAAGCAGCCGCGTTCCTTGGCCGCCCGCATGACCTTCTCCAGGTCGATCTCGTAAGCCGGGCGCTCGTTGATCAACCGGCCCGAGGGGTGGCAGAAGATGTTGAAGTGTCGGTTGTCCATGGCCTTGATGACGCGCTCCGTTTGCCTGGCCCTGGGCAGGTTGAAGTTGTAATGGATCGAACAGACGACGAGGTCCAGCTCGTCGAGAACGTCATCCGGCAGGTCCAGGGAGCCGTCGGCGAGGATGTCGAGCTCGACCGACTTGAGCAGCGTGATCCCCTTGAGCTTCCCGTTGATCTTGTCGATGAATTCGGCCTCCTTGGCCAGCCGCTTGGCGTCCATCCCGCGGGCCACGGTGACGTGCTTCGAGTGGTCGGTGATGGCCAAGTACTCGTAGCCCCGCTTCCCGGCCGCCTCGGCCATATCCTCGGCGCTGTAGTGCCCGTCGGTCTCCTTGGTGTGCGCGTGGAGGTCCCCCTGGAGGTCTTCGAGCCCGATGAGGTGCGGCAGCTTCCCCCCGGCCGCCGCCTCGAGCTCGCCCCGGTCCTCGCGCAGCTCGGGCTCGATGTACGGGAGGTTGACCTGCTCGTAGACCTCCTCCTCGGTCCGGCCGGCGACCCTCTTTTTCCCCTTGAACACGCCGTATTCGTTGATCTTGAGCTTCTTTCTGACGCCCATTTTCCGGACTGCGATGTTGTGGGCTTTGGACCCGGTGAAGTAATGCAGCGCCGCCCCGAAAGAAATCTTGGGGACCACCCGGAGGTCGACCTGGAGCCCGCCCCGCAGACGCACCGACGATTTCGTCGCCCCCTCGGCCAGAATCTTCTCCACGTCGTCATAATGCACGAACCGGTTCATGGCCTCGTCGCTCTTCTCGGCGGTGACCAGGATGTCCACGTCGCCGACCGTTTCTTGTCGCCGCCTGTAGCTGCCGGCGATGACCGCGCCTTCGATCCCTTTGACCTTGCGCAGGGCTTCGAAGAGAGGCGTCACGATCTGCTCGGCTACGGCCAGTTTGAATCGCGCCTCCTCAGGTTCAGCGGCCTTGGTCCGCCCGATCTCTTCGAGAATGGCCTGCTCCGTCTTCTCGCTGAAGCCGGGCAGCCCGGCGATCTTGCCCGCCTTGGCCGCCTTCTTCAGGTCCGTGATGGACGAGATCTTGAGCTCCGTGAACAGGGCGGCGATTTTCTTGGGTCCCAGGCCCCGGACCTTCATCAGGGCGCTCAATCCGCCCGGCATGTCCTTCTGCAGGTCCTCGAGCAGCGGCAACTTGCCCGTCTCGACGATGGTCCGGATCTTTCCGGCCAGGTCCTCTCCGATGCCGGGGTAGCCCTCGAAGCCCTTTTCCTCGGCCGCCAAGTCGACGACGCTCCGCGACATCCCGCCCACCGTGCGGGCGGCGTTTCTGTAGGCCCGGACCCGGAACGCGTTCTCGCCCTTGATCTCGAGAAGGTCGGCCACCTGGTTGAAGATGTCGGCTACGTCGTTGTTGTTGATCGGCATGAGTCAGTCCCCGGCCAGCATCTGGCGAAGGCGCAGGGCGTTTTCGACCGCGAATCCTTCCTGGTCGTTGTTGAAGTAGCAGTAGATGCGTTTGCCCCCTGCGGACCAGGTCGAAAAGGCCCCGGCCCAGCCGGCCAAAGTCTCGTCGGGATAGCTTCCCTGGTAGGCGGCCGCGGGCCCGTGCAGCCGGACATAGATGAAGTCGGCCGTGACTTCCTTCGGCGAGGCATGGCCCTGGAGGTCGTACATGCAGAAGGCCGCTCCGTGGTCGGCGAGCAGCGCGTAGATGCTCGGGTCGAACCAGCTCGGGTCCCGGAATTCGAAGGTGTATTTCGGCCCGCGGGGCAGGAGCCCGAGAAACTCCTCGAGCCTCTTTGGGTCAACCCCCCAGTGAGGGGGGAGCTGAAAGAGGACCGGCCCCAGCTTGTCTCCCAGGTTTTCGGTTAATTCCATGAACCGGGAAACCGGCTTGGCGGCGTCCTTGAGCTTTTTCATGTGCGTGATATAGCGGCTGGCCTTGACAGCGAAGACGAAGCCGTCGTCCACGGTGTCACGCCACGCATCGAAAGTCTTCTTCTGGGGCATGTGGTAAAAGGTATTGTTGACCTCCGCCGTCCGGAAGTGCCGGGCATAGTATTCGAGGTATTCCGCCGTGGGAACCTCCTCCGGGTAGAAGAGCCCTTTCCAATGGGCATAGTGCCACCCCGACGTGCCGATGAGGATCGCAGACGGCTCCTTCAATGCCTCTCCCCGATGATAATGATCCGTACGGAGCTATATCAAAAATTATGCCAATCCCGGGCGGGGGCCGAAATCCCGGGCATATGGGTCGAGGGGCGGCCGATCCAGGGGCCGGGGAGTGCAGGCCGGCGGAGGAGAATCCCCGGACCCGGGAAAAATCCTGCCCTGCGGGACAGGCCGCCCCTGAGGCGGCCTCCGCCGGGAGACGGCAGGAATGCCGTTTCGGGAGGGGGCCGACAGGTCCGAGGACGAGCGATTCACCCCTCGCCGCAGACTCGTGCGCGTCGCGTGAGCCTGTTTTCTTGACTTGGCCCGGCCGGCCCGGCTATCATCGTTCCGGGGGTGGCGCTCCCGAAACCCGGAAAATCATGGAATCCAAGGCCGTCATCAACATCATCCTGATCCTGGCCGCGGCCTGGATCCTGGGGGGAGCGTTTGCGCGGGTCCGCCTGCCGCGCCTCCTGGGAGAGCTCCTGGCCGGCCTCCTGATCGGCCCGACGCTCCTGGGCCTGGTCGGACCGGGTGAAGCCATCACGGTGCTGGCCGACCTCGGAATCTTCTTCCTGATGTTCTATTCCGGCATGGAGCTCGACCCGCGCGAGCTCCTGGAGCACTTCGGGCTGGCCGTGCTCGTGGCTCTCGGAGGCTTCGTCCTGCCCTTTGCGGCGGGTTACGGCGCCGCCGTGCTCTTCGGGGCCACGACGTTCCAGGCGCTTTTTATCGCCATGGGCCTGTCGATAACGGCCATCGCCGTACAGGCCCGGATCCTCCAGGACATGGAGATCCACAAGTCCAAGGTCGGCCACATCATCATCGGCGCCGCCATCGCCGACGACATCCTCGCCCTGATCGCTTTTTCCATCCTGACGGGACTGGCCAGAACGGGGCGCGTGGAAGCCGGGCTCGTCCTGGTCCTCTTCGCCAAGGTGGCCGCTTTCTTCGGGATCACGATCGTGGTCGGTCAATTTGTCATGCCCAGGATCACCAGGCGTCTGACGGACACCGCGGCCCGGGGTTTCACCTTCGCCCTGCTGGCGGCCCTGGTCATGGGATACCTGGCCGAGCTGGCCGGCCTGCACCTGATCATCGGCGCTTTCCTGGCCGGGCAGTTCGTGCGCCGGGAGGTCGTCTCTCCCGAGCTCTACGAGAAACTGAACGATCGTTTCCACAGCCTCATCTACGGGTTTCTCGGCCCGGTCTTCTTCGTCAGTCTGTCGTTCCACGTCAGCCTGCGGCTGTCGGCCTCGCAATGGGCCTTCCTGGGGGTCCTGGTGGCGGTCGCCATCCTGGGCAAGATCATCGGCTGCGGAGTTCCGGCCGTCGCGGCGGGCCGGGGCTGGCGCGAGTCGCTGGTGATCGGCCTGGGGATGAACGGCCGGGGGGCGGTGGAGCTCATCGTGGCCAACAGCGTGCTCATGCTGAGCGCAACGCTACTCCGGGAGGGCGTCATCAGCCAGCCGCTCCTGACCGAATCCCAGTTCACGGTCCTCATCCTCATGGCCTTCGTGACCACCCTCATAGCGCCAATCTCGCTCCGGGCCACGGTTCCCTCAGTGTGTTCGAAGTCGGACCGGGATTTCTGCGCCCTGTGGCGGGGGGCGCCGAGGTAGAAGGCGAAACGCCCGCCGGCCTCGGGAGGCTTACGCTGAGGCTGCCCGCGGAACACGGCCCGTGCGGTGGGGCTTCCATTGTGCGGCCGGGGCCGGCCCGGGAGGGCCTTGCAACGGGGGGCACGTTTCTCTATAATATCCGAGCCCTTGCGGGGTCGTAGTTCAGTTGGTTAGAACGCCGGCCTGTCACGCCGGAGGTCGCGAGTTCGAGTCTCGTCGGCCCCGCCATTCCTTGTTTGGAAGCCTAATTTCGTCCCCATGCTCGGCTTCCCATGCTTTGGCATCCTTCCTAATCTGCTCGATTAGCTTCGTTTCCCAAAGCCAGTTAAACGGCTCATTCCAAATAAATTCGATGCCATTATAGGTTTTGCCTTGAAGCGGTTTTCCGAACTTGGGATGGGGCAGAGGATCGCCTGCGACCATCTTTCTAAATATTGTTTTCAGCATGCTCTTCTTTTGGACCCGATCGTCATCAGAACCAGACCCGGGTTTCGATAATGTTTTGTTTTTAAACAAGTTGAGGAAGTCATGCGCAGTTTCTAAAGTTGCGAGCCCATCTTCAACAAAATAATCGCTCAGAGACTCGATTTCCCCTATTCTGGCCGTTTTCTCATCCAATTTGGCCTTGGTTTCGTCAATGGCCCGATCAAGATCCTTAAGTTCATCCGCCTCAGCCTTGCCGGCCCACTTTATCTTGAGGTAGCGCATCTTCTCAGCATCAAGCTCGGCCTTTTGCTTCCGAAGGACGGTAAGCTCGTCCCCGGTAGCAACCTTTCGTTCGGCAATCTCGCCGGTGACCTGTTCGCGGAGCAAATCGAAGATGTCTTGATCAAAATCCATATCGGCCAAGGCTTGCTGAACCGCCTGGGTGATCTCCTCTTCCCGCCAGTATTTCTGCGGGCAGTTCTTTTGGCCGAAGTGCTTCATATAGAAGTCAGGGTCAACCGATTTCTTCCCGTAGGTGCAACGATAATAAATGTAGGGGCCTTCGAGCTTGCCTTCGCCCACCAAAGCACATCCGCAGTATCGGCATTCTAGCAATCCTCGATAAAGGAAGGGCTTGCCCGACCTGATCATCCGCTTTCCACGGTTCCTCTTAAAGATCGCTTGAACCTTGTCAGAAAGCTCCTTCGTGATTAAGGGCGGATATGTGCGTGGGCCTTTCTTTGTAATCCCGCGGTTGTCCCAGAGTATTCCGTCTTTGCCCCAATAGAATTGGCCGTAATAGAAAGGATTCTTCAGCATCCGCCATAAGTCTGATCTAGATATGGGCCTGCAAGGGACCATATCTCGCTCCTCTCGGCGAGGCGTCCTGACTGTTAGACCCTCAGTTCTAATCCTCTCCCAAACATCGTCCAGCTGCCAAGATATAGCGCCCGTTGGGCGAATACGCCACGGCATTCACCATATGACCTTCAAATCTGGCAATTTCGCCAGGCCGGGTGAATATTCCAGGGTTCAAGTGTGAGTCCCTCCTACTTCTATATGATAATAGTGTCCGGCAGTCGGGATTCTAAACATCTGCTTTTGCTAGTTGGGCAAAGCCTTTCTGGGGGCTTTTACCCTCTAAAAAGGTCAAGAGTCAGCGACTCGCCGGATGCTCGGCAAAAGGGGAGGCCAATAGGTGCCTCCTGGAAGGCCATTTTATCGCCGACTGGCATTTCCCCGGCTCTGCGTACGCACCGGGTCCCGTTTCACGAATAAGTGTATCCCTATTACCCAATAAACGCTAAGAATGGGCATTCCTAAAGCAGGCTGTTAACCACGGTTCCGTCGACAATGCTTGACCTGCTTCGCAAAATCATTCACCCTCAATACACGAAAATCCCTCCCCAATCGTCGATACTAGTGAAGGCCATGAAAGCGAATCCGGACGCCGCGTCGACGAGGAGCGATATCGAGCGAACTTATCGCGAACGCAGCCGCGGCTTCCTCGCCTGGGCACGGGCGCACGCCCCCGACCTCGCGACGGCGGAAGACGTCCTCCAGGACGCCTTCATGAAGGCCCTCGCGAACGCGAGCGCGCTCTCGATCGCCGAGGACCTGGCCGGGTGGATCTTCGCCGCGATGCGGAATAGGCTCGCCGATCTATGGAGGGGGAAGGCCGCGCGTCTGCGGGCCGGGGTGACGGAGCTTCCCGCTGAAACCCTCTTGGAGATCGCCGCCGCCGCAGGATTCGATCCCCATGACGAGCTCGTCCGCGGCGAGCTCGCCGGGGCGATCGAGATGGCGATTGACGCCTTGCCGGGGCCGCAGCGCGAGGTCATCTTGGCCCAGACCGTCGAAGGGCTGACCTTTCGCGAGCTTGCCGAACAAACGGGCACTTCGATCGATACGCTCATGGCGCGAAAGCGCTACGCGGTCAGGAAACTCGCGGCGGCGCTCATCGAATGGTATGACTTTGAATGACGGAGGTAGATCATGTTGGATTCCGAACGGAATGAGAAATGGCACAAGAAATGGTCGGAGCGATCGCTCAGGACGAGGGTCCTCATGATTGTGGGGGGGGCCGTGATGGTGCCGGCCTTCCTCGCGCTCTTCGGTGCGGTGACGATGTGGCTGTGGAACTGGCTCATGCCGACGATTTTCAAGCTTCCCGAGATCGGATTCTGGCAGGCGATCGGGCTGCTCCTGCTCGCGCATATTTTCTTCAAGGGCGGACGTGCCGGCCGCGCGGGCAGGGCCCAATGGAGGAAAGCGAAGCTCCGGGAACGGATGCGCGAGGACGAGCCGGGAGTGAAAACGGCGTAGGAGCCAAGGCGGGGCGGCGACCGCCTTGCGCGAAACCCGCGATTTTGCAGCTTGAATTATGGGGCCTTGGCCTCGGAAATCCCCTCCAGGCAGCTACCTTTGGCATGACGCCGGGATTTTCAGTCACGGAGACTATCTTAGAACACAATTATTGTTCAATAAGATAGGAAAAACATCCCTACGATGACGCCCGCCATCCAAATCAAAGGGTCAGTTCTTAGGAAGCCGGAGTCTGCCTGTGCGATCGATCGCCGGGAGGCCTTCTTTTTGACTTCCGGAAAAGCCGCGTGGTATATAAGCCCTCTTGCAGCCTTTATCCAAGGGAGAGGAGGTCAGCTGGTGATAGCATATCGCATCCGACTCGGCGTCCTGGCTTCGTTTCTGGCTCTGGCCATCGGTTTGGTCCCGGCCTTCGCAGCCGACGACATCCTGGTCGTCAGGGCCAAAAAGATCTACACGGCCGCGGGCGCCCCCGTCGATGACGGAATGATCCTCATCGAGAAGGGCAAGATCAAGGCGATCGGGAAGAATCTAAAGGTGCCGTCCGACGCACGAAATCTCCAAGTCGCGATCGTCATCCCCGGGCTCGTCGACATCCACACCCATCTCGGGGTTTACAGCCTCCCCTCGGTCGCAGAGAACGCCGACGGCAACGAGATGACCAACCCTGTCACTCCACAAGTCCGGGCCCTTGATTCCTTCAATTTCGACGACCCGGCGATCAAAGTCGGCTTGGCAGGAGGTGTCACGACCATCGTCTCCCGTCCGGGAAGCGGCAATGTCATCGGCGGGACAAGCGTCGCAATCAAGCTCAAGAGTGCTCCCCCGGATGAGATGGTCCTCGTCCCCGACTGTGACCTCAAAATGGCCATCGAAGGCAACCCGATGGGTTTCTACGGCGCGAAAAAGCAGATGCCGATAACGATGATGGGCGTATATTACTTGGCCCGTAAGGCCTTCCTGGACGCCCAGGACTATCAGAAAAGCTGGGAAAATTTCGAGAAGGATAAGAAGGCAGGCAAGGATGTGACTCCTCCCAAGAGGGATCTTGGAAAAGATAATCTTGTCAAAGCCCTGCGCCGGGAGATTCCGGTCCACATTCACTGCGCCACGGCCTCGGAAGTCATGACGTGCATCCGGTTGGCCGACGAGTTCGACCTGAGGCTGAGCCTGGGGCATTGCTACTGGGCCTACCTCATCGTCGACGAACTCAAGGGCCGGCAGGACGTCCACTTCAACATCGGCCCGCCGGTGTTCTTCACTTACTTTGAAAACCACCTCGAGTTCCGGAACTGCCCGGCCATCCTCGCGCAGGCCGGGCTCAAGGTCTCGCTTCAGACCGACGCCATCGGCGGCGCCGAGCAAAATCTCCGCGAGCTGGCCGCGCTTTGCGTCCGCTACGGAATGAAGGAAGACGATGCTCTCAAGGCTATCACCATCCGCGAGGCCGAGGCCGTCGGACTCGAGTCACGAATCGGAAGCATCGAGCCGGGCAAGGATGCGGACCTTGTCTGCCTGAACGGCGAGCCTTTCGAATTCCTGACCGGCGTCGAAAAGGTCATCATCGACGGCAAGATCGAGTTCGAAAAGAAGCCGGCGACTCCGGTCACCCTTCGCATCCCGGCGTCGCCGGCTGGCGGCACCCTGAACATCCCGGCAATGTTTGAGACGGAGAAGGCCTTCGCCATCAAAGCGGGAACTCTTCTGACTATGGCCGGCGAGCCGGTGAGAAACGGCGTCGTTCTGGTCAGGGACGGCAAGATCCAGAAGGCCGGGGCGGGCATGGAAATACCCGCGGGTTACGAAGTCATCGATGCCGGCGATTTCACCGTCATGCCCGGTCTCATCACGCCCAGGTCCGCGCTTGGCATTTCCTCGAACTGGCGGAACCAGAGTTCCATCGATGAAACGTCAAGTCCGATGACTCCCGGGATGGAGGTCCGCCAGGCTATCGAACCGCAAGCTCCGCTCTTCTCTTACGCCCGCCAACTGGGAATCACGTCGGCTCTGGTGACGCCGGGAAATCTCAATGTCATAGGTGGACAGGGCGCGGTGGTCAAAACCGTTGGCGACATCGTCGACAAAATGGTCTTTAAGGACAAGGCGGTTATGGTCTTCGGATTCGGCGTCTCAGCCAAGAGGAACGACCAGACACCCATGACCAGAATGGGGCTGGCCGCCCTGCTTCGGGACACGCTGGTCAAAGCCCAGGAATATCGGGACGCCAAGGAACGTTACGAAAAGGACAAAAAAGGAACCGAGCCGGCCCGCGACCTGCCGATGGAGGCTCTCCTCCCCGTGCTTCGGGGGGAAATGCCGGTCCTGGTCCACGCCGAGCGGGAAGATGACATCCGGACGGCCCTGAGGATCGCAGACGAGTTCAAGCTCCAGGTCATCCTCGACGGAGCCACGGATGCTTACCGGCTTGCCGCAGATCTCGCAAAACGCGGGATTCCGGTCATCCTGGAAGACCAGTTCCGGGGGATTGGAAACATCGAGGATCGGAGTTTCAATCCGGCTGCGGCCGCCATTCTTTTAAAAGCGGGGGTGCGCGTGGCCTTTCGAGCCCGCGAGGGCTCGCGTTGGACTCCGGCGTCGGGCGAAGCCGACGGCGACCTGCTCGAAACGGCTGCCTTCGCTGTGAAAAACGGCCTGGACGAGGAGGCAGCACTCCGGGCAGTAACGATCGATGCGGCCAGGATCGCCGGCGTCGATGCCCGGACGGGAAGCCTGGAGCCGGGAAAAGACGCTGATATCATAATCCTCAGAGGCCATCCGCTTAAGACGAAATCCGTGCCCGAGGCCGTCTTCATCAGCGGGAAACTTGTCTACCGGAGGACGGACAAAACCGCTCCCCGGCAGGCCTTTTGATCCAAAAGACAGGGAGAGAAGCCATGTTCAGGTTCCGATGCAAAACAGGGATGGCAGCCTTAATCCTCATCGGCGCGTGCCTCGTGTCTGCGGCAGGGGCCCAAGACGCGCTTGTCATCCGCTCCGCCAAGATTGTGACCGAAACGGGGAGAGCCCTCGAGGGAGGAACAATCCTGATCCGAAACGGCCTCATCGAGGCAATCGGCAAGGATCTCTCGATTCCGCCCGGCGCAAAGGTCATTGACATCCCAAACGGCTGGGTTTTTCCCGGCCTGATCGATGCCCTGACTGATCTTGGCGCCGCGGACATGCCGTCGCACGAAAAGGACTCGGACGAGGCAACGAATCCGATAACATCTCAGCTCCGGATCATCGACGCCATAGACCCCGGAAACCCGTTCATCGCCCGGGCCAGGATGACCGGCATGACGGCGGCACTCGTCGCCCCTGCCCTGGGCAACCTTCTTTCAGGTCAAAGCGCCCTGGTCAGGTTGGCGGGCGATGACGTGACGAAGATGACGGTCAAGTTCCCGGTCGCCGTGAACGGCAGTCTGGGCGAGCCGCCGAAGATGAGGTATGGGCCCAAAGGCCAAGCCCCCCAAACCCGCATGGGCTCAGCGGCCCTTTTGAGGCAGATGTTCTGGGATGTCCGAAACTACATCTCTCTTGGCGAGACCTATGAAAAGAAACTCGCGGAGTTCCAAAAGAAAGCCGCCGAAGGAAACGAAGATCCCGGCGTACGCCCCCAGCCGCCGGCAGCGAATTCCCAGATGGACGCTCTTATTCCCGTCGTCAAAGGAGACCTCCCTCTCATCCTGAACGCCAACAGGATGGACGATATCTTGACGGTGCTCCGCATCGCCAACGAATTCAGCCTGAAACTGATTCTAAGCGGCGGGGCCGAGGCCTACCGGGTCAAGGAGGAATTGGCGGACCTTAAGATCCCGGTCCTGCTCAGGCTGGCCGCCGTGGCCCGATTGACCGAAGAAACCAGCAAGGCGACTTACGAAAACGCCGCGGCTCTCCTCAAAGCAGGCGTAACGGTCGCTTTTCAAACCGGCTCCACGGCCGCGTTCAGCGAACTCATTCCTCAAGCCCAGGCCGCCATCACCCACGGCCTGCCGTGGGAAGAGGCCTTCAAGGCGGTAACTATCTATCCGGCGCGGATCTTCGGAGTTGCCGATCGAATGGGGAGTCTTGAAAAGGGGAAAGTTGCGGACATCGCCATCTTCGACGGGAATCCCTTCGTGACAGCTGCCGCTGCGAAAATCGTTATCATCGGCGGGAAAATCGTCGTCGGCCACATAGCTCCCTAGGCTATCGGCCGTCAGCGCCGGAGGCAAAGTGGGTTGAAAACCTCACGCGAACGTCGGTAGGTTCAAAGATGATGCATGCACCCAAAGACATGAATTCGTGAGGTGGGTTTTGACACTGTATTGTATAAAACCGGGGGAAAAGTGACGGTTTTCAAGACGCGATACAGCGAATTGGGCTTAACTATTGTTTCTCTTATTGTTGTCGTTGCTTCTCTATTCTTGAAACCCTCCTTCTTTCGGGGATATATCAAGTATGTTGTCGGGTTCCTTGCCCTGCTTATTGTTCTTTATGCGCTTCTAAGGTGGTATCTGAAAAAAAAGACGCGCGCCGGACCTAGTCCCGGACCCTGAAGTAGCGGACGGCCACGAGCGTGGAGACGACCGAAAGCGCCCCCAGAACGCCCAGACTGGGCAGGATGTCAGGCAGCCGGCCCTGGAAAAAGGTCAGCTTGTGCAGGGCGTCCATGGCCCAATAGGCCGGGGAGACCATGCCCACCTTGCGGATAGTCGGGGGAACGATCTCGTTGGGCCACCAGCAGCCGCCGAGCCCGGCGAAGATGTTGGCCATGAGGACCGACAGCCCGACAATCACGTCCTCTTTGGCGCAAAGGGAGCCGACCAGCACGGAGAGGGCGGCCATGGCCAGGGAGAAGACGGCCAGGACCGAGAGGGCCAGGGGAAGGTTCCCGAGGTTCAAGTGGAAGAAGATCTTGCCGACCGCGATGAGCATGAGCGCCTGCAGCATGCCCATCGCCCAGCGCCCGGCGAGCTTGGCCCGGAAGACCTCGCCCTTCGAGAGCGGCGAGAAGAGCATGCGGACGAGCACGCCCTTCTTCCGGTCCTCCATCACGGAGATGCCGCCGTAGATCAGGACCATCATCATGATGAACTGAACGGTCGTGCCCGGGATGGAGTGGTCGAAACCGCTGGGGACGACGGTGACGGTATTCGCCGGGAAGCCGCTCTTGACCTGGACCAGGTCGCGGAACTCCGGATGCCCGTCCAGGAACCGGGTCAGGTCACCGTCGCCGTAGAGGACGAGCTCGGCGAGGACCCGGGCGATGGCCTGGAAAAGCCGCGTCTCGACGCGGGCGGCGGCCTTGATGGAGGCGTCGGAACGCTTCCTGAAGTCCAAGGCCTGGTCCCGGCGAGCTTCGATCTTGGCCGAAAAATCGGCCGGGAGGACGAGCAGGCGATCGTACTCGGCCGGCTCTTCCCCGGTCACGGTCACGTTGACCCCGGGTGACCTGACCTTGTCGACGAAATAGGCGCCCCACGGCCCCCGGTCGAGGTTGACAACCGTCAACTCGGCAACCTGCGGGGCATTGTCCCCGGACTTGTAGAGAAGCCCGAACAGGACGATGAAGATGATCGGGAAGGCCAGCGTCCAGAAAAAGAAGACCTTGTCGCCGACCATCATCCGCAGGTCGTTCCCGGCCACGTGGAGGGTCCTTCGTAGGCGCGCCATTGATCACTCCGAGATCCGGCGGCGCAGGGCCGGCACGGCCAGGGCCAGCAGGAGGAGACCGCTCCCGGCCAGGACAATCAGGGCCGCCAAGGGGAACAGTCCTTCCCGGACGAGGGCCGCGCCGTCGATGAACCAACGGTTGGGGGTCAGGATTCCGACCGCGCGGAAGGCCTTCGGCATCGCTTCGGGATTCATCATGGAACCCCCGAACAGGCTGAAGGCCAGGATGAGCGGCGCGCCCAGGGCCCCGGCCTGGTTGCGATTGCGGACGAGGGCATGGAAGAGGGCGAAAAAGGCGGCCGTCCAGAAGGCGCCCGCGGCCCCGAGCAGAAGGAAGTCGCCGAAGGGCCCCCAGGCCACGCGGAAGACCAGGGTGCCGACCGCGACCATGACGAGGAGAACGGCCATGCCCATGACCCAGCCCCCGAGAAGCCGGGCGCCGATGAGCTCCAGGGGGCGGAGCGGGGTGGTCATCATGCGCCGGAGCTTGCCGTCGGTCCGCTCGGACAGGATGTCGCGCATCAGGGTCTGGACGATGAACAGCAGGAACATGATGGCCATGCCCGGCAGGATGGCGGCGAAGAGGTCGGCCTGGGTGAATCTTGTCCTGGCCCCGGCCGCCGTGGTTTCCTGTGTGTTCAGCCGGACCAGCAGGGGGTTGAGGTACCGCTCGGCGGCGATCATCTTCTTCTGCGCCCGGCCGAGTTGAGGCGAGAGCATCTCCCACGAGATGCTGCCGAGTGGGCTTTCGAGCATGGCCCGGATGCCCTTGGCCTCCTCGGCGAAGGCCTGGACGGCGCCGGAGAGCACGACCGCCATGGTATTGACGAACTCCTCGACGACGTCGGGAAGGAACTGCTCGGCCGGGTTCTTGACGACTTCGATTGTCACCGGCCTGGCGTCGAGCAGGTCCAGTGTGAAGCGCTCGGGGATGACGACCATGGCCGAGGCGCTCCCCTTCCGCATCCGCTTGCGGCCCTCGGCCTCGTCGGTGACCGTCACCTGGAGCGTCTTCTTCATCTGGTCATTGTCGAAGGCGCCCACCAGGAGCTTCGACACCAGGCCCTGGTCGTGGTCCACGAGAAGGACCTGGATGGGGGGCAGTTGGCCGTCCTCGACCCGCGGGGCGAAGATCATTCCGATCAGGCCTGTCATCATCAGAGGGATGAGAATGAAGATGATGATGGGCAGCGGCGCCTTGAGATGACGGCGGACGTCGCTTCCGAGGATGAGGAGGAGCCGGCGCATCGTTCAATCCCTAAGGCTGCGGCCGGTCAGGCGCAGGAACACGGTCTCCAGGCTGGGCGTCTTGATTTTCAGGTCGGCCACCGCCAGTTTCTCCCGGAACAGGCGGCCCATGACCCGGGGGATCTGTTCGGTATCCGTCACGGCCAGGACGGCCAGACCGTCGGCGACAGAAAGCAGCTCGACGTCGTTCCCGGCGAGCTCCCGGACGGCCCCGGAGAACGCGGCGGCCGCGAACTCGCCGCTGATCTCGAGGATGTCGCGCTCGCCGACGATGCGGACGAGCTCGTCGAGCGTCCCCTGGGCCAGGATGCGGCCGTGGTCCATGATGGCGATCCGGGAGCAGGTCGTCTCCACCTCGGCCAGCTGGTGGGTGGTGAAGATGACCGCCGTGCCCGCGGCCCCGACGCCGCGGATGATCTCCAGGATGCTGACCTTGGCCTGGACGTCGATGCCGACGGTGGGCTCGTCGAGGAGCAGCAGGTCGGGGCGGTGGAGAAGGCCGATGGCCGTGTTGAGGCGCCGCTTCATCCCCCCGGAGAAGTTCTTGACCGGCTCCTTGGCCCGGCCGGCCAGCTCCACGAGCTCGAGGAGCTCCCCGGCCCGGCGCTTCAACTCGGCCTTGGGCACGTCGTACAGGCCGCCCCAGAACAGGAGGTTGTCCCTGGCGCTGAGGTCTTCGTAGAAGGCCATCTCCTGGGGGACGACTCCCAACCGGTTCTTCAGTCCCCGGTCCGCGAAGAGGTTGCGGCCCAGGAAGTTGACGGTTCCCGTGAAGCCGCCGAGCGTCCCGGCCAGAATCGAGATCAGGGTCGTCTTGCCCGCGCCGTTCGGGCCGAGGAGGCCCAGCACTTCCCCCTTTCCGAGCTCCAGCGAGAAGCGGTCGAGGGCCTGGATATCTCCATAGGACTTGGTCAGGTTCCTGATTTCGAGCATGTTCTCACCCCGGATGCCGCGCTTTTCTCATCGTACCGACGGCCCCGGGTCGGCCCTCTTTCCGGGCCTCGGCGAAGGTCCGGCCTTGGCCTCGGTCGAGTCCGAAATAAGCCTCATCGGTGGCGTTCCTCTTTCTTGCGCGGCACCGGGGCCAATTCTATTACCGGATGGACGGTCCGGTCAACTCGCCGACGGCCGGACCGGGGCCGGCCCATCTTGACAGAACCGCGTCCATGATGTACTTGTTTCGAGACGCCGTCCTCCCCGCCGATTGTACCGGAAAGGAGTGCGCGTGGAAAAGCCGGTCCGCATTTTTGTCAGCTACAGCCACCTGGACAGGCGCTGGCTGGACAAGTCCGACCCGCACAACATCATCCCGTTTCTCGAGGCTTCGCTCGTCGGCCGCAACGTGGTCTTCTGGTACGACCTCAGTCTTGAGCCCGGCACGAAGTTCCAGGCCGAGATCGAAAACCAGATCGACAAGGCCGACATCGCCGTCCTGCTCATCAGCCAGAATCTTCTGAACTCCGACTTCATTCGCAATATCGAGCTCCCGAGGATAGAGGCGAGGGCGGAGAAAAAAGACCTTCTCGTCCTTCCCATCCTGGCCGAGCACTGCGACTGGGAGGACGTCGAATCTCTCCGGTCCCGCCAAATGCTGCCGGGGGCCCCCATGCCTCTCATCGAGTTCATCGGCAGGGAGGCGGACTGGTCGCGAGTCAGGTATGACATCCTCCAGGCGCTCAAGAAGCAGGTGAGCCGGGTCAGAGACACCGGTTTGGAGCAGTCGGCCGCCGTCATTCTCGGGGAGATTCAGGTCAAGTCCGTGACGCTGGCCGGGAAGCTGAGGCCTGTGCCGATGACGGCCTTTGTGTTCAGAAGCGAGATCGAGCCGCTCGTGAACCGCCTGGCCGGCGACGCCGACCTCGAAAAAGAGGCCGGCCGTTCCGCCGCCGTCCTCTATCGGCTCCAGGCCGGGGCCATCTTGCTCGACCCGGCGGCGCCGGACGTCAAGGAGTCCGTCCGGAAAGCCCTCCCTTGGCTGAGGCGGGCCATTCGAACCTTCCCCGCCTTCCAGGATGCCGAGGAACTCGGGCGGGCCGAAGCCTTTCTTGACGGGCTCCTCGTGCCCTTGCAGCGGGAGGTCCTCATGAAACCGCTGCTCAAAAGCGAATTCCGGCTGGTCATGATCGACGCGCCGGAATCGGAAGTCGACACGGCCGCGGAGAAGGCCGTGGCGATGATCGGCGAAATCATCAGGCAAAAGGATGGGCGTCCGCCTGCCCCGACGGCGAAAGAACCGGCGCAGGCGTCGCCTTATGGGACCGCGCCTCCCGGGGCTGGGGAGGGCGCGGGCGGAGTTGCTCGACGAGGAGGAGAAATGCCGACATTATCGGGGGCCGGCGCTACGGCGGAGCAAAAGGCGGCCTTGAAACTCGGGTTCGTTCTCGGCAGCAAGCTAACACTGGCGGCGCTCCCGCCTCAAGCCAGGTCCGTGTCGTTCTCGGGCTTGCCCTTCGACCTGGCCGGCTGTTCGGGTTATCTGGCCGCTCTGGGCATCGGCGCGGGAGACGCGTCGCAGGTGATCGACCGGACCAGGGCCGCGATGGCGGATGCCAACGGACTCCGGGCCGGCGAGACGCTTCTCGGCGAAATCAACAGGGTCAAGGATGCGCTGAATTCTTCCGGACGGGCCGGAATCATGGCCGCGTATCGCATCGGTTTCACGCTGGGCTATATCATGGAATTCGCCTCCATCCTGATCAAGAACGGAGCCCAGCCCGCCCACGCGGCGACCTATGAGGCTTTGGTCCAGAAACACCGCGGCGGCATGAGCGCGGACATTCCGCGGGCCGGACTGCCGACTTCGATGCAGGCGGCCGCCGAGCGCGCGGCGCAGGCGGTCCGGACACCGGAAGACCTGAGCAAGGTCGTGGCCGCCTGCCGGGACGTCCTGGCGATGATCGGCGAATCGTAGGGGTGACTCGGGGTCGGGCCAACGTAACTGGTAGTAAAATAAATAGGCAAACCGAAAATGGAAGACTCGCTCCGGGAGGAACTGGCGGTTTTGAAAGACAAGAAACTCTCGTTGACACGGAGGCTTGCGGCTTCAGAGAGAGTCTGGAGAGCGGTCCTCCGCAACGAGGTCCGGGACGACGACATGTCGTACGCTTACAACGTCATGGTCCAGGCTTGGAAGAGTCTCGGAGCCTGGGCCAGTGACCGCCTCGACCGGAACCTTATCCTTCCCCGGAAGAGGCTGGCCGCGAATTGCGAGCGTGTTTCCCGCCGTCTTCAGGAGGGGCAGAAATTCTTCCGCGACTTTCCGAGAGTCGGTCTGGCCGAGGGTCCATGCGACGATAAAAGGGGCCGGACGATAACGGGCGCCGTCAAAGCCTGCGTCTACACTTCCATCTATGAATTCCATCTCGAATACCCGATCGAGGGGATGGGGGTGCGGAAGGATCGGATTTCCGTCGTTACCGGACCAGGCGCCAGGCTGCCCCTTTTCGAATGGTGCGAAATCCACGGCGTCATCGTCTATTGCGGGCGATGCGGCCTGGACATAACATTCGAAGTGTCGAGACTCTGCCCGTGGAGAAAGTTCTGAAGTGCGGGGCCGTCGTGACGGCCTCCCGTCCGCGACGGGAAAAGTCAACGCGCCGGCGGGCCTTTCTTCGCTCTGATTGTGCGGGAGGATCGCGGCGCGGCCGAACTTCACAGTTCCCTTGGGTGGTTGCTGCGGCCTAGGTCTTCCTTCGCGCGACGACCTGGTCGACCAGTCCGTACTCGACCGCCTCTTCCGCGGTCAGGTAGAAATCCCTGTCCGTGTCTTTCTCGATGACCTTGATGGGCTGCCCCGTATGCTCGACCAGGATCTCGTTGAGCCTCTGCTTGATCCGGCACATTTCCTTGACCTGGATTTCCATGTCGGAGGCCTGACCCTGCGCCCCTCCCAGGGGCTGATGGATCATCATCCGGGCGTTCGGGAAGGCCATCCTCTTGCCTTTCGCGCCGCCCGCCAGAAGAACCGCCGCCATCGAAGCGGCCTGGCCCAGACAGATCGTGGCCACGTCGCAGGAGACATATTGCATGGTGTCGTAGATGGCCAGCCCGGCCGTGACCTCTCCCCCCGGGCTGTTGAGATAAAAGAAGATGTCCCGGCCGGGGTCGTCGGATTCCAGGAAGAAGAGCTGGGAGACCACCACATCCGCCACATCCTCGTTGATCGGCCCCGTCAACAGGACGATGCGGGAGGACAACAGACGCGAATAGAGGTCGACCTGCCGGGCCCCCTGGGGCGTCTGCTCGACGACATAAGGCACCTTGATCATGGCCATGGCTCGCGCACTCCCTTCAGATGGATATCGGCCGACCGCTCGCGGCGTCAGAACTCGCCGAACTTCTTGCCCCCGAATCGGGCCTTGATTTCATCGTCGTACTTGTCCGCGGTGGAGGCTATGGCCTGAATGGCGACCTCGAGCTCCTTGCGGTTGAGAAAATCCCCCAGCAGCGTGTGCTCGTAGAAAACCATCCCCGTTTCCGGCTGGAGGGAGAACTTGCCGAAGATGAGCTGCAGGTTCTCGCCGGCCAGGTACTTCGCCAACGCGTCGACGGACGGGGAGTCCCTGTTCACCAGGGCCACGATTTTGACCAGGGTCTGACCCCCGACCCAATCCAGGGGAATCACGATGACCCGGGCGCTCCCGGCCTGAAGGACGAAGTTGTTGTTCTGGTCCTTGAGATACCCGCCGAAGGATTCCGTGAGGTATTTTTCAATCGTCGACCTCAGCGTTTTCAAGGCCTCGGATTCCGCCATAGTCTTGCCTCCTCGTTTGCGTGTTTATCGCCCGGTGCGATCGGATTATGGAGTCCCCTCCTCATACGGCGTCTTCATCGTAGCAGACCTGAATCGCGCTTCGCAAGGGCTTTTTTCTCCCCCGCGCCGGGAGCTCTCTAGGGGCTTGTCCGCCTCTTGGGCGCCCTCCCCGGGCGGCGGATTTCCAGGCCGACTTTGGCCAGGAAGGCCGGGATGTTGCGCACGGTCTGCCGGTCCCATTCCTTGACCTCTTCGGGCAGCGCCGGCCAGCTCACCAGGTAAGGGCTGATTTTCCTGGCGGAGTCTTTCGTCTCTCCCCAGGTCCAGCCGTCCAGCAGCCTCTCGGCGTTCCAGCGCCCGTGCTCCATCCGGGCCAGGAGCTCGACCTCCTCGTCGCCGAACTCGACCAGCCTGACCTTTTTCCCGGCAACTTTCCGCCAGGTGCACCCGATCTCGCGCAGTTTCGAGAAAATGTGGTCGGCCTGCTGGGCGTTGGATTCCCTGAGGCCGTCTCTCAACTCGTCCCAGCCCACCAAGGCCGGGTCATCGGACTTCAGGCTGACTTGTTTCGAAAGGCAGTAGGCGGCGTGGATTTCCCTGGCCAGCGTTGCCCGGACATCGGCCGGCAGCTTTGACGCCCCCGAGCCGATGAAGGCCCGGACCGTCATCGCATCCGCGGGAAGGACGACCAGCCTTTTGGAGCTCTCCCACTTCTCGTCCCTAAGCAGTTTGGCCCCCTCCCGTCCGCCTTCGGCGACGACCCCGACCGTCGCTCCCAGAGCCAGCGCGATCCGGTATTCGACGGCCGCGATGGAACCCCCGTTGATGCCCAGGACTCTGACCTCGGAAGGCTCGTGGCCGCCGGCCAGGATGTCGATCCAGTCTTGCAGCGGCTCGAGCGGGCTGAAGCCGCGGCCTGCGGTCTTGCGAATTTCCTCGTACCTCTGGTCGACGGTCGCGTCGGCCGGGATGAGCCCGGGGAGATAGCCGATCGTCCGGATCGACCCCCGGTAGGCCTCCGCCACCTCTCCCACGAGCCCGCTGATGCCTTCCCGCGTGCCTCCGCCGATAACGGTCCCCTGATAATCGGCGAATCCGTCCAGGATCAGCCGCCGATACGACTTCATTTGCTTTTCGATGGAAGGGTGGCAGCCCCCGACGACGATGACAACCGGTCCCTGAATGGGGCGGGCGCGGGGAGTGGCCAGTTCACGAACGGCTTCCCTGGCCCGCCTGGCCTCCTCGGCCTTCTTCTTCATCTCGCCGATTCTCCGGCCCTTGTCGCTTGCGCTCCCGGCCGGCCCGGCTTCCCCGGCCGCCTCCCGGGCCTTCCTCTCGGCCGTCACGGCCTTTCCGACCATCAACAGCCGCCTGGCGGACTCGTAGCCCGGAAGCTCGCCGGCCGCTTTACCGAGCCGTTCCAGGGATCTCAGGGCCGTTTCGATCATCCAGGGCGAAGGGCTGAGCTGGACCGCCTTGGCGTATGAGACAAGGCTCTGATGCGGCGGGTCGGGCCTGTTCAGGACGAGGTGGAATTTCCCCATCATGTAGAACGCCCAGGGCAGATTCACGCCCACTTCGACCTGGGCCAGGCATCTCTCGACGGCCGAGTCGATCACGGGACCCAACAGCGGGACGATGGACGCGTTCCTGGACGCCGCGATCTCCACGTCCAGATAGTTCTCCAGGGGATAGGGGTCGGTCGGGTCCAGATGGAAGGCCCGCCGGTAGAGCCGCCGCTCACTTTCATCGTCGATCCCCTTCCAGGTCCCGGCCAGGGAGGCCAGGGCGTCCGGGTCCTCGTACGGCGGTCGGCAGGCGGTCTCGAGGTAGGCCTGCCCTTTCTTGTAGCCGGGGCTGCCGGGCTTCGATCTGTTCAGCTTGCACAGAGCCACGCCCAGGTCCCTCAGGATGGACGGACGGCCCGAATCGACATGCCTTTTGAGCACTTCGACGGCCTTCGGCCAGTCCCCGAGCGTGATGGCCAATCTTCCGATGCGGCCGGCCAGTTCGACGTTGTCCGGGTCGGACTCCTGGACGATCTCGAGCAAACGGATCTCGTCCCGCATCTGCTCTTCGGTCATGTAGGCGCCGTAGCTCGAGGCATAGACCTTCAGCCCCTCCAGAATCCTCGAGAACGTCTTGTCGGCGCCCTCCAGCATGGCCGCCGCCCCGGCGAACTCCCGTTCCAGCCTTGCCGGGACCCGGAAGGCGCTCTTGTAGGCCCGGTCATGGGCGATATCGGCCCAGGCGTGCTCGAGGATCGTCCTGACCTGGACCTCGGCCCTCCGGTTCGGAAACGCCTTGTCGTCGAGCAGAACGGGAGGAATCCTGACATTGACCTCCCGGGTCGGGAAGACGCCCGGCTTGAAGCTGACGATGTAGTGGACGGATCGGTAGCCGAACTCGGCCGGCTTAAGCCGCTGGCTCACGTCGACCGAGTTTTCCTCATCGACCCGGAAATGCCGCTCGATGAACTCGGACATGGCCTTGACCTCTTCCGCGGTGTGGACGATGACCCGCCCGCCGCACAAGTCCGTCAACTGGTTGACCGGCTCCCTGTATTTCGCCTTTTTCCGCTGGCACTTTTCCGCAAAGCTGGCAATGGACTTGGGACGGGTCTGGACGATGGCCAAAGGCGCGTAGGTCCCGGCCGCCTCCTTCAGGACGCGCTGCAGGACCTCGGCGTAGAGAGAGTACTTCTCATGGCGCTTCCGGAATTCCCCAACCTGCCGCCGCGTCCACTCCTCGCCGTTCGCCGCCGTCTTCCTGGCCATTCGATTCACCTCCGTGTCGGCCCCGAGCCGTTCCCGCCCCGGGCCTTGGCCTCCCTATCGCCCTCTTCACCGGGTCGCCGCCTCCGGCGGCAGACGACCCTCGCGGGTCCTACGCCCTCCGGTAGACCTGAAAGCCGGCCTGAGCCAAAACCGAGGGCAGGGCCCTTACGGTGTCGCGATCCAGCTCCTTGACCTCTTCGGAGAGCTTCTCCCAGGGAACGAGATGCGGGCTCGTCTTCTTCTTGATATTTTTCGGCCCCGGGGCATAGGACCAGCCTTGACGCCGTCTTTCTTCGTTCCAGCGCTCGTGTTCCATCCGGGCCAGACGCTCGACATCGAAGACCTCCTTGACATTCTCCGGCAGGAGCTCGAAAGAGGCGGTGTCCCAATCGGTCAGCGGCTGAATGCCGCATCCGACGGCCGCGAGTTTCACTTCGATGTGGTCGGCCTGACCCCGGTTCGACTCCTTCAGCTGCTCCGGCAAGTCGTCCCAGCCCACCATGGAAGGGTTGGTCTGCGGCGTCGCCCCGGCCTCTTCCTGGCGCCGAACATAGTCCTCGTGGATGGCCCGGGCGAGGATTTCGTGCGTGCCTCCCAGCAACGCCTCCAGGCTGCAGGTCTTGTCGAGCAGGCCGAAAACATGAACATGGCCGAAATCGAAGGCCCCGCGGTCCTCCATCATCAGCGCGGCCAGCCCGGCCTCCCGGCTCATCCGGACGACGATCGGCACCTTGTGCGGCCTGGTTTTCCGGTGAAGCGTGAGCGCCGTGACAAGGGCGTGAACGTCGTCGTCGAAACAGATATAGACGGCATCGACGTCACAGCCGCCCCGGGTATCGCACAGAAAATCGCCCCGCTCGAATTCGGGGGCGTTCTTATCCATCTGCCGGACGTCAAACTCGCACGCCTCGTCGAGTTGGGGAAACTGCAGCCGCAGGAGTTCCACTTTCGACTCGGCCGCCTTGTCGATGGCCGAAATCCGAAGCCGCCCGTCTCTCCTCCCGCCGTCCATCCACCAGATTCTCGCCGCCTGCACGGCCAGGCTCCTGCCGAGCTTCCCCAGCCCGACGATCACCATGTGCGGCGGCCGGCCTCCCACCCCAGCCGCCTCTTGAAAGGGCGAATGTTCCGCCAGCATGAGCCGGGCGCCTCTTTCCAGGACGTTGAAGAACTCCAGCCTGAATGCCTGGCCTTCCGCGGCCGCAAGCTCCCCGCCGCTGAGCAGGCTGCCCAGCTCGAGGTCGACAATATGAACAAACGCCGTCAGGGTCCGTCCTTTGCGCGAGCGGACCAAATCGCGGGCATGGACGGCTATTTCCGCATTGGTTCCGTCGTCGGGGCAGACCGCGACCAGGTATTTCGCCCTGCGAATCCCCGCCTTGCCGAGCAGGCGAATGTCCGTGGCATCACCGGCCAGCACGATCGCTCCTTCTTCGCGGCACCGGTCGATCAAGGGGTTTTCATCATCCCCCTCGACGGCCACCACCCGATACCCGTGGTTCAGGAACTCCTGCGCCAGCCGCAGTCCTCGTTCCCCCAATCCGCAGATCACCGCGTGATTCTTTATAAAGCGAACCCTGAAGAGCTGCCACTGCTCCCGGAAGACGGCCAACAGGGCCTGAACAGCCGCGTATCCGGCAACGGCGGGCAAGAGGAATCGCGCCGCGTTGAGCTGCCAGGGAAGGGGCCCCTGCATGCCGCCGGACTCGAGGACGATGAGCTGCAGAGCGCGGTAAAAGAAATCCAGACCGGTTGCCTTCTCCCCGAGGACGGAGGAATACCTGCTCAGGCCGACATAGGCCAGAACCAGGGCGAGGACCCAGATTCCCCCCACCAAAGGCCACTCGACGGCCTGCCAGATCGGATGAAGCCTTTTCCTCCGAAAAGTCCGCAGACGGGTGCGCCCGCTGGGCCTCGTGCGGCCGGCCTCACCCGCCATTATCCGCCTCCGGCCTTCCGGAAAGCCCGTCGGGCGCGGCGACCGCGATATTTCGTTTCATGGTTGGGGAGTCTTGACCAGCTCCAGATAGGATGCGATCTGCCCTTCCATGGAAGTGCTCAGCGGGTAATTCCTGTACTCGGCCGGCTCGATCCAGACATGATCGGCATGCTCCGAGCTGAGCCTCACGTCGCCGCTGACGTAGTCGCAAAGGAACGTCACGCCGGTCACCCAGAACGGCTCTTTGGTGAAATGCCAGGTCTTGAAGGGTCGGCCGACCGTGACCACCAATCCGACCTCTTCCCGGACCTCCCTCTTCAAGGCGTCCACGAGGTTCTCTCCGTAGTCGATTTTTCCCCCCGGCAACTCCCACAGCCCGGGGTCAAACTTGCTCTTCTGCGAACGCTGAAGCAGAAGGATTTGGCCCGCCTTCCGGATGACCGCCTTTCCGGCCACCCCCAAGGGTTTGCTCATTGTTCAGCCTCCTGTCGGCGCTTCCCGCCCGCCCGGCCTCTGAGGCCGTATCCGCGGGCCATCCGGCAGACGACCTGGTCTTCTGCCGCTATTTGCCCGTTTTCGTTGTTTCGGCGGGTATTCTCTCGAAGACGATGCGGCCGTCCGAAATCCCGAGCTTGACCGTGTCGTGTTCGGAGAAATTGCCGCGGATGATTTCGTTCGCCAGAGGCTCCACGACGAGGTCTTCGATCGTCCGTCTCAAGGGGCGCGCTCCCATGGCCGGGTCGTAGCGGGCGTTGACCAGGAATTCCAGGACTCCTTCGCCCGCCTCGACCTTGACGGGGACCTTCGACAGCATGACCAGGGCAATGTTCCGGAGATGCGCCTTGCTCAGGGGATTGAAAATGACGACTTCATCGATCCGGTTCATGAACTCCGGACTGAGCCTCTTCCTCAATTCCTTTTCGATTTCGCCGCGGATGTTCTGCGGGGAGACCCCTTTCTCCCGCTCTTCCTCCGAACGGAGGTCCACGCCCAGGGGGCGATAATCGCTGATCCGGGCCGAGCCGATGTTCGAGGTCATGACGACGACCGTGTTTCTGAAATTCACGGCTCTGCCGAGCCCGTCCGTCAGCCGTCCGTCCTCGAGGACCTGGAGCAGGATGCGCAGGACTTCGGGATGCGCCTTCTCGATCTCATCGAAGAGGACCACGGAATAGGGCTGCTTTCTGACCGCCTCAGTCAGCTGGCCTCCCAGGTCCGAATCCACGTAGCCGTGCGGCGAGCCGATCAGGCGGGAGATCATGTGCTTTTCGTAGAATTCGGACATGTCGATCTGGATCAGGCGCTCGTCGTCATCGAAGAGAATCCCGGCCAGGGTTTTGGCCAGCTCCGTCTTGCCCACGCCGGTCGGGCCGAGGAAGAGGAACGAACCGAGGGGTCTCTTGGGATTGCCGAGCCCGGACCGGGACGTCCTGATGGATTGGGCGATGGCCGTCACCGCCTCGTCCTGCCCGACGATCTTCCGGCCGATCAGGGACTCCAGCGCGAGGAGTTTCTCGGCCTCTCGTTCGGTGAGCTTGCCGATGGGGATGCCCGTCCATTCGGCCACGACCCGGGCCACGTCCTCGAACGCGATCAACATGGCCTTCGCGGCCGGGGGCGCCGCCCTCTTGCCCGAGAACAGATCCCGCCTTTCCTCCCGGGTGAGCTCGCCGAAGTCGCTCACGCCGTAATACTGCCGCAGCTTCTTTTGAGAACAGGCCTGGTCGATGACATCGATGGCTTTATCTGGCAAGTGCCGGTCTCCGATGTACCGCGTCGAGAGGTCGACGGCCCCCTTCAAGGCTTCATCCAGGATCTTGGCCCCGTGAAACTCCTCGTACTTGGGTCGGAGGCCGGCCAGGATCTCCAGGGTTTCGTCCGTTGTCGGCTCTCCGATGAAGACCGGCTGAAAGCGGCGGGCCAGGGCCTTGTCCTTCTCGAAATACCTCCTGTATTCCTCCTGCGTCGTCGCCCCGATGCACTTCATGAGCCCGCGGGACAGGGCCGGTTTCAGGATATCGGCGGCGCCCAGCCCCGCGCCCCGAGCCGCCATGAGGGTGTGGATCTCGTCGATGAAGACGATGAGGTTGGGGTCGGTTTCCGCCTCCTTGATGAGAGCCTGCAGCTTCTGCTCGAACTCGCCCACGAACTTGGCGCCGGCGACCACCGCCACCATCTCGACGCTCCGGATCCTCTTGCCCTTCAGCTCCGGGAGGACCCCTTCGGAAACGATGACCTGGGCCAGGCCTTCCACGACGGCCGTCTTGCCGACGCCCGCGTCGCCGACCAGGATGGGGTTGTTCTTGCGCCGGCCCGTGAGGATCTTCATCATGGCCAGGATCTCGTCCTCGCGTCCGATGATGGGGTCGAACTTTCCCTGCTCGGCGTCGGCGGTCAGGTCGCGGCCGAGGTCCTTCATGATGCCCGAGGTCTTATCGATCCCGGGCTGTTCGACCGCCTTCCGGCCGTCATAGAACGCGGCCGGCCACTCCCCCTTGCTCATCATCTCCCGCAGATTCTGGGCCACTTTTGCCGGTTCGGCGCCGGAATTCCTCAGGGCGCGGACGACCGGGCCCGCCTCGTCTTCCAAAAGGCCCAGCAGAATATGCGGGGCCTCGACCGCGGGCTGCCCGAGTCTGGCGGCCTCTCTTTGGGCGACCTCCACGGCCTTTTTAGCGGACTCGGTGAGCAGGACTTGACGCCCCGCCGGCCCTCCCGCCGCGCCCATGTCCTTCTTGACGGTCTTGGAGATTTCGTCGACGTCGATGCCCGCTTTCTGGAACTGACGCCGGATATTCACGTCCTCGAGTTCGGCCACCCCCAGGAAGAGATGTTCCGTACCGATGCGGTTCTGACCGGATTGCTTGCAGATCCGCTCGGCGTAGGATAACGTGAGTTTGCCCGATTCCCCAAGGTTGCTGATGGTCATGTTAGCCCCTCGTTCAGGCCGGCCGTAAGGTCCAACTCGGAATGTGAGGGTTTTCCCCGATAACCCATTCCGGCTTTAACATAAAGGGGCCCGGGGCAAAAGTCAATCGTTACCCCCGTCGGTCATTGCGCCGGTTGCCCCCCGGCGTTCCAAAACGGCTAGGTTCCCTTCGCGGCCGACCCCGGGCTCCGTTTCAGCTCAAACCCGGCAGGACGAAGAATGTAAAGGCTGCCGCCGGCGTCACCGCCGCAGATCTCGCGGCCGGATGGACTCGAGGCAACGCAATGAACCCAGCCCAGGGCCGGGAAAGAACCGATGTTTTCTCCCGTGGCCACGTCCCAGATCTTTATGGTCTTGTCCCGGCTCCCGGATATGAGCAACGCGCCGTCGGGGCTGAAGGCGCAGGAGGTCAGACCGAGCGAATGCCCTTTGAGGGTCGCGATTTCCTTCCACGTCGTCGCGTCCCAAAGCTTGAGAGCCTTATCCTCCCCGGCCGAGGCGACGGTCAGGCCGTCCGGCGAAAACGCACATCCGTTCACCCAATAGGCATGGCCCTTCAGGGTCCGGGTGGCCTGTCCCGTGCCCAGATCCCAGACCTTAAGAGTTTCATCTTCACTGGCCGTGACCATGATCCGTCCGTCGGGCCGGAAGGCACAGGAGTTCACCGCGCCCGTGTGGCCCAGCAAAACGCCGATGCCCCGTCTTTTTTCAATGTCCCAAAAGATCACGGTGGCATCGCTGCCCGCCGACGCGAGAACTCTTCCTTTGGGCGAGAACACGCACGAGTGCACCACGCCCTTATGCTCGCTGAATCGAGCGACCTCGAGGCCCGTCAGGGTGGTCCACAGGCGGACGGTCTTATCGTCGCCTCCCGAGGCGATGAGCGTCCCATCCGGGCTGAACGCGCAGCTGTCGCAGCCTCCCTGCTGAGTCTCGAAGGTTCTCACCGCACGGCCGGACGCGACGTCCCACAGCTTAATCGTTTTGTCCCGGCTCCCCGAGGCAATGATCCTTCCGTCGGGAGAAAAGGCGCACGACGTCACCCAGCTCGAATGAGCCTCTGAAACGGCGGCCTTCCTGGCCGCTTGGACCTCCCAAACCCTGAGCGTGGCATCGTCGCCGGCCGAGAGGATCATGCCGCCGTCGGGGGAAAACCGGCATTGGCCTATGGAACCCGTGTGCCCTCTCAGGGCGGCCAGCATTTTCCTTGTGCCCACATCCCAGAGAGTGACGGTCCCGTCGACGCTCCCCGAAACGACTGTCCCGCCATCCGGCGAGAACGCGCATGCGTTTATCAAGCTTCCCCCCGTTTCCAGGGTTCCTATCAGCCGCCGTCGTGCGACATCCCAGAGTCTCAGGGTGCAGTCTTCGCCGACGGAGGCGATGCGCCGGGCGTCGGCAGAAACCTCAAAATCGAGAACCGAGTCTTCATGCCCGACAAGCACGGCCAGCCCGCGGCCGGATGGAATGTCCCAGAGCCTGAGCGTGCCGTCGTCGCCGGCGGAGATAATGAGACGGCCGTTCACGGAGAACGCGCACTTGTTTACGGAGCCTTTGTGGCCGGCCAGAGACCGCAGCTCTTTTCCGGTCCGTTGATCCCACAGCTTCGTCGTCGCGTCGCGGCCCGCCGAGCAGATGAACTCCCCGCCGGGCGAGAAACCGCACGAATTGACGGCCCCCTCATGGCCCCTGAGGGTGGCGCGCCGGCGCCGGCCGGTGACGTCCCAGAGGATCAGAGTCCTGTCGACGCTGCCTGAAACGATGCTCTTTCCGTCCGGAGAGAAGGCACAGCAAGTGACGAGATCGTCATGTCCGTCGAGCGTCCCCGCTTCCCGTCCCGACCTGGCGTCCCAGATTTTGAGGGTCTTGTCCAAACTTGCCGAAACGAGATATTCGCCGTTTGGGGAGAACCGGCACGCGCTTATGGGAGCTCCGTGTCCCCGGAGTGTCGCGATTTCCCGTCCGTTCGCCGTCTCCCAGAGTTTCATGGTGACATCGAGACTCGCCGATACGATCGACCTTCCATCGGGCGAAAAGTCACAGATCGTGACATTCCTCCCGTGTCCCTTTAACGTGGTTAGAAGCGAGCCGGATTCCTGAAACCTGTTCACCATGCGCAGCCATCGTCGGTCGCCGGGCTCATTCCGGCGGTGGAGGATGGCCTGAAAGTCGGGGGACAAGCCGCCGCTGTCCTCCGGGGCTTCCGTCCATTGAAGCCGGTTGTAGAGCTGTTGCCAGAGCAAGGACGGGT
>Ga0210077_1000024_pt1 | contig 99518 bp, 91 predicted proteins | sample RushMan_CattailN_5_FD_185556 | JGI IMG/M metagenome (GOLD analysis project Ga0210077, IMG submission 185556) | Wetland microbial communities from San Francisco Bay, California, USA, that impact long-term carbon sequestration -... | ecosystem: Environmental > Aquatic > Marine > Wetlands ...
CTTCTGCCAGCGCTCCCACATCAGGGCCTTCTGCGTCTCCGTGTAATAGATCCTCGGTCGGTATCCCATCTGCAACACCCCTTTGCTGCCTCCGCAGCCCTAGTGTGTTGCATCCACCGGTTGAATCGGCAGTCGAAAGCGGTCATTCGGCGGCCTAAGACTGCGGAAGGGGCAAGACTTCCAGCCAGTGCCCAGATTCATCCTGTCCGGCGCACCATATAAAGACAATTGGTTACGCATGTGGCCGTTTCCACAATTGACTGCGCACATCCGATGTCCGGTAGCTAGACCGCGACTTATGTGGTCTCGGCGGTACCACTGCCCACGGAAGATCAGGGTACCAGGCGCCAAGGACTGAGCGTGTCGCCGGCCGGAAATCGCCGGGAGGCGGAAGAGGGGGTGGTCATGGGCATGGCTTCTTGCTTGGTGGGTGGGCGGCGCGCGTGTTCTTTGCGAGCGCGTACGGCCGCAGCTTCGCGTCGATTACGGCGACGCCCCGTTTCTCGACTCTGAGCAGCGCCGCTTGTAGGACCTGGTTGCGGCTGCCACCGATGCTGAGCTCGATGGCGGCCACTTTCTGTCCGACCAGCCAGTCGAGCGCGCGCGCCACCAGCTCGACGTCGGTGTCGGCGCCGTGGCCGCGCGAGCGGAACACGGCGGCCGTGTAGAGGCTGGCGCGCGGCATCAGGCCGCGGCCGACCAGCAGCGACGCGATGGCGGTTCCGTGGTCCGCGGCCGCCGGCGTGACCCCGGCGGGAAGAAACGAGCGCGTCGTCACGCGGGCGGACTTCAACGTGGGATCGCCGAGCGCGATGCGCGTGTCGATCATACCGATGCGCGCTCGCTGTGCGCATCGCCGCGCTTGCGCGGGAATGCGCTTCGCGTGGTCCCCGGTCCCGGCGTCGAGCACGTAGCGCCGATTCGCGTCGAACCACGCCCGGGGCATCGCCTGGCGCAATTGCGTAAGCGCGGCGGCGACGGTCGTGCCCGCGGGCACGCGCAGTACGCTGACCACCAGGCCGAGGTTGTGGAGCACCGCGCGGCGAGTGACCGACATGCCCAGCGATTGCGCCTGCTGTTGCACTTGCTGAGCATCCTGCATGCTGGCCGACATCACCGCCACCTCGGCGGGCTCGATGGCGACGTCCTCCTTCATCGACGCCGCGCTCGCCTGCGGCGTGGCCGGCGGCGGGGGCAACGGGGAGCCGATCAGGGTTCCGCCGGACGCGGGCAGCACGGTCTCGGCGGGCGGTGGGGAGGGAGCCGCCTCGGGCGCGGGATTTTGCGCGGGCCCGATCTGGTGCAGCGGCACCGGCATCTGCAGCTGTACCGGCTGCTGCTTCTCGTGCAGCGGCACCAGCAGTTTTGGGTTGACCTTGATCTTGATCTGGCCGCAGGCCGCGCCCGCGAAGCCGAGCAGGATCAGACCGGCGATGCGCGACGCGGAGATCATGGCACCGCGGCGATCTCTCTCACGGCACGCGCAGCTCCCGCGCCTGCGCCGACCCGATGACCATGCCGTCCGCGCCGATGGCCTGGACGCGCCAGAAGTAGGTGCTTCGCGGCCGCAGCTTGGCGCGGGTGAGCGAGGACAGGGCAACTTCAGTTTGCGACGCGGCGACGATCATGCCGGCGGCGGGCGGAGAGGAAAGCGCCTTGCGCGCAAGCGCGGGGTTGCCGGCGGTACCCTTGGCGTCCACGTCCGGTAGGTGGAAGGGGTCAGTCCCCGGGCTCGCAAACAACTCGACCTTGTAGGCTTTTGTGCCGTTCACCGGCTGCCAGGAAAAGCGGGTGTCGTCGCTGAAGACTGCGCCGTCATCGGGGCCTGTCACGGTCATCGGTGTGTATCCGGCGCGCGCCGAATGCTTGTCGCCCACGTAGTAAGACAATTGCGGCGTGTCGAACCCTGGCGGCGGGTCCGTGATGCGCAGTCGCATCACGTAGTAGCCGGGTGTGTTGGTCGGCAGCGTCGGGCTCTTCAGTACCGCCGGTCCGTGGCCGAGCAGGCCGCGCGTGACGGGCGTCAGCTGCCGGAACTGGGGCTTGCCGGGCGTGCTGCTCGGTCCCGCGATTTCCCACGCCGCGCGCATGCTGCCGCTGCCGATAAAGCTGATGCGCGCCGAAGCCGAGAGCTCGTCGCCCGCCTGCACCACCCGCACCGCGGAGCCGTTGTCGAAGCTCAGCGCCTCACGCGTGATCGCGAACTGCGCCATGCTCGAGCCGCCGATGTAGAGCGTTGCAGTGATGAAGGCGGGGCCCGAGCCGTCGTCGAACTGCCGCTGGTACATGATGTAGGTCGCACCGAGCTGGTGGGCCTTGAACACGACGGCCGCCGGGACCGTGAGCGACTCCGTCATACGTACCGTGGACGGCGTGCCCGTGTTCACGCCCGAGCCACTCACTGTCGTGTTCACCGTGCCCAGCAGCGTGTCAACACCGAGGAACCGACCGGAGGTCGAGGTGACCGTATAGGGCATCGGCCCACCGACGGTGCTGAAAATGTTGTTCACCACGTTCCAGTGGAGAACTATCGATTGCGTGTGACCGAGCGCTACGATGCTCACCGCAGGCTGTACGCTGCTCAACTCAAAGCTGACCACGGCCTGGCCGGTCAAGGGCTGCGCGGCGGCAAGGGCGAGGAGAGCCGTGCAGAGGTAGCGGAGTAGTTTGCGCGTCATGGCAATGCTCCCGTGCGCTAGAAGGACGGCGTCCAGGAAACGCTCATGCGCAGGAACACCTGGTAGCTGTCCAGGCATCCCGTGTTGAGCGACGTCGGGCCCGCGAGCTTGTCCTTGCACGCGTGGTAGGCACCGTCCAGTCCCAGGGACAATCCGAGGTGCTGCCCGTCGGCCGGAACGGCGAGCCAGTTCAGGCCGATCGTCGTGTCGCTGATGATCTGGTCGGAAGCCGGTGTATCGGCCCAGGCATGTTGTACGGAGTAGCCGAGGTTCGAGCTCACCCGATCGGTGAACGGATAGGCGAGCGTGGCGTTTCCTGCCACGTCCTGGGTCCGGGTGCCGTTCGTCTGGTCGTCGGTGAGGTCGTGCTGGACGCCCACGCTCACGCTCAGCTTCGTCATCTGGAGTGCGGCATCCAGCCGGTCGGATTTGGTGAGCGTGTCGGGCGCGAGGTTTGCGTAGTCCTCGTCCTTCAGCCGGCTGTGGCTGAGCCCCCAGCTCCAGGTCTCGTGCTGGAACTGGGCGCTGAGCTGGAGATTGTTGGTCTCGTGCAGCGGACCCACGGCAAGCGATAGCGAAGCCGGAACCCTCGTCAGCGACTTGCTCAGCTTGGTGTAGGCCGCGCTGAAGCTCGGTTGGCCGTACCAGAGGGCCGGCGGCAGCGCGCCCGATGCGTCGGGCGTCTGCAGCGGGCTGTAACCCAGCGCAATGGAATGCTGGGTGCTTTCAGTTCGCGGCAGCAGCGCGATGTCGTCGACGTTGTCGTGCTCTTTCGCCGCCGCCACCTGGACGTTCAGCCCGTACCAGTCGACCCCTGTGAACAGTTGACCCATGTCGCGGTCGGCGATCGCGCCGGGGTTTGCGATACTCTGGAAATAGGTGCTCAAGCGTTCCTTCTGGGCGCCGACGTTCCACGTCAGCGGCTCGCCGAGCACTGTTTTGCTGTGCCAGGGCAGGTAGTTCACGAGCCCGGAATAGGCGTGCCCCGGCTTCGGCTGGAGGGGGCCGTCCGCGCCGTCGAAATCGTAGCTGCTGCTCGCGACCTCGCCGCGCAGGCGCAACCGCTTGTCGAGCAGCTGCGAATCGGCGACGAAGCTCGCCGCGTGGCCGCTCGAGGGCTGCGTCACCCCGGCGGTCGCGGCGCCGTTCGTGTTGGCGCTCCTGCCGTCGACGTAGGTGGCCGAGAGGGCGACCTCGTCGGGGCTGCCGGAGACGGGGAAGAGCGTGGCCACCATGCCGTCGATCCTGTTCTGCGAATCCTGCACGCCGCTGAAATTGTGCGAGCCGATGGCCGGCGCCGCGCTCATCGAAAAGCCGGTGACCTGCGCGACTCCGCCGACGACGCCCTTCACGGAAACGCCGCGCCGGGCGAAGCCCTGCATGACCAGGCTGTCGGGGCCAAGCGCGGCGTGGTCTCCCATGCTGGCGGTGACCGCGCCCTTTTGCGCGGAAACGAGATATTGCCCGACGTCTACCTTGCGGTCCTCCGCGGGCGTCTGGCTCGCCTGGCTGTTGGCGATCAAGCTCATCGTGCCGCTGGCGCGCCACGTCTCGTTCTCCGCCGTGCCCTGTATCTGGGCGGCGCCGTTGGCCTGCAGCGGGCCCGGAGCGGAAACCACATTGTGGTCGGCGAGGCGCTGACTGGCGTTCAACGTCACGTTCGCCTGCAGGTGTGCCTCACGGAAGGCGGCCGACTCGCGTAGCTCAAAGCTCCAGCGGCCACGCTCGGCGATGCCGCCGTCCGGCGTGTTTTCGACCAGGCGCAGCGTATGGCGCCCGAACGCGATCGGCTGCGCCGGCGTGACCACGATGTCCGAACCATCGAACGCCGCAAGCGACGAGACGTCTATGCCGTCGAGCTCGACCGCGAGACGTTGCAGCACGTCCGTGGAAATATTCGCCACGTGTATTCGAAGCGGCGCAGTCTGCGCCGCCGCACCGGCCGGCGGCACGACGAACTCGGGCCTCCAGCCCGGGGACTGCGCGAAAGCGATCGCGTGCATGCATGCGACAACGCCCGCGAAAGCCCATCTGCAAATACCAGCGTGCCTCATCCTTCCCTCGACATGAGCGCAACCGCACCGTGTATTTGTGTGTGCAGGTGTCGATTGCCGTGTCGCTGCTTGAGCAAGCGTGGTTCAGACCACGCATCTCGAAACTGCCCGAGAACTTCCAAAAACGCAACGCACGATTTGGCGTTGGTTGGTTTTGGTACGAAAGCTTTGTGCAAGCTTCCTGAACGATCGAGGCGCTGCTCGTTGTGGTGTCGTGCCTTGCGTCGCCTTGCGTCGAGTGCTATTTACGGACTCGCGGGAAGAGAAGAAAGACATGCAGCACCGGCGACGTCTTCTCGAGACGCGGTCCGCGCATCGATCGCTCTGTGCTCTGACGCTCGCGATTCTTGCTCTCGCCGCGTTCACGATCCGTGCGGCATCCGCATTGAGGCTGCAGGACGCCACCAACGACTACAGGCCAACCACTGCAACACCGGTCTGCGCAACTTGATGGCAGTCAACGAAATCGAAATTGGGAGACAAACAACTATGCGCGAACGCCGCCCGCGGCTTCCTATCTCGAGCCTGACACTCGCTCTGGGGGTCATTCTGCTTTCAGCGCTCGCGCGGGCGGGTGCAACCGGCGCACCGCCGGCGCCCCTGCTCCAGGGCCCATCGAGCGTGCCCACGAGCCAACCCTTCCAGGTCAACTTCTACTATCCGAAGGGGCAGATCGAGAAGTGGGAGATGGACCTCTTCCATTGTCCAACCGGTTCGACCCTTCGGCCCTCCGATGACAGCAATACGGAACCCTTCATCGGGCAGGGCTGCGAGGTTCTCCCGAGAATAGGAGCTCCCATTTCGCCGGACACGGGAAAAGAAACCGTCGACATGAAATACGGAATTGTGTCGACGTACAAGCACAACCACTCGGCCGCCACCGACGCACAGGTGATGAAGTGGTACCAGGGAAACTGGTATCTGCGCGCACGACTGATTTCGCTCTCGGGCGTGACAGGCCAGTATGGCAAGTGGCACCGGACCCTGATCGGGAGCCTGCACATCGGCAGGCGGATCGGCACCGGAGGACTGCTTGCCAACCGCAACTCGAGCGTGCTCGCCATGAAGGGGCTCAAGCCGCCGGTCATCAACTTTCCCCTTCAGGGAGCGGTGCTACGTGCCAAAGTCATCACGTCTGGAAGCTTGCCGGCCCACGCGCGCTACTCGGACTGGCAATGCTGCGAGATGCAGTGGCAGCGGGCGGTTGTCGTCACCCAGGAGAACGACGATTACGTAAAGGCCACCACGCCGGCGGGCCAAGTTCCGCAGATTCCGTTTCCGACCCCACGCGCCGCCTGGTCCGGCCTCGGGCTGTATAACGGCTCGCATCCGCCGGAGCACGGTCCCTCGTTTGCCAGCGGCTGGAGGCATGGCGATCTGCGATCGCACAGCCGCAAGTTCGGCTACCAGTACTGGATCCGGATTCGCGAACACTATATTCCGGGTAATGCATTCGGGCCGTGGTCGGCGTGGCGAAGCTTCATCGTCCAGGAGCCTCACACATCGACACTCGTGAACTTCGGCGCGGTGCACGCGATGCCAGGCGTCCACGCCGGCGGCCAGACGAGCACCTCGGGCCAGCGGCAAGGCGCCGGGTCCGCGCCGCCGACTACGATCCGCCGACTGAACTTCCCGGCGCAGTCGATCCGGAGGCAATGACGGTGCGAGGCGATATGAGCGTGCGCGCCGACCGCAATCGCCGCCTTGCGCGGCCGCTCGCATGTTCTTCCCTTGCGCTCGCGCTGTTCGCGGGTGGTTGCTCGAAGGCGCCACCCACGTCCGCGCCCGCCGCCAGCCAGGTCAAGGTCAATCCCTGCGGCGGGCTGAGCGCGGCCGACGCGGCGTCGATCCTGAAGATCGCCCCCGCGGACGTGAAGGGCCCCTTGCACTTCAAGGAGTTCAGCTGCGTCTACCGCGCCAAGGACGACTTCTTTAAGAACATCAGCTTCAACGTCTACTCGCAGGCTTCCGCAGCCGAGGCGGCGCAAAAGCTCGAGGCGGACAAGGAAGGCCTGGCGTTTCTGTCGCCGATCAAGACGCTCGACAAGCTCGGCGACGAAGCCTACCGCGCGCCCGATTCGAGAGTGAGGCGCCTGCTCGTACGCAAGGGCCCGGTGTGGTTCGACGTGACGACGCCCGGCGACGAAGCATCGCAGCACCGAATCGCGCAAATCGTGCTGAAACATCTGCCGTAACGAAACATGAGAACCGCACGCGCCTGGACACTCGCTTTGCTGGCCGTGCTGGTCCCCGCTTCGGCCGTCGCGGCCGGCATTGCCCGCTTCACGCTGAGCGTGTCCCCGCTTGTCGCCGAATTGTTCCCGATGCAGGTGAGGGCGGGCCAGCAGGCGGTCCTGCGACTACGCGGGCGCGCGCTGCACAACGGCCTGGTGGCGAGCTTTGGCGCCGGCATCGCGGCGGACCCGGTGAGCAGCGCGAGCGCGGACAGCTCGCAGGCGTCGTTGCGCATCCGCGTATCGCCGGGTGCGCCGGCCGGCCGGCGGCAGCTCATCCTGGTGCTGGGCGGACGGCGAGTGCCGCAGAACGCATATATCACCGTGCAGGCGCCGCAGGTGACGATCCACGCGACACCTCCCATCCATCTGCGCAGCCAAAGCTCCAGCACCGGCATCGCCGCGCCCCTTTCCATTCTCTCTCGCGTCACGCCGCAGTCGGTGCGTGCCGGCAGTCGGTCCCAGCTCACGCTCGAGGGAAGCGGTCTCGAGCCGGGGTTGCGCCTCGATTACGGCCCAGGCGTGCACGTCGAATCGGTTCAGGTGCTCGGCGCCACACGCGCCAACGTGACCGTGCGCGTCGACGCCACCGCGCCGGCGGGGCGGCGAGTGCCGCGCGCGAGCGAGCCCGCCGCGCGCGTACAGGTCATGCCTCTGGCTGCGCTCAACATTGCCGGCGCGCCGGTGAAGGTCTACGGAACGGTGCAGGCCCCGCCCGCGCCGGGCAGGCGTCCGCCGGGGATCCGCATCGCGCCCACGCCAGGGATCAGGCCGCTCGTCGCACCGGCACGCCTGCTCAGCGTCACGCCCAACCGGCTCGATGCGGGCAAGGACTATCGCGTGACCGCCTATGGAGAGAACCTGCGCGCCGGACTCGAGCTGGATCTCGGCACCGGCGTGCGCATCGGCAGCGTCGACGTTCTGGACGCGCGGCGCGCTGAGATCGCGCTGCACGTGAGCGCGAAGGCGCTCCCTGGATTGCGCCACGCCCGCCTGCGCGCGGGCAACGGCCGGCTCTGGGCCGCGCAGCCGGCGACGCTGCTGGTACAGAAGCCGTTCCACATCGCGCGCCTGCCGCAGCCCAAGCTGCCCGCGTTCAACGCGAAAACGATGATCGAGGGCCGCATCATCCTGAAGAGTCCAAAGTGGTATTCGGGCCTCGCCTCCATACCGGCGCCGATAAACCCGGTCACGGGCAAGCCCACGGGACCAGGCGAGGTGGTCAAGACCGGCGTCCACGTGCCGACCGTCAAGGACGAAAGCCTGTTCATCTGGCGGGAGCAGAACCCGGGCGTCGCCGAGTGGTTCGAGGTGCGCTTCTACGCCGGCAAGAAGCTGATTGCCACGCGCCGCGTGAAGAAACGCTACGTCGCGTTCGTGCACAAGAAGATGCTGCCCAACTGGCTGATCCCGGATCCCGATCTGGTCGCGACGCTTGCCGCCGCAGCCCCGACCGCGAGGTACGTGTCGAGGAACAAGAAGGGCGGGGTCGAGGTGCACGGCACGGTGGGGAAGAAGACCGCGATCGGCGGACACAAGGACGAGCTGCCGCCGAGCGACGTGACTTGGGAAGTCACCGGCTACCGGCGCTATTTCAAGAGCGGCATCGAGGCCCACGCGGCGCTGGAGGCGCGGCGGCCGGTGCTGCTCGCGTCGCTGTCGAGTGGCATCCCGCCGAGCGGCGGTATGGGTGCGATGGTGCCGCGCGAGGTGGAGCGCTCGGATCGCTGGCCCGTGAACGCGCCCTACCATCCCACCGGCCTCGGCTGCGGCAGCGTGGCGCCGAGCGGGCTCGACGTCATGGACATCGATAACAGCGCCACCAGCGGCAACCAACAGTCTTCCAATGAGGCCAGCACTTCGCAGCACACCGGCGAGCGCTGGCAGCTGAGCGGCACGCTGAACTTCGGCCGCAGCCCTTGGGCGTCACATCCGCAGAAATTCCAGCCGGCGGCCGGCCATCCCAAGGTAGTGCAGTCCACCACCTGGCGTTTCGACAATGTCTACGTCGACTGGGGCGACGGCACGGTCTTGCCGCTGGCGATAACGCAGAAGGGGGCGCAGGAGTATCACGCGGACACCAAGCTGAGCATCGGGCCCAACGGCACCGAAAACAGCTTTCTGCACGCCTATTCCGCGCTCGGCAGCTACACGATTCGGGTTTACCAGCTCGCGGAGGCGGACATCCAGAACGAATCCGCGGGCAACGTCAGCGTAGTGGCGAATCCGCAAGGTTCGCTCTATGCCACGGCGCAGGCGGCCACCGGCGGCGGCTCTGGCGGCTCCAACGGATCGAACGGAAAGGCGGCGCCACCAGACTTTCACCACGCCAAGGCCACCGGCAAGCATGCCTATATGCTGCTATGCAAGTCGGTGAAGATCAGTCCGCGCCACGATTCGGACTCGGACGGGCCACTGAACCTGGTCGCGGCCAAGGTGCGCGGCTTCCCCGAGCAGCCCGGGGACGATTCGCCGCCCAAGGGCGTGAGGCTCGGCCCGCCGGCGCCAAAACACCCGTCGAACGGTTCCGGCTCGAGCAAGGCCGTCGGGCACTCGACCGCGACTGGCTCGCACCATGTCGCCGCGGGCTTCGGCGGAGAGCCGAGCTTCTCGACCTGCGACGTGTCGCTCACCGGCGGCGGCTATCTCTATTACTACGGCCAGGGCAAGGTGCGCCTGACCTGGTATCTCGACGGGGCGCCGATGGGCAGCAGCAGCCTGCCGCTCGGTCCCTCGACGCCGCGATCCGACCAGGTGCTCTCGGGCAAGGATCCGGGCCCGCCGCTCGTGTCGGCGTCGAACCTGATCACGTCGCCGTCGATTGCGCTGACGCAGAAACAGATCGGGCACCATCAGCTTTCGTTCGACGCCCAGGTCCAGTACGACGCCCGCGGATTGACCAGGCTCAGCGGGCTGATGGGGCGGGCGCTGGGAAGCGGGGGCCGCAAGGCCGACCGCAAGCTCGCCGCTCAGCTCGCAGCGGGGCTGCACGGCGCGCCAGCGCTCGGCGTATTGCCGCCCCAGGGTGTCCACGTCGCAGCCGGCGCGGACCCGGTGGCCTGGCTCGATGCTCCGCTTGAGCACGTAGCGCGCGGCAGGCCGGCCCCGGTGCTCGTTGCCGCTCTCAGCGCATCGCACTCGGGCAACGCGATCGGGCTCGGCGGCCTCTTCAATTCGGCCGCGCGACTACCCAAGCACGGGCCGCCGGCCTATGTATCGGCGCCGGCGCGCGGCTACCAGGTGTTGGGAGCGAAGTCGGGCGAAGCCTGCATCTTCCACTTCCCGGTCAAGGACGGCGAGTTCATCGTCGGCGGCTTGCAGTCGTCCGGCGGCAAGTCGAATGTGACGCACGAAGGCAACGTCTGGAGCGGCAGCGGCAAGCTGATCATCCATCTTGACGGAGGCAAGACCGATTGGCATGTACGACTCGACTTCAAAGACTGGACGCTCGATAAGGATGGAACCACTGTCGTCAGCGGCAGGTTCGACGTTCCGAACCCGATCCAGTCACAACTGACGATGTCGGGCGCGGACGTCCAAGTGACACGCCTGCAGGGCAATGCCGGCGACTCGGTGCGCATGACCTTGAGCGCCGCGCTCGATAATCCCAACATCCTTGCGAGCGCCGATCAGAAGCCGCCGCCGCCATTGAAGGCCACCGCGGTGCTGACGCCGAAGGGCGACTGGTACGCCGACGGCCTGAAGCTGCCGGAACTCGATGTCTACGATAGCGGCTTCAGCGTGGCGCCGAAAACGGTGGCGCTCGACCTCAGCGCCAGTGAGGGGAGCACCTGCGGTGCCGGCAAGAGCTGGATGGGCGTCGCCTTCGACTCGGACTCCATGCTTAATGCCTACACCTTCGAGCTGAAGAAGACGCAGAGCACCGCGGTTTCCGGCTGGGGCATCGATCCGGAAGGGCTGTGCGGCTCGAAGACCTTCGGCGCCTACGACTCGAAGGTGGAGCGCGGCACCATTCACTGGGACGGCATCGTCGCGGATGCGAGCGACGGAAAGTTCACCGCCACTTACAAGGGCACGCGCGTTCACGTGCCGTGGCTGGATGCCGACCTCAAGAGCGACAGCCAGGCGCTGCATGCCGGCAAGGGGAGCGGCGGCGGGCATCTCTCCCTGAATCTGTCCGGCAAACTGCCGATGCGCACATTCGGGCCGGTCAGCATGAGGGCCGACTTGCTGGAGTTCGTCACCCTCAAGGGCGTGGGCTGGGCGGTGCAGGCTGGCAAGACGCTGTTTAGCTTCAAAGCCGACGGCAGGCAGTTCGCCAAGGACGTGGCCGTTCCCAATCTGTATTTCGGCATGAACGGCAGGGCCTACTTCGAGGAGAACGGCGGCAGCGAGAACGTCAGCCTGAGCGGCGCCAAGGGCCGGCTGTCGCAGGGCGTGGTCGATCTCAAGGCGATGGACATCGTCGCCACGCCGAAAGCGTCGAGCCGCCTGCTGTTCAACTTCAGTACCGAACTGCGCATCTCGGACGCGCTGCCGGCAGCGCCGGCGCCGGTGAGCTATCGCATCGACGAGGTCTCGGACTCCAAGTACAACGGCAGCGGACCGGTCACCGGAAAATTCGTGATCCACAAGCCGTTCCCCGACGCCAATCCGTCTACCGATTCGGTGATTCATCCCGACTATGTCGGGCCGACGGGCGGAAAGAGCGCGAGCGCGGATGCGGGCGGATGGCTGATCTCCAGCGCCCACGCGTCCTCCGGCGAGCACATGACCTACTGCGGCGACGTCGACCTGGGCATGTTCAGCGGACCGCCGGTCAAAGGCGGCTTCGCCCTCGGCTACCAGGGGTCCGACGACTTTTGGGCGGCGCACGCGGACGTTTCGCTGGGGCAGACCGGCACGCCGCTGGTGCCGCCGTTCATGACCTTGTATGGCATCGGAGGCGGACTCGGTTACAACATCGCGCTCGACTCCTTCGCCTCCGGCAACATCTGCGCCGTAAGCGCGAACATCGACCACACGCCCCTGTTCAACGCCCACGTTGTGGTCGGTGATCCGACCCATTTCACCTACGGCTTTGACGGCGAGCTCTCGGTCAAGGTCACAGGCTCGGATTCCGGCGCGCGTATGGACTACAAGGCCTGGCTGGTGCGCAACGAATGGAAGGGCGGCGGCGACTTCCACGGCAAGTTCCTGTACGCCAACGGCAACTTTGACGGCACGTTGAACGGCCACTACGCCTTTCTCGACAACAAGGCGTACATCGAGGCGAAGAACGACGCCATCTCGATGCACTTCGGCGGCGGCAAGTGGTACATCCACGCGGGCACGGAGCCCAATCCCGTGCGCGGCCACGTCCTGATAGTCGACGCCGGCGCCTGGCTGGGACTCGGCAGCGAAGGCATGTACGCCGGCGCCAAGGCCCATCTGAACCAGGGCGCGGGCAGTTGCGACGGGACCTGCGCCCGTGTGATTACGGATGCGGTGGTCAAGGCAGAGATTACGCCTCAGCCGCACTTCAAGGCGGACGCCCATATGCACGTGAACGCGCATGCCTGTGCGTTCGACATCTGCCTCGGCGCGGGCCTCGGGGGGAAGTTCCATGCTGCCGCACTGCCGCCGGAGCTGGCCTTTGCCTTCAACCTCGGCGGCTGTCCGCCGGGCCACCTGGACGTGGGGGTGGAGATCCTGCCCACTCCCAAGCCGCACGTCGGCGGAGGGCTGTGCGCATGGTGACGGCCCGGGGGGCGCGGCATTGGCTGGTAGCGGTACTGGGTGCATGCCTGCTTGCGCCCGCGGCGGCCCACGCCGCGCGCACGCACGAGCGGGTGCTGTGCGCCATGGACAAGGCCGGTGCATTGCGGGTGCTGGTGCTGATGCCGCCGGCACAATGGCCGGGCGGCGGATTTCAGATCAGCGCGGGCGGAAAAGCCCTGGCGAAGCTGAGCCGCGACGCCCGCGCGTTGTCGGAGCTGTCTGAGAATGATCGCGGCGCGTTGGCACGGCTGCCGGCGCGTGCCCGCGCGACGCCCGAGAAAGGCGCCGAGGTGATTATTTACGGTCGGCTTTTGTCGGACTGGCGCTTCGCCCGTGCTGCTGGGATGGGTGGCGCGGTGGCGGACGCTCCGCGCAGCATCAAGTCGATCGAGGTCACGCCGCTGGACAAGCGGGGCCGTTCCGCCGGGCGCGGCCTCGGTTGCCGGCTCGGTCCGTCCGAACCGCCGCCCGCCCCGGCGGATTTGAAGGCCCGAAGCGTCGACGACGGGGTAGCGTTGTACTGGCAGGACCTCGGTAAACGATCGCTGCCGGTGCTGTCCTACCGCGTGGCGCGCGACTCGGGCGCCGGTGTCGAGCCGCTCACCCTGCAGGCACCGTATCTGCCATTTGGCCACGCGGCGAAGGAGGCGGCGTATATTGACGAGCAGCCCCCGCTCGAGCAGGACGTCACCTACGAGGTGCGCTGGGTCGATCCACTCGGGCGCAAGGGGCAGTGGACGCGGGTGCACATCTACGTGATGGACCTCGCCGCGCTGCGCCCGCCTGCCAGGGTGACGGCGAAAGCCGGCAAGGGCGAGGTGACACTGCATTGGCCGGCGAGCGACAACCCGCACACGGCGGGCTACGTCGTCGAGCGCGCCTACCTCAACACGGGGCCGTACGAGGTGCTAACGCCGAAAGGCGTTCCCGCGGCCGGGCCAGAGTACAGCGACCACGGGCTGCAGGGCGGCACCTTGTATTTCTACCGCGTGCTTGCCATGGGCCCGCGCGGCGACCTCGGTGTACCGTCCGATCCGGTGGCCGCCCTGGCGCGCAGCACTGGCGCGCCGACCGCCCCACGAGGGCTCAAGGCCGAGGCCGGGCGTACGCGTGTGCGGCTGAAATGGGAGCCGCTGCCGGGCAACGTGGCCGGCTACATCGTCGAGCGCCGCGCCGAAGGCAGCCCGCGCTGGAGCCGACTCAATGCGACGCTGCGGCAACCGCCGCGCCTCGACGATCTGCTCGGGTCGCAGATGGGCGGCAACCTCGATTACCGAGTGATCGCCGTCAGCGAGGACAACCTCGAAAGCGAGCCCTCTAAAGTCGTGCGCGTACATCTGGTCGACACCACGCCGCCGCTGCCGCCGCGCATCGAATCTGCCGACGGCTCCGGCGGCAAGGTCAGGCTCGGCCTGCGAGCGTCCGACCCGCGCGACACGGCGCGGATCTATGTCCTTCGCGGCGGCTCGGCCGACGACCAGGGGCTGGTGATCGGCAAGCCGCTGCCGGGCGACGCGAGGAAATTTGAGGACAACTGGGTCGAGCCCGGCAAGGCGTACTGGTATCACCTGGTCGCCTACGACGCGGCCGGCAATCGCAGCACGGACGGCCAGGCGATCAAGGTCCGGGTGAGCGCCCCGTCTATTCCGCGTCCGGCGAAACTCGAGGCCCGGTACGTCGCCAAGCCGCTGCCGATGGTGGAAGTCCGATTCGGCAAGCCGCCCGCGCAGTTCGAGGTACTGGTGCAGTCCTCCGCCGACGGCGTCCACTGGCGCTCGGTCGCCGGCCCCACGGCGGAGCACATCGCGCGCGACCTCGACCCCGCCAAGGGAGACCTTCGTTATCGCATCCGCTACGAGGCCGCCGACGGCAGTGTCGGCCCTGCGTCGGCCAGCGTGGCGGTGCATCGCCCCTGATTACCCAGCACTATCGCTTTCGAGAACGATATTCACGCGATTGATCTGCACCCGGCGCTGCTGCTTAGGGCGAACGAGGTCTACGAGTGACCGCTCCTGGCCGTTGGCGGATATTCAGAATGCGACTAGTCTCTCGCGCGCAGACAAGTCAGCGGAATGTGCGTAACTCTGTGTTCTGTGATGTGCGAGCGCGGTCGACAACATTACTTTCCGTGGCACATTCTTGGCACATTTGGCACAACAAACGCCGGCAAGCGCCAATCAGCGGCAGCTAGTAAGTTTCTGATTTGCAAAGACACCAACAGTGGGCAATGGCTCGCAAACGCCTCAGGCCGCGACTTAAAATCCCCAGGCCGAAAGGCCGTGGCGGTTCGAATCCGCCCTCGGGCACCACGTCATTCGCGCCCGAGCGTCAGCCGGGAATGGTTCCTGCCGAAAACATAGGCGTAGTCGCGGGACCGAACCAGCTTCTGAGTCAGCAGCACGCCGAGCCCCCCTACGGGCCTCGAACGGACGGTATTGTCGATGCCGACCGGGGCGTGGTTGAAGGGATTGAACGGGCGTGCGTTGTCCTCGAAACTGATGCAAACGGCCTCGTCGTCGCTGGAAAGGCCGATCCAGACGGGCTGGTCGGTCTCCGCTTGGTGCCCGTGCCGGATGCAATTCGTGAACAATTCCTCAAGAACGACGTTTGTTCTCAAACATGCGTCGCGGGCCAGCCCGGAGTCGGTGCAAAATGACTCCAGAAAGGCTCGGATCTCCGCCAATGCAGTGAGGCGGGCAGGGAATACTTTGATTCGCGTCTTTGCCATGTTAGGAGCATTATATAAAGGATCTTCTGAAGGAGGCATCATGCGCGGAGCAATTGCATTGGCGGGGTTGGCGCTGGCGGTCGCGGCATTCAGTGCCGCTGCAGAGGACGCGGGTCAAATAAAGACGGCGCAGGGCAGCGCGCGGATCGAGCGCGACGGAAAGATTATTCCTGCCGTCCCGGGAGCTCATGTTCTCCAGTCCGATTCGATTATCACGGGTGAAGACGGAACGGTCGGCGTGACGCTTGCGGACAACAGCCGCCTGTCGATCGGGCCGAACACGGTGATGTCCTTGGACAAGTACGCCTTCGACACGACCACCTACAAGGGCCAGATGGACGCATCGCTGAAGAAGGGCACGATGGTCGTGATATCCGGGAAGCTGGTCAAGCAAACGCCGGGGGCGATGCGCATTCATACTCCGTCTTCGATCATGGGCGTGCGCGGCACCAAGTTCATCGTCCATGTGGGCCAGCCCAGCAGCTGATGGGGGCTTTGCTCTACACGCTTCTGCTTGCCGCCTACGTAGCGTTCGGGGGGCCGACGCAGCCGCCTGCGGAAGAAACAGTGGTTGTGCTGCCCGGGGAACACGGCAAGATCGGTGGAGTGGTGGTCCATCGCGGATCGCAAGAAGTCGTGCTCGACAAGGCCTATGCGTCAAGCCATCTGGGCCTTGACGGCGATCTCGAACGGCAGCAGGCGTCGCCCGAGCGGGTGCAACAGGAGTTCGGGAAAACGGTTGCCGCGCTGCCGGCCGCGCCCGCGAGCTATCTTCTGTACTTCGTGATGGGCCGGGATGAGCTGACGGACGAGTCGAAGTCCCGGCTGAAGGAAGTGCTGGCCGAGATCCGCAATCGCCCTGTACCCGACGTACTGCTCATCGGCCATACCGACACGGTAGGCGGCAACCAATCGAACGACGTGTTGTCGCGTCAGCGCGCAGAGCGCGTGCGCGACATCTTGGTCCGGGCCGGGATCAAGGTTAATCGGATCGTAGTGACCGGGCGCGGTGAGCGTGACTTGCTGGTGCCGACCCGCGACAACATTGAGGAGCCGCGTAACCGCGGCGTGGAAATCAACGTTCGCTGAGGGAACCCCCGCGCCAACGCAGGCACAGGAGCGTCAGGTCGTCGAACGCGGGAGCTCCGTGAACGAAGCGCTGCACATCGGCATGCAGCGCATGTATGAGGTCCGACGGCGCGGCCGAATCGGGAAGCTTTCGTAGCACTGCCTCGGTCCGCTTCACGCCGTACAGCGCCTTTTCCTGGTCCATTGCCTCGGTTACGCCATCGGTCAGAAGACAAAGCCACTCGCCGGCAACGAGCTGGCGATAGCGCGTCGTATACGAGAAATTCTCCAGCACGCATAGTGGTGGTCCGTCAGCGATCTCGAATCGCTCAGCAGGCGCATCCGGCGCCTTGATGTAGGGCGGCTCGTGCCCAGCGTTGGAATACTCGAGGATTCCGGTGCGGGCATCCAGGATGCCGACGAAGGCCGTCACGAAGAGGGCCTCCGGGTTTTCGCGACCGATCTCGGCATTCGCCCGGTTGAGGATTGCGCCAACGTCTCCGCCGCCGCGCAATGCGGAGCTCTTGAGTAGGGTTTTCGACAGTGCCATGAACAGGCTGGCGGGCAGGCCCTTGCCCGAAACGTCGCCAATCACGAAGAAGAGGCGGTCGGCGCCGATCATTGCGTAGTCGTAGAAATCTCCTCCGATGGTACGCGCAGGCTCGAGAAGCGCCGCAAGCTGGAATCTAGATTCGTTCGTGAACAGCGTAGCCGGCGCTGGAAGCAAACCCATCTGAATACGCCGCGCGGCCTGCAACTCGCCCGCCACCCTTGCGGCGGCTTCCCGCATGGCGCGTCGCTGGCGATCCGCTTCGGCGAGGGTCGCGGCGAGTACCGTGCCAAAAACGAGCACTACGGCAAGCAAGGGGTTGGCGACGTCGATCAGCAGACCATCTGTGAATGCAACGAGGCCGAGGGCGATGAGGCCGCCGACGACAGCCGCGAAGGACGCGAGGGACGCCCCTACGCGTAGCGCGGGCGCGGCTCCGATCAAAATCAGTCCGGCGAGCATCAGCAGCCCGGCTTCGATCCAGGGAGCGTTCGCGGGACGCCTCAGATAGCCGCCGTCGAAGATCTGTTCCAGAAGCTGCTGATGGATCTCGACCCCTGGCACGCGCTCTCCGAGCGGCGTCAACTTCTGGTCCAGCAGCCCGAGCCCGGTAACGCCGACCAGCACCAGCTTGCGACGCAGCGCCTCAGGCGCGACGCGGCCCGCAAGCAGATCGGCTGCGGAGACAAATCGTTCCTGATCGTCGTGGCCGAAATGGAGCCAAAGGCGACCGTCTCCCTGCGCAGGCACAGCTACGTCGCCGAGTTGCAGAGTGACGCGGTCGCGGCCACTAGCGTCGATACGCAACGAGGTAAGCCCCGCAGCGACGCGGAACAATTCGGTCGCGAACGACGGCACGTACACGTTGCCGATCTTCGCCACGACGGGCACGCGCCGGACGACCCGAGCCGGCGTCCCCACGCTGACCAGACCGTGCCCCGCCGCGGCTCGATCGAGCATTGGCAAGCTCTGCAGCTGCCCTGCGTAATTCAGCAGATGCGGCGCATGCGGTCCAATCAGCCTCACTGGCGCAACGGATGGAGGAGCCAAGAAGCGGCGGTCGCGGTACGCCAGGCCGGCAACGGCGAGCACGACCTTGTTGCCGCGGATAGCTTGCGCCAGGGCGGCGTCCCCCGAACCGTCCGGCGACGTTCCATCCGGTTCCGGAAATAGTATGTCGACGCCGATCGCGGCCGGCTCATCCGAGGCAATCCTGCGCAGCAGCTCCGCGGTGCGTGCACGCGGCCAAGGCCATTGACCGTAGCGAGCGAGAGACTTCTCGTCAATCGCCACGATGATCGCCGGTGACGATTTCCTCTCACGGGGAAACAGCTGCTGATAGCCATCGAACAGCGTGTCGCTAACCGAGCGCACGGGAGCCGGCTGGAGCACAATCGCCAGAGCGCACGCCAGAAGCACCACCATGCCGGCTGCGCGCTTGGCGGAGATCATCCTCAGAGCTCGAGCTCCAGACCGTCGTATGCCGCGATCACCTCGAGCCGATGGCCTTGCTGCGTCAACTCCTCGAAGCGACCCGTTTCCCGAAGAATCTGCTCGATGTGGGGGTCGTCGTTGGCGGGTTCATGATGGAACAATGCAAGGCGCTTTGCCTTGGCCATCTGGCAGAGCTCAACGCCAATGACGTTGCTCGAGTGTCCCCAGTCCGCCTTGACCGACACCGCATCGGCCAGCGAATACATCGCATCGAAGACGACGAGGTCCGCGTTACGGAACAGTTTGACGAACCCTTCGGTATTCATGATGTTCTCGAGCTTGTGCTCCGAGTCGGTGGTGTAGACCAGGCTCTTGCCGGCGCTCTCGAAACGATAACCGTAGGAATCGCCGCCGTGCAGCTGCAGCTTCGGAGTCACGGAGACTCCCGACACCTGCACCGTCTGTCCGGGCACAAGTTGCACGAACTCGATGTCTGCGAGGAGTTGGTCGAAGGGTACAGGAAAGCAGGGCGGGGATTGTTGCAGCCGGAAAGCATGTTCGATGACATCGTGGCAGCCGAGAATCCGGATGCGCGTGCCGTGCACGTAGGCCGGCCCGAAAAACGGAAACCCCATGATGTGGTCCCAATGCACGTGCGACATGAATACATTCACAGTCGCCGGCCTGCCCGCGTTGCGCGCCATCACGTGCTCGCCGAATGCCCGTGCTCCGCTGCCCATGTCGCAGACGAAGTACTCCTCGCTGCCCGGCTCGAACTCCACGCAGGCCGTATGTCCGCCGTAGGTCCTGCGCAACGAAAACGGCAAATGTCGCTCGACGAACTCGTGCGCCTTCGCCATGGTGTCGAGTTGTTGGCCGCTTCCGGCCACCAAGGCCTCTACCAGCCGGTCCCGCAGGTCCCGCCAGGTCAGCGAGACCGGAATCGAGCCACGAGTTCCCCAGAACCGGACCCGCACGTCAGGCCTGATCGTAGGCCCGCGCGGATTCCGGCGACAGCGATTCCAGCGCTGCGCGCACCGTCGGAAACGCGTCCAAAATGAGGTTGAAGCGGCTAATCTCGAAGATCTCGCTCACCACGGGCTGCATCGCCGCAATCAGTATTCTGCCGCCGTGCACTCTTGCTTGTTTCGCCGCAAGCATGAAGCACCGGAGCCCGGCGCTGGATACGTATTCCAAGGCCGAGAGGTCGAACACCACACCTCGCATCGCCACGTTCCCGGTTTCTTCCAGGTGACGATCGAGTGCACTGTGAAATGCCGCGCAGTTGTCGTGGTCGAGTCTTCCCTCCGGGGCCAAGACGAGGACGTTGGCATACATGGATTTTGCGAGTGTCACGGGATAGCTTCTGAGATCCAGAACCGTATTGTAATGAACTAGCCAGCCTCCAGCCTGCGTTTCAGCGCGAATTTCTGCACTTTTCCCATCGCATTCTTTGGTAGAGCATCCACGAAAACTATTTGGCGCGGATGCTTGTAGCGGGCCAAGCGGTCGCGGAACAAGGCCAGTACGTCGTTCTCGTCGAGCGCCGTGTCCGGCTTTCGCACGATAAAGGCACAGGCGGCTTCCCCCCACTTGCGATCCTCCTGGCCGACCACTGCGCATTCTGCGACGGCCGGGCAGTCCGCCAGCACGTTCTCGAGCTCAGCCGGATAGATGTTTTCGCCACCCGAAATAATGACATCCTTGGACCGCCCGGCGATCCAGAAGAAGCCGCCGTGGTCGCGTCGCGCCAGATCCCCCGTCCTGAACCAGCCGTCCTTGAAAACTCCGTCGGTCGACTGCGGGTCGTTCCAGTACCCCCGCATGAGGTTGGGCCCGCGAACCCAGATTTCGCCAACAAGCCCCGCAGGTGCTTCGGTGCCGTGTTCGTCGGCGGCGATCTTGACTTCGCAGTGCAGCGCCGGCTTGCCTGCGCTGCCCACCATCACCATTGCGTCTTCCTTCATGAGCACGGTGGCGATGGGCGAAGTTTCCGTCGAGCCGTAGATCTGGCCGACCGGCACGCCTCGGGCATGGAAGGCGCGGATCAGGGAATCCGGTACGACCATCGAGCCGGAATTGATCATCTTGAGCGACGAAAGATCGGTGCTGGCCCAGGCCGGGTGTCCCACGACGGCCTGCATCGTGGCTGGCACCAGAAGGCTGACGCTAGGCCGGCGCGCAGCGACGTCAGCCAGCCAGCGTCCGGGCTCGAAACGCTGCTGCAATGTGATCGTCGCGCCTGCGAGCAGGGCCGGCAGGGTCTGGTTGTTCAGCCCGCCGACATGGAACATCGGCAACGGGCTGAGCACGTGGTCGCGTTGCGACAAATCGTGGGCGTGAATCGAATTGAATCCGTTCCACAGTAATGCGCTCTGCTGAAGGATCGCGCCCTTGGGTCGGCCGGTCGTGCCGGAGGTATACATCAACAGCATGTCGTCGTCGCCGCGGCCGGGCAGGGCAGGTGTCGCTTCGCCTTCGCGCCACCTGCCGTCGAGCACGACGCAAGGCGGCTCGAGCTCGGCGGCATGCGCGGCGAATTCCGCCTCTGCGAACACATATTTCGGCGTGCAGTCGCCCACTATCAGCCGGTGCTCCGCCACGGTGAGGCGCCAGTTGAGCGGCACCAGAATGGCGCCCAGCCGCGACAGCGCGAACAGCAGCACCAGCATGTCCGGGTTGTTGTAGCCGAGAAAGGCAACTCGGTCTCCGCGCTCGACCCCGCGCGATCCGAGGGCACGCGTCGCTTCCTCGATTCGCTCCCAAAGCACCGCGTAGCTGATGTCCGTGCCCGAAAAATGAATCGCGACCTTGGCCGGAAAATGCTCTGCCCAGCGCTCGATCATGCGCGAAAGGTTCACGTCACTCGTCGCCTTCGCCGGGTTCGTACAGGGCCTCGCGGCCGATGCGGTCGAGGCACAGCTCGGCGGTCCACGGCAGCATCAGTGCGCCGCAGCGAGAATCACGGTAGAGGCGCTCGAGCGGCAGGGACTTCAGCATCGACTGCCCTCCGCAGGTCCGGATCGCGAGGCGACACAGGTCGTTTGCGTTCTCCATGATGGTGAACTGCGCCGCGTAGGCTCGCAGCCTGGCGTCCTTCGGAGGGTCGACGCGGGCGTCCTCGAGCATGCGCAGGAACAGTGCCCGCGTCTGCTCGAGCTTGACCAGCATCTCGGCGACGGCGATCTGCTTGGTCGGATACATGCGGCGCCTGACGGGAGGCATGCCCTCGACCTCGCCGCGCAGGTACCTGACGGTGAACTCGTAGGCGGCAACGGCGATGCCGAAATAGGTCGGCGCGAGCGTCGCAAACATGTGCGGCCAGCGGCTCGCGGCCTGGAAATAAACGCCGCGCGGCATCATCTGGGCGTCGTCCGGAACGAACACGTCCTTGAACAGCAGGGTGCGCGATACCGTGCCGCGCATGCCGAGCGGGTCCCAGTCGCCGCTGATCGTGAGCCCCGGCGCGTTTCCCGGCACTGCCATGTAGAGCGTGTCGCGCATCGTCCGTTCCGGTTTGTCCTCCGTGCACAGGACGCCGTAGAAGTCGGCGGCGCCGGCGAGCGAGGCGAAGATCTTCCTGCCGTTGATGCGCCAGCCGCCGTCGACTTTCGCCGCGAGGGTTCCGAACGGGGCCTTGCCGGCGGCGGCCGCGCTGCCCTCCGAGAATGGCTGGGCGTAGACCGCGCCTTGCTTCACCACCCGCTCGAAGTGGACCGACCGGCGGCGCTCGTGCTCGCGCTTTTGCTCGGCCGTCATGTCGAGGTCGTCGGCCAGAATGCCGGGCCACAACGTCGAGCACGCGTGCATGTTGAAGGTGAGGGCAGTGGCGCCGCAGTACTTCCCCAGGGTCGCCGAGACGATTGCGTAGCTGCGCAGGTCCGCGCCCTTGCCGCCGAAGTTCTCCGGCACGCACAGGCCGAGCAGGCCCGCTCGGCGCAGATCGTCGTAATTCTCGAACGGAAAGCTCGCATCGCGGTCGTAACGCGCGGCGCGCTGCGCGAATTTCGGTCCAACCGACTCGGCCAGCGCGATCAGATCCTGCTGCTTCTCGCTCAGCGGATAGTTCGACCCCGTGACCGAATAGCGCGGATCTATGCGTGACGGGATGGAGGTCATGCTCCGGCCTGAACCGTGTGAGACGCGAGGAAGGAGGCAAGCGCGCGGTTGAAGTCGTCGGGTTGATCCATCGGACCCAGGTGACCACAGCCCTCGAGGACGACGTATTGCGAGCGCGGAATGCGCTTGGCCATGCGCTCCATGACCGAGGGCGGCGCGGTGCGGTCTTCGCCGCCTGCGAGTACCAGCGTAGGGACAGCGATGCCCTGCAGGATCGCGCGGCGGTCGAAAGTGGTCAGCAGCGCCACCGCATTGCGGTAAGTGTCCGGCGGTACGCCAGCCATGATCCGCTCGGCTCGCTCGAGGCCGCCGGGCTCCGACCGGCTGCCCCTCATCGTGGACATCAGGCGCGAGGAAATGTTGGCCATGGTTTCGCCTTGGTCGAGCGGTGCAAGGCGCGCGGCGACGAACTGGCGCTGAAAATCCCCGCCCGGCCCGCCGAATGCGGCGCTCGTGAAGCAAAGCGCAAGCGCCTTGATCCTGCCGGGAAAACGCGCGTAGGCCTCCTGGGCGATGAATCCGCCCATGCTGTGCCCGACCAGGACCACCGGGGCGCCGCCGAGATGATCGAGCAGCTTCTGCAGGGCGCCCGAGACCTGCTCCAGGTCGTAGGGTTCGACCAGCGGGCTGGCGCCGTAGCCGGGCTGGTCCCAGGCCACGGCGCGATAGCCGCGCGCGGCGAAGTAGGGCAGCTGATCGTCCCACGCCGCATGCCCGCCGCCGACCCCGTGCAGAAAGACCAGCGTATCCCCGCCGCGCCCCTGCTCGACGTATGCCGGCAGGCTCACGCCAGCTCGTCCTGCAGCCGTCCGTCCTCGACGATCGTCTTGCCGTCGAGGCGTATCGTGCAATGCCTTAGAGGCAGGTCGTAGTGCCCGAGGGTATAGCGTTCCGCCACCTCGTTCGCACCGGTGGAATAGAGGAAGTTGCCGGCGAAGGCGCGCTGCTCGGTCCCGTTTACGTCGCGCCGGTCGTACATGACCAGAGCGTCCCAGCGCGCGCGCGGATTCATCCCCCAGCCGACATGCGACACCGCATAGGCCTCGCGATCGCCCCAGGCCGCGAAGTATTCACGCATCAGCTCGGCGTCGAGCGATGCGCCCTCGATTGCATTCACGTAATCGCCCTCGATCCGGAGGTTCACCGGGGACTCTATGTAGCGCTTGAAGGTCAGGTTGAGGTCGCCCGGCGCAAGCACCAGGGTGCCGTCGACGCTTGCCTTGCGCGGAAAGCACAGGCACAGACCGCCCGGCCAGTGCGACAGGGTGCCCGGCTTTTCGGTGTAGCCCCATACCCCGCCGACGCGCGCTCCTTCCACCCGGATCGCGAGCCGCGTTCCTGCGGGAGATGTCACCTCCATGGCCTTGGCTTCGCGCAGGCGCCTCATGCCCGCTCTGACCCGCCGCTCGTCCGTGGGGGAGGGGGCGAGGCGCTCGAGCGCGTCGGGGTGCTCGTTCGAGATGTACAACACCCGTGCCCCGCCTTTGAGGATCTGCGGTAGCTCCGCCGCATGCATCAGACCCTCAACCGTGCAGTCGGCCACGAACGCACAGCCGGCGAGGGCACCTGTCGCCGCCCCCAGATCGCGCAGTACGGTCGATGCCCCGGTCGAGCGGATCGGGACGCCCGCAGTCTGGCGCGGAGTCGGGACCACGACGTGGAAGGCCCGTGCGCCGAGCCGCAGCAGCGCGAGCTCGGCAAGGTGCACGTTGAGCGCGCGTGACTGGGATTCTGACAACACGGCGCAGACGTCGCTCTCGGCCACCTTGCATCGCGCGAAAACCTCCGCGAACAAGTCGATCCATTTGGCTTCGATGCGGTCGGCGATCATCGCTTCAAAGATATCTGCGCGCAATCCTTCGGGGGGCTTGAGTATCGCATTGTCGGTTACAATTCAAACATGATCGTCTTCGATCTGCTTTGCAGCGAAGGACACCGTTTCGAGGGCTGGTTCGGCTCGAGCCGGGAGTTCGCGTCCCAGCGCAGGCGAGGCCTGATCAGTTGCCCGAGCTGCAGCTCGTCGAGTGTCGAGCGGGTGCCATCGGCCACCCGGTTCAGCACCCGATCGGAGGCGCAGGAGCTGCCGCTGCCCCAGGCCAAGCAGCAGGATCCGCAGCTTGCCGGACGGGATCCGCTCGCGATGGCGCAGGTCCTTTATTCGCGGATGCTGGACGAGGTGCTGACCAAGACGGAGAACGTCGGGGCCGATTTTCCGGCCGAGGCGCGGCGGATCTACTACGAGCAGGCACCAGCCCGCCCGATTCGGGGCGAGGCCTCTCAGGAAGAGCATGACGCCCTGGTCGACGAAGGTATTCCTGTGGCGAGATTTCCGCTGCCGCCGACTGGTCGTCTTAACTGACGTCACGCGTGTTTGTGCGCATATGTGTAGTTCGGTCCAATCGTTCCGGGACCAGCCCGACCCCGAGCGGACCCCCCGCAAGGCCGGTTTCGTCAAATCGCGGACGACTACATAGGCCTATATCCTGATCATTCCCATTGTCCACAACCTGATCAGAATATAGCCCTATGTATCTAGTGAAGGGCGGGGACGCGGGACGCTCCCCCGCTGCGCGGGGCCGCGGCCCCGCCTTCCCACCATCAGTCGACCCGAGTTCAGCCCGACCCCGCGCCGGTCGAACCGCCTTGAGCCGACCCGGCACGAGCTCGAAGTCGCCCTCGATCTCGCGCACCGTGTAGCAGGCGATCTCCTCACCCCGGCGCTTGAGCATCCAGAACTTGCCCTTGCGCTCGAGCGTGCAGCGGCCCCCGTGCTTGGCCTTGAGGTACTCAACCGCCGCCGTCAAGGTCTCGATCCTGTGCCCATCCACCCTCACACTCAGGGGCCAGCGAGCGTAGCCAGCGGCCGAGGAGGGCAGTTCTGGCCCCAGAGCCGGACTGGCGCGGGGTTCGCCTCCTCCCTCCACGGGGCTAAGCACGCCAGGCGATGAATCTCCGCCTGGCAGCCCCGTGGGTCCTCCGGTCGGCCGGCCCGCGCCGCCCCGCGCAGATCCATCGGGTGACCCCACGGACCGCTGCTCGGCAGGAAAGGACGGTTCCACCCGGCCGGGAGTCGGTTCAGGAGCCCCCAGGATGCCCGCAGCCGCATTTTGCGTACCCTCCGAAGGTCCGAGCCTACCCCCGGATGTGCGCATATGTGTATTATGTCAAATATGCGTCCGCGCTGAATCGCCGGCGTGACCCAGTCCGCCTCGCCTATCTGGGACCCCTCCCACTCGCCCCCCCCCAGCGCCACACGACGACCTAAATACTGTAGTTAATACTCAGAGTGTTACGCCTATTGCTTCGCGTGGGACCTTAATAGATAAGCTGCGCACTCCACAACCGCCACAATCAAGACCAATGGAAGAGCTTCATGCTCGCGACGTGAGCGGTGGCATGGCGGCAATCATCTCTGCGGCGAACAGCCTTGGATTGAGTGGATGGCGCACCAGCGCACGGTTACGCCCCATCGTACGCGCAAAGGCGAGCCACTCGTATGCCTGGCCTGCCGCAGCCCTCGACGAAGTGCCGCCAGTGGCGTATTTCGGATCGGCCCCGGAGGCCATAAGCGCCTGATCGATTGCGAACTTCTGCAGCACCTCCGAAAGCGCATCGACCTCGTCCCGGTCACCTATCGTACCCGCCTGCAGCCCTCCCACCTGTATCGCCTTGAGCAGGCGGGAAATCGCCTCCCCCCGGGGGCCGGTCGCGTACTCCAGGGCCCGCAGCGGGGCGCCCCCCGCAAAGGCGAGCCAGCGGTCCGCATCCGGCGCCCCGCTTTCTCGCAGCCAGGCCTCGGCACCCTCTGGCGGAGGCAGCGCGACAGGCACCGCAACGCACCGGCTGCGGATGGTGGGCAGCAATCGCGCCGGTCGATGCGACACAAGCACGAACATCGCCCCTGAGGGGGGTTCCTCGAGGCTCTTGAGCAGCGAATTGGCGGCATTCAGGTTCATGTCTTCCGCCGGGTGGATCAGCGCGATTCGATGCCGCCCGCGATGCGAGCCGATATTGAGGAACTGGGCCAGCGCACGCACCTGCTCGACCTTGATTTCCAGGCTCGGCTTCGATGATCGCGTGCTTCGGCCCTCTTGTTCGCCCTCGTCCACCGCCGCTGTCTTGGCGATCGCCTCAGGTTCGAGCCAGCGCAGATCCGGGTGGTTTCCCGCGGCAAACCAGCGGCATGCATCGCAGCGGCCGCACGGCCGGACGCTCTCTGGCTGGCCCTCGCACAGAAGGAACTGGGCGAAGTGCTCGGCCAATGCGCGTTTGCCAGTTCCTCCCGGACCATGGATCAGAAGCGCATGCGGCAGCCGCCTGGCGCTTTCGGCCAGGCTTGCCCAAACCTGTTCAGTCCACTTATAAATCACTTATTACTCAACAGAATAAAATACTTTTCTCAAGTTCCTTCTGAATTTTGCCCAAAGAGGCAGAAGCATCGATAATCCGGATCCGGCCGGGCTCCGATTGCCCGCGCTCGAGATAAGCGTCGCGGACCCGCTCGAAAAACTCCCGTCCCTCCCGCTCGAACCGGTCCAGTTTGCGGCCGGTTGCCCTCAGCCGCTGGCTCGCGATCTCGTAGGGGCAGTCGAACACCAGGGTCCGGTCGGGCCGCAACCCTGGATGAGACGCCTCCGCAAGCTGCTTGATCAGTTCCGTCGGCACGCCCTTCCCGGCCCCCTGATAGGCCGCAGTTGCATCGCTGAAGCGGTCGCACACCACCCAGGTTCCGGCCTCGAGCGCCGGCCGGATCACTTGGCGGACATGGTCCGCGCGCGCGGCGAACATCAGCAGTGTTTCCGCCAGTGCGTCCATCGGTTCAGTCAGGACCAGCTCGCGCACCTGCTCGGCGAGCGGCGTCCCGCCTGGCTCGCGCGTAACCAGGACCGTCCTGCCCTGCCCGCGCAACTGTTGCGCGATGAACGCGATGTGGGTCGATTTTCCGGCGCCGTCAACGCCCTCCAGAGTGATCAGCTTGCCGCGTTCGCTCATACGCCTTCCGTACCCGTCCTCAGTCCCGCTTGCGCCGGTTGTGGAGTTGGTATTTTGTCACGGCGCGATTGTGGTCGTTCAGGGTCCGCGAAAACTGGCTCGTTCCATCGCCGCGCGAAACGTAATACATGGCATCGGTCTTCGCCGGGCGCAGCGCGGCACGCAGCGAAGCCAGGCCCGGCATGTCGATCGGCGTCGGAGGAAGCCCGGCGCGGGTGTAGGTGTTGTAGGGGCCGTCGTGCTCCAGGTGGGCTTTGGTCAGGTTACCGTCGAACGTGGCGCCGAGGCCATAGATGACCGTCGGATCCACCTGCAGGCGCATGCCGATGCGCAGTCTGTTCACGAGCACGCCGGCGATCATGTTCCGATCCTGCGGGCGACCGGTTTCCTTCTCGATGATCGAGGCCATGATCAGCGCCTCGTACGGCGTGCGATACGGCACTGTCCTGTCCCGCGTGGCCCACTCCTTCACCAGATGCCGCTTCATGGCCCGGTACGAGCGCCGCAGGACTGCGAGGTCGGAGGAGCCCTTCGCGAACAGGTAAGTATCCGGGAAAAACAGCCCTTCCGGCTCGGTTTCGGAGGCGCCGACCCGCTCCATCACCTGCGCGCGGTCCAGCCCCTCCGTGTCGTGCTTGAGATAGGGATTTTCGTCGAGGGCGGCGCGAACCTGCCGGAACGTCCAACCTTCGATCAACTTGACCTCGGCCTGCGTGACATCGCCACGCGTGAGCTTGTCCAGCAGCTCGAGCGGCGTGACCGCCCGCGCCAGCTCGTAGCTCCCCGCCTTGATCTCCTGTGCGCGGCCAAGCACGCGTGCAAGCACTTCGAACCGCCAGGCGCCCGCGCGCACGCCTGCCGCCTCGAGCCGGCGCGCCGCGCTGCGGAACCCTGTGCCGGGCCGAACCTCGAATTCCAGCGGAAGCTTGCTGACGACGACGGGTGTCGTGACGTACCAGGCGGCGTAGACGGCGCCGCCCAGGCCAGCCACGGCCAGCAGCAGCAAAAGACGCTTTACCAAGGAGGGCAACGGGGTGATCAACGCCAGCCGAACATGATGGCGAGGGTAAAATGGTCATTTTACGACGGAACGAAAAGCGGTCCTTGAGGCAATGACTCAGGCATCTGAAAGCGCACTCGAACTGCGGGCCGCCCGGCTGCGGCGCTACGCCCTTCTTTCGGTGACGGGGGACGATGCGCGCGGCTTCCTTCATGCGCAGCTCACCAACGATGTCGAGCACATGAGCTCCGATCAAGCGCGCCTGGCCGGCTGGTGCTCGGCCAAGGGGCGCCTGCTGGCCACCCTCATTGTGCTACCGCACCCCGATGGATTCCTGCTGCAACTCGCCGCCGATCTCGCGCCGGCGGTGGCAAAGCGACTGTCGATGTTCGTGCTGCGCTCCAAGGTCGAGATTTCGGATTTGGGGCAGGACTACGCACAGCTCGGCGTCTGGGGCGCCAGGGCAGTGGCACGTCTGGCCGAGCTCGGCCTGCCACTTGGGGAGGCGCCGATGGCCATCGCCGCAGCCGGCGCTCGCGCGGCGGTGCGCATGGGGCAGGACCGGGCCCTCGTCGTCGCGCCGGTGGCGGAGCTCGAGCGCCTCGAAGCGGAGCTTGCTCCGGCGCGCGCGGTCGAGAACGAGTGGACTCTGTTCGAGATCCGGGCCGGACGCGCCCTGATCCAGAAGGCCACGCAGGAACTGTTCGTGCCGCAGATGGTGAACCTCGAGGCGTTGGGCGGCGTCGACTTCAAGAAGGGCTGTTATCCGGGGCAGGAAATCGTCGCCCGTGCGCAGTACCGCGGACAGATCAAGCGGCGAATGGTGCGCGGCCGCGTCGGGGTCCAGGCCGACGCGGCGCCCGGGGTGGAACTATACAGCGACGATCTTCCAGGACAGGCAAGCGGAACCGTGGTCGACTCCGCCGCGGTGCCCGGCGGCAAGGAGCTTCTTGCAGTGGTTCCGACCTCGGCGGTCGAGCATCAGACAGCCGTTCGTCTCGCCCCGGGCGGGCCGGCACTCGAAATTCTTGCCTTGTCCTACCTCCATTGAGCGCCACCAGCGTCTACGTCTACTACAAAGTCGCGCCGGCGCAGCTGGCAGATCTTCGTCGCGCCGTCGAGCAGCTCTTCGCCAGCGTGCAGCGCGCAGGCGGCGTCCGCGGCCACTGGCAGCGCCGTCGCGACGATCCGACCACCTACATGGAAATCTACCCTCAGGTGCACGACCTGTCCCGTTTCGAAGCCCTGCTCGCCAGCGAGTGCAAGCGACTCGGCCTGGACCGCTACCTGGCGCCGGGAAGCGCGCGACGGGTCGAAACTTTCGTCGCAGTCGACTGAGCCATGTGCCTCATTCTCTTCGCCTGGAAGGTGCATCCCGACTTCCCTCTGGTGATGGCCGCCAACCGCGACGAGTTTCATGCGCGACCGACTTCCCCGGCGGGATTCTGGGATGACCGGCCTGCAATTCTCGGCGGCAGGGATCTGGAGGGCATGGGAACCTGGCTCGGCGTCACCCGCTCCGGCAGGTTTGCGGCGGTGACGAACTATCGGGACACGTCCCCCGCGCTTGCCGAGGCGGCATCGCGTGGCCTGCTTGCGAGCAGCTTCCTCGAGAGCGGTGACGCACCCGCCGAGTTCGCGGCGAACGTCGGCGCCGGTGGCGAAGCCTACCGCGGCTTCAATTTCCTCGCCGGCGACCGGGACGATTTGTGGTGGGTATCAAACCGGGGCGGTGATGCCCGAGCGCTCGCCCCCGGTGTGTATGGGCTTTCCAACCACCTGCTCGACACGCCTTGGCCCAAGGTGACGGATGGCAAACAGCGGCTGCAGAACGTGCTCGAGCTTGCGCCGGCCGTGGAGCCGTTGCTGGAGCTCTTGGCGGACACGACGATGGCCGCCGACGGCGACCTGCCCGACACGGGGGTAGGTCCCGAGCGGGAGCGACTGCTGTCGGCGGCACGCATCGTCTCGCCCGCCTATGGAACGCGCTGCTCGAGCGCGGTGGTGATCGGGATCGACGGCAGAGTGCGCTTCGCCGAGCGCGCTTACGGCGCGGACGGCGCGGAGCTCGACACCCTGCGCTACGAATTCACGTTGAGCTAGGCGAGGACGCGCCGCATTGTCCGATGCGGGATCCCCGCCTCGACAAATTCGTCACCTTCGGCCAGAAACCCGTGCGCGCGGTAGAAGTCCTCCGCGTGGGTCTGCGAGGCGAGCACGACTTCCGTATCACCCCGCTCGCGCGAGGTCTCTAGCAGGCGCGCGAGGAGCGCGCCCCCGATGCCGCGTCCCCTCCACGCCTTCAGCACGGCCATGCGCCCGATGTGCGCGACGATGTGCCCGTCCCGAATTTCGCTCGGCAGCAGCCGGCCGGTGCCTACTGCGCGTCCGGTCTCGTCCCGCGCCAGCGCGTGAACGCAGTGCGGATCGTGCTCGTCCAGCTCGAGCTCCGTCGGCACCCCCTGCTCCGCTACGAAAACGGTTTCCCGTATCCGCGTCGCTTCGGCGCCCGCTCCCGCCCAATCGAACAACTCGATCCGGATCATGGGCTGAAAGTATAATTTCATGTTTTCCCGCAGGATAGACATGCGAAGCCTCTGGAACGACGCCGAAGCAGCGCGCTTTTCCGGGCCGCTCGGCCCGCGCGTGTACACGTCCCGACTGCTTGGCCGGGACAAATCGCTCGTGCTGCACGGCGGCGGCAATACCTCGGTCAAGCTGCGCGAACCCAACCTCTTCGGCGGCGAAGACGAGGTGCTCTACGTCAAGGGCAGCGGGTGGGATCTGGAGACGATAGAGGCCGCCGGCTTTTCGCCGGTGGCGCTCGACTACGTTCGGCGGCTGGCGCAGCTTCCGGCGCTGCCCGACCCGCAGATGGTGAACGAGCTGAACACCCGCATGCTGCGGGCCGGCGCGCCCTCGCCGTCGGTCGAAACGATCCTGCACGCGATCCTGCCGCACGCTTACGTGGACCACACGCACGCCGACGCGGTGCTTTCGGTGAGCAACGCGCCGAACGGCGAGCAGCGCGTGCGCGATATCTACGGCGACAAGGTCGTGGTGATTCCCTACATCATGGCCGGATTCGATCTTGCGACTCATTGCGCGCGCGAGTTCACCGCCAAGTCCGGCCCACAGACAGTCGGCATGGTCTTGCTGTCGCACGGGGTGTTTTCGTTTGGCGCCGATGCCAGGGAGTCGTACGAGCGCATGATCCGGCTTGTGGCGATGGCCGAAGACTACCTGGCCTCGAACAAGGCCTGGCAGGTTTCGCTGCCGGCGCCGAAACCTGCGACCGCTACTCGCGAGTCCATCGCCGGGCTGCGGCGTGCGATCTCGGATCGTGCCGGTGTGCCGCTTCTTCTCAAGGTCAACGACTCGCCGAAATTCCTATCGTTCGCGCAGCATCCGGAGCTCCGCCGCATCTCGCAGCGCGGCCCCGCCACGCCGGACCACGTGATTCGCACCAAGCCATTGCCGATGCTCGGCTTCGACGTGGAGGCCTACGCCCGAAGCTACTCGGACTACTTCGAGCGCCATGCGGCGCATGCGAAGGAGAAGAAGACGATGCTCGACCCCGCTCCGCGCATGGTGCTCGAGCCGACGCTCGGATTCGCCGCGATCGGGCGCACGGCCAAGGACGCGGGAATCGTGGAGGACCTGTACGACCACACGATCGACGTCGTCCTGCGCGCCGAGGCGCTGGGCGGATGGCAGGCGGTCAGCGAGCGGGACATCTTCGACATCGAATACTGGGACCTGGAACAGGCCAAGTTGCGCAAGGCGGGCGCGACACCGCCGTTCGCCGGCGAAGTCGCGCTCGTGACCGGCGCCGCCTCGGGCATCGGCAAGGCTTGCGTCGAGGCCTTCCTCAAGAGGAGCGCGGCGGTCGTGGGCCTCGACCGCAATCCCGCGATCGAGTCGATGTGGACGCGCCCCGATTTCAGCGGCATCGCCTGCGACCTGACGGACGCCAAGGCGCTCGATGCCGCCCTGACCGAGACGGTGAAACGCTATGGCGGCGTTGACATGCTGGTGCTGAACGCGGGAATTTTTCCCTTGTCGCAGCCGATTCAGGACATCGCGCAGGAGACCTGGCGCCGCACGATGGCGGTGAACGTCGAAGCGAGCCTGCTCGTGATGCAGGCCTGCCACGCGTTGATGAAGGCGTCCCCGCGCGGCGGCCGCATCGTGGTGGTGGGCTCGAAGAACGTGCCGGCGCCGGGACCCGGAGCGGCGGCTTACTCGGCTTCGAAGGCGGCCCTCAATCAGTTGGCACGGGTAGCGGCGCTCGAATGGGGCAAGGACGGCATTCGCATCAATTCGCTGCACCCTAACGCGGTATACGACACCGCGCTCTGGACCGACGAGGTGCTCGCCGCCAGGGCCAAGGCCTACAGCCTCAGCGTCGAGCAGTACAAGCGCAACAACCTGCTGCAGACCGAGGTTGCCTCGAAGGACGTCGCGGAGCTCGCTGCGGAGCTGTGCGGACCGCTGTTCGCGAAGACGACCGGCGCGCAGGTCCCCGTCGACGGCGGCAACGAGCGCGTGGTCTGATGAGGATCGACACTATGCGCTGGACCGGCGAAGCGCTCGAACTGCTCGACCAGCGCGCGCTGCCGGAGCGATTCGAATACGTCGCCTGCCGCACGGCGGCGGACACCGCGCGCGCGATCCGCGAGATGGTGGTGCGTGGTGCCCCGGCGATCGGCTGCGCCGCGGCGTTTGGCGTCGCCCTCGATGCCGGGCGCGGGGCCGAGCTGGAAGCCGCGTTCGAGGCGCTCGCGAACAGCCGGCCCACGGCGGTAAACCTATTCTGGGCGCTCGAGCGGATGCGGCGGACGTCGAAACAGCACGGCGCATCCGCGCTCGAAGCTGAGGCGATCGCAATTTACGAGGAAGATCTGGCGGTCAACCGCGCCCTCGGTGCTCACGGCGCGGAGCTCGTCCCGGACCATGCGCGCATCATGACCCACTGCAACGCGGGGGCGCTCGCGACCGCGGGCCACGGCACCGCGCTCGGCGTCGTCCGTTCGGCGCGCGACCAGGGCAAGGCGCTCTCGGTCGTGGCGAACGAAACCCGGCCGTACATGCAGGGCGCACGCCTTACAGCCTGGGAAATGGTGCAGGAGCGGATTCCCGTCACGCTGGTGACCGACAGCATGGCGGGCTTCCTGATGAGCCGCGGCGAGATCGATCTGCTGATCGTCGGCGCCGACCGCATCGCGGCAAACGGGGACGTCGCGAACAAGATCGGCACCTACACGCTTGCCGTGCTCGCGAAGCGCCACGGACTGCCCTTCTACGTGGCGGCGCCGCTGTCGACCTTCGACCTCTCCCTCGCGGACGGCGCGTCGATTCCGATCGAGGAGCGTGCCGCCGAAGAGGTCACCGGATACCGCGGAACGCGCTGGGCGCCCAACGGCGTTGCGGTGCGCAATCCGGCCTTCGATGTGACGCCCGCGGAACTCGTAACGGGCCTGATCACCGAGCGAGGTGTCCTGCCCACACCGTCGCGGGCCGGCATTGCGAAGCTGTTCTTCGGCCGCTAAGTCCGATGCTGACTCGCACCTGTATGGTGCGTTGCGCCGGGAATGCGGCTTGCCTGCTGATACTTGTTCGTATTAAGGTTCGCCACTGGCAGTTTCACCTGCGCAAGACAGGAAGATAATCCCAAAGGAGGGCTCATGAAGGTTCTAATCTCTAAGACTGCGCGTCTGACGGGCGCAGCGGCTGTTGCGGCCGCGCTGGCATTTTCCGGGCAAGCCGCCGCGGACAACACGATCACACTCGGCTCCGCGATCTCGATCACCGGCAAGTACTCGCAGGAAGGCAAGAACGCGAGCGACGGCTACAACTTCGCGGTCAAGCGCATCAACGAGATGGGCGGCGTGAAGATCAACGGCAAGACTTACAAATTCGCGATTAAGTACTACGACGACGAATCGACTCCGGCGCGTACTGCGCAGTTGATGGAGCGTCTGATCAACCAGGACGGCGTGAAGTACGTCCTCGGGCCGTACGGCTCCGGCCCGACCAAGGCCGCGGCGCCCGTGACCGAGAAGTACAAGATTCCGATGGTCGAGGCCGAAGGCGCTTCGCGTTCGCTCTTCACGCAGGGCTACCGCTACCTGTTTGCCGCGCTGTCGACCTCGGAGCAGTATCTCGCTCCGGTAATCGACCTCGCCGCCGAACTCGGGCAGAAGCACGGCAAGAGCCCGAGCAGCATGAAGATTGCAATGGCGTTCGAGAACGATCCATTCTCGCTCGACGTGCGGGCGGGTGTGGTCGATGCGGCCAAGGAGCACGGCATGAAGATCGTGGTCGACGACAAGATGCCGCGCGACCTGAGCGACATTTCCGCCACGCTGACCAAGGTGAAGGCGCTGCGGCCGGACATCATCGTTTTCTCGGGCCATACCAAGGGCGCGACGACCGCGACTCGCCAGATGAAGGAATTGGGCGTCAATGCGCCAGTCGTGGCCATGACCCACTGCGAGTCGGCCAAGCTCACCAGCAAATTCGGCAAGGCTGCCAATGGCATACTCTGCCCGACGCAATGGGCCGAGACGCTCAAGTACAAGGATGACGTGTTCGGTACCGCCATGGACTATTTCAAGGCGTTCCTGGCCGCCCACCACGAGTACAAGAACGTGCCGTATCAGGTCGCGCAGGCCTCGGCGGTGATCGAGATCTGGGCCGATGCATTCCGTCGCGCGCAGAGCCTGGACACCGAAAAGCTGCGTGATGCACTTGCGGCGACCGACCTCGAGACTTTCTACGGGCACATCAAGTTCAGCAAGGCGGGCAACAACGTCGCCAAGCCGATGGTGCTGCGCCAGATCCAGGACGACAAATACGTCGTGGTGGCACCGACGAAGTACGCCGCCGATCCGGTGGAGTACCCGCGCAAAGCCCCGATGTAATAGCTGAGTCGGCAATCAAACGTAGCCTAGGCGCGCCGGCCCGCAAGGGCCGGCGCGATTGCGTCCATGTGGGAGAATTTGCAGATACTGGGCACCGCGCCGGTGTTCAATATTCAACTCTGGCTGAACGGCCTGACGGTGGGTGCCGTGTTCGCGCTGGTCGCGTACGGCCTTGCGCTGGTGTGGGGCGTGACCAGCGTCAAGAACCTGGCCCAGGGCGACTTCGTGATGATGGGTGGCTTCGTTGGTTACTGGCTTTCGCGCCACGGCGTCCATCCGCTCCTGGCGATCGTGCCGGTGGCCATTTTTATGTTCGGCTACGGCTGGCTAATCTACAAGCTGATCATCCGCCGCGTGATCCAGCTCGATCTGTTCACGTCACTGCTCGCAACCTTCGGCCTCGCGATCACGATGCAGCAGTCGCTCAACCTGGTGTTCGGCCCCGACGTGCAGACGATCCAGTCCGGCTTCGGGCGCTACGAGATGTTCGGCGGGATGGTCGACGTGACCCAGATCCGCCTCATCGCGTTCGGCCTTTGCATCGTGCTCGCGGTGGCGATGGTGCTGTTCCTCAAGAAGAGTCGCCTGGGACAGGCGATCCGCGCGACCGCGCAGGACCCGCGCGCGGCGCGGGTGCTGGGGGTCAATACGGACCTTGTCTACGCCATGACGTTCTCGATCAACGCAGCCATCTGCGGTGCGGCGGGCGTGATCATCGCCATGATCTGGGTGATCCAGCCGTTCTACGGGATCGCCTACTCCGTACGGGCCTTCGTCATCGTGACCGCAGCAGGGCTCGGCAACCTTCCGGCCGTGATCCTCACCGCGCTCGGTCTGGGGGTGGTTGAGCAGTACAGCGGCTTCGTGCTCGGCGCCCAGTTCCAGCAGGCGACCGTCGTCAGCCTGCTCCTGATCATCCTCGTCTGGCGCACGCTGCTGTTGCGCCGCCATCGACTCGCGCTTCAATGACCAAACGCTCGCTCGGACTGCATCTACTGCTTCTTGCCGCAGGCATTGCGGCCCCCTTCCTGTTCCCCGCGCACACGGTGCAATTCGCGGTGTTCTGGATCTTCGTTCTGTTCGCTCTCACCTGGGACACCATGGGCGGCCAGATGGGCTACAACTCGCTCGGCAATGTCGTGTTCTTCGGCTTCGGCATGTACGTCTGCGCGATCGTCCAGATCGCGCTCGTCTACAACGTCGGCGCGTACACGGCATCCGACGGGGCGATCAAAATCGACTTCACCAATCAGCAGTACTTCACCGGACTCGCGCTGGGCGTGTTTCTGGCCGCGATCCTGCCCGTGATTCTGGCGGCGATCTTGAGCTGGATCCTGTTCGGCCTGCGCGGACCCTACTTCGCCATCGGCACCCTCGGCGTCGCGATCGCGGCGGCCGAGCTGACGAGCGCCTGGAGCTGGGTCGGCGGCGGCGCCGGAATCGCGATGCCGGTATTTCCGGGTGGCCCGGGAATGCGCGAGCGGTTCTTCTACGCCGCCTGCATGATCGCGACGATCCTCTGCTACCTCTTTCTGCGATGGCTCTACAGCACCCGCTTCAGCCTCGCGATCAATGCGATCAGGGACGATGAGGACAAGGCTGAAGCGCTCGGGGTGCACACTGCGCGCTACAAGATGGTGGCCTGGTCGGTTTCTGCTTTCTTCCTGGGAATCGCGGGCGCCCTGTTCGGCAACATGACCGGCTTCATCGAGCCGCTGGAGACGGCCTACCCCACCCTCACCTTCGGCATCTTCATGATCGCGATGACACTGCTGGGCGGCAAGGGAACGCTCTGGGGACCAATCGTCGGCGCAACCCTCTTCTACACGCTGCGCGAGCTGACCTGGACCTACCTCCTCGGCTGGCAGTACATCGCGCTCGGCGTCCTCATCATCGTCACTGTGGTCTATTTCCAGCAAGGGATCATGGGCTGGGTGCGCGCGCAGAAGCCGGGTTGGTTTGGCGTGCATGTCGATGCCGAGCCCGCCAAGGCACTCAAGACAGACAGTTCCTCATGAGCGGCTCGATCATCGAAGTGCGCGGCGTCACCAAGGCGTACGGCGGCGTCGTCGCCAACCACAACGTTTCATTGCAGGTCGAGCCTGGCGTGATAACCGGGCTCATTGGCCCGAACGGCTCGGGCAAGACGACGCTGTTCAACTCGATCGTCGGCCACCATCCCATCGATTCCGGTTCAATCCTTTTCGAGGGACGCGAAATCTCCCGCCTGACGGTGCAGCAGATCGCGCGACTTGGGATGCTGCGCACTTTTCAGCAGACGCGCATCTTCTCCAAGATGGACTGCATCCAGAACCTGCTCATCTCGATCTCTCACCGTGATCACGCATGGAAAGAAATGTTCGGTCGCTATTCGCAGAACCTGACCGAGAAGGCTGAGCACCTGCTGGAATTCGTCGGGCTTTACTCCAAGCGCAAGCTCGTCGCCGGCTCGCTTTCGTTCGGGCAGCAGAAGCTGCTCGAGTTTGCGATGGCGCTGATGAACGAGCCGAAGGTGCTGCTCCTTGATGAGCCCACCGCGGGCATCAATCCGACCCTGATCAACGGCTTGATCGATCGCTTGAAGCGCGCCAATAAGGAGTTCGGCATTACGCTGTTCGTGATCGAGCACAACATGCGGGTCATCATGAATCTCGCGAGTCAGATTTACTGCATGTCACACGGCGAGCTGCTGGCCAGCGGCTCGCCGTCGCAGATCCGCGACGACCAGCGCGTGATCGACGCCTACCTGGGGGCGCACTGACAATGGCCAAGGAAACAACACGGGCCAGCGGCTACCACGAGGGCTCGGTCGAAATTGTCCTCTCCGTCGACGAGGTCGCGCGCCAGGCGGAGGAGCTCAGGAGCGAGATCCCCGAGGAGCGGCTCACGGCGCTGGCCGGTGGCGAGCCGTTCCTTTCGATCCGGAATCTGCGTGCCGGTTACGGCAACATGGAGATCCTGCACGACTTTACCCTGCACGTCGGGCGCGCGCAGTCGCTTTGCCTGATCGGTCCGAACGGCGCCGGCAAGTCCACGGTGCTGCACTCGGTGTACGGGTTCACGCAGATTTACGACGGCCGAATCAGCGTCGACAGCGGCAAGCGCGACATCACGCGGCTAACGCCGGACCGCAAGCTCAAGCAGGCAAAGGTCGCCTATATCCTGCAGGACAAATCAGTCTTCCCCGGCATGACGGTCGAGGAAAATCTCCTCATGGGAGGCTACCTGCTGAATTCCCATGCCAAGGCCAAGGCTGCCGCCGAGCGGGTGTTCGACAAGTACGATCGCCTTGCCGCCCGGCGCAATCACCCTGCGAAGGTGCTTTCGGGCGGTGAGCGCCGCCTGCTCGAGATTTCCCGCGCCCTGGTGATGGAACCCGACGTCCTGCTGGTCGACGAGCCGTCGATCGGCCTCGAGCCCCGCTTCATCGACATGGTGTTCGAGATCCTGCACGACCTCCAGCATCGCGAGGGAAAGACCATCCTCATGGTCGAGCAGAACGCGAAGAAAGGCCTCGAGTTCGCCGATATCGGCTACGTGCTCGTTTCCGGTCAGCTTGCAATGGCCGGAAAGGGCGACGAGCTGCTGCAGAACCCCGAGGTCGGCCGCCTGTTCCTCGGCGGCTGACCACTGCATCCTCCCCGCTTCGCCGCGGGTCAGCCGCGGATCACGACCGGAGTGCCCGCGGGCGTCAGCTCGAACAGCTCGACGATGTCCGCGTTGCGCATCCGGATGCAGCCAATCGACCCCGGCCTGCCCATTTCCGCCGTCGGCGGCGAGCCATGGATGTAGATGTATCGTCGCATGGTGTCGACGTCACCGAGGCGGTTAAAGCCCGGCTCGCAGCCCGACAGCCAGAGGATCCGGGTCAGCATCCAGTCCCGCCCCGGATAGCGCGTGTGCAGCTCTGGACTCCAGTACTCGCCCGTCGGCCGGCGGCGTACGAACACCGTGTTCTCGGCCCGTTCGGCGCCGATCTTGGCGCGCACGACGTGGCGCCCCCGGGGCGTGCAGAAGCTGCCGTTCCTCTCTCCCGCTCCGTTCTTCGCGGTCGAAACGAGGTAGCGCCTGATCTCCTTGCCGTCATCGAACAGGGTCAGCGTCTGAGCCGGAATGTCGATCTCGATTCTCATCGTCTGTCCGCGAAGAAGCGCCGGAGCAGCTCGCCGCATTCGTCGGCGAGCAGCCCGCCCTCGACCGTGGCGTGGTGATTGAGCCTCTCCTCGGCGAACAGGTCGACCACGCTGCCCGCTGCGCCCGTCTTGGGATCCTTGGCGCCGAACACGACCCGCCGCACGCGCGCGTGGAAGATGGCTCCAACGCACATCGGGCAGGGCTCGAGGGTGACGTAGAGCGTGGAATCGAGCAAGCGGTAGTTGCGCAAGACCGCCGAGGCGGCGCGCATCGCCTGGATCTCGGCGTGGGCGCTGGGATCGGCGGCGGCAATCGGGCGGTTCCAACCCTCACCGACAATCGTTCCGTCGACGACCACCACCGCGCCGACGGGCACCTCGCCCTCCGCCGCGGCCTGTTGCGCCAGTTCAATGGCACGGCGCATGAATGATTCGTCGCTGCTCAATGCCGATCGTTATTGTTCATCCCGGACGGAAGAATATCCTGGGTTGGCTCCGGGCGAAATATCCCTGACGCCCGCGTCACGCCGCTTGTGCCAGCCGCCGGTAGCCTGTCCGCGCATCGAGGTATGCGCCGATTCGCGCGTTCACTTCGTCGGCGTGGGTGATCGGGCCCATGTGCCCGGCGCCGCGCACCTCCTCCCGGATCACGTCCGGGAGCGCCGAGGCGAGCATCTCGGCGATGCGGCGCGCGGGCCGACGCGTGCGCTCTCCTTGCAGAAGCAGCACGGGCACGCGAATCAACCGAAACTCGTTGAGCCTGATCTGATTGCAGTTCACCGCGTCGAACTCGGCGTCCACCTTGCGCATGCGCTCGGTGACCGCATTCCGACGCCGCATGTCGAGCGCATCCCAGGCACCGGGCCCGGACCAGTATTCGACGAACAGTCTGGCGGCGAGCGCGTTGTGGCCGGAATACACGGAGCGGCGAATGGAGATGCGCACCGCGTTGACCTCGGCCATGGCCGGCGGCGGTCCGGGGCGGTCTGGGGCTTCGTCGTTCAGCAGGGAAAACAGCACGGGTTCGTAGAGCACGAGGCTGCGCACCCTGCCGGGATTTCGCAAGGCAAGGCGAAGCGCGACGGCGCCGCCGAAAGAATGACCGACGAGGTGCACGCCACCGGATTCGCCCTCGATGAGCGGCTCGATGCGCTGCGCTTCGTCGTCGAGCGAAAGCGGACGCTGGTATTGCCAATCCGGGGCGTCACCATAGCCGATGAGTGCCGGTGCCGCAACGCGGTACGCGGAACCCAGGCCCTGGGTAAGTGCGCTCCATTGGCGCGGCGAGCTTCCGCTGGAATGCAGGCTGATGACCGCGTGGGTGTAGGAAGTCGTGCGCGAAACGTGAGCATACGCGTGAGCCGCGTGCGCGGCTGCGTGCGGGGCAAGCTCGCTGGCGTGGTGCATGTGCGCCTCCTTGGCTGCGAAACAGTTGCCAGCGTACGGGTACTCCGAAACGGCGAGATTTCCGCACAGAAACAGTTTGTATCCCGCGTGTAACCGCGGGACCAAGGGGTTGACGACGGAGGTGGAAGAAAATAAACCTCTGGAATGGAGAATGCCAACCCGGAATGGCTTGCCGCCCTAGCCCGCGCTTCGCTCGCCGTGGCGGGGATATGCGCTCTGCTTATCGCAGCCGACATCGCAGCGGGTCGGCGGCAGAGGATGTGGATCATGAATTTGGTCTGGCCGCTCACCGCTCTCTACGCCGGACCGCTCGCACTATGCGCATACTGGCGCCTTGGCCGCAAGCCGGTGGAAAAGCCATTCTGGCAGCAGGCCGCGCTGGGCGCGACGCACTGCGGCAGCGGCTGCACGCTGGGCGACATTGTGGCTGAATGGTTCACATTCTTCGTGCCGGTTGCGCTGTTCGGCATGACCATTTTTGCCGCCTGGACGATCGACTACGTTCTGGCCTTTACCTTCGGCATTGCATTCCAATACTTCACCATCGCCCCGATGCGCGGACTGTCGCCGGCCGAAGGTCTGCGCGCCGCCGTCAAGGCCGACATCCTCTCGCTAACCGCCTGGCAGGTCGGGATGTACGGCTGGATGGCGATCGCGACCTTCGGCATCTTCGGCCGGGAACTGGATAAGACCGGCCCGGTCTTCTGGCTCATGATGCAAATCGCCATGCTCACCGGCTTCGCGACTTCCTACCCGGTGACCTGGTGGTTGCTCAAGCGCGGCGTCAAGGAACCGATGTAGGGTCGAAACAGAGCCTAAGGACCGACCGGCATCGGATCCGCCTGCGCCGGATCGGCCCTCGCGCCCCATCACGGAACCGCCCCGCAGGCCGCCGCGGGAGCCTACTCCCACTCGATCGTAGCGGGAGGTTTGGAGGAGATGTCGTAGGTGACGCGGTTGATGCCGCGGACCTGATTGATGATCCGATTCGAGACCCGTGCCAGCAGCTCATGCGGCAGCGTGGCCCAGTCCGCGGTCATGAAGTCGGTGGTCTGGACCGCCCGTAGTGCAACGACGTAATCGTAGGTCCGCCCGTCGCCCATCACGCCGACCGACTTGACCGGCAGGAAGACCGCGAACGCCTGCGCGGTCTTGTCGTACCAGTCCGACTGTCGCAGCTCTTCGATGAAAATTGCGTCCGCTTGCTGGAGCAGCTCCACGTACTCGCGCTTGATCTCGCCCAGGATTCGCACCCCGAGTCCCGGCCCGGGAAAAGGATGGCGGAATACCATCTCGCGCGGAAGGCCCAATGCAAGGCCAAGCTCGCGCACTTCGTCTTTGAAGAGCTCGCGCAGCGGCTCGAGCAGCTTCAGGTGCAGGGTCTCGGGCAGGCCGCCGACGTTGTGGTGCGACTTGATGTTGGTGGCCTTCTTGGTTTTCGCGCCGGCGGACTCGATCACATCGGGGTAGATCGTCCCCTGGGCGAGCCATTTTGCATTTCTTACCTTGGTCGCCTCGCGCTGGAACACGTCGATGAAGTGCTTGCCGATGATCTTGCGCTTCTGTTCCGGGTCCGCAACGCCGGCCAGTGCGGCGAAGAACTCCTGCGCGGCGTCGACGTGGATGACCTTGACGTGCATGTGCCGGGCAAAGGTCTCCATCACCTGCGTGGCCTCGTTCAGGCGGAGCAGGCCGTGGTCCACGAACACGCAGGTCAGTTGCTCACCGATCGCTTTGTGGATCAGGGCGGCCGCGACGGACGAATCGACTCCGCCGGACAGGCCGAGGATCACCTCTTCATCGCCCACCTGGGCCCGGATCGCTGCGACTGCCTCGCTCACGTAGTCCGGCATGTTCCAGTCGCCTGCGCAACCACAGATGTCCAGCACGAAGCGCTCCAGCAAGCGCTTGCCCTGCGGCGTGTGCGTCACCTCGGGGTGGAATTGCACGCCGTAGAAATGCCTTGTTTCATCGGCCATGCCGGCGATCGGGCAGGCTTCGGTAGACGCCATCAGCTTGAAACCCGGGGGCAGCCCAACGACCTTGTCGCCGTGGCTCATCCAGACTTTAAGCACTCCGTGCCCGTCGGCGTTACGCATGTCCTCGATGCCGTCGAGCAGCCGGGTATGTCCCCGTGCCCGTACCTCCGCGTAGCCGAACTCGCGCACCCTTCCCGCCTCGACTTTGCCGCCAAGCTGCTGGGCCATCGTCTGCATGCCGTAGCAGATGCCGAGCACCGGCACCCCCAAGTCGAACACCGCTTTCGGCGCCTGCCCGGTGACTTCCTCGTATGCGGCCATGTAACTGCCGGAGAGAATGATCCCCTTGGCGCCGAATTCGCGCACGAAGGCGTCCGAAACGTCGCAGGGGTGAATCTCGCAGTAGACTTTTGATTCGCGGACCCGGCGCGCGATCAGCTGCGTGTACTGCGCGCCGAAATCGAGAATCAGGACCTTGTCGTGCATCCTGTTCTCATTCGACGCGGTAGTTCGGGGCTTCCTTGACGATCTGCACGTCGTGGACGTGTGATTCGCGTACGCCAGCCGAGCTGATCTGGACGAATTTCGCCGTGGTCCGCAGCTCGTCGACCGTGGCGCAGCCCGTGTATCCCATGCTGGCCCGCACTCCGCCGAGGAGCTGCTGGACGACGGAGATCGCGCTGCCTTTGTACGGTACGCGTCCTTCGACACCCTCGGGCACCAGCTTGTCGACATTCATCTCCGAGTCCTGGAAGTAGCGGTCGGCGGCGCCCTTCTGCATCGCGCCCAGCGAGCCCATCCCCCGGTACGACTTGTAGGAGCGCCCCTGGTAAAGCTCGATTTCCCCGGGTGCTTCCTCGGTGCCGGCAAATAGCGAGCCGAGCATGACGCTGTGTGCGCCGGCTGCCAACGCCTTGGCGACGTCTCCGGAATAGCGCACGCCGCCGTCCGCGATCAGCGGAACGTCGCTGCCTTTGAGCGCTTCGGCCACGTTCTGAATGGCCGTGATCTGCGGCACCCCCACGCCGGCGACGATTCGCGTGGTACAGATCGAGCCGGGACCGATGCCGACCTTGATCCCGTCCGCGCCGTGGTCGACCAGCGCCCTTGCGCCGTCCGCGGTGCCGACGTTCCCGCCGACCACTTGGACGTCCGGGAAGCTCTTCTTGATCCACTGGACGCGATCGAGCACGCCTTGCGCATGCCCATGCGCAGTGTCGACGATCAATACGTCGGCACCCGCCTCGACCAGCGCGGCCACGCGCTCTTCGGTGCCTTCACCGACGCCCACCGCGGCACCTACGCGCAACTTACCCTGCGGGTCCTTGCAGGCGTGCGGATTCTCGCTTTCCTTGAGAATGTCCTTGACCGTTACCAGTCCCTTGAGTCGGAAATCCTCGTCTACCACGAGAACGCGCTCCAGCCTGTGCTTGTGCATGAGCTGCATCGCCTCCTCGCGGCTCGCGCCGTCGCGAACGGTGATGAGCTTGCGCTGCGGGGTCATCATCGACTTGATCTGCTGGTCGAGCTTTGCTTCAAACCGGAGGTCCCGGTTGGTCACGATGCCCACCACTTTGTCGCCCTTCAGAACCGGGAATCCAGAAATCTTGTGCTGCTGCTGAAGCGCAATCACGTCGCGAACCGTCATTTCGGGCGTTACAGTCATCGGGTCCCGCAGGACGCCCGACTCGAAGCGCTTGACCTTGGCGACCTCCGCCGCCTGGGCCTTTGGCGACAGGTTCTTGTGCACGATGCCGATCCCACCCTCCTGGGCGATCGTGATCGCCAGTCGCGCCTCCGTGACGGTGTCCATCGCCGCCGACACGAGCGGGATGTTCAACTCGAGCGATCGAGAGAGGCGGGTCTTGAGAGAGACATCGCGCGGGAGGACGCGCGAGTGGGCGGGAAGGAGGAGAACGTCGTCGAAGGTCAGCGCCATCTGGATGACGCGCATTGAGGTTTCCTTTCTCGCAAAAACGCATTATACGCGAGCCGTGCCCCGGTCGATTCCGCAGGTGTGGCGGAACTAGTTCACGACGGCGCGCAGCGTTGTTTGACGATCGCCGTGAAAGTCGATACCGTCTTTGGGTGCTCCCAGGCGGCATCGACGCGTTGCGGCCCGGGACTGGGCACGAGGAGAGAGCATGAAGCCATGGATTTTTATCGGGCTCGCGGCGGTCGCGGTCGCGGTCGGCACGGCGCACGCCCAGGCCTACAAGTGGGTGGACAAGAATGGGCACGTGGAGTACGGGGACATTCCCCCACGCGGCGCCAAGGCGACCCCCCTGCGTGCGGTGGTGCCCCCGACAGCCCCCGCTTCGGCCCCGGCCGCCTCGACCAAGGGCGATGTCAAAGATGCGAAAAAAGGACCGCTGACGCCAGCCCAGCAGGAGCTCGAATTCCGCCGCCGCATGAAAGCGGCCCAGGACGCGGCGGCCAAGGCGGACCGGGAGCGCAAGGCGGCCGAAGAGAAGAAGGAGAACTGCGAAAATGCCCGGCAAACGCTCAGAACGCTCCAGAGCGGACAGCGGATAGCACGCATAGACAGCAAAGGCGAGCGGTACTTCATCAGCGACGCTCAGCGGGCACAGGACGCCGCACGGGCACGCGCTGCGGTCAGACAGTGGTGCAAGTAGCCGGCTAGCGCCCGCGCTTCGCCGCCCGTCCGCGGCGTGACGTCTTCGGATCGGCAGCGAGCGCCCGGTAGATTTCCACCCGATCGTCGTGCCGAAGCGGCCGGTCCAGGCTCACCCGACGCCCGAAGACCCCGACTGCCTGGCGAGCAAGGTCGATTTCGGGGTGTTGGGCACAAATACCCGAAGCCGCGATCGCTTCGGCCACGGTGGCGCCGGCCGGCAGATGCACGCTAAACACGCACTGCGCGTCGCGCAGTGCGTAGACGACCTCAACCCGGAGTTCTTCCATACAGCTGATCCGCTCTCCGGCTGAAGGCGCTGACCATGGTGTCGGCGATATTGTCGAAAATGGGCTCGAGCGCCTTGCCGAGCACCCGGCTCGAGAATTCGTACTCCATCGAAAATTCGATTTTCGCCGCACGTTCACCCAGCGGCGTAAAGCGCCAAGCGGCGGCGAACCTCTTGAACGGCCCCTTCACCAGGCGAAGGTCAATCCCCTCTCCGGGGCGTTTGGCGTTCTCGGTCGTGAAGGATTGACGGATGGCGCGCATGCCGACAGTAAGCGTAGCTATCGTGCGCCCCGGCTGGCGCTCATGCACCGTTGCCGCGTAGCACCAGGGCAAGAATTCCGGATACGATTCGATGTCCTCGACAATGGCATATACCCCGTCGGCGGCATGCTCGACGATGGCGGAGCGCGCAATCCGCTTCAAGGTGCCGCCCGCCCCGCTGCTACAATCACGGCCCGCCCCGGCGCACGCTCATGTCCATTGCACAAAACCGCAAGGCTTTCCACGACTACTTCGTAGAGGAGCGCTATGAAGCCGGCTTGGCCCTCGAAGGCTGGGAGGTCAAGGCGATCCGCGCCGGGCGGGTCCAGCTGGGCGACGCCTACGTCCTCGTGCGCAAGGGTGAGCTGTGGCTCGTCGGCGCGCATATCGCTCCACTGCCGACCGTTTCTACGCACTTTGTTCCCGATCCCGTTCGCAGCCGCAAGCTCCTGATGCGCGCCGAGGAAATCCAGCGGCTGATAGGCAAAGTAGAGCAGCGCGGCTATACCCTGATCCCGCTCGACATGCATTACAAGAAAGGCCGCATCAAGCTCGAAATCGCGCTTGGACGCGGCAAGCTGAAGCACGACAAGCGCGCGGCAGAGCGGGATCGCGAATGGGAGCGCGACAAGCAAAGGCTGCTGCGCAGCCGTTCCTGAGGCGATTCCCTCCTCAAGCGACCTTGGATCGGGCTTTCTGCGGCGCGTCGGGCGCGCCGTGCTGCTCGGCCAGAGAGAGCCAGGTCGACACCACCGTATCGGGGTTCAGCGACATGCTTTCGATCCCCTCCTCCATCAGCCAGCGCGCTAGGTCCGGGTGATCCGAAGGTCCCTGGCCGCAGATGCCGACGTACTTGCCCTGTTTGCGGCAGGCGCGTATCGCCATTGATAGCATCGCTTTCACCGCAGGATCTCGCTCGTCGAAGATCTCCGCCACCAGGCCGGAGTCGCGGTCCAGGCCCAGCGTGAGCTGGGTCATGTCGTTGGAGCCGATCGAGAAGCCGTCAAAGAACTCCAGGAACTGCTCCGCCAGAACCGAGTTCGACGGCAGCTCGCACATCATGACAATTCGAAGTCCTTTCTCGCCGCGCTTCAACCCGTTTGCCGCGAGCAGATCGACCACCTCGCGAGCCTCGGTCAACGTGCGGACGAACGGCACCATGAGTTCCACATTGGTCAGGCCGAGCTCGTCGCGGACTTTGCGCAACGCCGCACACTCCAGCTCGAAGCAGTCGCGGAAAGTCGAAGCGATGTAGCGCGAGGCGCCGCGGAATCCGAGCATGGGATTCTCCTCGTCCGGCTCGTAGCGTTCGCCGCCTATCAGCTTCTTGTATTCGTTCGACTTGAAATCGGACAGTCGCACGATCACCGGCTTGGGCCAGAACGCGGCGGCGATCGTCGCCACGCCTTCGACCATCTTTTCCATGAAGAACGTCTTTGGATCGCTGTAGCCGCGCGCCGCGGTTTCCACCTTAGATTTCAGTTGCGCCGGCAGGGCGGGATACTCCAGGCAGGCGCGCGGATGGACCCCGATCTCGTTGTTAATGACGAATTCGAGTCTGGCCAATCCAACTCCGGCGCTCGGCAGCTGCGCGAAATCGAACGCCAGCTGCGGATTGCCCACGTTCATCGCGATCTTCACCGGAATCCTGGGCATTTCGCCCAGTTCGGTATTCGATACTTCGAAGGGCAACGAGCCATCGTAGACATTGCCGGTATCGCCTTCGGCGCACGAGACCGTGACCTCTTTTCCGGCCTTGAGCCGTTCGGTCGCATCCCCGCATCCGACCACCGCGGGAATGCCCAACTCACGGGCAATGATTGCCGCATGGCAGGTTCGCCCGCCGCGGTTCGTCACGATGGCCGCGGCCAGCTTCATGACCGGCTCCCAGTTGGGGTCCGTCATGTCGGTCACCAGCACGTCGCCTTTCTTCACGACCGACATTTGAGACGCGTCCGCCACCACCCGTACCGGGCCGGCCCCGATCTTGTGTCCGATCGCGCGGCCGCTGACGAGCACCTTGGAGCGCCCCTTCAGCGTAAAACGCTCGCTCGCGCCTCCCTTACGCGATCTGACCGTCTCGGGCCGGGCCTGAAGGACATAGAGCTTCCCGTCAGCGCCGTCCCGCGCCCACTCGATATCCATCGGTCTTCCGTAGTGCTTCTCGATCGCCACCGCATAGCGCGCCAGCTCGAGCACGTCTGCGTCCTCGAGCGAAAAGCGGTCGCAATCGGCCTGGGGGACCTCCACCACCCGGGTAGAGCGACCGGCGGAGTCGGCGTCGGCAAACACCATCTTCTGCCGCTTGGACCCAAGCCCGCGTCGAACGATGGCGGGCCGCCCCTGCTCGAGCATCGGCTTATGAACGTAGAACTCGTCCGGGTTCACCGCGCCCTGAACCACCATTTCGCCCAGCCCGTAGGAACTGGTGATGAATACCACCCCGGAAAAGCCGGATTCGGTATCCAGCGTGAACATCACGCCGCTCGCGGCAAGGTCGCTGCGAACCATCTGCTGAACGGCAGCCGACAAGGCGACCTCGATGCCGGCGAAGCCATGGTGGACCCGATACGAGATCGCGCGGTCGTTGTAGAGCGAGGCGAAGACCTGCCGGATCGCGTCGAGCACGTTGTCGATCCCGCGGATGTTCAGGAACGTCTCCTGCTGGCCCGCGAACGATGCGTCGGGCAAGTCCTCGGCGGTGGCCGAGGAACGAACTGCAAATGATGTACTGCTGGAGATAGTCTTGGTAAGCTCTTGATAATATTTAGTTATTGATTCTTCAATCTGCCTCGGGAAAGGTGCCGCCCCAATCCACGAGCGGACTTCCGCACCGCACTTGGCAAGAGCCTCCACGTCGTTTGGATCCAGAGATTTCAAGCGTTCGGAGATTCGGCGGTCGAGTCCGTTGGCGGCCAGGAACTCCCGATAGGCCTGCGCGGTCGTGGCAAAGCCTCCCGGGACTACGATTCCGGCCTCAGCCAAGCCGCCGATCATTTCGCCCAGCGACGCATTCTTGCCCCCGACCTCATCCAGGTCGGCCATCCGCAGGTCCTTCAGCCAAGCTATGTACACGATCTCGCTCCCTCGTGGTTGCCGCGCACCGGAAAAGTCCCTATTTTAACGCTGCGCAGCACAATCTGCCCCCACTCCACCCGGCAATGACAGCCAAACGCACCGTATTCTTCGTATCCGACGGCACCGGAATCACCGCCCAGATGCTCGGCCACAGTCTGCTGACGCAGTTCGAGGGCACGGAGTTCAACCAGATCACCCTCTCGTTCATCGACAACATCGACAGAGCAAACGAGTGCCTTGGGCGCATAGAAGAGGAAGCGGCCAAGGGCAACGGTCAACCGATCGTGTTCTCGACTCTGGTGAACAACGATGTACGCGACGTGCTGCGCAAGGCCAACGCGTTATGCCTCGATTTCTTCGAGACCTTCATCGGCCCGCTGGAAGCGGGGCTCGGCCTTCCTTCGAGCCACACCATTGGCCGCTCGCACAGCGCGATGGACAAGAAGGAGTATTACGACCGTATCGAGGCGATCAACTACGCCATGGCGCACGACGACGGCGCCACGGAAGTGGAAATCGACCAGGCAGACGTGATCCTGGTCGGAGTTTCCCGCAGCGGCAAAACCCCAACCTGCCTCTACCTCGCGCTCCAGTTCGGAGTGAAGGCTGCCAACTATCCGCTGATTCCCGAGGACTTCGACCGCCGGCAGCTGCCGCGCGCGCTGCGAACTCGCAAAGCAAAGCTGTTCGGCCTGAGCATCGCTCCCGAGCGCCTGACCGAGATCCGCGGCTCGCGCCGGCCCAACAGCCAATACGCCGACCTGGACAACTGCCGCTACGAGGTTGAGCAGGCCGAGCTTCTCATGCATCGAGAGGGTATCCAGTGGATCGACTCGACCGCGAGGTCGATCGAGGAGATCGCGACCACCATCCTGCGCGAGCTCAGGATGGAGCGCCACCACTACTGAGCTGGCGCCTGGCCTCGTAGAGGCAGATAGCTGCGGCCGCCGCAACATTCAGCGACTCCACTCCGGCCGCCATTGGGATCGTGGCACGATGCGCGGCTTTTGCGACCAGTGCTTCGCTCACGCCCCGCCCCTCGCTGCCGAAGATCCAGCCCAGTCGACCGCCGAGATCGAGCTCGTGGACCGGGGTGCCGTCCCGCGCGACGGTGCAAACAATCTTGCCTCCGAAGCAGTCGATCATCGCAGACAGATCCGCTGCCTCGATGATGCGCAAGGCGAAGTGGCCACCCATACCCGCGCGCAGCGCTTTCGGCGACCACGGATCGGCGCAACCCTGTGCCAGCACTACGTCGCTGAGTCCGAATGCCGCGGCGCTGCGGACAATGGTCCCCACGTTGCCCGAGTCTTGGATTCCCTCCATGAATACGCAGCCGCTCGAGACCGAAAGCCGCTCCTCACCGGCGGGAATCTCGATCTCGGCAGCGATGCCCGTCGGCGTCTCCGTGTCCGCGATCGTTCCGAACAGGGAATCCGGAAGCAGCACGGGCTCGATCTTGGCGCGTTGCGCGAGCAACGCCACTTCGGAGTGCCTCAGGCCCGCTTCGCTCACTAGCACCGCCAGGGGGCGAGCGCCCTGCGCCAGGTAGGCGGCAACGAGATGCACGCCTTCAATGACCGCCCGGCGCTCGCTGCGTCGTTCCCGCGAGTCGCGCACCAGCCGCTGCCAGCGCCGCACTCGGGGATTCTCGCGCGAGCGGAGCCCCTTCATCCGAGCAGCCGGCGTACGGGCGAGAACGAACGACGGTAGATTTCGCACACCCCGAAGCGCGCCAGCAACTCGAGGTGCTCGCGCGTGGGGTAGCCCTTGTGCCGATCCAGGCCGTACTGCGGGTAGCTCAGATGAAGCCGGCACATTTCCGCGTCCCGCGCGGTCTTGGCGAGAATGGATGCCGCTGAAATGACGGGATGAAGCCTGTCGCCGCCGACGATCGCCCGGGTTCTGCATGCGGACAGCTTCGGACAGCGGTTGCCGTCGATCCAGGCTTCGTCTGCGGGTGTCGCCAGACTTTCCACCGCGCGCTGCATGGCCAGCAGTGTCGCCTGCAGGATGTTCATGCCGTCGATCTCTTCGACGCTCGCGCAAGCGACGGACCAGGCGCTTGCGCTGGCCCGGATCTGCTCAGCCAGATGCTCTCTGCGTGCAGGCGCTAGCAGCTTGGAGTCCGCCAGCCCCGCGATCGGGCGTTCCGGGTCGAGAATGACGGCGGCGGCATAAACGGGGCCGGCGATTGGGCCGCGTCCCGCCTCGTCGACGCCGCATACGCGAAGGCTATCCATGGAAAGCATCGAGCAGCTGGAGCACTGCATCCGCCGCCTTTTGCGCGGTGTTCTGGCGCAAGTCCAGATGAATCTCGCGGAACCGCTCGACCTGCCGGCGCCGTCGATCCACGTCGTGCAGCAGGTCTCTCAGCGCGTCGGCAAGGGCGCCGGGCTTCGCCCGACTCTGCAGGAATTCGGTAACGAGAGCATCGTTAGCGAGAATGTTCGGCAATCCGACGTACGGCAGACGGATCATGCGCCGCATCAGCGTCCAGGTGACCGGAGACATACGGTAGGCGATGACCATCGGCGTCTTGAACAGAGCCGCTTCGAGCGACGCGGTACCGCTGGCGACCAGGGCGATATCCGCCGCAGCGAGTGCCTCGTGAGAATGGCCGAACAGGAGAGTGAGCGGAAGCTCGCCTCCCGCATGATGCCTTACGGCCTCCTGGAACAGATCTCTCGTCTCGCGCGACGCCAGAGGGCAGACGAAATGAAGTTCTTTGATGTCTTCGTATAGGCGGCGCGCCGTCTTGACGAAGGTTTCGGCCATGTAATGCAGTTCGGATTTGCGGCTGCCTGGCAGCAAGGCGATGATCGGGTGCTTCATCGGCAGCCTCAATTGCGCCCTCGCCTCGTCTTTGTTCAAGTCCAGCGGCACGAGGTCCGCCAATGGATGGCCGACGTAGGTGACCGGCACGCCTGCCTTTTCGTAGAGCGGAGGCTCGAACGGGAACAACGCGAGCATGTGCGATACGGAGGCCGATATCTTGCCCATACGGCCGGCCCGCCAGGCCCAGATCGACGGGCTGACGTAGTGAACCGTGGGGATACCGGCGGCCTTTAGGCCGCGCTCCAGGTCCAGATTGAAGTCCGGCGCGTCGACCCCGATGAAGATGGACGGCCGCTGATTCAGCAGGCGCGCCGAAAGCTGCTTGCGGATGCCGGTGATCTCGCGGTAGTGCCTCAATACCTCGGCGTAACCGCGTACGGACAGCTTTTCCATCGGGTAGAACGATTCGAACCCGGCCGCCTGCATCTTGGGACCGCCGATGCCGGAAAATTGCAGCTCCGGCCGCCGCGCGCTGAGCGCCGAGATCAGATGCGCGCCGAGCAGGTCGCCGGAGGCCTCGCCCGCTACCATTGCGACCCAAGGTCGGCCAGACACGGCTTAACGTATGATGCCGCGCGTCGAACGCGCGAGAAATTCGACCATCGGGCGCACTGCACTGCACTTTTCAGCCATGGCTTCGAGTTCGCGCCGCGCCTCTTCGAGACCCAGCCCGGATCGATAAAGCACGCGATAGGCGCGCTTCAGCATCGCCATGGTGTCCTGGTCGAATCCTCGCCGCCGCAAGCCTTCGCTGTTGATGCCGTAGGGCTTTGCCATGTTCCCGGCGGCCGTCACATACGGCGGCAGGTCCTGCGGGAGATAAGTGCCCATGCCCGTGAAGCTGTGGGCGCCGACGCGCACAAACTGGTGCACCAGGGTCATCCCGCCGAGGATTGCCCAGTCTTCGACATGGACGTGACCGGCCAGGCCGCAGTAATTGGCGAAAATTGTGTGGCTTCCGATCTGGCAGTCGTGCGCAAAATGCACGTACGCCATGATCCAGTTATCGTTCCCGATTCTGGTCGCCCCCGCATCCTGCGCGGTCCCGCGATTTATCGTCACGTATTCACGGATCGTGTTGCCGTCTCCGATTTCGACCGCCGTATCCTCGCCGGCGTACTTCTTGTCCTGCGGCGCAGCGCCGATGGAGGCAAACGGGAAGATGCGGTTGTTCTTTCCAATGCGGGTGCGGCCATCAATCAGGACGTTCGAATCGACAGAGGTTCCGACGCCGATCTCGACCTTGGGGCCGATGATCGAAAACGGGCCCACCGAAACATCCGGCGCCAGCTTCGCCTCCGGATGAACGATTGCCGTCGGGTTGATCATGCGCCCTCTTCCGCGAAGCTACGCTGCGTGCACAGAATCTCCGCTTCCGCCACGACAACGCCGTCGACTCGTGCGGCGCAGGTGAATTTCCAGATGCTACGTTTGCTCCACATGATTGCGACTTCGATTTCCAGCTGGTCGCCGGGAACCACGGGCTTCCTGAAGCGCGCGTTATCGATTCCTGCATAGTAGTAGAGCGTGCTTTTGTCGGGCCGCTCTCCCGCAGTACGAAAAACCAGAATCGCCGCTGCCTGCGCCATCGCCTCCAGAATCAGAACGCCGGGCATGATCGGCCGTTGCGGAAAATGTCCCGGAAAATAAGGCTCGTTTACGGACACATTCTTCAGTGCGACGATCCGCTTCCCCGGTTCGCACTCGGTGACGCGGTCGATCATGAGCAGCGGAAAACGCTGCGGCAGGTGCTCTAGCACTTCGTATACGTCCATTTCAGCCATTTTCGCCCTTTCTCCCTAGAAGCCTTTCGAGCCCGCGAACACGATCCGATAGCTCGGAAAGATGGCGCAACCAGACGGCATTGCGCGTCCAGGATGCATTGACATCGAACGGGAACACGCCCGTATAGGTGCCCGGTGCGAGGATCGAGCGCGAGATCAGCGTTCCCGCTGAAACGTTGACGCGATCTGCCAGCTTGAGGTGCCCGAGAATTACCGCCGCGCCTCCAATCGTACAGTGACAGCCGATGTTCGCGCTGCCGGCGATGCCTGCGCATCCGGCGATGGCCGTATGTGCGCCTACCCGCACGTTGTGTCCAATCTGGACCTGGTTATCGAGTTTCACTCCCTCTTCCAGGACCGTATCGTCGATTGCACCACGATCGATCGTTGAGTTGGCTCCTATTTCGACATCGTCGCCTATCACAACGCCGCCGATCTGCGGAATCTTGATCCACTGCCCCGCGTCTTGCGCGATGCCGAATCCGTCCGCGCCGATGACGGCGCCGGAGTGAATGATGGCGCGCGCCCCTATTCTGCAGCCGCCGTACACGACCACCGAGGGATGCAGTCTGCTGTCGTCGCCGATCGAACAGCCCGGGCCGAGGTAGCAGCCGGCACCCACCCACGCGCGTTCGCCGACGTACGCGCCGTCTTCAACAACTGCCCCCGCGTCAACTCGCGCGGTCGCGGCAATCTCGGCACCGTTCGCGACCGTGGCGGCCGGGTGCCGGCCGGGTTCGGGCGCGGAAACCGGGTTGAACAACTGCGAGACGCGTGCGAAGTACGCGTAAGGATTTTCGCAGACGATCCGTGGTATTGAAGTGAGGTCCTGCGCGTCTTCCGCGAGAATAACCGCGGCTGCGCGCGTTGCAGTCAGCTTGTTCTTGTGCCTGAGCCGCGAAAAAAAGGTGATCTGGTCGGGGCCCGCGTGCTCGAGGGAGCCGACCTGGCGGATCAGCGCCCCTGGAGTGCCGACCACGCGGCCGCCGAGGCGCGAGGCGATCTCCGCGAGCGTGAGGGCCACCGGCATGTCATTTCGCGGGCGGCTTGCCCTCCAGCGCCTTGATTACCTTGTCGGTAATGTCGATGCGTGGGCTGACGTAAACGCCGTCCTGGAGAATGGCGTCGTAATGCTCGCGTTCCGCGATCTGCCGGATTACGCGGTTCGCCTTGTCGAGCAATTGCGCCATTTCCTCGTTGCGGCGCTGATTCACCTCGTCGCGGAAATCCCTGTCCCGCCTTTGAAGCTCGCGATTGAGCTCGTTAAACTCTCGCTCCTTGCCGCGTCGTTGGCTGTCGGACATCGTTACCGCATTTTTTTCCAGATCGCTTTGCATCTGCTTCAGCTTGCTGGCCAGCTTTTGCAGATCCTGCTGCTTCTTTGCGAACTCGGCTTCGAGCCTCTTCGAGGCCTGCGCCGCCGGCGCCGAATCGCGCAGTATGCGTTCGGTGTTGACGAAGCCGATCTTGGTTTGGGCAAGCGCGGAAATCGGCAGAACGGCTGCCAGAACAGCGGCTGCGAGGAAGACCTTTGGTGACCGCATGGTTTTCATACCTGCTTCGGGTTCAGAAACCGTAGCCAAACGTGAATTGTAACCTCTGCACACTGTCACCCGGCTTCTTGTTGAGCGGAACGGCCAGCGACAGGCGCAAAGGGCCAAAAGGAGAGCTCCAGGCGAGTCCCAGGCCCGTCGAATAGCGCAGTTCGCTCAGCGTGACCTTCTCGCCCTCGCCGTAGACCTGCCCGGCGTCGATGAAGGCACTCAGCCGGAGCGACTTGTCGTTGGCCGCACCGGGCATCGGGAACAAGAGCTCCGCGGTGCCCACCACCTTTCGGGTGCCTCCGAGCGCATTGCCGAGCGGGTCGCGCGGACCGAGCGAATAGACCCGGTAGCCGCGAACAGTATCAGGACCTCCGGCATAATAGTTCTTGAAAAACGGCAGCGGCTTCGAGCCTATGCCCCCGGCATAACCGAAATCGCCGCTCAGTCGAAGCGTGTAAGTGCGGCTGAGCGGCTTGAACCATTGTTGTCCGTAATTCAGTTTGTAGTACTCAAGGTCTCCGCCTCCCAACTCCAGGCTCACCCGAGAGAGCACGCCCGAAGTCGGCAGGATAACGCTGTCGCGAGTGTCGTGCGCCCACCCCATGGTCGTGGCGCCGTACGTGTACTTGTTGCCGAACTTGCTCACAAAATCGGTATACACGAACGGACTGTTGGCAAACGTTTCCAGGTTCACCGACTCGGCGTTCAAGCCCAAGCTGACCGAATCCGTTTCCGACAGAGGGAAGCCGTACTTAATGCCCCCTCCAATGGTCTTGGTCGTGTAGGCCCCCACTGCCAGGCTGGACGCGTCGACGTCGCGTTTGTAGATGTCGAATCCCTGGCTGATCCCGTCCACCGTGTAGTACGGATTGACGTACGACAGTGAGTAAGTCTTGTTCACGCTCCCGCTGTTGACCTGTACCGAAAGGTATTTGCCGCTTCCGAATACGTTGGGTTGCGTGATCGAGGCGGTCAGAATGATCTTGTCCACACTCGAGAAGCCGGCCCCGAGCAGCAACGCACCTGTGGGCTTCTCTTGCACCGTGAAATCAGCGTCAACCTGATCGGAGCTTCCTTCAACGGGGTGGGTATTGACCGAGACATCCGAGAAATATCCGGTCCGATCGATGCGCCGACGCGAAAGCTGAATCTTGGAAGCGTCGTAATACGCGTCCTCGAGCTGCCTCATCTCGCGGCGCACGACTTCGTCGCGCGTCCTCGTGTTGCCGTTTATGAGGATCCTGCGAACGTATACCCGCCGCCCCGGATCAATCAGGATCGTAAATGCGACTGTCCGTTTCGCTTTGTCTATCTGTGGCACGGCATTCGCGTTTGCAAAGGCGTAGCCGTCATTGCCTAAACGATCGGTGATCGCCTTGGTCGTCTCGCTCAGCTTCGCGCGGGAGAATACATCCCCCGGCTTGATCTTGATGAGCTTGCGAAGCTCTGGCTGCGGCACCAGCATCTGGCCGGCCAGCTTCACGTCGGAGACCGTGTACTTTTCGCCCTCCGTAATGTTCACCGTTATGTAGATGTCGCGCTTATCAGGCGTGATCGAAACTTGCGTCGAATCGATGTTGAAATCGAGGTAGCCGCGATCAAGGTAATATGAGCGCAGCGTCTCTAGATCGCCGGCAAGTCGCTCGCGCGAATACTGATCGTGCTTGGTGTACCAGGTAAGCCATCCCGGAGTCCGGAGCACGAAAAGCCCCAACAGGTCCTTCTTCGGAAACGCGTGTGCCCCCACGATATTGATGGAGCGGATCTTCGCGACGGCGCCTTCGTTTACAGAAATATTGATCGCAACCCTGTTGCGTTCGAGCGGAGTTACCGTGGTCTGCACCTCGGCGCCGTAGCGCCCCTTCGATAGGTACTGGCGTTTGAGCTCCAGCTCCGCCTTGTCGAGCACCGCGCGATCGAAAATTCGACCTTCGGCGAGTCCTTGCTCGCGCAGCACCTTTTTCAGGGTCGCGGTGCTGAACTCCTTCACTCCGGAGAAGTCGATCTGTGCGATCGCCGGCCGCTCCGCGACGATCACCACAAGAACGTTCTTGTCAACTTCCAGCCGGACGTCCTTGAAGAAGCCGGTCGCGAACAGTGCTTTCACCGCCTGCCGCGCCTTCTCCGGCGTCATGGTCTGTCCGACCTTGACAGGAAGATAGCTGAATACCGTTCCGGGCTCTGTCCGCTGCAGGCCCTCGAGACGGATATCCTTGATTACGAATGGACTGAACGTTTGCGCGGCAACGCTCATCGCAAACGCTAGCAGCCCGCAGCCGAGCGCGCGGAGTATTCCCTTGCGCATTATTCAGCCGGTGAGCAGGCGGTTCAGGTCGTTGTAGAACGCGAAGGCCATCATGACCAGCAACAATGTCAGCCCAACGCGTTGGCCGAGCTCCATTGCGCGCTCTGATACCGGGCTGCCCTTTATTATCTCGAGCGTATAGTACATCAAGTGTCCGCCATCGAGCAGCGGAATCGGAAGCAGGTTAAGTACGCCGAGACTGATGCTGATAAGGGCTAGAAAGTTGACGTACGGAATCCAACCAAGTTGCGCAGACTGGCCGGCAAAATCGGCTATCGTCACCGGCCCCGACAAGTGCCGCCAAGACACCTCGCCGAGCAGCATCTTGCCCATCATTTGAAGGCTGAATGCTGCGATATCGTATGTTTTCTGCACGCCCTTGAGCAGGGCTTGCGCCGGACCGTAATGGACTCGCACCAGCATGCGGTCCGCATGCGAGGCCGGGATATGAGGCGCGGCTCCAATGCGCCCGATTTTCTCTCCGTTCATTTCGACGGCCTTAGGCCGTACGTTTATCGAGAGCGTCGTACGGTCACGCACCACTGCGAACCTCAGTGTCTGATCCGGACGCGCCCGGACCGCAAGCACCAGCTCTTCCCATGTACTGATCGGCTGCTCGTCGACGCGCGTCACGCGATCTCCCGGCTCTAGCCCCGCCTGCTCCGCTGGGCTGCCTGCCATCAGCTTTCCCAGCACCGGCTCGAGCTTCGGGCGGTACAGCTGCAAACCGAGGCGCGCAAGGAGGTCACCTTCCACTTCCTTGTCGGTGACGTTGCGAAGATCCAGCGTCAGAACCGACATTTGCCGACGCTCGCTGACTGCTTCCACCGACAGAATCTGGTGCTGCAAGGCCGCTTCCAGGACTTTCCATCTGACCTCTCCCCAGGTCCTGACGCGCGTGCCGTCGATGGCGGTTAGCGTATCGCCATCACGGAAACCGGCCCGCGCCGCGAGCGTACCGGCGGGAGGCTGCGCGATAACCGGCCGCACTTCGGGTAAGCCGTGCATGAACAGGCCCGCATAAACGAATATCGCAAAGACGAAATTGAACGTCGGGCCAGCGGCGACGACGAGGAAGCGCTTCCATACGCTCTGTCGGTTGAACGCCCGGGAGAGCTCCGCAGGCTCCACGTAGCCCTCGCGCTCGTCCAGCATCTTCACGTACCCGCCGAACGGCACCGCCGCAAGGGTCCATTCGGTTCCGTCGCGGCCGCGACGCCAAGTGGCGATCGGTTTGCCGAAGCCCACCGAAAATCGCAGCACCTTGATGTTGCAGAGGCGCGCTACGAGGTAGTGCCCGTATTCGTGCACCACGATCAGAATCCCGAGCGCCACCACAAACGCGGCAATGGTATGCAAGAAGCTCACGCGGCTCGCCCCATGATCCGCGTGACAGTTGAGGTCGCAGCCTTGCGTGCACGCGCATCGGCGTCCAGCACACTGCCGAGAGATCCGGCAGGCGTCACAGGCACCGCCGCAAGTGCGGCTTCTATGACGTCCGGAATCCGGGTAAAAGGCAGCCGTCCCGCAAGGAATGCCTCAACTGCGACTTCGTTTGACGCATTCAGCACCGCCGACGCGCTGCCGCCAGCTCGCAGCGCCGCATACGCGAGCGCCAGGCACGGAAATCTGTCGAAATCCGGGCGCTCGAAGGAGAGCTGACCTATCGCACCAAGATCGAGAGGCGTCGCACCTGATTCGATTCGATCCGGAAAACCTAGCGCGTGGGCGATTGGCACCCGCATGTCGGGGTTGGACAATTGGGCAATCATCGAGCCGTCCACGTATTCGACCAGAGAATGCACGATGCTTTGCGGATGAATCACCACTTCAATCTTGTCGGGCGCCATATCGAAAAGCCAGCGCGCCTCGATGACCTCCAGCCCCTTGTTCATCATGGTGGCAGAGTCGACCGAAATCTTCCGCCCCATCACCCAGTTCGGATGGGCGCAGGCCTCGTCGGGCGTCACCCCGGCAAGCCGGTCCAGCGACACCGAGCGGAACGGCCCGCCGGACGCCGTAAGGAGAATCCGTCGCACGGCGGTCATCCGCGGCCCAGCGCCATCACCATGAGGCAGACATTGGAAAACGGCGTTGTGCTCACTATCAATCGGCAGCAGTTCGGCACCGGCGTCCCGTACCGCCCCCATGAACAAGGGCCCCGCCATCACCAGTGCTTCCTTGTTGGCCAGCAGTACTTTCTTTCCCGCTCCCGCGGCAGCAAGTGTCGGCGCCATGCCGGCCGCGCCCACGATCGCCGCCATCACCACGTCAGAGCCGTTGCTTGCGGCAATGTCTTCGAGCGCCCGTGTGCCGAACAGCAGCTCGCTTCCGCACCCCGATTCGACGAAGCGTCTCCTGAGCGTCGCATCCTCTCGAACTCCGGAAAGGACAGCGTAGCGCGGCTGGTGTCGCGCGCAAAGCTCGAGCAGTGCATCCGACGATTTGTGCGCAGTCAACGCGAAAATCGAATAGCGCTCCGGATGCCGCGCGACAACGTCGAGGGTGCTCGCGCCTACAGAGCCGGTCGCGCCCAGGATTGTCACTCCGCGGGTTCGTCCGTCGTTCTGCAATTTGGATGCGGCTGTTCTCACGTCGTAGCCATCCAGTACATCAGCAACGCGGCAATGGGAAGCACAGCCGTCGCACTGTCGATCCGATCCAGCACGCCTCCGTGCCCGGGAAGCAGCGAGCCGCTGTCCTTGACGGATGCCTGCCGCTTGAGCGCCGACTCGAACAGATCGCCGAGAACGCTTGCGAGCAAGAGTAGCTCGGCACCTGCCAGATATACCAGCCAGACTACGCCCTGCACGCGCCCTGCGATCTGCGGGACCACCAAGGCACAAATGATAGCGTAGCCGGCAGTCGCCAAGAACGCACCGGCGACGCCTTCCCAGGTCTTGCCCGGGCTGATACTGGGCGCAAGCTTGTGCCGGCCGAATGCGCGCCCGGCGAAGAATGCGGCAGTATCCGATACCCATACTACTCCCAGGGCCAGCAGAAGCTGACTGCGCTGCATCACAACCATGGCTAGCGCGGCGGGCAGCAGCACGGCGAAACCGGCGATCGGCAGCAGCCATTGCGGATGTCTCCTCACCCCTCCGCGCAGCCAGACCGGCAGCACCACGAGCCACAAAATCAGCGAGCTACCGAACACCCCTTCCAGGACAGTCTGTCGTGTTTCGATCGGATCGAGCAACCACAAAAGACCCGCGAACACGAGCGTCATCGATCCGGCATAGGCAAGCGTCGCACCTGGCCGGAAATGCGACAGCTTTCCCCACTCGTGGGCACCCGCGACCACCAACATGGCCACCAACACTGCGAACTGGTTGCGCCCGAGCATGACGAGCGCCGAGCCGAAGGCGGCCAGAAGTACGATCGAGGTCAGGATGCGGGTCGACAGCAAGCCGCTCAGACCACTATACCCGTGACCGCCCCGCGCCGGTCGCTGCCGAGGCGGGCTCGCCCGCCTCGCTAACCTGATCGCTGGTGCGCCCGAACCGCCGCTCGCGCCTGCGGTACGAATCGATTGCGGCTTCCAGGGCCCTTGCGTCGAAGTCGGGCCACAGGGTGTCGGTGAAGTAAAGCTCCGTGTAGGCGAGCTGCCAGAGAAGAAAATTGCTGATTCGTTGCTCGCCGCCGGTGCGAATGAACAGGTCCGGCTCCGGCGCGTAGCTCATTGCCAGATACGGTGCCACGGCCTGCTCCTCGATGGAGCTCGTCGCGGCCTCGGGATGCTCGCGCAGCAGCTCCGACACGGCCTGCAGGATATCCCAGCGGCCGCCGTAATTCGCTGCGATGGTCAGCGTCAGGCCGCCATTGTTCGTCGTCAGGGCCTCGCCACGCTCGATCAGAGCCCGGATCTTCGGATCGAAGCGGCTGGTGTCTCCCACCAGTCTGAGGCGGATCCCGTTACGGTGCAGCTTCTCGACCTCGTTGGCCAGAGCGCCTCGAAAGAGTTGCATCAACAGCGCGACTTCCTCCGGCGGCCGGCGCCAGTTCTCGGAGCTGAAGGCAAATAACGTGAGGTACTCCACGCCGAGCTGGGCGCAGGCCTTCACCACGGCGCGCACGGATTCGACGCCGCGCTTGTGACCGGCGAAGCGAGGCAGGTGGCGTTGTTTCGCCCAACGTCCATTGCCGTCCATGATGATGGCAATGTGGCGCGGCAGAACGCCGTGAGCCGGAACTTCCCGGGTTGAGCTCGCGTGCTTGCCCACCTGAGCCTCAAACCGCCATCAGCTCATTCTCCTTCTGCTGAAGAAGGGCGTCGATCTCCGCGACGTGCCGATCGGTAAGCTTTTGCACCTCATCCTGCGCACGCCGCTCGTCGTTTTCCGATACCTCCTTCTTCTTCAGCGCCTCCTTGAGGGCGTGGTTCGCATCGCGGCGCAGATTCCGAACCGCTACTTTCGCGTTTTCCGCCTCGTGACGTACCACTTTGATCAGCTCTTTGCGGCGCTCCTCGGTGAGCGCGGGCATCGGAACCCGGATAGTTTCGCCCATGGAGGCCGGATTGAGTCCGAGATCTGAATCCCGAATCGCTTTCTCCACCGCCTGCACCATTTTCTTGTCGAACGGCGCAACCCCGATCGTACGCGCGTCGAGCAAGGTGATCTTGGCCGCCTGACTCAAAGGCGTGGGTGTCCCGTAGTAATCGACCAGCACGTGGTCAAGAAGCCCCGTATGCGCTCGCCCGGTTCGCACCTTCGACAGATCGTGCTTGAACGCTTCGATGGTCTTGCCCATCTTCTGCTCGGTGCTCTTCTCGAGATCCGGAATCATATCGGCCTCCTTTGCAGATTCACACGTGCACCAGTGTGCCCTCGTCTTCGCCGAGAACCACACGCTTCAATGCGCCCTTCTTGAAAATGCTGAACACGTTGATCGGGAGCTTCTGGTCGCGGCAAAGCGTAAGTGCGGTTGCGTCCATCACCTTGAGGTTTCTCGCAATCGCCTCGTCGAAGCTGATGCGGCCATAGCGCTGCGCCGCATGGTCTTTCTTCGGATCGGCCGTATACACGCCGTCCACCTTCGTCGCCTTGATCACGATTTCCGCACCCATCTCGCTTCCTCGCAGGGCGGCGGCGGTATCGGTGGTGAAGAAGGGATTACCGGTCCCCGCCGCGAAAATGACGATCTTGCCTTCTTCCAGGTAGCGGATGGCCTTGCCTCTTATATATGGCTCGACAATCTGCTCCACGTTGAGCGCCGACTGTACCCGGCTGGCGATCCCGGCGTGACGCATGGCGTCCTGGAGCGCCAGCGCGTTCATCACCGTCGCCAGCATTCCCATGTAATCCGCGGTCGCGCGATCCATTCCCGTGGCGCCAGGCGCTACGCCTCGAAATATGTTGCCTCCGCCGATTACCACCCCGACCTCGACCCCCATGCCCGCCACCTGGGCGATCTCGGCGACTATATCCTCGATCGTCTGGCGATTGATTCCGTAGGGGTCGCTTCCCATCAGCGCTTCCCCTGAAAGCTTGAGCAGAATGCGCTTGTACTTGGGTGTCAAGGCTCTCTGTCTCCGCTAGTACGCTATCCCTGCCTAGCGCGCCATTCCAGCTTGGGCATGAACTTCCGCCGCAAAGTCGCCGGACTTCTTTTCGATCCCGTCGCCGACGACAAGAAACCTGTACCCGTGCACCTTCGCTTTCTTCGAGGACAGCATCTTTTCAACGCTCTGTTTGTCGTCCTTGACGAACGCCTGCCCTAACAAGGTGATCTCGCCGAGAAACTTGTTCACGCCGCCCTCGACCATACGTGCGGCGATCTCCGGCGGCTTGCCAGACTCCTTCGCCCGTGCCGCGACGATCTCCCGCTCGCGGGCTACCACGTTGGCCGGCACGTCTCCTTTAGCGAGGTAGCGGGGCTTGCCGAAGGCAATATGCATCGCCAGGTCCTTGCCGACCTCCTCAGGGCCCTCGCAGTCGACGATTACGCCGATCTTCGCGCCGTGCAGGTAGAGCGCGAGGCGGGACGTCGCCTGCAGACGCTCGAAGCGGCGGATCGAGATGTTTTCGCCGATCTTCTGCACCAGGCTTTGCCTGCGCTCCTCGACTATTGCGCCGTCGAGCTCGAGCGTTGCAAGCGCGTCCACGTCGGCGGGATTCGCCCTCGTGACAAGCTCAGCGAGACCGTTCGCAAAAGCGAGAAAGTCCTCATTCTTCGCGACGAAATCCGTTTCGCAGTTGACTTCCACCAGAGCGCCTAGACGGGCGTCCGGGGAAACGTACGCACCGACAACGCCTTCCGCAGCGATGCGTCCCGCTGCCTTGCTCGCTTTAGCTCCGCTCTTGATCCGAAGCAGTTCCTCGGCCTTCTGAAGGTCGCCCGCGGTTTCGCTGAGCGCCTTCTTGCACTCCATCATTCCAAGCCCGGTCATTTCCCGCAGTTCCTTGACCAGACCTGCTGTAATTTCTGCCATTGCTAACTACTCCTTGCCGGGGGCCATCGGGCCCGATTGGTTCAATTTTCGCGTCCAGGTTGAAAAAAGGGGCCATCGGCCCCCTTTTCCACGTCAGGCTATTCCCGCGTCATTCCTCGCTTGGCTCGTCATTAACCTCAACGAACTCGTCCCGCGTAGCCGCGACGATCTCCTCGACTGACTGCGAACGTCCCTCGAGGACCGCATCCGCCACTCCGCGTGCATACAACCGAATGGCACGACTTGAGTCGTCGTTGCCCGGGATGACGTAGTCGATGCCCTCGGGCGAGTGATTGGTGTCGACGACGCCGACGACCGGGATGCCGAGTTTAACGGCTTCCGCGATCGCGCCTTTCTGATAGCCGACATCGATCACGAACATGGCGTCAGGAAGGCTCGCGAGGTCCTTGATGCCGCCGAGGGAGCGGTTCAATTTTTCGAGTTCCCGTTGCAGCCCCAGCGCCTCCTTCTTGGACATCCTCTCGAAGGTTCCGTCTTGGGCCATTTGCTCCATTTCCTTGAGCCGCTTGATGGACTGCTTCACCGTCTTGAAGTTCGTCAGCATTCCACCCAGCCAGCGATGATCGACGAAGGGCATGCCGCAGCGCACGGCTTCTTCCCTGATGATCTCGCGTGCTTGGCGCTTTGTTCCGACGAACAGGAGATTGCCCTTATTCGCCGCCAGACGGCGGATGTACTTGAGCGCGTCCTGGTACATTGCCAGGGTCGTCTCAAGGTTGATGATGTGGATCTTGTTGCGATGCCCGAAGATGAACGGCGCCATCTTCGGATTCCAGTAACGAGTCTGGTGCCCGAAATGGACCCCCGCCTCGAGCATTTGCCGCATAGTGACTGACACAATCGCTCCTTAGGGTTGAGATCTGCCGCGCGGCCGAACCGTCGACCCGGCCAAAGCCGGGCACCCTAACCAGCCGGGCAGGAAATTTGGCCCGGGATGCACTCCCTTAGCGCACCCCAGCCAGCCCAAAATTCTAGCATAATCAGCCATCAAGACTCAATGGAATTGCCTCCAGAGAGCGATTCTCGTATCCTCGACGACTTTTGCGATCCCATGCCCGTTACGCGCAAGTCTGCAGACGAGATCGCGAAGATGCGAGTCGCTGGCCGTCTCGCCTCCGAGGTGCTGGATTTCATTGCGCCTCAGGTGCGCGCGGGCATGTCCACCGGCAAGCTCGATGCCCTGTGCCACGATTACATGATCAAGGTGCAGGAGACCGTTCCAGCCCCGCTCAATTACGCCCCGCCCGGCTACAAGCCCTACCCCAAGTCGATCTGCACGTCGGTGAATCATCAAGTCTGCCACGGCATTCCCGGCGATCGCGTACTGAAGAGCGGCGACATCCTGAATATCGACGTGACCGTCATCAAGGACGGCTATCACGGCGATTCGAGCCGGATGTTCTACGTCGGCGAGCCCGGGGTGCAGGCGCGGCGCCTGGTTGAGGTCACATACGAATCCATGTGGCTCGGAATCACGCAGGTGCGCCCGGGCGCGCACCTAGGAGACGTTGGAGCAGCGATCCAGACAAACGCCGAAAGACATGGGTTCTCGGTCGTGCGCGAATTTTGCGGTCACGGCATCGGACGCAATTTTCACGAAGAACCCCAGGTGTTGCATTACGGTAAGCCCGGAAGCGGGCTCTTGCTGGAGCCAGGAATGACTTTTACTGTCGAGCCCATGATCAACGCCGGCAAGGCGGCAATCCGGGAGCTCGCCGACGGGTGGACCATCGTAACCAAGGACCACAGCCTCTCCGCCCAATGGGAACACACGGTTCTCGTCACCGAGTCCGGGTATGAGGTGCTGACGGTCTCCGCCGACACCCCGGCTCCGCCTTCTTTCGCAACGTAAGGCAATCGATGGCTGCGGTGCGGCCCACGCCCGATACGCCCGTCGCGCAGACGCGCACGGAGTTGCAGGCCGCGCGCGCCGCCCTGAGGGAAGCCTACCTGCGACGGCCCCGGCCACGCGCCCTGCTGCACGGCCATTCGAACCTAATCGATCGCACCATCAAGACCCTCTGGCGCGAGGTGCAACCCGCCGCGGGCGCGGCGCTGCTCGCCACAGGCGGATACGGTCGTGCGGAGCTGTACCCGTACTCTGATGTCGACGTTCTGGTGTTGCTTGCGCGGAATCCCTCGCCGGAAGAACGCACGCGCCTCGAATCGTTCGTCGGACTGCTGTGGGACGTAGGACTCGAGATCGGCCACGGCGTGCGCACGGTTCCGGCCTGCCTCGAGGCCGCAGAGGCCGACATCACCGTCCGCACGACGCTGCTCGAGGCGCGCTTCCTAGCCGGCAGCCATGCCCTCCAGCGCAAGCTCGAGGCAGCCCTCCAGAAGGATTTCGACCCTGCTTCTTTCTACAAGGCGAAGAAGTTGGAACAAGAGCAGCGCCATGCTAAACACCAGGACACTCCTTACTCCCTCGAGCCGAATCTGAAGGAGGCGCCCGGCGGCTTGCGGGACCTGCACGTCATTCAATGGATAGCCAGGGCCGCCGGGATTGGCTGGCGCTGGCGCGATCTCGAAACGCACGGTCTCATCCAACACGACGAAACCCGGCAGCTCGCGCGTAACGAGGCCGTCCTTCAGAACTTGCGCATACGATTGCACTACCTCGCAGGCCGCAGGGAAGATCGGATCGTGTTCGACCTGCAGAACGCGCTCGCCGAGCAACTCGGCTACAGGGAAACCCCGACGCGCCGCGCCAGCGAAGCGATGATGCAGCGCTACTACCGCACCGCAAAGACGATCACCCAGCTGAACACGATCCTTCTTCAGAACCTCGGCGCCCGGCTGTTCCCCAAGGCCGAGGCCGAGCTGCACACCCTGAACGAGCGCTTCCGGGCCCGTGGCGAGCTGCTGGAGGCTTGCGACGAGGGCCTGTTCGAGCGTGAGCCGCTTGCCGTGCTCGAAAGCTTCCTGCTGATGCAGCAGCACCACGAGCTCCAGGGCATGACCGCCCCGACCCTGCGCGCGCTGTGGCGCGGACGCCGCCGGATCGACAACCGGTTCCGGCGCAATCCGGTGGCCAGGCTGATGTTCCTGCAGATCCTGCAGCAATCGCGCGGCATCGTGCACGAGTTCCGCCGCATGAATCAGTATGGAATTCTCGGGCGCTATTTGCCTGAATTCGGGCACGTAGTGGGACAGATGCAACACGATCTGTTCCACGTCTACACGGTTGACCAGCACATCCTGATGGTTCTGCGCAACCTGCGGCGCTTCACGATGCCGGAGCTGGCGCACGAGTTTCCCTTGTGCAGCCAGTTGATGAGCGGGTTCGCGCGCGGCTGGCTGCTTTACGTCGCGGCCCTCTATCACGATGTGGCGAAGGGGCGCGGAGGCGACCATTCGGAACTCGGCGCGCACGATGCACGAATCTTCTGCCGCCGCCACGGGCTCGCTGCCGAGGACGAGGAGCTGGTGGTGTTCCTGGTCACCCACCATCTCGCGATGTCGATGGTGGCGCAGAAGCAGGATGTCCACGACCTCGAGATCATCCGCGCTTTTGCCGAGCGGGTCGGCAGCGAAAGACGCCTGATCGCGCTGTATCTGCTGACCGTGGCTGATATCCGCGGCACGAGCCCGAAGGTCTGGAACGCATGGAAAGCCAAGCTGCTCGAGGATCTCTTCCGCGCCGCGCGGCGGGCGCTGACAGGTGAGACGCTGCAGCTTGATGCCGCCCTGGCCGAGAAGCAGGCCGAAGCGACCCGGCTGCTGCGGCTTTACGCGCTATCGGACAGCGTCAAGGACCGATTGTGGGCGCAACTGGATACGACCTACTTCCTGCGCCACGACGCGCAGGAGATTGCATGGCAGACGCGTAATCTGCACTACAGGGTGGATTCGGCGAAGCCCGCCGTGCGCGCCCGGCTCGCCCCATTCGATGACGGGCTGCAGGTGATGATCTATACGAAGGATCGCGCCTCCCTGTTTGCGCGGATCTGCGGCTGCTTCGACAGGATCAATTTCAACATCGTAGAAGCCAAGATCCACACTACCCGCAACGGATACGCGCTGGACACCTTTCTCATAATGGGTGAAGGCCAGGGAATCCACTACCGAGACATGATCAGGTTGGTCGAGTCCGAACTCGCACAGGAGCTCGAGTCCGAGGCACCGCTCGGTCCGCCGCGCGGCGGCCGTCTCTCGCGGCGCGCCCGGCACTTTCCTGTGTCGCCGGTGGTCGACGTTCGTCCGGACGAGCGCGGAACCTACCACGTGCTGTCCATCGTCGCCAGCGACCATCCCGGCCTGCTGTACGGCGTGGCGCGCACGCTCGCCCGCTACCGGATCGATCTGCACACCGCCAAGATCAATACGCTCGGGGACCGCGCCGAGGACGTGTTCCTGATTTCGGGCGACGCGCTCGGCGACTCGAAGACCGTGCTCCGTCTGGAGCAGGAGCTCGCTAAGGAGCTGCAGGTCTGAACGCCCCTCACTCCTCCGGCGGCAGCTCCTCGCCGGGGAACATGGCGTCGATGTACCCAAAGTTTCTCAGGTTCTCTATCCGCATCGGATAGAGAATGCCGTCGAGGTGATCGCACTCGTGCTGGACCACGCGTGCGTGAAACCCGGTGGCCTCGCGAGCAAAGGGCTTGCCACCTTCGTCGAGCCCCGAGTAGCGCAAGCTGGTGAAGCGCGGCACAAGACCCCGCATCCCGGGTACCGAGAGGCACCCTTCCCAACCCTCCTCGAGATCGTCCGACAGGGGCTCGATGACCGGATTGATCAGGACGGTGTCGGGCACGGGCTCGACGCCGGGATAACGGGGGTTGCTCTTTACGCCGAAAACCACCACACGGAGGCCGACGCCGATCTGCGGCGCGGCCAGTCCCGCACCGTTCAGGTGCTCCATGGTATCGCGCATGTCGGCCAGCAGTGCCTCCAGCTCCGGTGTGCCGAAGCGTTCAACCGGCGCCGCGAGGGTCAGCAGCGACGGGTTCCCCATTTTGAGGACGGGCCGGATCATCCTGCGGCCAATTTCCCGATGATCCTGCGCACGCGGCCCATCGCTTCCTCGAGCACCTCGCCGATTTGCGACATCGAAATGCCGCGCGCGCTGTCTCCTCGACCGGCAGCATAGTTGGCGACCACGGCAATCGCGGCGTAATCCAACCCCAGCTCTCGTGCCAGCACCGCTTCCGGCATTCCGGTCATGCCCACCACATCCGAACCGTCACGTTCCATGCGATTGATTTCCGCCGCCGTCTCCAGCCGCGGTCCCTGAGTCGCGGCGTAGACTCCGCCCTCTACCAGATGCTCCCCGCAAAGCCGGGCGGCTTCGCGAATGCGCCCCCGGATGGAAGCCGAATACGGCTCGGTAAAATCTATGTGCGTCACCGGTGCGTCCGCACCTTCGAAAAAGGTCGACCCGCGTCCCCAGGTGTAATCGATGATCTGATCGGGCAGCATCAGCATGCCGGGCCTCAGATCCTTGCGGATGCCGCCCACCGATGCCACCGAGACGATGCCTTCGACCCCCTCTTCTTTCAAGGCCCAAAGGTTTGCCCTGTAATTCACCTCGTGCGGCGCCATGGTATGTCCATAGCCGTGACGCGCGAGAAACACCACGTCGCGGCCTGAAACGCTGCCGAATGTGAGGGGACCCGAAGGCTCGCCATACGGCGTTCGCGCCACCTTGCGGTGATTGATTTCCAGGTTATCCAGCTGCGAAAGGCCGCTGCCACCGATGATTGCCAGCATCAGGCCTCCTCCGTCATGGCGCGGATTTCCGGAAGGTTGCGCCAGTAGCCCTTGGCGTCCATTCCGCAGCCGAAAACGAACCGGTCCGGAATTCTGAGACCGACAAAATCCGCCCTGACCGGCCGGCTCCGCGCCAACTGCTTCTCCACCAGCACCGCGCTCAGAACACGCGTCGCCCCGAGCTCGAGCAGCCGCTCGCGGCTCGCTAGCAGGGTATTGCCGCCGTCGAGGATATCGTCCAGCAAAAGCACCGTTCGGTCGCGTACGCCCTGTGGCGGCGCGACACGCCACTCGAGCGCGCCGCCTGCGGTCTCCTTGCCGTATCGCGAGGCGTGCACATAGTCCAGATCGAGCGGGAAATGCAGTAGAGGAAGAAGCTGACCCGCAAAAACCACTGCTCCCGCCATCACCACCAGCACCAGCGGGTACGACTCCGCGAGGCTGCCGTGGATCTCCCCTGCAACGCGACGGACAGCCGCCTGCACCTCGTCGGCGCTCGATATCCGTTCGGAGTTCTCGAGGAAGGCCCAAGCCTGCGCGGAATCCTGCATTCTCAGTAGGTAAAGGTCACCACGTCGTCGTCCATCGCCTGAGCGATGACATACGCGCCACCGACCGTTTCCTCGATTTCTGGAATCAAATCCTCGCCCCAAAGCTCGAGCGTCGGGGTGCAGACCTTGAACTTGACTCCTGCCTCGTGCGCATCCTTCATGAAGTCGTAGACGCTCTTGGGCGAGCCCTCCTTTACGTGCAACTTTTCCGCCACCCCCTTGACCGCAAGCTCTCCTGCGCGGCCGGTAAGAACGACCTCGACGTCGTACTCCATTGCCGCGGCTACCGTGGCCTGAAAGAACGGCGCGCCGAGTTCCGCGGGGTCGTTCGGGTCGGTATTCACCATGACGATCATCAGCTTGTCGGCCATCTCGTTTCCTCCTCCGAGCAATATTAGAGATTGCTAAATTTTGGAGTATAGCCGAAGCACCCGCTTCACCTCTGCAGTGTCCGGAGGTAGCGCGCGAACTCCTCGCCGATCTCCGGATGACGCAGGCCGAATTCCACACTCGCCTTGAGGTAGCCGAGCTTGGAGCCGCAGTCATAACGCTTTCCGGGCATGCGCATCGCCAATACCCGTTCTTCGCCGAGCAAGGCCGAAATCCCATCCGTCAACTGAATCTCCCCACCGCGCCCCGGCTCGGCCCGGGCGAGCAGATCGAAGATTCTTGGCGTGAGAACGTAGCGCCCCACCACTGCCAGGGTCGAGGGCGCTTCCGCCGGAGACGGTTTCTCGACGATCGCCCGGATCGGCGAAAGCTCGGCATCCGGATCGTCGACGCTCACGATGCCGTAGCTTTCGGTTTGCTCGCGCGGCACCGGCAGGACGCCGATCACCGAGCACTGTTCGGCTGCGTAGTGCGCCGCCATCTGCGCCGTTGCAGGCGGAGCCGCGTCCATTAGCTCGTCTGCCAGCAGCACCGCGAAGGGCTCGTCGCCGACGACGGGCTTCGCGCAGAGCACCGCGTGCCCGAGTCCAAGCGGCTCGGCCTGCCGGATGTAGATACAGCGGCAGTTGTCCGGGAGCACGGTCTGGACCATGTCGAGCAGCCCTTGCTTGCCCTTGAGCTCGAGCTCCGTCTCGAGTTCGTAGGCTTTGTCGAAATGGTCTTCGATCGCGCGCTTGTTGCGTCCCGTAATGAAGATCAGCTCGGTAATTCCAGCCGCCGCCGCTTCCTCGACCGCGTACTGGATGAGCGGCTTGTCCACGATCGGTAGCATCTCCTTTGGACTCGCCTTGGTGACGGGAAGGAAACGGCTGCCGAGACCCGCGACCGGGAAAACCGCTTTTCGAAGGGTCGACTTCATCCTGTTCATAGCCTCTCCAGCAAATCGAGAAATTGATCCTCGTCCAGAATGGCGACGCCGAGCGCCTGCGCCTTCTCGAGCTTGCTCCCGGCATCGCTTCCGGCAATGACGTAATCGGTCTTCTTCGATACGGAGCCGGCGATCTTGTGTCCCTTGGCCACGATACGCGCGCGTGCTTCGTCGCGCGTCATGTTCGGCAGAGTACCAGTCAGGACGAAGGCTTTCACGTCGTCCGGCGCTCGCGCGGGAATGCCGGCGCCCTCCTTCCATTTCACCCCAGCGGCGCACAGCTTCCGGACCACCTCGCGGTTATGCGGTTCGTCGAAAAACTGCCGGATCGAACGGGCCACGACCGGACCAACCTCGGGCACCTGCTCGAGCGTCTCGGCATCCGCCGCAAGCAGGCGCTCCAGGCCGCCAAAGTGGCGCGCGAGGTCGCGTGCCGTGCTTTCGCCTACGTTTCGGATCCCGAGTGCATAAATGAAGCGCTCGAGCGTCGTCTGCTTCGATTTCTCGAGCGCCCTCACCAAGTTCTCCGCGGACTTCTCGCCCATGCGCTCGAGCTCGGCCAATCGGTCGGCCGTGAGCGAGTACACGTCCGCCGGCGTTTCGACCATCCCCGAGTCGATCAGCTGATCGACCAAGCGCTCCCCAAGACCCTCGACATCCATCGCCCTGCGACTGGCAAAGTGCCGCAACGCCTGCTTTCGCTGCGCTGCGCAGTACAGCCCTCCGGAACAGCGGGCGATCGCGCCATCCTCGTCCCTCACTACCGCCGAGCCGCATGCGGGACAGGTCTTGGGCAGGTGAAACGGGTGCGTGCCGTGCAGGCGGTGCTTCAACTGCACAGACACCACCTCGGGAATCACGTCGCCTGCGCGCCGCACCACGACGGTGTCCCCCACCCGCACGTCCTTGCGGTGCAGCTCGCCCTCGTTGTGCAGGGTCGCGTTGGTCACGGTGACGCCGCCCACGACGACCGGTTCCAAGCGGGCCACCGGTGTCAAGGCACCGGTGCGGCCGACCTGCACGTCAATCGCCACGACGCGGGTGGTTTGTTCTTCGGCCGGGTACTTGTGCGCGAGTGCGTAGCGCGGCGCGCGCGCGACGAATCCAAGGCGTTCTTGCCAGTCGAGCCGGTTTACCTTGTAGACGACGCCGTCGATCGCGTACGGAAGATGTCTGCGTTCGCGGCCGATCTTCTCGAAATACCCGAGCATGCCGTCCGCGCCTCTGACCACGTCCCGTTCGGGGCTGACGCTGAATCCGAGCTCCTCGAGCCAGTCTAGCGTCTCGGAGTGCGTCTTCCAGCGTGAATTTGCCGAGATCCCGACTGCGTAGGCGAAAAAGCGCAACGGGCGTTTTGCCGTGATGCGGGAGTCGAGCTGTCGCAGGCTTCCCGCGGCCGCATTGCGTGGGTTGGCGAATTCCCTCGCCCCGGCGCTGCGCTGGCGTTCGTTCAGCTTCTCGAAGTCGCGCTGATACATCACGACCTCGCCGCGCACCTCCAGGTCGCGAGTGTCCGCAGTCGCCGTCAGGCGCAGCGGCAAGGTCCTCACCGTGCGCAGATTCGGCGTGACGTCCTCGCCGGTACTGCCGTCGCCCCTGGTCGCGCCCTGGACGAACAGACCGTCGCGGTAGGTAAGGCTGATCGCCAGGCCGTCGAATTTCGGTTCCGCCGCGTAGTCCACGTCATTCTGCTCGAGCGCCTCGCGCACACGCCGGGCGAACGCATGGACTTCTTCGACCTCGAACGCGTTGTTCAGCGACAGCATCGGCGTTCGGTGCTTTACCTCGGCGAACTCGGCCAGGGGTTGCGCGCCGATTCGCTGCGTCGGCGAGTCCGGGGTGGCCAGCGCCTCGTGCTGCTGCTCCAGTTGAGCCAATTCCCCGAACAGTCGGTCGTACTCCGCGTCCGTGATTTCCGGACGGTCCAGCGCGTAGTAGAGGCGATTGTGCCGCTCGATTTCCCGGCGCAGCCATTCGGCACGCTCGCGCACCGATTTGGAGACCCTCATCGCGCGCCGCTCACGAAAACAGGCGCGTCGCTAGTGGCCCTCCCGGAGGCAGGCCCCGCGTCTCGAGCGCCTGACGCACGGCATCGAGCTCGGCGCCAATCGCCGCCAGGGATTGCTCGTCGAGCGCCCGTCCGTTGTCGTCCACCAGCGTTCCGCCCAGTCCGGCCGCGAGCTGGCGCGCGAGGCGCACCATCGATTCGTAGGTCTTGCGGACCTCCGGCGCTCGCGGCACGTCAAGGTAGAAGCCGAGTTTCGCGAGTTCTCCCTCGCTTTCGGCTCTGAAGGGCGACACGGTGTAGAGAACATGTCCATTCGTGTCGCGCAATGCGTACGCCTCATCGGCTCCGCGCCCGAGCCCCGCCGCCGTGATCGCGGAGTCCAATTTCGTCACAGAGAACGGGCCTCCGGCCTCCGCCACCAGGTTGAGCACGATCTGGATGTCGGCATCGGCGCAGAACTGATCGAGTTCGCGCGCCCGCTCCATCGTCCGTTTCATCTCGGGGGCAACCACCGTAGCGCCCAGTGCTGCCGCAAGATTCTCGACTTCCGAGCGGAACTCGATCAGTTCCCCCTCGTTGACGACCCCAGCGCGCGAAACCAGCTGCAGCGCGGTTTGAAATGCGCCGTAAGCGGTCGGATCTCCCTGCGCAATTCGCATCCAGGCGCTTCCATCTTCACTTCCGGCCGCGAGCGCCCGCTTGGCAAAACGGTGTTCGAGCGGACTCCAGTATTCGATGAATGCGGACACCGAAAGCGGTCGCTGCACGGTCAATTTGATGACATAGTCCAGCGCCTCGTCGGGAAGCGCCTGCGCCGACGCGGCAGGCTCGTGATCGGGCTTGCGCGCGACTGGCTCGAGAGTTGGCTCCCGCCGCGGCGCGGGCTCGTCCAACAGCACATCATCGTGCTGCGAGCCGAATGCCTGCTCGGCTTGCCTGCCGGCGAGTCGCTCCTGTACCCGGTTGTAAACGATCACGCCGACGATCGCCAGCACGCCGATGAACAGAAGACCGAGCTGGAATTCGGACATAGGGGCAGGCCGCGGCAAGCGCGTAGCGCCGCTAGGCCGCGAGTTCCTCGCGCATGCGCAGCGCCTCGTCGATATCGACCGCAACGACCCTCGAAACACCGGACTCGGCCATCGTGACGCCCACCAGCTGCGCGGCAAGCTCCATCGTAAGCTTGTTGTGGCTGATAAACAGGAACTGCGTCTGGCTCGACATCCGACGCACCAGGTCGCAGAAACGCACGGTATTGCTGTCGTCGAGCGGTGCGTCGACCTCGTCCAGAAGGCAGAAGGGGGCGGGATTGAGCTGAAACATCGAGAATACCAGTGCAATCGCAGTGAGCGCCTTCTCTCCCCCCGAAAGCAGGTGGATCGTGCTGTTGCGTTTACCGGGCGGTTGCGCCATGACTTGGACCCCGGCATCGAGAATCTCTTCCCCCGTCATGATCAGCTTCGCCTCGCCGCCGCCGAACAAGGCAGGAAAGAGGGAGCCGAAATGCCGATTTACGCTGTCGAAGGTCTCCCGCAACAACTCGCGGGTCTCTCTGTCGATGCGCCGGATCGCGTCCTCGAGCGTGTTGACGGCTTCCTCCAGGTCGGTGGCTTGGGAGTCGAGGTAGGTCTTGCGCTCGCGACTGCTGTGGAGTTCCTCCAGCGCAGCCAGGTTGACCGCCCCGAGTTCGTTGATCGACTGCGTCAGGCGGGTAATCTCGCCCTGAAGCGCGGAAGGACGCGGTGCCCCCTCGGTCGCGCCTTCGAGCCTGGCTTCATCGGCATTCGCCTCGCGCAACTGCTGTTCGAACTGATCGTGATTGATTTGCGCGGCCTGCTCCTTCAGCCGCAACTCACCGATCCGGTCGCGCAAGGGGCCTATCTGCCCCTCGATCTGGAGACGCTCCTCCTCGAATCCCCGCAACACGCCTGCCGCGGCCTCAACCGCATTGCGCGCTTCGCCGAGGGTCTTCTCACAGGCGATGCGCGCCTCGACCGCGGCCTCCAGTGCCTCACGTACGGCGGGGACGGGATCCTCGGCCAATTCCTCGGTGAGTTTCGCGATCTCGACCTCTGCGGTTTCGATTTGCTGGTCGATGACGCGCACCGAGTTGTCGATCTCGCTGATCTTGGATGAGCATTCGCGCTCGCCGAACACCGCGTCCTGAGATGCGCGCTCGGCCTGCTGGATTTCGCGCCGCTGATCGGTGAGACGGACCTCCGCCGCGAGGTGATCGGCCTTGATCACCTCCAGACCGTCTCGCGAAACCCGGATTTCCTCGCCGATGCGCGCGACCGAGGTCTGGTACTCGTGCAAGCGCTCGCGGTATTGGCTCAGATCGCGCGCGATCTCGGACATTTCGCTGCCGAGCTGCGTGCTGCGCTCGTTGTAACGCTCCTGGGCCTGGGTGACTTTCAGCAGCTCGATTTGCCTGTCGTGACGTTCCGCCTGGCGCGTGGACAGGGTCTCGCGGGCACCCTCGAGCGCTGTCTGTCGCTCGCTGAGTTCCGCTTCGACGGACGAGAAGGCGTGACGCGCCTCTGCCAGCTGCGATTCGAGTTCAGGGCTGCGTGCTTCCAGCGCCTCAATTTCGCCCTGTCGCGCGAGCAGTCCGGCATCCGACGCATCCGGCGCATGAAAGCTCAGGGTGTGGCCGGTGAACTGGTGCCCGGCCCGGTTCACCAGTACTGCGCCGGTCGGCAAATGTGCTCGCGCGGCCTGGTCCGGATCGGCCTCTGCGGCATAGAAGCCCGAAAACCAGTCCGCAAGGGCGCCCGATACGGCCGGATCCGTGGCGTGCACCTTCGACGCCAGGGAGGGGTATCCGGACAGCGCCTGCGGCACCGCACCCGCACCCTGCGCGAACAGGCTCGCCTTGACCGGCGGTTGATCCGATCCGAGCGTCGCGAGCTGTCTCGGGTCGGCGAGCTCCAGCGCGTGCAGCCGCTCGCGCAGCACGGACTCCACGGCGGTCTCCCAGCCCGGATCGATGCGCAGCTTCTGCCACAATCGTGGCAACCCGGACAGCCCGTGCGCATCAAGCCACTCCTTCAACGGCGCGTTGTCCTCGGCCGCAGCCTGGATCTGCCGCAGCGTCGTCAGTTGCGCCTCGGCCGCAGTGGCTTCCCGGGACGCAGACGCGACCCGATTCATTGCTTCCGATTGCTGTTCCTCGAAACGCTCACACTCGACCAGCAGAGATTCGATGCCGGTCTCCTCCTCCGAGATCGACGCGTCGATCCGGACGATCATCGTCTCGAGCGCCGACAGTTCCGCCTGATCGGGCTTGAGAAGGGTTTCTAGCTCTCTCTGGAGACGCTCGCGGCGCTGCTCAAGCGACTCTATGTTGCGCTCAAGGTGCGCCAGATTCGATTGTTCCAGCTGCAGCCTGCTCTCCGCCTGGACCAGCTGGCCGCGGGCGTCGCCGAGACGCTCCTGCGCCGAACGAAACGCCTGCTCGGCCTGGGGCAGCCTCGCGCTCTCGTCGGTCAGACGAGTCCGGGTCTCCTCCACACGTTGCTTGGCCGTCTCTGCCCGGGCGGCCCACATGTGTAACGCCTGGGTGAGCTGGGAACGCTGCTCGCGCCAGGAACCCAGCTGTATGCGCCGCTCGGTATGCTGATTCTCCAGTCTTTGGCGCGTTTCCTCGACATGGCGCAGCTCCGACTCGTGGCGCGCAACCTCCGCGTTGGCCCCGTACAGCGCGGCCTGCGCCGCGTTCATAGAGTCGCCCGCCTTGTAGTGATCGGCGCGGGCCGTCTCCAGACGCGACTCGACTTCTCTCAGTTTCGCGGTCTCGGCTTCCAGCTCGTTGCCGGTCCCGGCGATATCCCGTGCATGACGCTCGCGCTCATTCGCGGCATCCCGGCGCCGCAGGTACCACAATAGCTGCTGCTTCAGCTGCAGATCGGCTTGGAGCGCCTTGTAGCGGCTCGCCACCTCTGCCTGCGCTTCGAGCTTTTCGATCTGAGAACCGAGCTCGATGCGGATGTCGGTCACCCGCGCGAGATTTTCTTTCGTGTCTGAGAGTCGGTTCTCGGTCTCGCGCCGGCGCTCCTTGTACTTCGAGATTCCCGCCGCCTCCTCAAGGAAGACGCGCAGCTCTTCCGGCTTTGCCTCGATGACGCGCGAAATCATTCCCTGCTCGATGATCGCGTAGGCGCGCGGGCCGAGTCCGGTACCGAGAAACATGTCGGTGATATCGCGCCGCCGGACGTGAGTGTTGTTGATATGGTAGGAGGACTCGCCGTCGCGCTGGAGCACGCGCTTCACCGATATCTCGGCGAATTGGGACCACTGCCCCGCGGCGCGTCCTTGCGAATTGTCGAAAATCAGCTCGACGCTCGCGCGCGCGAGCGGCTTGCGATTCACCGAACCGTTGAAAATCACGTCCTGCATTGAGTCGCCCCGCAGCGCGGATGCGCGCGACTCGCCCAGCACCCATCGTACGGCGTCGATGACGTTGGACTTGCCGCAACCATTCGGGCCCACGATACCGACCAGTTGTCCCGGCACGTGGATCGAGGTGGGGTCGACGAAAGACTTGAATCCGGAAAGCTTGATCTGCGTAAGGCGCACGGATCGTAATCGAGCTCGAGAAAAATGGGCCGCGGCGCGGGGAAAACGCCGCCAGAAAAAACGTCCGGCATGATACCATTTTCGCGAACGCCCCCGACCATCCGCGCCCGCAAGAATGGCATTGCGCCCGACCGACAAAGCTCTGCAGACCTTCCCCAATCCCAGCCCAGGGCGCGACTTTCGGATCCATGTGGAAATCCCGGAGTTCACCTGCCTGTGTCCGATCACGGGGCAGCCCGATTTCGCGGCGCTGGAACTGGACTACGTTCCGGAGCGCCGCTGCGTCGAGCTGAAGTCGCTCAAGCTCTACATTTGGTCGTTTCGTAACGAGGGGGCGTTCCACGAGGCCGTCACCAACCGGATCCTGGACGATCTGGCGCGGGCCACGCGGCCTCGCTACATGCGCCTGACCGCGCGCTTCAACGTGCGCGGTGGCCTTTTCACCACAGTCATTGCTGAGCACCGCAAGCGCGGCTGGCGTCCGCCGGCCGTCGTGCCCTTCGAAGCCTTGCCCGGCGCCGAGCCGCGGCGATGAACCCGCGCCTGTCCGCGCTTCAGCCGTACGCCTTCGAAAGGCTGCGCGCGCTGCTCCACGGCGTCACACCCAATCCCGCTCTGCAGCCGATCAATCTTTCGATCGGCGAGCCCAAGCATCCCACTCCTGTGCTGATCCGCAACGCGCTCACCGATGCGCTCGACGGCCTGGCCGTCTATCCGGCGACAGCCGGCACGCCTGTACTGCGCGAGGCGATCGCGGCCTGGCTTGCGCGCCGCTACGCGCTACCGGCCCTGGATCCGGCGGCCGAGATACTGCCGGTAAACGGCTCGCGCGAAGCCCTGTTCGCGTTCGCACAATCCGTCATCGATCCGGGAAACGGCGGCAGCAAGGTCGTCTGCCCGAATCCCTTCTACCAGATCTACGAGGGCGCTGCGATCCTCGCCGGCGCCACGCCGGTCTACCTGAACGCCGATGAGCGCTCCGGCTTCCGGGTGCGTTACGACGCGCTGCCGGAATCCGCCTGGCAAGGCGTCCAGCTGGTTTACGCCTGTTCGCCCGCCAACCCGAGCGGAAGCGTCATGCGACTGGAAGACTGGAAAGCGCTATTCGAGCTCTCGGACCGGCACGGTTTCGCGATCGCCTCGGATGAGTGCTATTCGGAGTTGTACTTCGACGAGGCAAATCCGCCGCTGGGCGCGCTGCAGGCTGCGCATCGGCTCGGCCGCGATGGCTATACCGGGCTGGTCGTGTTCTCGAGCCTGTCGAAACGATCAAACGCCCCCGGCATGCGGTCGGGTTTTGTTGCCGGCGACCCCAAGCTGCTGCGTGACTTTCTTCTCTATCGGACCTATCACGGCTCGGCGATGAGCCTCGCCGTCCAGCATGCGTCCGTTGCGGCCTGGAGCGACGAACAGCACGTGCGGGAAAACCGCCGCCTGTACGCGGAAAAATTTCACGCCGTGCTCCCTCTGGTCGGCGCGCCGCTTTCGGCCTACATGCCCGAGGGCGGGTTTTACCTCTGGATCCGCACGCCGATCGACGACTGCGACTTCGCGCGACGCCTGCAGCAAGAATATAATGTCCTCGTTCTGCCGGGCAGTTACCTTGCGCGCGATGCGCAAGGGGGAAATCCGGGTCGCAGCCGGGTGCGGATCGCGCTGGTTGCGCCGCTCGCCGAGTGCGTCGAGGCAGTCGAACGCATCAACCGATTTACCCGTACGCTCTGAGACAACATGGAATCTGCTCGAAAAATTATCGACGAAGCCTGGGAGAACCGCGCCACCGTCAATCCCTCGTCCGCGCTCAAGCCGCTGCGTGAGGCCGTCGAATACGTGATCGCCGGACTCGATGCGGGACGCCTGAGAGTCTGCGAAAAGGACGGCGGCGCCTGGGCGACGCACCAGTGGATCAAGAAGGCGGTACTACTGTCGTTCCGGCTCGAGGACAATCGCCTGATGGAGGGCGGCGCGACCCGCTACTTCGACAAGGTCCCGTCCAAATTCGCCAGCTACGATGCGGCCGCATTCGCGGCGGGCGGGTTTCGCGTCGTTCCCCCGGCCATGGCGCGCCGCGGGGCGTTCATTGCGAAGAACGTGGTGCTCATGCCTTCGTACGTGAACATCGGCGCCTACGTCGACGACGGCACCATGGTCGACACCTGGGCTACGGTCGGCTCGTGCGCGCAGATCGGCAAGAACGTGCATTTGTCCGGCGGGGTCGGAATCGGCGGGGTGCTGGAGCCCCTGCAGGCGAACCCCGTCATCATCGAGGACAACTGCTTCATCGGCGCGCGCTCGGAAGTTGTCGAAGGCGTGATCGTCGAGGAGAACAGCGTGATCTCGATGGGGGTGTTCATTGGCCAGAGCACCAGGATCTTCGACCGGGAGAGCGGTGAGATCATTTACGGACGCGTGCCTGCGGGCTCCGTGGTCGTGCCGGGCACGCTGCCTTCGGGCGACCGCAGTTGCGCGCTGTATTGTGCAGTCATAGTCAAGAAAGTCGACGCGAAAACCCGGGCCAAGACCAGTCTGAACGAGCTGCTGCGCGGCGATTAGATCGGTGCCATGACATTGCAGGGGGTACAGCCATGTCGGCGATGAAGCGGTTGTTTCAGTTGATGGCCGAGAAGAACGCTTCGGACATCTTCCTGGCGGTCGGCGCCCCGATCAACATAAAGATCAACGGCGTTGCCATGCCCGTGAATCAGACAATCATGACGGCGGAAACCGTCAAGCAACTCCTGTACGAGATCCTCACGGAAAAGCAGATCCGGGAATACGAAGAAGAAATGGAGCTGAACGTCGGTTACTCGTTCCGGGGCGTAGGTAGTTTCCGGATCAGCGCGTTCCGGCAGAAGCAGTCTCCCGCCGTCGTGGTGCGCTACATCCCGGGCAGCATCCCGCCCCTGGACAGCCTCGGGGTTCCGCCGGTGCTGAGGGAGGTCATCATGCAGAAGCGCGGCCTGCTGCTGATGGTCGGCGCCACCGGGTCCGGCAAGTCCACATCCCTGGCGTCGATGCTCGATTACCGTAATTCCCTGCAGTCAGGCCATATCCTGACGCTGGAGGATCCGGTCGAATTCATCTTCACCAACAAGAAGTCGATCGTCAATCAGCGCGAAATCGGCACCGACACCAAGGCTTTCTATGTGGCCTTACGCAATGCGTTGCGCCAGGCGCCGGACTGCATTTTGATCGGCGAGATTCGCGACAAGGAAACTATGGCCATGGCGCTCGCCTATGCCCAGTCGGGGCACCTGTGCCTCGCAACGCTTCACGCGAACAACAGCTATCACGCGATGAACCGGATCATCAATTTTTATCCGCTCGAGAACCGCCCGAGCCTGCTGCTGGACCTGGGCGCGACCTTGCAGGCCGTGGTATCGCAGCGTCTGGTGCGCACCAAGACCGGCCGGCGCGCCGCCGCGGTGGAGGTGCTGCTGAATACCCGGCACGTCCAGGAACTGATCCAAAAGGGCGAGATCAACGAAATCAAGGAGGCGCTCGAGAAGAGCATGGCGCCGGGTTCGCAGACTTTCGAGCAGGCACTGTTCAGACTATTCATGGAGGGCGAGATCACACAGGACGAAGCTCTGTCCAACGCCGACTCTGCAACCAATATGCTTTGGCTCATCAACCAGGCCACTGCCGGCGAATTTACGGGGGATCAAGCTCCCGAACCCCCCTCCACATCTTCCGCGGAACCCTCGGTCAATCGCACGGAAGATCCCGCCGAAGATCCCTTCTCCCGCACGGGAGACATCACGCAGTTCAGGGACATCAAGATCGACTTGTCGTGAGCGCGGCAATGACGCAGGGCGTTCTGGAGCTCGCGCAGGAGCTGATCGCGCGACGCTCGGTGACGCCCGACGACGCAGGCTGCCAGACACTGATCGCCGGCCGGCTCGCAGTCGCCGGGTTCGCGTGCGAATATATCCGTTGTGGCGATGTGACCAACCTGTGGGCGCGGCGCGGCAGCGCGCATCCCCTACTGTGCTTTGCCGGGCACACTGACGTCGTTCCGACGGGGCCTCTCGACCAGTGGCATTCGGACCCGTTCGTGCCCACGATCCGCGACGGCGTGCTCTACGGACGTGGCGCGGCCGACATGAAGTCTTCGCTCGCCTCGTTCGTCTGCGCCGTTGAGACCTTCGTCAAGGAGCGCCCCGGACATACCGGCTCGATCGCGCTGCTCATCACTTCCGACGAAGAGGGTCCCTCGGTCGACGGCACGGCGCGCGTCGTCGAGAAGCTCAGGCAGCGTGGCGAATCGATCGACTATTGCGTCGTGGGCGAGCCTTCCTCGGTGCAGGCGCTGGGGGACACGATCAAGAACGGCCGCCGCGGCTCGCTTTCAGGGCGGCTCATCGTCCGCGGCACCCAGGGGCACATCGCCTATCCGCATCTGGCCCGCAATCCGATCCATCTCTTCGCCCCGGCGTTGGCGGAGCTCGTCGCGACGCACTGGGACGATGGCGACGAGCACTTCCCGCCCACGGCCTGGCAGATCTCCAACATCCACGCGGGCACCGGGGCCAATAACGTCATTCCGGCCTCGCTCGAGGTCGACTTCAATTTCCGCTTCTGCACCAGGAACACGGAGCAATCGCTCAAGCAGCGTCTGGAAGACGTCCTGCGCCGGCACGGGCTGGATTACAGCGTGGAGTGGAACCTCTCGGGCACTCCTTTTGTGACCCGCTCTGGCGAGCTGGTCGAGGCAGTGAAGCGCTCTGTGATGGCACACACCGGGCGCTCGCCCGAGCTTTCTACCTCCGGCGGCACCTCCGACGGCCGCTTCATCGCGCGGATCTGCCCCCAGATCGTCGAACTCGGGCCGGTCAACGCGAGCATCCACAAATTGAACGAGAACATCGAGCTCAACGCGCTGGAGCAGTTGCCCAGGATCTACCTCGACGTTCTGAGGGCGCTGCTTCCCTAGCCGAGCCATGCCGCGGCCCACGCCCCTCACGGTGGGCGACATCTTCCGCGATGCCGTGCGCCGCTTCGAGCGAGCAGCCCTACGTTACGGCCACGGCACCCACGACGCCCGCGACGACGCGGCCTGGCTCATTCTTCACGCCCTGAGACTGCCGCTGGACGATCTGCGCCCGCACCTGAAGCGCGTCCTGACGCTGGTCGAGCGACGCAGAATCGCAGCGCTCATCGAGCGGCGCGTGCGCGAGAGAATCCCGGTCGCCTACCTGACCCACGAAGCATGGCTCGGCGACTACAGCTTCTACGTCGACCCCCGGGTCATTATTCCCCGATCGTTCATTGCCGAGCTGGCGCGCGAAGGGCTGGAACGCTGGCTGCGGCGACCGGTGCGGCGCGCGCTGGACCTTTGCACCGGCTCGGGTTGCCTCGCCGTGCTGCTGGCCGAACGCATTCCAGAAGCGCAGGTGGACGCATCCGACCTATCGGTCGCCGCGCTGGCGGTTGCGCGCCGCAACGTTTCGCGCTACCGGCTGGGCCGACGCATCCGCCTGGTTCGTTCGGATCTCTTTTCCGGCCTCGGCGGCTGCCGCTACGACCTTATTGTCAGCAACCCTCCTTACGTCAAAGCCTCATCGATGCGCACCCTGCCGTCGGAATACCGGCACGAGCCGCGCGGCGCGCTTGCCGGCGGCGCGGACGGGCTCGACCTCGTGCGCCGCATCCTCGCGGAGGCGCGCGCACACCTCGAGCCGGGTGGGCTGCTGGTGTGCGAGATCGGCCACAACAAGCACGCGCTGGAGAGGGCCTTTCCAGCATTGCCATTTGTGTGGCTTGAGACGAGCGCCGGCGCCGAGCACGTGTTCCTGCTCGAGCGCGAGCGGTTGCCGCTCACCACGGGCGCTTCGTCTTCCGCCAGGCGCGCCAACTCACGGCGAGCTGCCCGACGAGCTCTGCCTCGCGTCCGGCGAACCATCCGCGCATGAATTCCGCCGCGGGCTCTTCGGGACCGGGGCCCAGCTCGTTCAGCAGGCGCCTCCCGACCGCGAGGTCGTTCAACTCGCCAAGGACGTCCTGCAGCGCCTCGAGGCGCTGCAGGTAGCGCCGCATCTTGCCGTGCCCGTATAAACCCGCGAATGGCTCGCATCCGTAGCGCAGCCGCTTGACCCGGATACGTAGACGATGGCGCTGCGCCGCGTCCTTCCATTCGACGACTTCGCCCTGGCGCAACAGTTTGCGCTCCAGACGCGCCAGTGCATGCGCGGCGTAGCGGCCCAGCGGCGGGATCTCTCTGGGTTCAACGCTCCACGGCGGTTCGTGCATCCAGCGCAGGGCGCCGAGCAAGGTCAGCTGAAAGCGAGACGAGCCGACCAACGCCCGGGCTTGCTTGCGCGTCGTGGACCGTCGCGCACGTGCACGGCGCATCAGGCGTGCAAGCAGCGGATCTTCTTTTCCTTGTGCCTTGACGAGCTGCCCACAGAGCACGTCCCAATCGCGGGCCGAACCCAATTCCTGCATCAGCGCCTTGAGCCGCGTTGACAGGACGCGGAACGCGTCGCGCTCGCCGAGACCCTCGAAAGTGCGCAGCGTGGAGCGCATGCGCCGCAGCCCTATTCGCAGCTGGTGCAAGTATTCCGGATCGGTGGCATGCACGTACCCGAACAAGTTACCCTCGACCTGGGCCAGGCAGGCGTGCAGCACGGCCCGCATGGCGCTCCGGGAGGACTCGCTCCGCTCGAGCGAAGGCCAGTGGCCTCTGATCGGCGCCGGGCGCTCGCGCGCGGCCAGCCGGTAGCCCCGCTCGGCCTTGCTGACCGGCTCGAGTTCCAACCCGAGCGGCTCGACCAAGTGTTCAGCGAACGCGAGCATGGTGCCGAGGCTCCCCTCGCGCAATTCGAGCTCGAGTTCCTCGACGGGCGCGCGGCGGCGTCCCGCAGCCACCTGCCCTTCGTCCAGACTGACCTCAACCGACGTTCCCGGAGGCAGGACGATGTCCGCAGAGCGCCGCACGAACGAGGTCGAGAAAAGCGGCCTCAGGCGGCCCGCCAGACGCCGCAGATCCACACCGGTCGCCTTGCGGATCTCCGCCAGCGGGAGCGTGGCGAGCGCGAGCACCTTGCGTCTGACCGGGGTCTCCCACTCGCTGCGCAGCGCGAGTCCGGAACCCGGTGCCTGCTCGCACTTGAAGGTCACGAGCCAGCGCCGGCCGTCGCGACACAGGCGCAGCGCAGCACGCGCGGCGCGCAGGCGCCGGTCAGCGGTGTCGTAGTAGACGCTCTCTACGAGGCGCCGGCGGACGCGTGGAGAACCAGGCAGCCAGCGCCAGAAACGTGAGGCTGTGCCCGCCGGAACCCAGAACTTGAGCTCGCGTTCGACTGACATGCGCGTTCTGGAATGGAGGACTTGGGGTGGCCGATGGGACTCGAACCCACAACAACTGGAATCACAATCCAGGACTCTACCGTTGAGCTACGGCCACCGTCGTGATGCTTTTACGTCTTGTTCGCGCCTAATTCTGCCGCAATCGCACGCCGCAGTATCCGATTCTCGGTGCGGATATGGCCTGCCCGGCGGGAATCGAACCCACAACCCCCAGCTTAGAAGGCTGGTGCTCTATCCGGTTGAGCTACGGGCAGCCTGCCTGCAAAGCTGGTCGGGGTGGAGAGATTCGAACTCCCGACATCTTGCTCCCAAAGCAAGCGCGCTACCAGGCTGCGCCACACCCCGAAAAACGGTCGCACATGATACTCCGTGCAGGCCACTGGAGCAACGAAAATCCCTGCAAGATCTGGTATATAACAGCATCCAGAGTCTGCTTGCGGCAGGGGTGTATTTCTGCTAAAAAGCGCCTTTCCTTTTTTCAGGCAACTGCATCAATGGCCGTCGAACTGACCCGGAAGAGCTTCACGCCTTACGCGCCGAAGAAGGGCGAGGAGTATATGAACGCGCGCCAGCGCACGCACTTCCGGAAGATCCTCGAGCAACTCAAAGCCGAGCTCTCGGAAGAGATCGATCGTACGGTGCACACCATGCAAGACGAGGCCACGGTTTTCGCAGATCCCAACGACCGCGCCAGCCAGGAATCCGACATGGCGCTGGAACTTCGTAACCGCGACCGGGAACGCAAGCTGATCAAGAAGATCGACGAGACGATCGCCCGTATCGACGCAAACGAATACGGTTATTGTGACAGCTGCGGCGTGGAGATCGGCCTGAAGCGCCTTGAGGCACGTCCCACCGCCACGCTGTGCATCGACTGCAAGACACTGGACGAGCTGCGCGAGAGGCAGGTCGCCAAGTAAGGTCTTCCTGACGTTAAAAAAAAAGGGCGCCTAGGCGCCCTTTTTTAGTTCTGCTTCGCCGTCTCGGGAGGGTTGATCGCCTTCATCGAAAGCCTCACGCGGCCCTTGTCGTCGGCCTCGAGGACCTTGACCTTAACGATCTGGCCTTCCTTGAGGTAATCGGACACCGCGTTCACCCGCTCGTTGCTGATTTGCGAGATGTGCAGCAGCCCGTCGCGTCCGGGCAGCAGCTGGACGATGGCGCCGAAATCGAGCAGCCGCAGCACCGGCCCCTCGTAAATCTTGCCGACTTCGACATCCGCCGTGAGCTCGAGGATCTTCTGCTTCGCCGCCTCCCCGCCCTCCGCGCTGGTGGACGCGATCGACACGGTGCCGTCGTCCTCGATTTCGATCGTCGCGCCGGTGGCTTCCTGCAGACCGCGAATCACAACGCCGCCCTTGCCGATGACGTCGCGGATCTTCTCCGGATTGATCTTGATCTTGATGATGCGCGGCGCAAATGTCGATACTTCCTGCCGCGAATGGTCGATCGCCTGTTGCATCAGGCCGAGAATGTGAATCCTGCCTGCGCGAGCCTGGTCGAGCGCCACGCGCATGATTTCCTTGGTGATCGACTCGATCTTGAGGTCCATCTGCAGCGCCGTGACGCCGTTCTCCGTACCTGCCACCTTGAAATCCATGTCGCCGAGATGATCCTCGTCGCCCAGGATGTCGGTCAGCACGGCAAAGCGATTACCTTCTTTGATCAGCCCCATCGCGATGCCGGCCACGTGAGCCTTGATCGGCACACCGGCGTCCATGAACGCCAGGCTGCCGCCGCACACCGATGCCATCGAGGACGATCCGTTGGATTCCGTGATCTCGGACACCACCCGCATCGAATAGCCGAACTCTTCGGCAGAAGGCAGGACCGCGGCCAGCGCCCGTTTCGCCAGGCGGCCGTGGCCCACTTCGCGTCGCTTCGGGGTCCCCATGCGACCGGTCTCTCCGGTTGCGTAGGGAGGCATGTTGTAGTGGAGCATGAAGCGCTCGCGGTATTCGCCCATCAGCGCGTCGATGATCTGCTCGTCGCGCCCGGTTCCCAGGGTCACCGTTACCAGGGCCTGCGTTTCACCGCGGGTAAACAGCGCCGAGCCGTGGGTCCGCGGCAGCACGCCGGGGCGGATCGTGATCGGCCGCACCGTGCGCGTATCGCGACCGTCAATGCGCGGCTCGCCGTCGAGGATCTGGCTACGCACGATCTTCGATTCGAGATCAAAGAAGATATCCTTGACCTCGCTCGCGCTGATCTCGGCGCCAGAATCCTTGGCCTCGTCCTGCAGCTTGGCGAGCGTTTCTCTGCGGATTTCGCCGAGTCTCACGTTGCGCGTCTGCTTCTGGCGCATGTTGAACGCGTCCCGCAGATCCTTCTCCGCCAGCTCCGTCACCCGCGCGATCAAGGCTTCGTTCTTCGCCGGAAGTTGTACGTCCCACGCGGGTTTGCCCGCCACCTCCGCCAGTTCGTCGATCGCCCGAATGGCCGCCTGCATCTGCTCGTGGCCGAACACCACGGCGCCGAGCATCACGTCCTCGGGCAATTCCTGCGCTTCGGACTCGACCATCAGCACGCCCTGCTCGGTGCCCGCCACGACCAGGTTCAGCTTCGAGTTCTTGAGCTGCGTGACCGTGGGATTCAGGACGTACTGGCCGTCAACGTAGCCGACACGACAGCCGCCGATCGGACCGCTGAACGGGATTCCGGACAAGGTGAGCGCCGCTGACACCCCGATCATTGCCGGGATATCCGGGTCGACCTCCGGATTGCAGGACATGACTGTCGCCACGACCTGAACCTCGTTGTAGAACCCATCGGGGAACAGCGGCCGGATAGGACGGTCGATGAGCCTGCAGGTCAGGGTTTCCTTCTCCGACGGACGTCCCTCGCGTTTGAAAAAGCCTCCCGGAATCTTGCCGGCGGCATAGGTCTTCTCGACGTAATCGACTGTCAGCGGGAAGAACTCCTGCCCGGGACGGGCCTCCTTAGCCGCCACCACGGTGGCCAGAACCACCGTGTCATCGATGGTGCACAGTACCGCGCCGTGCGCTTGCCGGGCGATCTCGCCGGTTTCTAGGGTGACCTGTTGGGAACCGTATGTGAACGTCTTCTTGATTGGATTCAAAGCCAGTTTTCCTCTACATACAAGGCGCGCCGCAGGGACGGCACACGGGCACCGCGCTCAGCGCAAGCGGCCGACGAAAAAAATGAAAACGCCCATCCGTTGAATGAGCGTCTTCCGCTGAAGCATCGAGGGAGAAGTTACTTGCGAAGACCCAGTCGCTCGATCAGCGCCCGGTATTTGTCTGCGTCGGTGCGCTTCAGATAATCGAGCAACTTGCGTCGCTGGCTTACCAGCTTCAGCAGCCCGCGACGCGAGTGGAAGTCCTTGACGTGACTCTTGAAGTGCTCCGAAAGCCCGTTGATGCGTTCGGTAAGAAGCGCGACCTGCACTTCCGGCGAGCCGGTGTCTTTGCCCGTGCGCTGAAACTGCTGAACCACTTGCGCCTTTTGCGCGACCTGCAATGCCATATTCTCTCCTCGTGCAAAGCGGGATTTTAACCGAAGCGGCGATCCATTCACAAGTTTTTTTTAGGTATTTCAGCCGGTTGCGCTTCTCCGGCAGCCCGCGGCGCCGTCAGCCTTACCGGCCGTACCGTTCCCGCCCCGTCGCCCAAGCCCAGCCCGATAAGTCCCGCGGTCCCGTACATAAGGCACTGCCCCGCGGGGGTGCCCGGGACGCTGATCGCCTGTCCGTTGCGCAGGCGCGCCTCCGCCTCGGCCCCGCACTCCAGCCGCGGCTGATCTTCTAGCAGGGCGCCCAGCGGCAGGAGTTTGCCTTCGCGCTCGCTGTCGCTCATGCCCTGCAGCACCTCTAAGCTCGTCGCGTCATCGACGGATCGCCGGCCCGCGGCGGTGCGGCGCAAGGCTGCAAGGTGCGCACCCGTACCCAGCGCGGCCCCGATATCCTCCGCCAGGGTACGCACGTATGTGCCCTTGCTGCAGCGCACCCGCAATTCGATGAGGTCTCCCTGTAGTGAAATCATTTCCAACTCGTGGATTACGACTTCGCGTGAGCTTCGCTCCACGCTCACGCCTTCACGTGCCAGCGCGTATAGCGGCCGGCCGCCGAACTTCAGGGCCGAGTACATCGGCGGAATCTGCGAAATTGTTCCCCGGAATTTCGCCAGCGCCGCCTCGATTTGTGCTTCTGACGCCGCCACCGCCCGGCGCACGGTGACCTTGCCTTCGGCGTCGCCCGTCGAGGTCGTCACGCCGAGACGGACCGAAGCCAGGTAGGTCTTGTCAGCGTCGAGCAGAGAGCCCGCAAACTTGGTCGCATCGCCGAAGAGCACCAGCAGCAGGCCGGACGCGAGCGGATCGAGGGTTCCCGCGTGGCCCGCCTTGGCGGCGCGAAATATGCGCTTCACTGCCTGCAGCGCCGCGTTCGAGCTCAGACCTACAGGCTTGTCGAGTAGAAGCGCTGCGTCGAGCCGGCGACGCACGGTTCGTCCCTCTCGGCTCAGTGCTTGTGCTCCTCGTTGACGCTGTCGATCAGCTGCGACAGATGCGCGCCGCGCTCGATTGACTCGTCATAGACGAAGCGAAGCTCGGGCGCCGTGTAGAGCTTGATTCGCTTTGCCAATTGCGTGCGCAGGAAACCTCCCGCGCGCCGCAATCCGGCTGTCGCATCGGCGACGTGCGAGCTGTCGAGGCACGTAAAGTACACCGTGGCGTGGGTGCAATCGGGGGAAACCTCCACGCCGGTCAGGGTGATCATCCCGACGCGCGGGTCACGCAGCTCGCGGTGCAGAATTGCCGAGAGCTCCCGCTGGATCTGGTCCGCGACTTTCTGCGCGCGTCCGCTTTGGCGTGTCATGCGTGGTCGCTAGAGTGTACGGGCGACTTCCATCACTTCGAAAACCTCGAGCTGATCGCCTTCCTTCAGATCGTTGAAATTCTTCAGCGATATGCCGCACTCGAATCCGGCTTTCACCTCGCGAACGTCTTCCTTGAAACGCTTCAGCGAGTCGATGTCGCCTGTATGGATCACGACGTTGTCGCGAAGCACGCGCACCTGGACCCCGCGCTTGACGTTGCCCTCCAGCACGTAACACCCGGCCACCGCACCCACCTTCGAGATGCGGAAGACCTGCCGCACGTCCACCAGCCCGATGACCTGCTCTTTCCTCTCGGGCGCCAGCATGCCGGACAGCGCGGCCTTAATCTCCTCGACGGCCTCGTAAATGATGTTGTAGTAGCGCACCTCCACGCCCGCGCTTTCGATCAGCTTGCGCGCGGTTGCGTCAGCCCGGGTGTTGAACCCGATAATGACCGCCTGCGAAGCCATCGCGAGATTGACGTCCGATTCCGTAATTCCGCCCACGGCGGCATGCACCACGTTCACCTTGACCTCGTCGGTCGACAGGCGCGCGAGGGCGTGGGCCAGCGCCTCCTGCGAGCCCTGCACGTCGGCCTTGAGCACGATCGCAAGGGTCTTCTTCTCTCCTTCGCCCATCTGCTCGAACACGTTCTCGAGCTTTGCCGCCTGCTGCTTCGCGAGTTTGACGTCGCGGTACTTGCCCTGGCGGAACAGCGCGATCTCCCGCGCCTTGCGCTCGTCGGCCATGACGACCACTTCCTCGCCCGCCAGCGGCACCTCCGACAGGCCCTGGACCTCGACCGGGATCGAAGGACCCGCCGATTGCACCGGCTTTCCATTCTCGTCGAGCATCGCGCGAACCCGGCCGAACGCCGCACCGGCGAGCACGACATCGCCGCGCTTGAGGGTCCCGGACTGCACCAACAGCGAAGCCACCGGCCCGCGCCCCCTGTCGAGCCGCGCCTCGATGACAACGCCTTTGGCGGGCGCATCGACCGGCGCTTTGAGTTCCAGTATTTCGGCCTGCAGCAGCACGCGCTCGAGCAACTCGTCGATGCCCTGTCCCGTCTTTGCCGAGACAGGCACGAACGGCGCGTCGCCGCCGTATTCCTCCGGCACCACGCCGTGGCTCAACAACTCCTGCTTGACCTTCTCCGGATTCGCGTCGGGCTTGTCGATCTTGTTGATCGCCACAACGAGCGGCACTTCGCCCGCTTTCGAGTGATTGATCGCCTCGATCGTCTGCGGCATGACGCCGTCGTCCGCGGCGACAACGAGAATCACCAGGTCGGTGACCTTCGCGCCGCGCGCGCGCATCGCCGTGAACGCCTCGTGACCCGGCGTATCGAGAAACGTCACGACCCCGCGCGGCGTCTCGACGTGGTAGGCGCCGATATGCTGCGTGATTCCTCCCGCCTCGCCGGCGGCCACCTTGGCTCGTCGTATATAGTCGAGCAAGGAAGTCTTGCCGTGATCGACGTGGCCCATCACCGTCACGACCGGCGGTCGCGTGACTGCTTCCGCCGCGGCTTCGTGCGTGACGTCGGTCAGATAGGCCTCGGGGTCCTCCAGCTTCGCGAGCTTGCCCTTGTGGCCCATCTCCTCGACCACGATCATCGCAGTCTCCTGGTCGAGGACCTGGTTTATCGTTGCCATGCTGCCGAGCTTCATCAGGGTCTTGATGACCTCGGCGGCCTTGACCGACATCTTGTGCGCCAACTCGCCGACGGTAATCGTTTCCGGCACCGCCACTTCGCGCACGATGGGCTCCGTCGGCTGCGAGAATCCGGGCTGCTCCGTAACGACGGATGACGGCCGGTGCCGGCCGCCGCGCCCATGCCAGCCGCCCACCCCGCCGCCGGCATCTCCACGCGTCTTGATCATGCGCCGTCGCACCGAGTCGTCGCGCAGGACGGTCGTCGTCTTCACCTTCTTCGATCTCTTCTCGCCCTTGCCTTCGTCCCCCTTGGGCTTCGGAGCGTGCAGGGTGCCCTCCGACGCCGCAGGCGCGGCGGCCGGTACTGCAGCCTTCTGAAGCGCTGCCTGAGCCTCTCGCTCGGCCTGCTTCTGCTCCGCTTCGCGCTTTTCACGCTCCTGCTTCTCGCGCAGCTCCTGTGCCTGGATCTCTGCCAGCTGGCGCTGGCGGCGCGCTTCGTCCTCGCGCAGCTCGATCTCTTTGGCGTCCAGCGTGGAAGCCGCAGGGACGGGCGTCGGCTGAGCCGACGCCGACGTAGGAGCGGCAACCGCCTCCTCCGCCGCCTCGGCGGCCGCCTCGGCGGGGTCGCGCTTCACGAACACCCGCTTCTTGCGTACCTCTACCTGGATGGTGCGCGCCTTGCCCGAGGAGTCGGACTTCTTGATCTCGCTCGTTTGCTTGCGCGTGAGGGTGATCTTGTTCTTCGCCTCAACCGATCCGTGCGATTTCCGCAGATACTCGAGAAGCCGGGACTTGTCCTGCTCCGTCAACGAATCCTCGGGGACGCGTTTCTCCACGCCCGCGGCGCGCAGCTGCTCGAGCAGAACCGACGGCGGTACTTTAAGCTCGCTGGCGAATTGTGCGACGCTGGTTTGAGCCACGTTACTGGACCTCCTTGTGCTCTGCCTGATCCGAGGGGGCTTCTTCGTCCGCGAACCAATGCGCGCGCGCAGCCATGATCAGAGTTTTCGCGCGCTCCTCGTCGATTCCGCTGAGCTCCGCGAGCTCGTCGACCGCAAGATCGGCGAGGTCGTCGCGCGTCTTCACGCCGCCCTCAGCAAGCTTGGCGGCGAGTTGGGTATCCATTCCCTCCAGCTGGAGCAGGTCCGCGGCGACGCCCTCGACTTTCTCCTCGTTCGCAATTGCCGCAACCAGGAGTGCGTTGCGTGCGCGATTGCGAAGCTCGTTCACCGTATCCTCGTCGAACGCCTCGATCTCGAGCAGCTCGTTGATCGGCACGTACGCAATCTCTTCCAGGGTGGAAAATCCTTCCTGGATCAGGATATCGGCAACCTCTTCGTCCACGTCCAGCCGCTCGATGAATAGATTCCGCGTGCGGCCGCTTTCTTCCGCCTGCTTGTTGGCCGACTCTTCCTCGGTCATCAGGTTGATCTGCCACCCGGTCAGCTCCGATGCGAGCCGCACATTCTGCCCGCTACGGCCGATAGCGATGGCGAGGTTCTCCTCATCCACTACCACGTCCATCGCGTGCTTCTCCTCGTCGACCACGATCGAGGACACCTCCGCAGGCGCCAGCGCGCCGATAACGAACTGCGCCGGGTCCGCCGACCACAGCACGATGTCGACGCGCTCGCCGGCAAGTTCCTGCGTAACGGCCTGCACACGCGAGCCGCGCATGCCCACGCAAGTACCGATGGGATCAATCCGCTTGTCGTTGGAGTGCACGCCGATCTTGGCCCGAATTCCCGGATCACGGGCCGCCGACTTGATTTCCAGCAACCCTTCCTCGATTTCCGGAACTTCGAGCTCGAACAGCTTCATGATGAACTGCGGTGCCGTGCGCGAAAGGATGAGCTGCGGGCCACGCGCGCCACGGTCGATTTTCATCACCCACGCCCGCACACGGTCGCCGATGCGCAGATTTTCCTTCGGGATCATCTGATCCCGCGGCAAGAGCGCCTCGAGCCGGCCCGATTCGACGATTGCGCTGCCGCGCTCCATCCGTTTCACGGTGCCCGTGACAAGCTCGTCCCCCCGGGACAGGAAGTCATTGAGAATCTGCTCACGCTCCGCGTCGCGGATGCGCTGCAGGATGACCTGCTTCGCGGTCTGCGCGCCGATGCGTCCGAACTCGATGGGCTCGAGCGGCTCCTCGACGTAGTCTTCGGGCTGGATGTCCGCCTTGCGCGTCTGCGCCTCGCTCAGCGGGATTTGCGCTGCCGGCAATTCGACGGCGTCGTCTGGCACGACCTTCCAGCGCCGGAACGACTCGTAGTTCCCGGTGTTGCGGTCGATGGCTACGCGCACTTCGACGTCGTCGCTGAAGCGCTTCTTCGTGGCCGAGGCGAGCGCCATTTCCAGCGCCGCGAAAACAACGTCCCGATTGACGTTCTTCTCTCGCGCCAGAGCGTCCACAAGAAGCAGAATTTCACGACTCATTGATTCTCTCCAAAATTCTCACAGGTCCGGAACGAGCCGCGCCCGCTCCATACCTGCGAGATTCAACTCCACAGCCTGGCCGTCGACGATGACCGTCGCGACCTCTCCAATCATTCCCTGCAGCGTGCCGACGAAGCGGCGTCTGCCGCTCGAGTCGGGCGCGCGCATCCTTACGTCCACCCGCTGGCCCGCGAAGCGCTCAAAGTCAGCGGCCTTGCGCAGCGGTCGGTCCAGACCCGGGGAAGAGACTTCGAGACGGTCGAAATCAATCCCTTCCACCGCGAACAGGCGCGTCAGGTGATGGCTGACGTCGGCACAATCGTCGACCGACACGCCACCGGGCTTGTCTATGAAGACGCGCACCATGCGTCCCCTGCTCGACACCTGGGTGTCGACCAGCTCGAACCCGAGCCCCATTACGGCGGGCTCTACTACGCTGGCGATCGCCCCCATATTCCCGTTCGGCTGCGCAAACAAAAAATGGGCCGAAGCCCATCGTATTTTTCCGGTCCGAATCAATCGCTTCGGACCGTAAAGCTTTTGAAGTTTAACAGCTTTTCCGGCGAGAGACAATCCTGCGGCGACAATTCCAAGTCATGCCGCCGTCGCCGACAGCAATTCGCGCACCCGGCGCGGCTCCAGCTCGCGCCACTGCCCGGGTTCGAGGTCACGCGGCAGGTACAACGGGCCATAGCCGGTCCGGATCAGCCGATTCACACGCAGGCCGACCGCCTCGAACAGGCGTCTGACCTCACGGTTGCGTCCCTCGCGCAGCGTGACGCGGTACCAGCGGTTGGCCCCCTTGTCCCCTCCTTGCACGTCGATGCGCTCGAATGCAGCTTTGCCGTCCTCCAGCTCGACGCCGGTCAGCAGCTGGCGCCTCTCGGCGGGGCCGAAGTGTCCGAGGGCCCGCACCGCGTACTCCCGCAGCACCTCGAACCGGGGATGCATCAGGCGGTTGGCCAGCTCGCCGGAGTCCGTCAACAGCAGCAAACCCGAAGTGTTGAAGTCGAGGCGACCGACGGCCGCCCATTTGCCCCCGCGCACCGGCGGCAGCCGCGCAAACACGGTGGGGCGGCCGCCTGGGTCGCTGCGGGTGACAAGCTCGCCGACCGGTTTGTGATAGAGGATGACGCGCGCAATTTGGCCTGTGGTGCGCAACGCGACCGGCCGGCCGTCGACGCACACCCGGTCGGTGGGACTCGCACGCTCCCCCAGCCGCGCGACCCGGCCGTCGACCGAGACGCGCCCGGCGCTGATCCAGCCTTCGATCTCACGCCGCGAGCCGAGTCCGGCGGCGGCAAGCAGCTTTTGCAGCCGCTCCGGTTCGCCGGAATCAGGCGCCTGTTGCGGACTCGGCGTGCTCTGCGGCGGCCGGCGCTTGCGCGTCGCTCGGGTCGGTCTGGACCGTGTCGGCTTCAACTTGCAGCGTCCTGGCAATTTCCTCGAGCGGGGGCAGCTCTTCCAGCGAGCGCAATCCGACGTCATCCAGAAACGCCTTGGTGGTTGCGTAGAGGGCCGGGCGACCGGGGGTCTCCCGATGGCCGACGGCATCTATCCAGCCGCGGCTTTCGAGCGTTTGGATGATCTGGGCCGAGACCGTCACGCCGCGGATGTCTTCGATATCCCCTCGCGTCACCGGCTGCCGGTACGCGATGATCGCCAGCGTTTCCATCACTGCGCGCGAATACCGCGGCGGCCTTTCCGGGCTCAGGCGGTCAACGTAAGACTGAAACTCGGGCCTGGTCTGGAATCGCCAGCCGCTCGCAAGGTTCACGAGTTCCACCGCGCGATCGCTCCACTCCTCGCGCAACTCGCCCAGAAGACGGCGCAGCGTGTCCGCCCCGATCCCGTCCGCGAACAGGTGCTTCAGTTCGGCGAGCGACAATGGCTCTCGCGAGGCGAGCAGTGCCGCCTCAATCACGCGTTTGGCTTCAGTGGGGCTCAACATCCGCTAATTTTACGTAAATCGGTGCAAAACATTCGGCCTGGGTGATCTCGACCAGCAGCTCGCGCGCCAGCTCCAGCACCGCGAGGAAATTCACCACCAGCACGGCAACGCCCCGACCGGGGTCGAAAAGCTCCGCAAACTCGAGAACCCGCTGTTCGCGCAGCCTCCTCAGGATCGCGCTCATGTGCGCGCGCACCGACAGCTCCTCCCGCGATACGCGGTGGTGCGTTGCAAGCCGGGCCCGGGTGAGAAGGTTGCGCCAGGCTTCCGCCAGGTCCCGCGGGTCGACCTCGGGCAGCCGCTCCTCGACTGTCTTCTCGATCCAGACCGAAATAGCGACCACGTCGCGCCCCACCTGGGGCAGGGCGTCGAGCTTGTGGGCCGCCTGCTTGATCTGTTCGTACTCGAGCAGCCGTCGCACCAGCTCGGCGCGCGGATCCTCTTCCTCCTCGGCCAGCGAGGGCGGCCTGGGCAGCAACATGCGCGACTTGATCGCCATTAGCATCGCAGCCATCACCAGGTATTCCGCGGCGAGCTCGAGGTTTTTCGAGCGCATTATTTCCACGTATTCGAGGTACTGGCGCGTCAGGGGCGCCATCGGGATGTCGAGAATGTCGAGATTCTGCTTGCGGATGAGGTACAAAAGCAGGTCGAGCGGCCCCTCGAAGGCCTCGAGGATCACTTCGAGAGCGTCCGGCGGGATGTAAAGGTCCTGCGGCAGCTCGATCAACGGCTCGCCGTATAGGCGGGCGACCGGCGTGGGGATGGTCTGCTGCACCGGCTCGGTCATCAGTTGTAGCTCAAGCCCATCGCCTCGCGCACGTCGCGCATGGTTTCGCCCGCCAGCTTGCGCGCACGGTCGCACCCATCGGCGATGATGTTCTTCACCAGGGTCGGGTCGTCGAGATAGGTCTGGACGCGCTCGCGCATCGGAGCCAGCTCCGCCTGCACGGCGTCGATCACGGGCTGCTTGCAGTCGAGACATCCGATGCCCGCAGTCGTGCAACCCTTGCGCACCCAGTCCTTTCTCTCCTGGTCCGAATAGACCAGGTGCAGCTGCCAGACCGGGCAGAGATCCGGATTGCCCGGATCGCTTCGCTTCACGCGCGCCGGGTCCGTCGGCATGGTGCGGATCTTCTTTTCGACCGTTTCAGGCTCGTCGCGCAGTTCGATCGCGTTGCCGTAGGACTTCGACATCTTCTGTCCGTCCAGGCCCGGCAGGCGCGCAGACTCGGTCAGGAGCGCATCGGGCTCGACCAGAATCTTCTTGCCGCTGCCCTCCAGCCATCCGAACAGCCGTTCGCGATCCCCCCGCGGCAGGTTCTGTTGCTCGTCCAGCAGCGCTTGCGCGCGCTGCAGCGCTTCGACGTCGCCCTGCTCTAGGAACCTCGTCCGCAGCTCGTTGAATAAGCGCGCCTTCTTCGAGCCCATCTTCTTCACCGCAACCTTGGCCTTGTCCTCGAAACCTGCCTCTCTGCCGTACAGATGGTTGAAGCGGCGCGCCGCCTCGCGAGTGAACTCCACGTGCGGGACCTGATCTTCCCCCACCGGGACATACTTTGCCCGATAGATAAGAATATCGGCCGATTGCAGGAGCGGATAGCCGAGAAACCCGTAGGTCGAGAGGTCCCGGTCCGACAGCTTCTCCTGCTGATCCTTGTATGTCGGCACGCGTTCGAGCCAACCCAAGGGCGTCATCATCGACAACAGCAGATGCAGTTCCGCGTGCTCCGGCACCAGCGACTGGACGAACAGCGTTGCCTGATTAGGGTCTACGCCCGCGGCCAGCCAGTCGATGACCATGTCCCAAGAATTCTTCTGCACCTGGCCGGGCGCCTCGTAGTCCGTCGTCAGCGCGTGCCAGTCGGCGACGAAATACAGGCAGGGAAACTCTGCTTGCAGCCTGACCCAGTTCTTCAGCACCCCGTGGTAGTGCCCGAGGTGAAGTGCGCCGGTCGGCCGCATCCCAGAAAGGACCCGTGTTTCGTACATGAAGCGTCGCCCCTAGAGCATTACGACGGCGTGGATGAACGAGACACCCACGTTGACGAGGGGCCCGAGAACAAAGTCGAGGACATGCGTCACCAGCAGGAGCAGCAGGATGGGCAGCCCCCAAGGCTCGAGCTTGGCATATTGCCAGGACGCGCGTCCGGGCAGAAGGCTCGTCACGATACGCCCCCCGTCGAGCGGAAGGATAGGAAGCAAATTCAGGAACATGAACACCAGGTTGACCACGATGCCCGCGCGCGCCATCGCCCCCATCGGCACGGTGAAGAAATTTGGCGGCAGAACCAGTGCGAGCTTGAGCAGCACGGCCCAGGCAAGCGACATTGCGAGGTTCGCGGCGGGGCCGGCCGCCGCGACCCACGCCATGTGCTGCTTGGGGCTGCGCAGGGCGGAGTAGTTCACGGGAACGGGTTTCGCCCAGCCGAACAAAAACACTCCACCCGAAAAGAGCAGAATCAGCAAGGGGACAACGATAGTGCCCACGATGTCGATGTGGCGCACCGGGTTGAGGCTGACGCGCCCCTGCGCGTAGGCCGTCATGTCGCCGAAGTGCCGTGCGACGTAGCCATGGGCCGCTTCGTGCAGGGTAATCGCCAGAATCACCGGAAGGGCGAAAATGGCAATCGTCTGTACGAGGTGGTTGACGTCCATCGAGGAATTTCTAAAACGTTGAATTCTAGCAGATTAGGTGCGGCAGACGCCCGCTAGGCGCTCACCCCTAGCGTATCCAAGGCACCGCGTCCCTTTCGCAGCAGCAGAGGCTCGGCGCCGGTCAGATCGATCACGGTCGTCGGCTCGACGCCGCACGATCCCGCGTCGATCACCAGATCGAGCTCGTGCTCGAGCCGCTTGCGAACCTCCGCCACGTCTGCGACCGGCTGCGCATCGCCCGGGAGCAGCAAGGTCGCTGAGAGCATCGGCTCGTTCAGCTCGGCC
>Ga0210077_1000025_pt1 | contig 97467 bp, 102 predicted proteins | sample RushMan_CattailN_5_FD_185556 | JGI IMG/M metagenome (GOLD analysis project Ga0210077, IMG submission 185556) | Wetland microbial communities from San Francisco Bay, California, USA, that impact long-term carbon sequestration -... | ecosystem: Environmental > Aquatic > Marine > Wetlands ...
TCGCCACAAGCTTACAGGTCTTTGGACGGCGCGCCCGATCCCAGGCCGCTTGATCGGCATGACTTGCCCGGTAGCCATCCGCTCCGCCGTTGCGCCTGACTTCCCGACTGACAGTCGACGCTGCCCGCATCGCGGCGAGCATCTCGCGCGTGAGCTTGAGGTCGAACAGGGTGTCGACCAGCAGCGACTGGTCGCCGTCGGTGATCAGCCCGGCGTTGGACCAGCCCCACGATCCGTCCGGCTGCAGCCAGGCGAAGCTGCCGCGGCCAAGATCGGCGAGGCCGCGCTGGTACGCGTATCCGGTCTTTGCAAGCGACATGGTTCAGGGCAAGGATACATCTGCCGCGGGGATCTCGGCGTCGTTGGCGTCGATGCCGTAGGGGGCGAAGTGGTACGGGATCTCCGGCCGCGAGGCGAGGGCGACTTCGAGCCGGTCCGCGGGCGGTGCAAGGGGCGCCGCAATGAAGCGTTTCGCTTGGGCGAGGTGGACGGCGCGATTCCAGTCGACGGTGAGACGGACGTCGCCGTGCGCGCCTTCGAATTGCACGACTGCGCGCACGGCCCGGGTGAGGGAGTCTCCCACGCCCGGATAGTCGGCGACCGGCGGCGAGGCGCTCAGGTAGAGCCGGCCGTCGCGCGCGCCGACCATGAGCGGCTGGTTGACGATGCGGACCGGGGTGCCGACGCGCAGGAGCGGAAAAAGGGTGGCGGCGTCCTCCGGGTACAGGTGCAGGCAGCCGTGGCTCACGCGCATGCCCACGCCCCACGGCCGGCTGGCGGCGTGGATGAAGATCTGCGGAAAGCCCGTCTGCATGGCGAGCATGCCCATCGGGTTGTCGGGCCCCGGCGGGATATAGGTGGGGAAGTCCGGCTCGCCCTCCTGGTGATGCTCGTCGAGGATGTCCTTCGGCACGATCCACGACGGGTCCTTGAACTTTGCGACGATGCGCGTGCGCCCCAGCGGCGTCGGCCATCCTGGCCGCGCGATGCCGATCGGGAAAGTGAAGACGCGGCGCGTCTCGCCCGGCGCCGGCGCGGGGAAGTAGTACAGCCTGCGGCGCGAAACGTTGATCACGACGCCGAGCCACGGCTTGGGCGGCAGGATGAACTCGGTCGGCACGACGATGCGCGCGCCCGCGCCGGGCGTCCAGACCGGGACGCCGGGATTCGCCGCGAGGATTTCGTCGTAGCCGAGGTCGTAGTGGCGGGCGATGTCCAGAAGCGTGTTGCGCGCGTCGTCGAGCCGGACGACTCGCACTTCGCCGACGACCGTGCCGCCGCCCGCGGGCAGCGGGAAGCTCGCCGCGGAGGCAGAAGCGGAGGCGAATGCGCTCGCGAGGCTCAGCAGGACGAGTGCCGCGCAGCGGGTCACCGCTTATTTGCGCATCGTCTTCTTGAACATGCGGTCGATCTTCTGCTCGAGCTGCGCCACCTCGCTCATCGCCTTGTCGGCGGTGCTCGAGGCCGAGTCGGCCTTCTGCTCGGCCTGGCTCGCCTTGCTCTGCGCCCGATCCGCGGCCTGCATTGCGCTGTCGGCCTTGCTCTGCGCCGAGTCGGCGGCCTGCTTGGCTTGCACGGCCGTTTGGTCGGCCTTGTTGGCGTCAGCTTGCGCGCTCGTCGCCTCGCCGGTGGTTGCGCAACCTCCCAGCAGCCCGACGCATAGCGCAATTCCGGCAATCGCGATTTTCTTGTCGAATATGACGGCGTTCATCGATTCACTCCGATCTCGTGTCGTTGTTGGGGGTGTACAGCCTAGTTTCGGACCGCGCAGCGATCCGCGCGTTCCTCCCTTGCGGCGTGCGCAAGAAACCGCGCGCCTTGCGTTATGGCGATGAACTCGCGCGTTCGGCCGGCGGTCTCAGTCTGGTCGCAACCACATCAGGAATCATCATGTACGCAAGAAAGACATTCCCGGCCGTACTCGCCGCGGCGCTGATCGCTGGCGTGGCGCCGCTTACATCGAGCGCGAGTCAGCTTGCGCAGGAGAAAGGGAGCGTTCGCGCGCCCGACCTGCAGCAGGTGCAGCGCGATTGGAGCAAGGCGTCCAGGACGCTGATGCACTATGGCGTCGCGCAGCGCGACGAGGCGCTCGCGCGGGGCAAAAAGCTGCTCGACAGGATGGACAAGCGGCTCGACGCGCTCGAGGCGCAGACTCAGAGGAACTGGGGCACGCTGAGCGGGGCGGCACGCGATCACCGCCGCGAGGCGCTGCGCGAGCTGCGCCGGCAGCGCAACCGTGTCGCGGAATGGTACGGCGGGATGGAGCACAGCTCGGCCGGCGCCTGGGATCAGGTCAAGCGCGGCTTCGTCACCGCCTATGGGGAGCTGGACGGCGCCTTCGTCAGGGCGGCGAAGGAGTTCGAGCGCAGTTAGCCCGGCGAGCGCGCTGCTGCGGCGGGTATACGGCTCAGGGTTGCAGGTGGTACTCGGCCAACTCGCTGGTGCGCGAGCCCCAGACGGTGTCGTTCGCTTCGATCTTGACGATCGTGCGGGCGGCGGGGGCGTACCAGTAGGTGAGGGTGGTCTCGCCGCGCAGGCCGCCGGAGGTCCAGCGGCCTTTGGCGATGAGCTTGAAGGCGTCGAAGTCACCGGCCGCGACGTGCACCTTCTCGTACGCCGCCACGCCCACGCGGAAGTCGCCGCGGCTCGGGACGTCGACGCTGGTGACGGTGAAGTCGTCGCTGAAGCGCCAGCGCTCGCCGACCTGGAGGGGGAAGGCGAGCAGGCGCCGGTCGGTGTCGGTGCGGGTCGGGGAGTCGAGCATGTTCAGGTTCGGGGTGAGCGCAAGCGGCTTGCCGTTTTCGGTGCCGTCGATTTCCATCGGGTTGACCGACTTGATGACCCACTTGCGGTCGAGCCACGCGACGTGTTTGCCGTCGATGCGGGTCTCGAAGCGCCAGCGGTCGCCCGGCTTGACGACGGGGCGGTCGGCCTTCTGCGTCTGCGCCAGCACAGGGGCGGCGAGCGTCGCGAGCGCAACGAGCGCGGCGAGCGGTTTCGCGAATATTCCTCTTCTACGCCTCTGATCTCGCGTCATCAGGCGTCCTCCTCGCTGCCTGTTATCCGTCGGATTTTGCACCATGAAAGGGGCGATTGCCGGGCGCCGGAATTGACGCGGGATATATTGCGGGATCTTGTTAGTCTGGCGCCAGAGACAGGATCGAGATGAACGAGGAACGCGACCCGGTGGAGCTGTCGAGGCGATGGCGCTCGCCGCGGGCCAACGCTACCTGCGCTAGGCGACCTTGTAGAGATGCACGTCGCGCTGCGGGAACGGAATCGAGATGCCTTCCGCATCGAAGCGCTTCTTGAGCTTCTCGTGCGTATTGAAGTAGACCGCCCAGTAGTCAGAGGTCTTGACCCATGGCCGCACGGCGAAATTGATGCTGCTGTCCGCCAGCGCGAGGACGCCGATCGTGGGGGCGGGATCCTTGAGGATTCTTTCGTCTTCGGCAAGGATGCTCTCGAGTACCCGCCGCACCTTGTCGAGATCGTCGCTATAGCTCACCCCCGCGACGATATCGATGCGGCGCTTGTCCATGGCCGAGTAGTTCACGATGTTCTCGCTCGTGATCTTTGCGTTGGGCACGATGACCTTCTTGTTGTCGGGCGTCTTGAGCTCGGTCGTGAATATGTTGAGGCCCTCGACCGTCCCTGCGGTTCCCGCCGCCTCGATATAGTCGCCCGCCTTGAACGGCTTGAATATGATCATCAGGACGCCGGCCGCGAAGTTCGCGAGCGAGCCCTGCAGCGCCAGCCCGATGGCCAGTCCGGCGGCACCGACCACCGCCACGAATGAGGCAGTCTGCACGCCCAGCTGCCCCAGGGCGGCAATCACGACGAACGCCAGCAGGCCGGCATAGGCGACGTTGGCGACAAAACTGACCAGCGTTTCGTCGACCGCGCTCCTGCGCATGGCCCGCCTGACCAGGCCCCGGATCCCGATCGCGATGTACCGTCCGATGATGAGTATCGCGATGGCCGCAATGACCTTCAGTCCATAGAAGGTGATCAGCTCCTGCGCCTTCATGGCAATGTTTTCCATGTTGCTCCCTCTCGAATGGTTGTTGGTTTTCGCGGCCCGGTGCGATCCGTGCTCGCCCGACAGGGATGTGCCCGTTGACGTTGAGCGCCGAAAGCTCGCGAATCCATGTTATGGCGCTTTCCGTGCAGCGGCAACCCGGAGGGGGCGCGGCCGCAGAGCGATGGCGGCGCGGGGGCCGGCGCTCAGAATCCGACGGTGATGCCGATCTGGCCGACCGGGTAGTACTTGTATTTGTCGAGCGAGCGCTCGAGGCTGTAGCGCTCGGCTGCGACGTCGGACTGGAGCTGGGAGCACTGGGCCGCCGAGAGGGCGGCGCCGCAGGTGGCAATTAGGCTCGCTTTGGGCGAGCCCTGGAAGACGACGCCGAGGTCGAAGTAGAAGTTGACGCCGGCGCCGGCGACGTTGCCGTAGCCGATGCCGAGGTAGGGGGCGAGCTGGTTCTTCGGCTCGACCATGCCGGTCAGGCTGCCGATGTCGCTCGCCTGGTAGACGTTTCCGTTGAGGGTGTAGATGGAGCCCGTGGGGACGGCGGTCACGCTGACCCGGTTGCGGGTGCCGATGAGCCCGGCGGTGAGGCGGAAGGGGCCCACCGGGCTCCAGTCGAGCATGCCGCTCAGGTTGGACAGCTTGACGCGGCCGTCGTACCTGACCTCGCTCGAGTTGACGGTAGAGCCGAAGTTGAGGGCCGAGTAGCCCAGCCGCGCGCTGAGGGTGGGGGCGATGCCCCAGCCGATGTCGCCGCCCGCGCCCAGAGTGCCGATCCGGAGCCCGACGCCCTGCGCGCTTGCGGCGCTCGAGGCGGTGAGGGCGACGACGAGGGCGATCTTCGCGGCGGATCTCATGGAGAGAGTTGTACCGCCAGCTCGCCAACGGACGAAGGAATTACTCCACGCAGGGCGCCGAGGTATTCAAACGTAGGCCGGCGGCGGCACGAAAGCGTAGTACTCGCGCTCGATCAGCTGGGCGACGCGCAGGGTGGTCAGGTCGCCGTGCTGGGGACCGACGAGCTGGACGCTGATCGGCAGTCCTTCGGGCGAGAGGCCGATCGGGGCGGCGGTGCCGGGGAGGTAGCACATGCCGGCCATGCCGGCCCACCACATCTGGGTGGTCGCGGGCTGCAGGCCGCCGTTGACCGTGATCATCCGCTCCCAGCGCTCGCCGGGCATCGAATGGTGGAACGCGGCGCTCGCGGCGTTCGGACACAGCAGAACGTCCCAGTCCGTGAAGAACTCGGCCCAGGCGAGGCGCATCTGGTGGCGGCGGTTGGACGCCGCGAGCCAGTCCTTGTGCGGCTGGGTGTTGGCGCGGACCATCCGCGCGTAGTAGGAGTCGTCCTCCGGATCGAGCTCGGCCCTCGCGGCGAGCATCCTGGCGAACATGTCGTGCGTCTGTCGCCCGGAGGTCGCGCCGCGCAGGAGCTGGATGAAGACGCGGTGCGCCTCGTCGATGTCGAACTCCGGCCGGGCGCGCTCGGACACCTTGGCGCCCTTTCCGGCGAGGAACTTCGCGAGCCTGCCGATCAGGTCCTGCACGCTCTGGTCGGTCTCGGCGGTCGGGTGCGAGGCCACGACCGCGACGCGAAGGCCGCGCAGGGTCTTGCGCCGCGGCGCGGGCAGCGCGAGCTTCCAGCCGGCGCCGTCGATCGCGTCCGGCCCGCCCATGATCGAGAGCGCGAGCTCGAGGTCGGCCGCGCCGCGCGCGAGCGGGCCGATTGCCGAGATGTCGGCCGGGTGCGCCATGCCGGGCAGGGCGTGGCCTTCGAGCGAGCAGATGCCCCAGGTCGGCTTGTGGCCGTAGACGCCGCAGTAGTGCGCCGGGTTGCGGATCGAGCCGCCGATGTCGCTGCCTATCTCGAGCCCCGTGAGGCCGGCAGCGAGCGCGGCGGCCGCGCCGCCGGAGGAGCCGCCGGGCGTGCGCGACGGGTCCCAGGGGTTCACCGTCCTGCCGTAGACCGGATTGTTCGTCTCCCAGTCGGCGAGCATCACCGGCACGTTGGTCTTGCCGAACACGTTCGCGCCCGCGCGCGCGAGGCGCTCGACCGCCAGCGCGTCGCGCTTGGCGCGGTTGAAGCGGTTTTCGCTTACGCCCCAGGTGGTCGGGTGGCCGGCGAGGTCGAACGACTCCTTCACGCTCATCGGCAGGCCGGCCAGCGGCGGGTGCTGCGCGCCCTTGCGCGCCGAGGCGCGGTCGAAGGCCCGCGCGCGCTTTCGCGCCGCGTCGAGATCGAGCACGCAGAGCGCGTTCAGCGTGCCGTCGTATTTCGCGATCCGCGCGGCGTAGTGATCGAGCAGCTCGAGCGCGCCGATCTTGCGCGTGCGCAAGGCGCGAATCAGTTTCACCGCCGGCCAGAACGCGATGTCCGTCATGATTGATCGATCCGACAAGGTTGCGGCAGGGATGACATACTTTACGCGCAGGACGCCGCCGCATCATCCGAAAGGAGTCGTATGGACTACGCCGACATCCGCTACGAGGTGGACGAGCGCATCGCCACCGTAACGCTCAACCGGCCCGGCAGGTTGAACGCGTTCACCCACGCGATGCGCGACGAGCTGATCGACGCCTTTGCCCGCGCCGACGCCGACGACGGGGTGCGCGCGGTGATCGTCACCGGCGCGGGGCGCGCCTTCTGCGCCGGGGCCGACCTGTCCGCGGGAAGCGCGACCTTCGATTACGCCAAGCGCGAAGGACTGACAGAGGAGACCCACCGCGACGGCGGCGGACGGGTGACGCTGCGGATCTTCGAGATGACCAAGCCGGTCATCGCCGCGGTGAACGGGCCGGCGGTGGGCATCGGCGCCACCATGCAGCTGCCGATGGACGTGCGCCTCGCCTCGAGCGAGGCGCGCTTCGGCTTCGTCTTCACGCGCCGCGGCATCGTGCCGGAGGCCTGCTCGAGTTGGTTCCTGCCGCGCCTGGTGGGCATTGGCCAGGCGCTGGAGTGGACGCTCACGGGACGCGTGTTCGGCGCCGAGGAGGCGCTCGCCGGCGGGCTCGTGCAGCGCGTGGTGCCACCCGAATCCCTGATGCCCGCCGCGCTTGGGCTCGCGCGCGAGATTGCCGAGCACACGGCGCCGGTCGCGGTGGCACTTGCGCGCCAGATGATGTGGCGCATGCTCGGCGCCGACCATCCCATGGAGGCGCACAAGGTCGACTCGCGCGGCATCTTCCACCTCGGCCGCTCGCCCGACGTGGCCGAGGGCATCGCCGCGTTCAGGGAAAAGCGCGCCCCACGCTTCGGCATGCGCGTCTCGCGCGACATGCCGCCGTACTACCCTTGGTGGCAGGAAAGGGAATTCGAGTAGGGGCGCCCGCCGTTCGTCGCCTCAGGGCAGCACGCCGAGCTCGTCTAGCGAGCGGTGGAGCTCGAGCGGGTCGGCGTAGACGCGGAACGCGCCGGCGCGGCTGAGCTCGTCGGCGCCGTAGCCGCCGCTCAGCAGCCCGACGCTCAGCATCCCGGCGCGGCGCGCGCCGAGCAGGTCCCAGACCGCGTCGCCCACGACGTAGCAGTCCTCGGGGCGCACGCCCATCTTCTGCTGGCAGGCGAGGAAGGCGTCGGGCTCGGGTTTGGCTCGCGCCACGCTGCCGCGCTCGATCACCACTGTGTCGTCGCCCAGCCCGAGCGAGGCAAGCGAGGCGTTGATCTCGGGGCGCTGGCCGGAGGTCGCGATGCCGAAGGCGACGCCTGAGGCGCGCAGATAGCGCAGCAGGTCGACCGCGCCGCGCAGCGGCCGGCGCGTGGGCAGCAGCTCGGCGAACAGCTCGCCGTGGCGGCGCTGCAGCAGCCGCGCCTCGTCCTGGCTCACCTCGCGCCCGAGCTCGCGCCCGACCGCGCGCGTGAACAGGCCGCCGCTCATGCCGATCCTGCGGTGCACGCGCCAGCCGTCGATCGCCATGCCGGCTTCCGCGAGCGCCCGCTGCCAGGCGAACACGTGCGCGTAGACCGTGTCCACGAGGGTGCCGTCGAGGTCGAAGATCAGCGCGCGCATGTTCGTTCAGGGACCGGGGCGACGAGCGCGGGGCTGTTAACCGCCAGGGTACAGGATAGCGTAGCAGGGATGGCGCGTCCGGCGGGTTCCCTGGCGGCCCCGCAGGGCAGGATTATTGACCAACTCTTACGATCGGCATGTCCAGCGAATGACATCATTACGGCAGATCCTGAGGCGTTTTGCGAGTGCCGACCCAGGGGACGCGCAAGGAGCTGACCATGAAACATTCTACGGATGGTGTCCCGATCCCATCGGACACGGTCGTGAATCTCGTCGCCGCCCGCAGCGAGCTGCAGCTGGCCCACAGCGAACCGCAGGTTGCCCGCAGCGAATCGGTGAAGCTGCACGCCGTCCCCAGTGGAAACATGCTCGCGCACTGGCCGGCGCCGACGCTGTCACCGTGGGCACGCGGCGAATTGAGAGACGGATCCGAACGCGCGCACCTCGAGAGCCTGCAGGACGGCTCGCTGGAGGGCGAGGTGCTCATGCTGGGCGAGGGCCGGGGCCTCTTCTTCCGCCCGAAGGATGCGCACGGGGCGCAGTGGATCGGGTTCTCCGATTTGCAGCGACTCGTCCTGACGCGTCCGCTTTCCTTCGCCGCGCCGCCCACGGGAGCGGACCAGCTGCGGCGCCGCTACCGCGTCGTGTTGGTCGACGGCCGGGTCGTGGAGGGTGAGAGCGCCGGGGCGGTCCGTTGGGATTCAGCGCTTTTTCTCTACCCTCCGGCAGGCGATGCCGCGGTGACGCGGCTGCTCATTCCCGGCTGCCAGGTGCGATCGTTCGACTGGGTCGAAGACGCGCGCCAGCCCCTGCGGCTCGGAATCGAGAACATCGAGCCGGCGACGGAAGCGCCGCCGGCGCCGCCGCCCGAGCGGGTGATCACGTCCATTCCCACCTTGCTCGAGGCGCTCGACAAGGTCGGGCGGAACCCCGTCCGCCGACTGGGCGAAGCGCTGGTAGAGATGAACGTTCTCGCGCCGGAGCAGCTCAAGCAGGCGCTGGCGCGCCAGCGCGTCGAGAAACTGCGTTTTCGCAAGAATGTACCGCTCGGCAAGGTGCTGCTCGATATGCGCGCGGTAACGCAAGATCAGCTGAAGGATGTGCTCGTCCGCAAGCTGGGCATCCTGCGCGTGGACGTTCTGAGGTTCCTGCCGGATCCCGAGGCGGTTCGCCTGGTTCCCCGCGCGCACTGCTATCGCCATCGCGTCATGCCGCTCTGCCTGGACGCGAAAGGAGGCCTCGTGGTCGCCATGGACGACCCGATGTCGAGCGACGGTCTGGAAGCCGTGCGCTTCAGCTCCGGGCGCAGGGCGGTTCCGGTGCTCGCCGGCTGGCGCGATATCCGCGTCGCGCTGGGCTCGGTCGACGCATGGGAGGGCGAAGCACCTTTCGAGACTGACGCGCATGTCGTGCCGCCGCCGGGCGCGGACGAAACCGCTCCCGAAGCGATCGAGTTCGATCTGTCCGGCGTTCATGAACTCACGTCGCGACTCACGCTGGAGACGCCCGCCACAGGTGAACAGGAGCCTGCGGACGCGGTGCGCGAGAGCGACTCGACGCTCGTCCGGCTGGTGAACAAGGTCATTCTCGACGCGATGGAGAGCGGTGCGTCGGACATTCACATCGAGCCCGCTTCGGGCAACCGTCCGACCAGGATCCGCATGCGTCGAGACGGAGCGCTATCGGACTACGCCGATATTCCCGCGCGTTTCCGCTCTGCGATCGTTTCGCGCATCAAGATCATGGCGAGCCTCGACATCGCCGAACACCGGAAGCACCAGGACGGGAAGATCGACTTCTCGCGTTTTGGCCCTGCGAAGCTCGAGCTGCGCGTTGCCGTCATTCCGACCGTAAACGGACTCGAGAGCGTAATCCTGCGCTTGCTTTCCTCGTCCAAGCCGCTGCCGGTGGACAAGCTTTGCCTCGGCTCGGGCGTGCTCGAGCGGCTGAGGAACGTCGTCGAGAAGCCGCACGGCTTGCTGCTCGTGTGCGGGCCAACCGGGTCGGGCAAGACCACGACGCTGCATTCCCTGATGGCGCTGATCAATACGCCGGAGCGCAAGATCTGGACCGCAGAGGATCCGATCGAGATCACTCAGGAAGGCCTGTCGCAGGTGCAGGTGAATCCGAAGATCGGCTGGACCTTCGCCGAGACGCTGCGCTCGCTGCTGCGCGCCGATCCCGACGTGATCATGATCGGGGAGATTCGCGACCGCGAGACTGCGCAGGCGGCCGTGGAAGCCTCGCTGACGGGCCATCTCGTTTTCTCGACCCTGCACACCAACAGTGCGCCGGAAACGGTGGCACGCCTGCTGGACCTTGGCGTGGATCCCTTCAAGTTCGGCGATTCGCTGCAGGGCGTGCTCGCGCAGCGACTCGTGCGCCGCGTATGTCCGACGTGCTCGAGGCCGGTCGAGCTCCGGGACGAGGAGGTCGCGGGGATCGCGCTGGAATACGGGGAGGGCGGACAGGCGGATCCGTCGGCCCTCGTGACCGATTGGCGGCGGCGCCTGGGCAAGAAGGGAAGGCTTTTCGCCATGCACGGCGCCGGCTGCGAAAGCTGCGGCGGCTCGGGCTACAAGGGCCGCCTCGGCTTGCACGAGTTCATGGCCCCGAGCACGTCTTTGAGGAAGCTCGTCCACCGGCGCGCGGAACCCGAAGCAGTCCGCGAGCGCGCTCTCGCGGAGGGCATGCGCACGCTGCGCCAGGACGGCATCGAAAAGAGCCTGATGGGCCTCACCACGATGAAGCAGGTGCGCGCCGCCTGCGGCTAGTGCGCGACGCGGTTCTCCCGACGGGGGCGCGTCGCGGCCCCGCTAGGCCGCCGCGGCGTAGCCCTCGCGCCGGTACACCAGCCAGGCGAACAGGAGCATCGAGCCGAGCACGATGAACGAGCCGGCCGCGGCGAAGGCCTCGCCGCTCGGGTGCCCGGTGAAGATCCTGTCCACGCCGTAGGCCTGGATCACGACCCCGACCATCCAGATCCACGCCTGGATTCGCGCGGCGCGGCTGCGGTCGATTCCGGGGTGCAGGTGGTAGAAGATGCCGAACAGGAACAGCGAAACCCAGCCCAGCAGGTTGAGGTGGGCGTGGCCCGGGAACGTGGCATGGTTCCCCGAGATCGCCATGTACAGGCCCCATACCATTCCGGCGATCACGAACAGCACGGCGGCCCTGAAGCACAATGCGGATGCTTTCATTGCTGTACCCTCCCCTGGTAAGAATTGTTGTTAGTTGACGGCGCGCTGAATTTACCACCATGAGTCATGACATAGTTGTTAGGAACGCGAGCTTGATCGACGGCACCGGCGCGCCGGCGCGGCGAGCCGACGTGGCGATATCCGGCGGCAGGATCGTCGAGGTGGGAGAAGGGATCGGGACGCCGGCGCGGCGGGTGATCGACGCCGACGGCCTCGTGCTCGCGCCGGGGTTCATCGACCCGCATACGCACTACGACGCGCAGATCTGCTGGGACGGGGCGACCACGCCGTCGTCCTGGCACGGGGTGAGCACGGTGGTGATGGGCAACTGCGGGGTGGGGATCGCGCCGTGCCGGCCCGAGGCGCGCGAAGTGGCGATGCGCGACCTGGTGAACGTCGAGGCGATCCCGTTCGAGGTGCTGCAGGCCGGCATCACCTGGGACTGGGAGACCTTCCCCGAGTACATGGACGCGGCGGCGGAGCGCAAGCCCGCGCTCAACCTCGCCTTCCTCGCCCCGCTCACGCCGCTGCGGCACTACGTGATGGGCGAGGCGTCGATGGAGCGCGCCGCGACCGCAGAAGAGACAAGAAAGATAGAAGGACTGCTCGGCGAGGCGATGGACGCCGGGGCGTTCGGCTTCTCCAGCACGCTGCTCAACCAGCACATGGGCTACGGCGGACGGCCGCTCGCCTGCCGCAACGCGAGCCGCGAGGAATTGAAGGCCTACTGCAACGCGCTGCGCAGCCGCGGCAAGGGCGCGATCGAGGTGGCGATGACCAAGCAGCTCGGGGTGATGGATGACCCGGAGCTCGAGCTGCTCGATTTCATGCTCGCCGAGAGCGGCCGCCCGGTGACCTTCATCGCGATGTTCGACCGCGACGACATCTCCGAGGCGGTGCGCACGTCCTTGCGCAAGGCCGCGCCGATGATCGCGCGCGGGGCGCGGCCGCAGACTTCTCCCTTGCCGCTCACGCGCGAGTTCAACATGAGGAACCCGTTCTCGTTTGCGGCGTTTCCGTCCTGGAAGCGGGTGTTCGAGGACAAGTCGAAGGCGGCGCAGGCGGCGGCGTACCGCGACCCGGCGTTCCGCGCGCAGTTTCGCGAGGAGCTGAAGCAGCCGGCCGCGTTCGGCAACTGGGCGCGCATCACGGTGCACGAGGTGAAGAACCCGGCGCTCAAGCGCTACGAGGGCCGCACGGTGGCCGAGCTCGCGGCGGAGCGGGGGGAAGATTGCGTGGACGCCTTCCTGAATATTTCCTTAGAGGATGACCTGGACAACGAATTCACGATGCAGTCGTTCAACACGCGCATCGACCGCATGGCCGAGCTGCTCAACGATCCGTCGATCCTGCTCGGTCTCGGCGACGGCGGCGCACACCTCGACATGCTGTGCGACGCGGGCTACCCCACCTACGTGCTCGGCACCTGGGTGCGCGAGCGCAAGGTGCTGTCGCTGGAGGAGGCGGTGCGGCGCATGACCTCCGACCCGGCGGACTTCTTCGGCATCCGCGACCGCGGCCGCATTGCGCCCGGGCTCGCGGCGGACCTGGTGCTGTTCGACCCGGCCACCGTCGGCTCGGTCGGGCGCCCCGAGCGGCGCTACGACCTGCCGGGCGGGGCGAAGCGCATGGTGATGCGCTCGGCCGGAATCGAGTTCACGCTCGTGAACGGCGTGCCGACCTGGGAACGCGGCGCGCTCACCGGCGCGGCCGCCGGCACGGTGCTGCGCGCCTAGACGCCCTCGACGAAGCGGAAGTCCCGCTCGGCGGCGTCGCCCAGCACGCGCAGCGCCTCCTTGTAGCCCGGGCTCTCGTAGGCGGCGATCGCCTTGTCCAGACTGTCGAACTCGATCACGACGGTGCGCTGCGCGAGGCCCTGCTCGACGGTTTTGACGGCGACGCCGCGCGCGAGGAAGCGGCCGCCGGCGGCCTGGGTGGACGGGGCGGCGATCTTGGCATAGGCGGCGAGCTTGTCGGGGTCCTTCACCGAGCGGTAGCAGACGACGACGTAGCACTTCGGCATAGCGTGTTCTCCTTGTTCGGGGTCCAGCACGGGCGTCGCGGATGCGCCGGGACAATTCTACTGCGCGATCCAGGCGCAGCTGAACGACAACCGCTCCGGCTTCGAGGTTGTTTTTGCCCGCTGGCTGCGTATATTGAACCCATGAGCGAGTGCTGCGAAGACAAGGGTTGCGCGCTCGAGCCCCTGCGCCAGCGCCAGAGCGGCACCCTGAAGACCGTGCTGTGGATCAACGCCGCGATGTTCGTCGCCGTATCGGCGGCGGGGATCTACGCCTCCTCGAGCGCGCTGCTCGCGGACGCGCTCGACAACCTCGGCGACGCGCTCACCTACGCGCTGAGCCTTTACGCGGTCGGGCGCGGCGAACGCGCGAAGGGCATGGTGTCGCTGTTCAAGGGTGCGCTGATCCTGGGTGCGGCGCTGTTCGTCGTGGCGCAGATCGGCTACCGGCTGCTCCATCCCGGCGTGCCGCTCGTCGAGGCGATGGCCGCCATGGCCGGCCTCGGCCTGGTCGCGAACGGGGCCTGCCTCGCGCTGCTGTGGAAGCACCGCGCGGAAGACGTGAACATGGCGTCGGTCTGGGAGTGCTCGAGAAACGACATCGCCGCGAACCTTGCGGTGCTGCTCGCCGCGGCCGGCGTTCGTCTTGCCGGCGCCGGTTGGCCGGACCTCGTGGTTGGGGCGCTGCTCGCGGCGATTTTCCTGCGCTCGGCGCTGCGCGTGCTGCGCGCCTCGCTCGCCGCGCTGCGGGCCGCGCCCGGCCGCGAGTTCGAAACGTAACGCGACCGCGCCGGGCGCCCTCAGGCGGCCGCAAGATGCCGCAGGCGCTCTCGCGCCTCGCGTCCGATGCGCTCGGTGAGCGCCCCCGCGGGCTCGACCGCGCGGATGAGATCGACCGCCTCGCCGACCCAGACCAGCGCGTCGTCGAAATCGCTGCGCTCCTGCGCGCCGCGGAAGGCCTCGAGCGCGGCCGCGTCGGCGGCGAGCTCGGCTTCGCGCCCGTGCCAGCGCTCGACGAAACGGTTGCGCAACGCGCGCCCGGTGTAGCGCTGCGGCCAGGCGTAGCCGCGCGCGACGTCGAACACGTGCGTGCGCTGCGTGCGGTCGCCTTCGCCCTCGATCAGGCGGTGCACGACCCCGGGGCGCAGCAGGGCTTCGGGCGTGGCGCAATAGCGCGTGCCGATCACCGCGCCGGAGGCGCCGAGCGCGAGCGCTGCGGCGAGGCCGCGCCCGTCGGCGATGCCGCCCGCGGCGAGCACGGGCACGGGGTCGACCGCGTCGGCCACCGCCGGCACCAGCGGCAGCGTGGCGCGCGTCGCGCCGTGGCCGCCGGCTTCCGTGCCCTGCGCCACGATGAAGTCGGCGCCCATGGCTCTTGCCTCGCGTGCCCCGCGCAGGTCCTGCACCTGGCATACCAGCGCGCAGTTGCGCGCCTTGACCGCGTCGGCGTAGGGCGCGGCGTCGCCGAACGAGAAGAAGAACGCGCGCGGTTCGAACGACAGTGCGAGATCCACCGCCTCGCGCGTCGCGCACCAGGTGATCAGGCCGACGCCCCAGGGGCCGCGCGCCGCCGCGGCCGCGGCCTCGAGCTCGCGCCGCATCCATTGCAGGTCGCCGTAGCCGCCTCCGACCATGCCCAGGCCGCCGGCATTGGAGACCGCCGCGGCGAGCGCGCCGCCGGAGACGCCGCCCATCGGGGCAAGCATGACGGGATGGGAAAGCGAGAAGTGCTCGGTAAAACGGGTCTTCATGGCGTCGGTGCCTCCTGTTTCATTCGTGGCGGCCGCGCAGGGCGGTGAGCTCGTTGCGCAGCGCCTTGAGCTCCTCGAAACGCTTCGTCACATCGCGGATGATCGCCGCGATGCCGGCCATGCGGCCGGAGGCATCGCGCATCGGCACGATGGTGAACTCGATCGAGATCCGGCTGCCGTCCTTGCGCAGCGCCGGCACCGCGAGCAGCTGGCCCGCGCCGTAGCGCGTCCTAGCGCTGCGCATCGTCTCGGCGTAGCCCGCCCAGTGACGTTCGCGCTGGCGCTCGGGAATGATCAAATCGAGCGAATGCCCGAGCGCTTCCGGCTCCGCGAAGCCGAAGATCGCCTCCGCGCCGCGGTTCCAGAAGCGGATCCTGCCCTCGGTATCCGCGTAGACGATCCCGTCTCCCGCCTCGCGCGCGAGCGCGTGGAAGAATCCATCGGGCACGGCATCGGCGCTTGCGGTATCGTCGCTCATATTCGAGGCGCGGCGCCGTGGCGCAGGTTCTTTACTTCAGCGACATTCACATCGAGATCCGGGAAAAGTCCGGGCGGACCGGCTGGAGCAGCCATTACCCGCTCGATCTCGGGCCGGACCTGCGCACGTACGCCGGCCGCGTGGCGCTTCTGGTGCTCGCCGGCGACATCGGCAGGATGCGCTCGCGGCGCGACGTCTCGACGCTGCGCTACGCCGAGCAGGCGGCGCAGCTGCTGGGCTGTCCCGCGGTCGTCGTGCCGGGCAATCACGAGTACTACCGCAGCTCGTTCGACGAGGAGCGCGACGCGCTGCTCGCGGCGCGGCTGGACGGCGTGACGGTGCTCGACCGCGGAGAGGCACGCTACGCGCTCGCCGACGGCACGCTGCGCGTGCTCGGGGCGACGCTGTGGACCGACTATGCGGCGAACGGCGATCCGGCGCAGGCGATGCGGCTCGCCGAGGAAAAGATCGTCGACCATCACCTGATCACGCGCCGCGGCGGCGCGCCGTTCCGGCCCGAGGACGCGCTCGCCGAGCACCGGCTCGCGCGCGCCTGGCTCGCGGCGCGCCTGGCCGAGCCGCACGACGGGCCGACCCTGGTCGCCACGCACCACGTGCCGCATTCCGCCGCACGCCATCCCGGCTTCGGCGTGACGCCCCTGTCGCCGGCCTTCCACAGCGACTGCGACGAGCTGATCGACGCGGCGGCGCGCGCGGGGGCGCAGGCGTGGATCTTCGGCCATCATCACTGGAGCCACGAGCTCGAGCTGCGCGGCCTGCGCCTGGTCTCCGCGCAGACGGGATATCCGGGCGAGCAGACCGGCTGGCAGGGTCCGGGCTTGCTTTCGATCACGGGCGGCGGGCCTCCCCGTCGTTGAGCCGGGTCAGTCGGGCGATCCCGAAGGCGCGCCGCAGCGCCTGAAGCTCGGCGCGATGCAGCAGCACGAGCGCCTGCAGCTTGCGCTCGCCCCTGGGCGCGAGGCGCACTTCGACCCGGCGCCGGTCGGTCCGCCCGGGGCGCTTGGCGACCAGCCCCAGCGCCTCGCAGCGCGCCACCAGCGCGACCGTGCCGTGGTGGTGCGACTGCAGCCGCTCGGCGAGCTCGCCGATGGTGGCGGTGTCGCGACCGGGAAAGCCGCGCAGGTGCAGCAGCAGCAGGTACTGCAGCGGCGTGATGCCGGCCGCGCGCACCGCCTGCTCGCTGAAGCGCAGGAAGCGCCGGATCTGGTAGCGCAGCTCCGAGATCGCCTCGAAGTCGCGCTTCGCGAGCGCCGCGGCGCCTTTGTTTCGCTTCGAGGCCATGGGCGCAAATATATCACGGCGTGATATTCTCGCCGGCTTTGTTCCGGAGACCCCATGGATAACCCGTCCGCCGCCCGTGCGCCCGTGCCGTCCCGCCTCGGGGACTATTCGGTGCGGCCGCGCATTCTGCTGATAGGCGCGCTTGCGCTCGCGGTGGGCGGGCTCGCCGCGCTGGTCGCCGACGCGCTGCTCAAGCTGATCGGGCTGATCACGAATCTCGTTTTCTACCAGCGGCTCGCGACCGCGCTGGTCGCCCCCGGCGCCGAGCACCACCCCTGGTGGCTGATCGTCGGGGCGCCGGTGCTGGGCGGACTGATCGTCGGGCTGATGGCGCGCTACGGCTCCGAGGCGATCCGCGGCCACGGCATGCCCGAGGCGATCGAGGCGATCCTGCGCAACGGCAGCAAGGTACGGCCGCGCATCGCCCTGCTCAAGCCCGTGTCGGCTGCGGTCACGATCGGCACCGGCGGCCCCTTCGGCGCCGAGGGGCCGATCATCATGACCGGCGGCGCGCTCGGCTCGCTGATGGCGCAGACGCTGTCGCTCACCGCGGACGAGCGCAAGACCCTGCTTGTCGCCGGCGCTGCCGCCGGGATGGCCGCGACCTTCAACGCCCCGCTCGCCTCGATCCTGCTCGCGGTCGAGCTGCTGCTGTTCGAATTCCGGCCGCGCTCGTTCGTGCCGGTCTCGCTCGCGGTGGTGGTGGCCACGGCGCTGCGCTGGCCGCTGCTCGGCACGGCGCCGATCTTTCCCAGCCATCATGCGCTGCCCGCGCTCGTCTTTCCGGACCTGCTGCTGTGCGCCGCGGCCGGCGCAGTGGGCGGCTTCGTCGCCTGGCTCGCGACCTCGCTCGTGTACCTGTCGGAGGACGCCTTCCGCAAGCTGCCGATCCACTGGATGTGGTGGCCCGCGATCGGCGGCCTGATCATCGGCGTGGGCGGCCTGTTCGAGCCGCGCGCGCTCGGCGTGGGCTACGACGTGATCGGCACGCTGCTCGCGGGCCGCGCGACGCTCGCGCTGATCGTCGGCATCCTGGTGGTCAAGACGCTTATCTGGAGCCTGTCGCTCGGCTCGGGCACCTCGGGCGGGGTGCTTGCGCCGGTGTTCATGATCGGCGCGGCGCTCGGCTCGCTGCTCGCCTACGTGTTCCCGCCGGTGGCGCCGGGATTCTGGGCGCTGATGAGTCTCGCCGCCGTGGTCGGCGGCGTGATGCGCAGCCCGCTCACCGGCATCGTGTTCGCGATGGAGCTCACGCACCAGTGGGATGCCGTGATGCCGCTGGTGGTTTCCTCGACGGTCGCGTTCCTGCTCTCGGTGCTCGTGCTAAGGCGCTCGGTGCTGACCGAGAAGGTGGTGCGCAAGGGCACGCACCTCACGCGCGAGTACTCGGTCGATCCGCTCGAGGTCTTCCTCGTCTCGGAGATCATGCCGCGCAGCGTCCTGTGCTTTCGCAGCGGCATGGGCCTCGAGAGCGCCCTCGCCGAGGCTGCCGCGGCCTGGTCGGGCGCGCCGAAGCGGCGCCTCGCCCACGTGCAGCGGCTCTACCCGGTGCTGGGCGAGCCGGGCCTGCTGGCCGGGGTGGTCACCGCCAGCCAGCTGTACCGCGCCGCGGACCCGGGGGCGCGCATCGACGAGCTGATGGTGCGCGAGCCGGTGGTCGGCCATCCCGACATGACGCTGCGCGAACTTGCGAACCTGATGGCCGAGCGCCAGGTCTCGAGCGTGCCGATCGTCGATCGCGCCGAGCCGCGACGCGTGCTCAGCGTGATGGCGCTCGACCAGGTGCTCGACGCGCGCCTGCGCGACGTCGACGAGGAGCACAAGCCGGAGCGGGTGCTCAACCTGCTGCACGCGCGCGCGCTCGCCGGCGGCCGGCTGCTGGTGCGCCGCCGGCCGCGGCGCTGACTCAGGCGCCGCCGCCCTCGCGCATGAGCGGGATGATGACCTGTTCGAAGGCCTGGTCCCAGGCCTCGGCGGCGCCGCTCGACCAGGCGGGCCCGAGGCGCAGGCTTAGCATCTCGACGAACACCGCCTTGAAGTTGGCCAGGTCCTTCGGCCCGAGCGCGTAGGGCCTGTGCGCGGCGCCGAGCTTGTGCACGTGCGGCGCGATCGCGCGCCGGTCTTCCGACATGCGCGCGACCAGCGCCATGGTCTGGACCATCTTGTCGAGGTGCCTGGGATCGAGCTGCTGCGGAAACAGCGGGCGGTAGCCCGGAAAGCGCTCGAAAAAGCGCGCGTAGAAGGATTCGACGAAGGCCATCGGGTCGTCGATGGCGCCCCAGGTTTCGGCAATCAGCTCGGTATTCATGCGGCCCCCTTGCGAAAATTCTATCGTTCGAACCAGGGGGCGGACTTTGACTTAGCGCAAGCTATGTGGCTGGCGCGGTCGAACCGCGAACGACCAACTCCACCGCAAGCTCGACGCGGGTCTCGACTTCGTCTCCGTTCAGGCGCGCCAGGATGTGCTGCGCGGCGCGCCGCCCGATTTCCGCGGTGGGAATGTGCACGGTGGTCAGCCCGGGCGGCAGGTGCGCCGAGAGCTCCATGTCGTCGACGCCGGTGAGCGACAGCGCGCGCGGAACCTCGATGCCGAGCGCGTGGGCTTCGATGAGCGCACCCTGCGCGAGGATGTCGTTGCCGCAGATGACGGCGGTCGGCGCGGACTCGGAGCGCATCATCGCGTGCAGCGCTTCCCGTCCGCTTTGCACCGAGAATGAGGTCTCCACCACGCGTTCGGGGCGCAGCGCGACGCCGCGCGCGCTCAACGCCTCGCGCACGCCGGTGATGCGGTTGCGGGCGCGGTCGTTGTGTGCGGTGAAGCCGGAAATCATCCCGAACGCACGGTGGCCGAGGTCGTAGAGGTACTGGGCCACTCGCGCGCCGACCTCGCGGTTGTTGAAACCCACGCAGGGGTGATGGCCGCTTTCGTCCAGCGACCAGGTCAGGACGTAAGGGCTGCCGAAGCCGGCCAGCAGCTGGTACAGCTCGGGACTGTGGTCGGTGCCGACCAGCACCAGCCCGTCCACGCCGCGCTCGAGCAGCGCACGGGTCACCTGGACTTCGCGCGCGGAGTCGTATTCGTGCGAGCCGAGCAGGAGCTGATAGTCGTGCGCGCCGAGCTCGCGCTGCAGTGCCTGAGTGGAATTCGCGAAAATGGCGTTGTCCAGGGTCGGGATGACGGCGCCGATGGTATGCGTGCGCCGGGAGGCCAGCGCGCGCGCCGCGCCGTGCGGCATGTAACCGAGCAGACGCGCCGCGTCGCGCACCCTCGCGAGGGTGGCGGGCTTGAGCAGGTGCGGCGCGGAGAGCGCGCGCGAGGCGGTGGCGAGCGAGACCCCCGCGACCCGGGCCACGTCGTCGAGCTTCGCTTTCTCTTTGTTGTCTGACATCGACCCGAGCGCCGGCGAAGGCGTCAATGCAAGCGCATTCATCATAGTACACGCTGCACTGCAGCAGGGAAGTTTCTTGACTTTGGCAATTTCCGGTGTTTAGAATGAAAGCGCTTCCATTTCAGCACAAAGGTTATGGGCCCCGCTCTGGCGGCCCGACGGCGGGCGGAGGACGACCGCCACAGGAGGGAGGAGAACGGTCATGGCTTATCCCAGCGTTCGAACCGTCGGCAGCTTCGCGCTGTGGCTCTCCCTGCTGACTTTCGCCGTTTATTTCCTGAACGTCCTGCTCGGCGGGCCGCTGCACGGGCGGCCCTGGATGACCGACGTGCAGGAGATGCTGACCCTGTACGTCGCCGTGATCCTTTTCGTCGTCGGCACCCTGTGCCGCGAAGCCGAAGCGAATCGCGCCAGGGCCGGGCAGGGGAACCGCGCAAATCGATCGTCCACCCAGAACACCCACTAGAGAGAAAGGAGGAAACAGAGATGCGTAAGTCACCCCAGCAGCTGTCGGAAGAGCGCCGCCGGTTCCTGAAAGTAGCCGGCACCAGCGGCTTCACCGTCGCCGCGCTCGCCGGCACGGGCGGAGCCCTGTTCTCGGAATCCGCAGTCGCCCAGACCGGCAACGAAGAGGCGCAGCGCCAGAGGGCGGCCAAGTACGAGATGACGATCGCGACCGCCTACGTTCTCGGCGCTTCGCGCAGCTACCCGATCCTGCAGCGCCAGTTCAAGGAAAACATCCAGAACGCCACCCGCGGCAAGGTCTATGTGCGGCTCGCGCCCGCCGGCCAGCTCGGCGCGGGCGGGGCCCTGGTGAAGAAGGTGCAGGACGGCACGATCCAGGCGGCTCAGCACTCGCTGTCGAACTTCGCGCCCTTCGCGTCGGTGGTCGACATGATCAACCTGCCGTACTTCTGCGGCGCGAACCAGAGGTTCGTCAACCTGGTGACCTCGGACGCGTGGAAGAAGGAAGTGAATCCGAAAGTGGAGGAAAGGGGATTCAAGCCCCTTTTCTACGTCGTGATCGATCCGCGCACCGTCGCGGTGCGCAAGGGCGAACACGCAGTGATCCTGCCGAAGGACCTCAAGGGCATGAAATTCCGGGTTCCGGGCTCGAAGATGCTGCAGCAGTACTACCGGCTGGTCGGCGCGAACCCGACTCCGGTGGCCTGGGGCGAGACGCCGTCGGCGATCAAGCAGGGGGTCGCGGACGCGCTCGATCCGTCGGCCGGCGCGCTGTACGTGTTCGGCTTCAAGGACATCCTCAGCCACATCACCTTCACCCGCGCGGTGCCCGACAGCCAGGTGTACTCGTGCAACCTGCAGTGGTTCAACTCGCTGCCGAAGGACGTCCAGGACGGCATCGACGAGGCCTCGCAGATCACCTTCCAGCAGAACCTGGCCCAGGTGCCGGCCTCGCGCAACTACGCGATCGCCGAGCTCGAGAAGGCGGGGGTGCAATTCCACTACCTGACCGACGCCCAGATCGGCGAGTGGAAGGCCGCGGGCGGCTACCAGCGCCCGGAATGGAACGACTTCAGGCTCGAGCTGGCCGGATCGCAGCAGGTGTTCGACAGGCTCGAGCAGGCCGCCAACACGCCCGCGCGCCTGGTCGTGAACGACGCCTGAGCCGACCCGCGCCGGGAGGGACGGACCGATGACCAGGCGACGCGAGCTGCTGGCCTACCTCGACCGCAACCTCGAGCGGTGGGCGCTCCTGGTCTTCTACAGCATGGTGGTGATCACCATGGCGGTCGAGGTGCTGCGGCGGGAGGTGTTCTCCTACTCGTCGGTCTGGGGCGAGGAGATCGTGCGCTACTCCTTCATCTACCTCGCCTGGATCGGGGCCGCGGCGGCGGTGCGTGAGCGCGCGCATATCCGCATCGACGTGATCTTCGAGGCCTGCTCGATGCGGGTGAAGGCGCTGCTCTACCTGTTCGGCGACCTGGTGATGGTGGTCGTGTCCTGCTACGCGCTCTACTGGTCGTGGGACACCCTGATGGTGAGCGCGAAGTTCGGCGCCGTGTCGCACGGCCTGCGGGTGCCGATGGTGTGGTTCCGCAGCGCCGTGCCGATCGGCTTCGGCCTGCTCCTTTACCGGCTGATCCTGTCGATCCGGCGCGACCTCTCCGACCTGCGCCACAACCGCCCGGTGTACGTCGGCGAGCGGCTGTTCGACTGAGCATGAACTCCCTCTACCCCGGAACCGGCGCCGAAGCCCTCAGCCTGGGCTGGAGCTTCTACGGGCCCATGATCCTGTTCGTCGTCCTGACCGTGTTCGGGGTGCCGATCTGGGCGGTCATCGGCGCGACCTCGATCGCGCTGCTCGTGTGGTCCCACACGCTGCCGCTCACGCTGATGGGCAGCTCGCTGTTCGACGGCATCGACGCCTTCGCGCTGACCGCGGTGCCGCTGTTCATCCTCACCGGCGACGTGCTGGTGAGGACCGGCCTGAGCCGCAAGTTCCTCGACGTGGCCGAAGCGCTGACCTGCTGGACGCGCAGCGGCTTCGGCTCGGCCACGGTGCTGGTGTGCGGCATGTTCAGCGCGATCTCGGGCTCGGACGCCGCCGGCGCGGCGGCGGTCGGAAGGATGACGATCGAGCGGCTGGTCGAGTCGGGCTACCCGAGGCCCTACGCCTGCGCCCTGGTGGCTTCCGGCGCCTGCACCGGGATCCTGATTCCGCCGTCGATCTCCTACATCATCCTCGGCCTGGTGCTGGGCATCTCCGCCTCGACCCTTTTCCAGGCCGCGCTGATCCCGGGCCTGATGATCCTGGCCGGGATCTTCGTCACCAACAGCGTGGTCAACCGGCGCCACGCCTACGAGCGCAACGAGGCGATCTCAGCGCGGGAGTGGCTCGCCAACATCGCCGGCGCGCTGAAGCGGGGCTGGTACGCCTTCATCGTGCCGGCCATCATCTTCTACGGCATCTTCTCCGGCCGCCTGACGCCCACCGAGGCGGGCGCCACCGCGGTGATCACGACCATGATCATCGGTTTCGTCCTCGGCACGCTGAAGCTCGCCGACTTCCCGTCGATGCTGGTGAGCTCGGCCAAGGTCAACGGCGTCATCCTGCCGATCATCGCGTTCTCGCTGCCGCTCGCCCAGGCGCTCGCCACGATGAACGTGCCGCAGGGCTTCGTCATGGCGGTGACCAGCATCTCGAGCGATCCGCGCGTGCTGATCCTGCTGATGATCGGGATCCTGGTGGCGGCCGGCTGCGTGATGGAAACGACGCCCAACATCGTGATCCTGGCGCCGATCCTCAAGCCGCTCGCCGACCAGATCGGCATGAACGAGATCCAGTTCTGCGTGATGATGATCACGACGCTCGGGGTGGGCTTCATCACGCCGCCGCTGGGCCTGAACCTGTTCGTCGTCTCCGGGCTGACCGGCGAATCGATCCTGAAGATCGCGAGGCGCGCGGTGCCGTTCATGCTGTCGATGCTGGCGGTGGTGCTGCTGATCGCCTACGTGCCGGCCATCACGACCTTCCTGCTGCCCGCCGCCTACAAGTGAGCGGGCACGGCACCGACAACCATCAACTTTTGACGATCCATCCATGACAACCTACCTGAAGAAAGCGAGCAAGACCCCCGAAACCGAGACCGCCGCCGCGCAAAAGGTGGTCACCGAAATGCTGGCCGAGATCGAGAAGAACGGCGAAGCCGCCGTCCGCGAATACGCGAAGAAGCTCGACAAGTGGGACGGCGATTTCATCGTCACCAAGGCCCAGCTCGCGGAGAACGCGAAGAGCGTCCCCGCGCAGATCAGAAAGGACATCGACTTCGCGATCGACCAGGTCTACCGCTTCGCGGTGGCGCAGCGCGAATCGCTCAAGGAATTCGAGATCGAGCTGCATCCCGGCGTGCGCGCCGGCCAAAGGGTGCTGCCGGTGAACGTCGCGGGCTGCTACGCGCCCGCCGGGCGCTACGCGCACATCGCCTCGGCCTACATGGGCACGGCGACCGCCAAGGCCGCCGGGGTGAAGACGATCATCGCCTGCTCCGGGCCGTTCCGCGGCGGCCCGATGCATCCCTACCTGATGTACGCCTTTAACAAGGCGGGCGCCGACGTCATCATGACCCTCGGCGGCGTGCAGGCGATCGCGACCATGGCCTACGGGCTGTACACCGGCAAGCCCGCCGACGTCATCGTCGGTCCCGGCAACAAGTTCGTCGCCGAGGCCAAGCGCGCGCTGTTCGGCAAGGTGGGCATCGACGTCTTCGCCGGGCCTTCGGAAATCGCGATCATCGCCGACGAGACCGCCGACCCCGCGATCGTGGCGAGCGACCTGGTGGGGCAGTCCGAGCACGGGCACGAGTCGCCGGCCTGGCTGTTCGCCACCAGCAAGCCGCTCGCGCAGGACGTGATGTCGCGCATGCAGGGGCTCATCGGCGCGCTGCCGCCGACGGCGCGCGAGGCGGCGGGCGCGGCCTGGCGCGATTACGGCGAGGTGATCGTCTGCGACAGCCGCGAGGAAGTGGTGGAGGTATCCGACCGCTACGCGGCCGAGCACCTGGAAGTGCACGCGAAGGATCTCGACTGGTGGTTGAAGCACCTGGGCTGCTACGGCTCGCTCTTCCTGGGCGAGGAAACCACCGTGGCCTACGGCGACAAGGCGAGCGGCCCCAACCACGTCCTGCCCACCAAAGGCGCGGCGCGGTATTCCGGCGGCCTTTCGGTGCACAAGTTCCTGAAGACTTTCACCTGGCAGAAGATGACCCGCGAGGCGGCGCGCGACATCGGCGAAGTGGCGGCCCGCATCTCGCGCCTCGAGGGCATGGAGGCGCATGCCCGGACCGCCGATGATCGCCTGGCCAAGTATTTCCCGGACCGGAAGTTCGATCTGGGCGAGCGCGTCACGGTGTGAAGCATCTTCCGTTCTTTTCGCTCGAACGCCGGCGGGCACTGATCACCGGAGGCAGCTCGGGGATCGGCGAAGCGATGGCCCGCGCGCTGGGGCTCGCGGGCGCGAAGCTGCTGATCGTGGCGCGCGGCGCCAAGGGCGCGCTCGAGGCTGCGCTCGAGCGCCTGAAGGAGGACGGGATCGACGCGCACGGCCTGTCGGCCGACCTCTCGGTGCTCGGGTCGCTGCGCGAAGTCGGAGCGAAGGCCGTCGCGAAGATGGGCGGGATCGACATCCTCGTCAACGCCGCAGGCGTGAACCTCAGGCAGCCCTTCGCCGGCGTCACGGCCGAATCGTGGAATTTGCAGCTCAACCTGCACCTGGGTGCGCCCTTCTTCCTCACCCAGGCGCTGGCGCCGGCAATGGCCGAGCGCGGCTGGGGGCGGATCATAAACATCGCCTCGCTGCAGAGCTATCGGGCCTTCGACAACAGCGCGCCCTACGGCGCGGGCAAAGGCGGCATCGTCCAGCTCACGCGAGCGATGGCTCGCGAATGGTCTCCGCGCGGCGTGACCTGCAATGCCATCGGCCCCGGATTCTTCCCCACGCCGCTCACCGCGCCGGTGTTCGGCGACCCGGAGCTGGCGCGGCAACAGGCGGCGCAGACATGCGTCGGCAGAAACGGCGCGATGGCCGATCTGCACGGCACGACGATTTTTTTCGCGAGCGACGCCAGCGCGTACGTCACTGGCCAGACGCTCATGGTCGACGGAGGATACACGGCAAAATGAAGGCACTCGTCTATACGAACCCCGACGAAATTCTCCTGCGGGAGCAGCCCAACCCGGCCGTGGCCGAGGACGAGGTCGTGCTGAAGATCGACGCGGTGGGAATCTGCGGTTCCGACATGCACGCCTATCACGGCCACGACCCGCGCCGCAAACCGGGCTTGGTTCTGGGCCACGAATTTGCCGGCACGATCGTGGAGAGCCGCTCGCCCGCTCATTTGGTGGGCGCGCGGGTCACCGGCAATCCGCTGATCACCTGCGGCCGCTGCGATTACTGCGTCAGCGGCCGCAACAACCTGTGCGAGAACCGGACCATGGTCGGAATGACCCGGCCCGGCGCCTACGCCGAATTCATGTCCATCCCGGGGGCGTCGCTGATCGACCTTCCGCACGACCTGCCGCCGGCGAAGGCCGCGCTCACCGAGCCCGCGGCCACGGCCGTCCACGCGATCAACCGGTCGCTGCCGTTCCTCGCCCGTCCGCTGCTCGAATGCCGCTGTCTGGTGCTGGGCGGCGGCGCGATCGGCATGCTCGCCGCGCTGCTGCTCAAGCATCACGGCGCGCGGGGAACGGTGGTGACGGAAGTCAATCCGAAGAGGCGCAGGTCGATCGAGACGCACGCCGGCGCGACGACGCTCGATCCACGCGAGGCGGCGCCGCAGGAAGGTGCCTTCGACTACGTGATCGACGCGGTGGGCTCGAAGCTCACGCGCGTCGCCGCGCTGAGGGCGGTCAAGCCCGGCGGCGTGGTCATGCACGTCGGCTTGCAGGACTGGGAAAGCGAGATCGACATGCGCAAGCTCACGCTTGCGGAGATCGCCCTGCTCGGCGCCTACACCTACGCCACCGCCGACCTGCGCGCGGCGGTGCGCCTGCTGCACGAAGGCGCCTTCGGCAGCCTGGACTGGATCGAGACCCGGAAACTGGAAGAAGGCCCGAAGGCGTTTGCCGACATCACCGCCGGCAACATCGCCTCGGCCAAGGTCGTGCTGCTGCCGTAACCGCCGGCCCGCACGGGCTAAGATGCGGCATGCACGACGCAGCCGCTACGCAGGACTTCGACGGCCTGCCGCAGCCGCAGCGCCGGTGGGCGATGGTCGCGATCGGGCTCGCGATCATGATGGCGGTGCTCGACGGCACGATCGCCAACGTGGCGCTGCCGACCATCGCGCGCGATCTCAACGCCAGCCCGGCCGATTCGGTCTGGGTGGTGAACGCCTTCCAGCTCGTCATCACGGTGCTGATGCTGCCGCTCGCCTCGCTGGGCGAGATCGTCGGCTACCGGCGCATCTACCGCATCGGGCTGGCAGTGTTCACGCTCTCGTCGCTCGCTTGCGCGCTGTCGGATTCGCTTCTCGCGCTGACGCTGGCGCGGGTGGCGCAGGGCATCGGCGCGGCCGGGCTGATGAGCGTCAACGCGGCGCTGGTGCGCTTCATCTATCCGCGCGACCGGCTCGGGCGCGGGATCGGCATCGTGGCGATGGTGGTGGCGGTGTCGGCCGCGGTCGGCCCGACCGTGGCGGCGGGCATCCTGTCGGTTGCCACCTGGCCCTGGCTGTTTGCGATCAACGTGCCGATCGGGATCGTCACGCTCTACGCCGGGCGCGGGCTGCCGCGCACGCCGCGCGCGGCGCGGCGCTTCGACTATCTTTCGGCCCTGCTCAACGCGCTGTTCTTCGGCCTGCTGATCGTCGCCATCGACAGCGTTGGCCACGGCGAGCGGGCCGCGGTGGTCGCGCTCGCCTTCCTCGGCGCGGGGCTGGCCGGGGTGGCGCTGGTGCTGCGCCAGCTGCCGCAGGCTTCGCCCCTGCTGCCGGTCGACCTGCTGCGGATTCCGATGTTCGCCCTCTCGGTCAGCACTTCGGTCTGCTCGTTCACGGCGCAGATGCTCGCCTACGTGTCGATCCCGTTCTACTTCCAGGATGTGCTCGGGCGCGACGCGGTGGCCACCGGCCTGCTGATCACGCCCTGGCCGGTCGCCGCGGCGGTGATGGCGCCGATCGCCGGGCGCCTGGCCGACCGCCACTCGGCGGGGCTGCTCGGCGCGCTGGGGCTGGTCGCGTTCGGCGCGGGGCTGGCGCTGCTCGCGCTGCTGCCAGCTTCTCCCAGCGACGCGGATATCGTCTGGCGCATGGCGCTCGCCGGCGCCGGGTTCGGCCTGTTCCAGTCGCCCAACAACCGAGCCATCGTCACCTCGGCGCCGGCCGAGCGCAGCGGAGGGGCGAGCGGAATGCTCGGCACCGCGCGGCTGCTCGGTCAGACTAGCGGCGCCGCGCTGGTGGCGCTGATGTTCGGCCTGACCGGCGGGCACGCCACCTACTGGGCGCTCGGCACGGCGGCTGCCGTGTCTCTGGTCGCCGCGGCGGTCAGCAGCACGCGACTGATGGGCGCGGCCGCTCAGCGCGCGTAGCGCTCGGCGTTCTGTTGCGCTGCGCGCGCGCCGGCGGCATCGCCGCGCGCGTCGCGCGCCTGCGCGATGAGCTTCCAGTTTTCGGCCCGCAGGGCGTTGTCGCCGCCGGCCCAGGTGTTGGCGCGCGCGGCGAGGCTTTCGGCCTGGCCGTATTGGCCCTGCTGCATCCGTATGCGGGCGAGCTGCTGCCACAGGCGCGCGTCGCGCGGAGCGATGCGGAGCGCGCGCTCGAGCGTGGCCTCGGCGCTGCCGAGCCGGCTCGCGGCCATGTCGGCCTGCGCGCTCGCCACCAGGCGCGCGACGGCGGGGTTCTGCACCGGCCTGGCGAGCGGGGCGGGCGGGGGAAGCCCGGCGGGCCCGGGGAGTTCGCCGGCAGGCGCGCTCTCGACCGGCGCGGCTTCGGCGGGCGCAGTCCCGGGCGCGCCTTGAGGCGGCGGGACCCCGCCCGGCGGCGCGGCGGCGCAGCCGGCGAGGAAAGCCGTGATGAGGAGAAGAAGTCTCAAAGTCCGTTCAATTGCCGAACAGGCGCTGGAAGAAGCCCTTCACATTATCCACCACCGGATTGCCGGCGCACGGGGCGCGATCCTTCGGCGCCGAGCCTTTCACGAACGGCAGCTCGATCGCGCCTGGACAGGCCGTGTCGGCGAGCAGGCCCGTTTGCGGGTCGATCGTCGCCAGCTCGATGTCCTCGGGCTGCGGATACGCGACCGGCTCGGGCTCGAGCGCAGCCATCATCTCGCCCCACACCGGCAGCGCGGCGGTCGCGCCGAGCAGTCGCGCCGGGCGGTTGTCGTCGTAGCCGACCCAGACCACCGCAACGCGCCCGCCGGTGAAGCCGGCGAACCAGGCGTCGCGCTGCTCGTTGGTGGTTCCGGTCTTGCCCGCCACGCCGAGCGGCGGCAGCCAGTTGGACATCGAGCGCGCAGTGCCTTCGCGCACCACGTCCTGCAGCGCGGCGGTGAGCAGGTACATGGAGTCGGGCTGGAAAACCTGCGCCACCGCGAGCGGATAGCGCTTGAGCGGACGGCCGTCCATGGTGGTGACCTCCCGGATCGCGTGCAGCGGCGAGCGGAAGCCTCCGCTGGCGATGGTCTGGTACATCTGCGTCATCTCGAACGGAGTCAGGTTCGCGGCGCCGAGCAGTGTCGAGGGATAGGGGGGCAGCTCGCGCTTGATGCCGAGCCTGTGCGCGGTGGCGATCACGCGATCGAGTCCGAGCGTGGTGCCCAGGCGCGCCGCGGCGACGTTGTACGAGTGCGCGAGCGCGAGATAGAGCGGCACCTCGCCGTGGTACTGCCGGTCGTAGTTCTCGGGCCGCCACGGCTCGCTGTTGGGCGGCTGCCAGACGAACTTGCTGTCGTCGAGCAGGGTGGCGAGCGTGTAGTGCGAAGGATCCTCGAGCGCGGTGAGGTAGATCGCGGGCTTGAGCAGCGAGCCGACCTGGCGCTCGGCGTCGAGCGCGCGGTTGAAGCCCTGGTAGCGCGGGTCGCGCCCGCCCACCAGCGCCTGCACCTCGCCCGTCTGCGGGTCGGCCACCACCACCGCGCCCTCCAGCCCGGGCTTGCCGAAGCGGCCGCTGCGGTCGAATGCGTTCAGGCGGCTGGTAAGCGCATGCTCGGCGGCGGCCTGCGCCCGCGGTTCGAGCGTGGTGAAAATGCGCAGCCCCTCCGAGCGCAGGTCGGCCTCGTCGTAGTCGCGCAGCAGCTGCCGGTGCACCAGGTCGACGAAGGCCGGGAAGGGCGTGGTGCCGGTCGAGGGCTTGGGATTGAGGCCGAGGCCGGTCGCGCGCGCGGCCTGGTACTGGGCGGCGGTGATGAAGCCCTCGTCGCGCGTCTGGCGCAGCACCAGGTTGCGCCGCTCGAGCGCGCGCTTGGGGTGGCGGTACGGGTCGTAGTAGGTCGGGCCGCGCACCAGGGCGACCAGCAGCGCGCTCTCGGCGATCGTGAGCCTGTGCACCGACTTGTCGAAGTAGAACTGCGCCGCCAGGCCGACGCCGTGGATCGCGCGGTCGCGGTCCTGCCCGAGATAGATCTCGTTGAGGTAGGTCTCGAGGATTTCCTGCTTGCTGTAGTGCAGCTCCAGCAGCACCGCCATCACCAGCTCGGTGACCTTGCGCCGGATCGTGCGCTCGGGCGAGAGGAAGAAATTCTTCACCAGCTGCTGGGTCAGGGTGCTGCCGCCCTGGACGTGGCCCGAGCCCAGGCTCAGCATCGCGCGCGCGATCCCGCGCGGATCGAAGCCCCAGTGATGGTAGAAGTTGCGATCCTCGACCGCGATCAGCTCCTTGACCAGGGTCTTCGGCACGTCGCTCAGCCGCACCAGGATGCGGTCTTCGTTGTTGGTGGGGTAGATGCCGCCGATCGGCAGCGGCTCCAGGCGCGCGAGCGCCAGGTCGGCGCCCTGGGCGTCGGTCAATGCGGTTACCGTGCCGGCCGCGAAGCTTACGTGCAGCTCGCGGGCGGGCTGCGGCCCGTCCCAGAAGACGAACGGGCGCACCGAAATGTCGAGCTGGGAGCCGCCGCGCACGTACCAGCCCGACCCCTGGCGCCGGGTGGGCCGGTAGCCCAGCTCGTGCAGCTCGCGCACCACGCCGTCCTCGGGAACCTTGAGCCCGACGTGCAGCTCGAGCGGCGCGGCGTAAATGCGCGCCGGCAGCGCGAAGCGCCGGCCCTCGAACTCGTGCCGGACGCGAATGTCGAGGTGCAGGGTGTACGCCGCCGCGAGCAGCGCGAGCACCAGCAATCCGAACCGGAGGTACGGCCAGAACCTTCTGCGGCGAGCCATTGGCGCGATTCTACTTCGTCATTGTGGCGAAAATCTGGCCGGAATCCGGCGCATACAGGCGCATAAGCTGCGCTGAATCCGTCATTCAAAAGTCATGCTTTCGTCAGGCCTGCGCGCGGCTATATTTGCCCTCTATCAATAATTACTTAACTGCTGAATCAGTCAACCAGGCAGGTACAGGGAGGAGGTCACGATGCAGAACAAGGCAGATTCCAAGGGCATTTCACGGCGTCAATTCGGCAAGATCGCGGGCGCGGCTGCGGCCGGCACCGTGCTGCCGGGCTACGCGCTGCGCGCGCTGGCGGCGGAGACCGCCGACCAGATCATTCCGGGCAAGTCGGCCGAGATGATCATCCACAACGCCAAGCTCGGCGTGATGGAGACCCCGCTCACGCTGCTGCGCCAGTACGCGCACACGCCGAAGGAAATCCTGTTCTGCCGCTTCCACTACCCGCACGAGGGCAACGCGGGGTGGTACGCGAGCCTGAACCCGCCCAAGCGCGAGGACTGGACGCTCGAGATCGACGGCCTCGTCGCGCGGCCGCGCATCGTCAAGCTGGCCGACATCGAGAAGATGGACATGGTCAAGCGCGTTTCGGTGATCCAGTGCGCCGGTAACGGCCGCTCGTTCTACGCCGCCAAGCAGAAGGTCGGCGGCGGCCAGTGGAAGAACGGCGGCATGGGCAACGTGGTGTGGGAAGGCGTGCCGCTGCGCCACTTCCTCGACGAGCAGAAGGTGATGCCGGCGGCGTCGGTGCGCTGGCTGACCGCGGAAGGCTGGGACCAGCCGGCCACCCGCGAGGGCTCGGACTTCTCGAAGAGCTACCACATCGAGGACGGCGCGCTCGATAACGCGATCCTCGCGGTCAAGATGAACGGCGAGCCGATCCCGGCCGCGCACGGCGGGCCGCTGCGCCTGATCATCCCGGGCTACTACGGCAACATGAACGTGAAGATTCTGACCAAGCTGATGTTCATGGACCACCAGTCGCCGAGCGTGTTCCAGTCGATGGGCTACCGCTTCCCGAACCGTCCGGTCGAGCCCGGCCAGTTCAAGGCCAACGACTACACGCTGGAAAACAGCCGTCCGACCTACGCGCACCAGATCAAGAGCGTGATCTTCTCGCCCCTGCCGGAGGACAAGCCGGGCAGCGGCGCGGTGGAGATCACCGGCGTGGCGTTCAACGACGGCACGGCGCCGATCACCAGCGTGCAGGTCTCGGTCGACGGCGGCCAGAGCTGGCAGGCGGCGACGATCAAGACCCCGGAGAGCCCGTGGGCCTGGAACCACTGGTCGCTCAAGGCGACCCTGCGTCCCGGCACGAACACGCTGGTGTCGCTCGCCACCGACGCGCTCGGGCGCTCGCAGCCGCTCAACGGCCTGACCCGCTGGAACCCGCGCGGTTACGAGTGGAACGGTGCCGACAAGGTCGTCATCAACGTCTGACAACGTCCCCGGGGGCGCCGCGGCTGCGCGGCGCCCCCTTTTTTTATTTCATGCATAAGGGCACGGATTGATGCGTGTCGGTTCTCTGCTGTGCGTGGCGGCCCTGGCGGCCGCCGTTTTTCCGCCGCTCGCGCGCGCGGACAGGATCGAGCTTCCTGCCGGGCCGAATCGCGACCTGGTGTATGCCAAGTGCCGCACCTGCCACGACCTGCAGTACGTGAAGGAGTCGGCGGGCATCACCGCGGACAACTGGGAGGCGCTGATCGAGGACATGGGCCAGTACGGCCTGCGCATCCCGGCCGCGGACAAGGAGAAGATCGTCAAGTACCTGGTCACCTACCTGGGCCCGAACCCGCCCAAGTCACCGCCGCCGAGCGAGGCGCCTTCGCCCGCGGTGAACGGCGCGACCATGTACGCGCGCCAGTGCTCGGCCTGCCACCAGGCGCATGGCGGGGGGGTTCCCAATACCTTCCCGCCGCTGGCCGGCAATTCCGACCTGTACCGCGACCGCATGTTTCCGGTCTACGTGGTGCTGAATGGCCTCACGGGCGCGATCACGGTCAAGGGCGCGCAGTACAACGGCACCATGCCGCCGTTCGACCATCTGTCGGATGCGGAGATCGCGGCGGTGATCGGCTACGTGCGCGCGGCCTGGAACAACGCCGAGCTGCGCCCGGCCGGATTCGTCGACGTCGACGAAGCCGCGGTGAAGAAAGCGCGCGCCAAGCCGATGAAGAGCACCGAGGTGCACGCCTACCGCGCGGCGCACCGCTAGGCGCGGGGGCTTGCGCAGCTGAAACAATCGGAAAACGAACCGCCCCGCGCGCGACTTCAAGCGGATACGAACCGCTTCTAGCATGGGAGCCTTCCTGCATTCGGGAGGCTCGCATCCGGCATGGAGTATCTGATCAACGCGGCGAACGCGCTCTACCTGGTCGCGTACTTCGCGCGCGACATGCGCTGGTTGCGCGCGTTGACCATCATCGCGGCCGGCCTGCTCGCGGTGTACTTTTATCTGCTGCCGGCCCCGGTCATGGCGGCGGTGTACTGGAACGTTTTGTTCGGTGGGCTGAACGCATACCAGCTGCTGCGGCTCGTGGCGCCCCAGCGGCTCGGAGGCTCTCGGGCGCTCTTAAGCAATATTTAGCAAACGGCGCGCGGCGACTCCGGTAGGGTAGGTCGGCCTACAAGCACAATATAAGGAAGAGATCCATGCGCATCGGACAGACCCTGTTCGCCCTGACGGCGGCGGCAGTCATCGCCGCGCCGGTGGCGGCCGCGACAAAGGCCGACAAAAGCACGCTCGCGCGCGGCCGCTACCTGGTCAGGATCGGCGGTTGCAACGATTGCCATACGCCGGGCTACGCGGAGAAGGGCGGCAAGGTGCCGCAAGCCGACTGGCTGACCGGAAACCCGGTCGGCTTCAGCGGTCCCTGGGGCACGTCGTATCCCGCCAACCTGCGCCTCAACGTGCGGTCGATGTCCGAGGCGGCGTGGATCAAGCGCGCCCGCTCGCAGCTTCTGCCGCCGATGCCGTGGTTCGCCCTGCGCGACGCGCGCACGGCCGACGTGCGCGCGATGTATCGCTTCATTCGCAGCCTGGGCGCCAAGGGCAAGCCGGCGCCGGCCTACGTGCCCCCGGGCGGCAAGGTCGCGACGCCGTACATCGAGTTCGTGCCGAAGAATCTGCCGAAGGCTGCCGCGAAGTAGCAGCATACGACGCGGCTGCAGTGACTTCTCCTGGTTATGTGCGCGTTTCCGAAGCGCTATATTGACCGGGCATGCTGAAGATCCGCGCCATCGACCACCTCGTCCTGCGCGTCAAGAATGTTGACGTCATGCGCCGCTTCTACTGCGAGGTGCTGGGCGCCGAGCACGTCGCCTGGCGGCCCAAGCTCGGCATGTCGCACCTGCGGGTGGGGACGGCGATGATCGACCTCGTCGTAGGCGACGCCGGGTCCGGGCGCAACCTGGACCACTTCTGCCTGCGAATCGAGCCCTTCGATGAGGATGCGATCGTCGCCCACCTCGCGGCGCACGGTGTTGCGGTGGGCGAGATCGCGCGCCGTTTCGGCGCCGAGGGCAACGGGGTATCGATCTACGTTACTGACCCGGAAGGCAATGTCGTGGAGCTCAAGGGGCCGTCCGACGGTGCGTCCCGGCCGTAGGCGGCTGGGGCGCGCGCAGCCACGCCAGGGCCGCGTTGCGGTCGACGAAGGCCTTGAGCTCGACACCGGCGTTATGCGCGGTCGACTCCAGGTATTGCGCCTCGTCGGCCCGCTCGGGGCGGTCGAGGAAGGCGGTCTGGACGGCTTTCGGGACCGGCTGTGGCAGGTCACGAACCAGGAAGTAGACCCTGCTCGACGAGACTTGTCCTTCAAGTGCTCGAACGTCCGTCAGCACCTTCTTCGGCCGCTCCGCCCGCACCAGGTCGAAGTAGTGCTTGACCATGGCGACCACGTTATTTTCGCTCAGCCGGCCGCCGAAGGTGACGACCAGCACGTCGCCGTCGAGAGAGCTGCTCAGTTCGAAGTCCATTTCGAGCCAAGCATACGCTGGCCTTGACAATCGTGGATCGGTCGGCAGCTGCTGAACCGCATGGTTAAGTATATGGATGACGAGCTCGACGCGGTGTTCGGTGCATTGGCCGACCGCACCCGGCGCCACATCCTCGAGTCGCTGAGCGGCGGGGAGGTTGCCGTGTCGAAGCTCGCGGCGCCCCACGACATGTCGCTGCCGGGGTTCATAAAGCACCTGCGGGTGCTCGAGGGTGCCGGGCTGATCGCGCGCAGCAAGGCGGGGCGGGTGGTGAGCTGCGAGCTGTCGGCGGCGCCGATGCAGGACGCCGCGTCGTGGATCTCGCGCTACGAGAAGTTCTGGACCGGGCAGCTCGATTCGCTCGCGCGCCACCTCTACCAGCAGGAGGCATTGCAGACATGGACCAAGCCAGGCTCACCGAAAAGCCCTTGCTCGTCAGCGAGCGCTGCTTCCCCGTCACGCCGGAAAAAGTCTGGCGCGCGACGACCACCGCCGCCGCTGGAGCGAGACGTTCGACAAGCTCGCGCAGCACCTGGAACAGTACCCATAGGTATCCGGAGGCCAATCATGCCAAACACAGTTCGACTTCACCGCGTGCTGCGCGCCGCGCCAGAGAGAGTCTACCGCGCGTTCCTGGACGCCGACGCGATGGCCAAGTGGCTGCCGCCCAACGGCTTTACCGGCAAGGTGCACGAGCTCGAAGTCCGCGTCGGCGGCAGGCACCGTATGTCTTTCACCAACTTCACTACCGGCCACGGCCACTCGTTCGGCGGCAGCTTCCTCGAGCTGGTCCCGCACGAGCGCATCCGCTACACGGACGAGTTCGACGACCCGAACCTGCCGGGCGAGCTGCAGGTGACCGTGAGCCTGAAGAAGGTGTCCTGCGGCACCGAGCTGAACATCGTGCAGGAGGGGCTGCCCGACGTGATTCCGCTCGAGGCCTGCTACCTCGGCTGGCAGGAATCGCTCGCGCAGCTGGCCAAGCTGGTCGAACCCGAGATCCCGGACTAGGAGGCGGTATGCAGATCCAGCCCTACCTTTTTTTCGAAGGCCGCTGCGAAGAGGCGATCGAGCTCTACCGGAACGCGCTCGGCGCAGAAGTCGAGATGCTGATGCGACTCAAGGACAGCCCGGAGGCGGCGCCGGCAGGCACGCACCCGCCGGACTCGGAGAACAAGGTCATGCACGCGAGCCTGCGCATCGGCGGCGCGGTGCTGATGGTCTCCGACGGTTATTGCAGGGGCAAGCCGAGCTTCCAGGGGTTCTCGCTCTCGATCGAGGCCAGGGACGAGGCGCAGGCGCAGCGCTGGTTCGCGGCCCTGTCGGAAGGGGGCGAAGTGCGCATGCCGCTCGGCAGGACCTTCTTCTCGCCCTGCTTCGGCATGCTTGCCGACCGCTTCGGCGTGCCTTGGATGATCATCGTCCCGGCAAAGGAGTGAGGCCATGAAAGACACGGTAAAGAATTCACCGGTCCAGCACGCAGGCTTTACGATCGAGCGCACGATGGACTTCCGTGTCGGCAGCCGCGAGCGCGGTACCGCGTCGCTGCTGGACAACCTCGCGAAGGCCCTGTGAGGCGCTACTTCCCCTTCCAGACGGGCTTTCTCTTGTTGAGGAAGGCATCCATGCCTTCGCGGAAGTCCTCGCTCATGTAGCACATCAGCACCAGGTCGTTGCCCTCGCCGTGGGGGATGGTCGGCCGCAGGCGTCGCACCGCTTCCTTGGTCGCCTGCAGGGTGAGCGGCGCGAGGCTGGCGATCTGGCGCGCGAGCTCCTCGGCGCGCGCGGCGAGCGCGGCAGCGTCCTCGACCAGCTCGCCGACCAGCCCGATCGCGAGCGCCTCGTCGGCCTCGATCAGGCGCGCCTTGAAGATCATGTCTTTGACCCGCGCCGGACCGAGCAGCGCGACCAGGCGCGAGTAGTTGTTCATCGACAGGCAGTTTCCCAGCGTGCGTGCGACCGGAAAGCCGAAGCGCGCGCCCTTGACCGCGATACGCAGGTCGCAGCACACCGCGATACCCGCGCCGCCGCCGGTGCACGCGCCCTGGATCGCGGCGATGGTCGGCACGCGGCAGGCCTCGAGCGCTCCCAGCACGCGGTCGATGCGCGCCTCGTAGTCGAGCGCGTCCTGTTCCTTGTCGAAGGCGCGGAACTGCGAGATGTCGGTGCCGGAGGCGAAGGCCTTGTCGCCCGCTCCGGTGAGGACCATTGCGCGGATCGAGCGGTCGCGGTTTGCCTCCTCGCAGATCTCGGCCAGGCGGTCGTACATCGCGAAAGTGAGCGCGTTGCGCGCCTGCGGCCGGTTGAAGGTCAGGTGCACGATGCCGTCGCGCACTTCGTGCAGGAGATCAGTCATGGTTTTTTCGCCCGGTACGGTCGTTCTCGAGAGATTCGATTATCATGCATCGCATGAGCGCACAGGATGCCATTTCGCTAGCGCGGTCTTTGCTCCAGTTCGACACGGTCAACCCGCCGGGGCGCGAGCGCGACTGCGCGCATCACGCGGGCGGACTGCTCGAGGACTGGGGCTACGCGGTCGAGTACCAGGAGTTCGAGCCAGGCCGCACCAGCGTGATCGCGCGCGCCGGCGGCTCGCAGGCGAAGGCGCCGCTGTGCCTCACCGGGCACCTCGACGTGGTGCCGCTCGGCACCCGCAAGTGGGCCAAGGACCCCTTCGCCGGGTCGACTGACGGCGACCGCCTCTACGGGCGCGGGTCCTCCGACATGAAGGCGGGGGTCGCGGCCATGCTGCTCGCGGCAAAGGCCTTCGCGGGGAAGCTCTCGGGCACGCCGGGCGTGGTGCTGGTGCTCACCGCTTCGGAGGAGAACGGCTGCATCGGCTCGCGCCACCTCGCGCAACTGCCCGCGCTGATGGGCAAGGCCGGCGCGATCGTGGTGGGCGAGCCGAGCGCGAACCAGCCCTACGTCGGCCACAAGGGCTCGCTCAAGTTCCACGCCGCCTTTCGCGGTGTTTCGGCGCACGGCTCGATGCCCGAGCTGGGCGAGAACGCGATCTACAAGGCCGCGCGCGCGGTGGCAGCGCTGGAGAAGTTCGATTTCCACGCCCACCCGCACCCCGTGATGGGCGCGCCGACGATGAACGTGGGAACGATCGAGGGCGGCGCGGGAGTGAACCTGGTGCCCGACTCGGCGCGCATCGGGGTCGACATCCGGACCGTGCCGGGAATGGACCACGCGGCGCTGCTCACCGAGCTGGAAAAGACGATCGGCGACGCCGAGCTGGACGTGTTCTCCAACCTGCAGGCGGTGTGGACCGAGCCCGACGAGGCGTGGATGCGGCGCGTGTTCGAGATCTGCGCCGAGCAGCTCGGCGCCGCGCCCGCCGTGCAGGCCGCGACCTACATGACCGACGCGGCGAACCTGCGCAAGCTGTGGGCCGGCGCGCCGACCGTGGTGCTCGGGCCCGGCGAGCCGCAACAGGCGCACCAGACCGACGAGTACTGCAGCATGGAGAGAATCCGCCAGTCGGTCGCGCTTTACGAAGCGCTGATCCGCGACTGGACGCTCAGCGCTTGATGAGCCGAGCCGTCTAGCGACGGATCAATTCGAGCAGCTGATCCATCGTCTCGTCGGCCCAGCGCTCCGGATCCTTGTCGATCTCGACCTCGCCCTTGCGCAAGAGGTCCGCGGCGATCTTGCGGCGCTCGCACCAGCCGCGCCAGAACTCCTTGATTTCTTCCGCTGATATATCCATGGCAGGAAGATCCTACACCAGGCGCGAGGTTAGAATCACGTCGGTTTTCGCCTGGAGAACGTGTTGAGATTCTGCATCTTCGGCGCCGGCGCGATCGGCGGCCATTTCGCCGTGCGGCTGGCGGCGGCGGGACACGACGTTTCGGTGCTCGCGCGGGGGGCGCAGCTCGAGGCGCTGCGCGCGGGGAGCGCGACGCTCGTCTCGGGCGGCGAACGGGTGAGCGCGCAGGTGCGCGCGAGCGACCGCCCGGCGGAGCTGGGCGCGCAGGATATCGTGCTGCTGACGGTCAAGGCGACCGCGCTCGGCGAGGCGGCCGACGGCCTGGCGCCGCTGCTCGGCGCCGACACGGCGGTGGTGTTCTGCCAGAACGGGATCCCATGGTGGTACGGGCTCGGCCTGGCGGCGGAGCGGCCGCGGCCGCCCGAGCTCTCGCGTCTCGATCCGGGCGGAAAGCTCGCGCGCGCAGTCGCGCCGGAGCGGGTGGTGGGCGGCGTGGTGTACTCGGCCAACGAGGTCACGGCGCCGGGCGCGGTCGAGAACCACACTCCGGGGCGCAACATGCTGGTGGTGGGTGCGGTCGACGACCGCGAATCGGCGCAGGTCGCGGCCCTGCGCGCGGCGCTCGAGGCGGCCAAGCTCCACTCGCCCGCCACCGGCGACATCCGCCAGGCGGTGTGGAACAAGCTGGTGCTGAACCTCGCCAGCTCGACGCTGTGCCTGCTGGCCGAGGACACGGTGGCCGGCATCGGCGCCGATCCGGCGCTCGCGGCGCTGCTCGAGCGCATCCGCGCCGAAGGCCGCGCGATCGCCACCGCGCACGGCATCAGCGTCGAGAACGCGCCGCGCCGCCCCGGCGGCGCTCCGAGCGGGGCGGCGCACAAGCCTTCCATGCTGCAGGACTTCGAGCGCGGCCGGCCGATGGAGATCGAGGCGCAGGTGATGGCGCCGCTCGCCTTCGCGCGCGCCGCCGGCGTGGCGGTGCCCGCGTTCGAGATGGCCGCCGCGCTCGCCGCGCACAAGGCCGCGGCGAGGGGTCTGTACGACGGCTGAAGCTAGTGCAGTTTGACCGGCGACGAAAACGGTCTGTTCGCGTCCACCACGAACATCACCAGCGAGTGCAGGTCCGTCGAGCCGCTGCTGGAGACCTGCATCGGCGTGTCGGCAAGGTTGCCCGCCTCCGTGTGACCGGCTGCAACTCGCTTCACACCGTGCGGCGTATGACTGCTGGTCTCCCCGGAAAGCACGTAGAACGCTTCGGAACCGGGATGCGTGTGCGCGCGCGTGATGCTGCCGGGAGGTCCGCTTGCCTCATTGACCCGGAGCAGGTATTGGGCGGCGACGACTCGCGGAATCGGCCCCACTTCCGCCACCTTGCTGCCATCGACGGAGGACCCGCCCGGGGGGCCGAGCGTGAATAACCAGACTTTGCCCGCCGCCTCGGCGACCAGCGACCAGGGGCCCGCGGCGGCCTGCGCGCGCGCGAGCGCGTCGTCCACGGAGTTACCGTGGCGGTCGACGCCGCTGCCGTACAGACCGTTGCTGAAGGTTTCAATGCGCCAGAAGAGCGTGCCGGGCGGCAATCGGGTGACTTTCCGTTCCGCCAGCGGCTTTATGACGAATTTCCCCTGCGCGACCGCCGCAGACGGCGGCAGGCACAGACCCGCTGCCAGCACTGCGACCACTCCGATCAGAAAACGTCTCATGGGCTCCTCCTTGGCTTGACTGTTTGCCGAACGGCTGTCCGGCGCCTAACATCGTCGACCCAACCCGGCGGGAAACTCCCGACCAAACGGCTACCTTTTCCTTATGGAAATGCTTGTGCGCCTGCAGGTCGGTGAGTGGCGGGCCGACCGCACGACCAACGAGCTCGCGCGGGCCGGCGACACGGTGCGCATCGAGCCCAGGGCGATGGAGGTGCTCATGGCGCTCGCCGCCCATGCCGGCGAGGTCGTCAGCCGCGAGGATTTGCTCGCTGCCGTCTGGCCGGGCGTCGTCGTCGGCGACGAAGCCCTCACCCAGAGCATCATCAAGCTGCGCCGGGCGCTGGGCGACAACCCTCGCGCGCCGTCCTATATCGAGACCATTTCGAAGCGCGGCTACCGCCTGATCGCCCCGGTGCGGGAAGCCGAGGCGGCCCCGGCGACGGGCGCGCGCAGCCGCCTGCCTTCGCGCGCGCTGGCCGCCGGCGTCGTGCTCGCGCTGGCGCTCGCGGTCGCCTACGGGACCCATCTGATTGCGCGCCCGGGCGCCAGCCGGCATGTGCTCGACGCCGAGGGCGAGCGCCCCGGCCGGTATCTGACGCTTACCGTCGTGCCGTTCGAGCCCGTCGGCGCGGAAAGCGGGCAGGCCTATTTGGCGCGAGGCATCAGCAATGACCTGATGACAGATCTTTCACGCGTGCCGGGGTTGCGCCTCGTCGGAGCATCCCGCGCCGCGCCGGCAGCGCGCTACCTCGTTTCGGGCAGTGTTCAGCGCGAAGCCGGGATCCTGCGCATCAACATCCGCCTGATCGACACGAAATCGAAGCAGCAGCTCTGGTCGGAGCGGATCGAGCGCCCGTTCGGCGACCTGTTTGCGGTTCAGGACGAGATCACGCACAGGCTGATGCAGGTATTGCCCGGCGCGCTCAGTAACGCCGTGCGACGGCGGCTCGCCCGGCCCTATACGCGCAGTCTCGAGGCCTACGACGCCTTTCTGCGCGCGCAGGCGCTGTTTCTCGTCCGGCGCAGCGAAGACAACGAGGAAGCGCGCGGCTTGTACCGCAAGGCGCTCGAGCTGGACCCGAACTTCGCGCGCGCCTATGCGGGCCTGGCAATGACCTACGCCATGGAATACCGCCTGCGGCCCTCCGGCGGCGGCTCGCCTGTGCTCGCGCGCGCGTTCGAGCTGGCGGAAACCGCGCGCCAGATCGACCCCGAAATCCCGGAGGTCTACTGGGCGCTGGCCTTCGTCCATGCGCAAAGCCGCCGCCACCGCCAGGCGATCCAGCTGCTGCAAAAGGCGATCGAGCTCAATCGGTCCTACGCGGACGCCTACGCATTCATGGGTGGCATCTACACCTATATCGGGCAGCCGGAAACGTCGATTTCGCTGCTGCGCACTGCGATGCGGCTCAATCCCGACGGCGGGCATCTGTACTTTCTGCTGCTGGGGCGCGCGTACCTGTTCCAGAACGACACCGAACAGGCGTTGATCAACCTGCGCGAGGCATCGGCGCGCAACCGGCTCGACCTGGAAACGCGGCTCTATCTGGCGGCGGCGATGGCGGCTGCGGGAGATCGCTTCGACGCCGAATGGGAAGCCGAGGAGGTCCGCTCGCAGGAGGTCGGCTTTTCCCTGCAGGCATGGCTTGAGACTTACCCGCTGACCAGCGCTCGCTACAGGGAAAGGCTAGAGGGGCTGCTGGCCAAGGCGGGCCTGTAGAGCGCCGCCGGAAACGCCGCTCGGGGCGCAGCGTCAAGCGCGACCGGCCGGTACAATCCCTCGAGTGAAAGTCGCGATCATTCCGGTCACCCCGTTCCAGCAGAACTGCTCGCTGCTGGTGGACGAGGTCACCGACAAGGCGGCGATCGTCGATCCGGGCGGCGACCTCGACAAGGTCCTCGACGTGCTGAAGCGCTCGGGCGCCGAGCTGGAGAAGATCTTCCTCACCCACGGTCACATCGACCACTGCGGCGCCACCGCCGAGCTGCGGCGCCGCACCGGCGTGCCGGTCGAGGGCCCGCAGCGCGAGGATGCGTTCTGGATCGGGCAGCTCGCCGCGCAGGGCGAGCGCTTCGGCTTCGAGGGCGTCGAGGCGTTCGAGCCCGACCGCTGGCTCGAGCAGGGCGACACGGTGCGCTTCGGCGGGATCGTGCTCGAGGTGCGGCACTGTCCCGGCCACACGCCCGGCCACGTGGTGTTCTATTCGCCCGCCGACCGGCTCGCGATCGTCGGCGACGTGCTGTTCGCCGGCTCGGTCGGGCGCACCGATTTCCCGCGCGGCGACCCCGCGGCGCTGGTGCGCTCGATCAGGGAAAACCTGTTCCCGCTCGGCGACGACGTCGCCTTCATCCCCGGCCACGGCCCGGTGTCGACATTCGGCGACGAGCGCGAAAGCAATCCCTACGTGTCGGACCGCGCGCTCGGAATTAGAATGCGGGGCTGAAGGAGCGTCCCATGCCCATCTACGAATACGCGTGCAGGAAATGCGGTCATGAGTTCGAAACGCTGGTGCGCTCGGACAGCGTTCCCGAGTGCCCGGGCTGCCGCTCGACCGAGCTGGAGAAGAAGCTGTCGGTGTTCGCCACCGCGGCGCCGGGCCCGGATCCGCAGCCGGCTGCCGGTCCCTGCGGCGCCTGCGGCCACCCCGGCGGGCCGGGGGCCTGCGCGCTACACTGAGCGGCTAGGTCTTCTTGCCGAGGGCGCTTTTGCCGGCGATCGCGCCGGTGAAGCGCTCGAGCGCGCGCGAGAGCTCGCCGCGCGGAATCATGATCTCGATCAGGCGGAACGTCTTCTCGTCGGCGACGGCCTCCTCGAGCGCGGCGGCGAGCGCCTTGCGGGTGGCGACGCGCACGCCTTTGCCGCCCAAGCCCGCGGCCATCTCGGCGAACTTCCAGTCGTCGAGGTCGTTGTAGCCGGTGTCGCTCTGGAACGCCTTGAGCATGCCCCAGGCGGAGTTGTTGAACACCAGCACGATCGGATTCCAGCCGTGGCGGCGGCAGTTGCCGAGCTCCCAGCCGGTCATCTGAAACGCGCCGTCTCCCACCAGCACGACTGGGCGCCTGCGCGCAGCCGCCTGCAGGCCGAGCCCGAAGGGCACGCCGGGTCCCATGGTGGCGTAATAACCCGGCGCCACCATGGCGGTGGGCATCATGTCCATCGCCGTGAACAGGCAGTCGCCCATGTCGGAGGCGATCGGCATGACGCCGTGCCGCGCGAACAGATCGTTGACCGCGGTCGCGATGTCGAGCGGCCGGATAGCGTGGCGGTCGGCCTTCAGGCCGGTCGGGTACGCGGCCGTGACCGGCGCGGCGTCGCCCAAGCGCCTGGCGCGTTTGAGCAGCGCGTCGACCAACGCCTCGAGGCTGATGCCAGGATAGACGTGATGGCCCAGGCGCACGTCGCCGTCGAAGGCGTGCACCGCGGTGCGCATGTCGATCTGCTGCCGGGAGACGCCGAAATTCGTGTCGCAGAGAATGACGCCGAGCATCAGCAGGCCGTCGGAGCGCTCGACGATGTCGCGTACGCGCGCCTCGCCCGCCAGTCCCAGATACGTGCCGGCGAGCGGCGCGCCGGTCTCGGCGAGGATGCCCAGCCCCATGAAGCTCGTCACCGCGGGAATGGAGAGCTTCTTCGCCAGCTTCGCCACTTTGGCCTCGAGGCCGTAGCGGCGCACCTCGACCCCGAGCAGGAGGGCGGGCCGGCGCGCGGCGGAAAGGCGCGCCATGACCTCCTGCGCCGCCGCTTCGGCGGCTTCGCGGTCGATGGGCGCCGGCGCGAAGGGGGACACGGCGCCGACCTCGGCGCCGACCATGTCGCGCGGCAACTCTATGTATACGGGGCGCGACTGGCGGCGCGCGGCGGTGAGCACGCGCGCGATCTCGCGCGGCGCGGCCGCCGCGTCGTCGAGCACCGCCTGCGCGCAGGTCACCTCGCTCATCACGAGGAACTGGCTGTCGAGGCGCTTGACCTGATGGTGCAGTCCGAGGCCCGTGCCGCCCTCGGCCGCGCCCGGAGCGCCGGAAATCACCACCACCGCGGACTTCTCGGCGTAGGCGGTGGCCACCGCGTTGACCATGTTGAGCGCGCCCGCGCCGTAGGTGACGGCGGCGACGCCGAGCGTGCCACGATAGCGCGCGGCGGCGTCCGCGGCGAAGCCCACTGCCGGCTCGTGGCTCAGCGTGTAAAGCGGCAGGATGCGTGAAGCCTCGATCTCGCGGAAGAAGGGCAGCGCGAAGTCGCCGGGAATGCCGAAGATCTCGCCGGCCCCGTAGTCCTTGAGGGCCGCGAGCATGGCGTGCGCGAGTTTCACGCGGAAATTCTAGAGCAGGTGCAGCGCGGCCGGAAAGAAGAAGCCCACCAGGCAGAGCGCCGCGCCGGCGGCGCCCAGCGCGCCGGCGGCCCATGCCAGCGCCGGCATCGCGGTGATGATCGAGGCCGAGGCGAGCACGATCGCGATCTGCACCGCGGCCGAGGCGAGCTCGTACTGGTGGTAGGCGGCAATCGAGCGGTCGCGCTTTTGCTCGGCCTTCTGCGCGCGCGACGAAAGCTCCTTGCGGCCTTCGTTCTTTTCCGGCTGCGACTCGTAGCGTTCGGCGCTCGCCTTCCACGCCTCGATCTGCTTCTTGGCGGCCGGGCGGGTACCGAGCAGCTCGAGCTGCTCGGCCGCCGTGCGCAGCGTCGTCTGGCGGATGGTCTTGGCCTGGAAGAACGACCACAGGTTGGCGGCCTGGATGTTGGCGTCGAGCGCTGTAGTCTGAGCCGACATGCCGAGCCTCCCTTTCGCCGTGAGGGCGCGGATTCTAGCCCAACGCCGCGGCGTCGGGGGGGCTTCGCTAATCGGCGCGGTAGATATAGCCCGGGTCGAGGTAAAGCTCGCCCGGCCCGGTGAGGTCGCGGTCGCGCCGCCGCACGATGCGGTCGAAACGGTAAATCATTCCCTTGAAGGTCACGCTGCCCCAGATCGGGCTGCCCATGTATTCGCCGATCGGCGCCGAGCGCTCCTCGATCGCGCGGGCATGGACGATGACCACGCCCTGCTGGCGCAGCAGGGCGGGGTCGGTGTGCACCGCGACGTAGCGGCGCACCACGAGGTGAAAGGGCAGCGCAAGCAAGGCGCCGAACGCGATGGGCGACATCGGATCCATGACGGTCGAATTTCAAAGTTGACCGCATGTGCAGCGAGCAAGTTCCGCGCCACGCCTCGCTAGCGCCGCGGCGCCGCGGCGAGCAGCCCCGCGAGCGCGACGGCGGTGAAGGCGGCGCCGGCGTAGAAGGTCGCCGCCGGGCCGTGAGCCTGCCACAGCCAGCCCGCGAGCAGGCTGGCGACGATCAGCACCACGCCGGCGACCAGGTTGAACACGCCGAACGCGGTGCCGCGCGCCTCGGCCGGCGCGGCTGCGGCGACCAGCGCCGAGAGCAAGCCCTGCGTCAGGCCCATATGCAGGCCCCACAGCGCCACGCCGGCGAACACCGCACCGATCGAGTGCGCGCCGCCGAGCGCGAGGTCGGCTGCGATCAGCGCGGCGAGCCCGCCGGCGATCAGCGCGCGCTGCTTGCCGCGGTCGGCAGCCAGCCCAGCGGGGTAGGAGGCGAGCGCGTAAACCGCGCTCATCGCCACCATGACCAGGGGCACGTAGGTTTGCGCGAGGCCGACGTTCGCCGCGCGCAGCACCAGGAAGGCTTCCGAAAAGCGCGCCAGCGTGAGCACCGCGCCGAGTCCCACGATCAACCAGTAGCGGGCGCCGAGCTGGCCGAGCATCGCGCGCGAGAGAGGGTTCTTCGCCCGCGCGGCGGCGCTGCGCGCGGGCTCGCGCACCGCGAACGCGATTACCAGCACCGCGCCGAGCGCGGGCAGCGCGGCGACCCACAGCACCGCGCGCAGGCTCTCGGCGAACAGTGCCATCAGCACCACCGCGGCGAGCGGTCCCAGCAGCGCGCCCACCGAGTCGAGTGCCTGGCGCAGGCCGTACGCCGCGCCGCGCAGCTCGGGCGCGACGACGTCGGCGATCAGCGCGTCGCGCGGCGCGCCGCGGATGCCCTTGCCGATGCGGTCCATGAAGCGCGCGCCCGCGACCAGGCCGATGGTGTTGGCGAGCGGAAACAGCGGCTTCGACAGCGCCGCGAGGCCGTAGCCAAGCGCCACCAGCGGCTTCCTGCGCCCGATCCAATCCGACAGCGTGCCGGAGAACACCTTGGCGATCGCCGCGATGCCCTCGGCGATGCCCTCGATCAGGCCGACCTCGAGCATGCTCGCGCCGAGCACGCCGGTCATGAACAGCGGCAGCAGTGCGTGCACCATCTCGGAGGAGCTGTCCATCAGCAGCGACACCGTGCCGAGGGCCCATACGGTGCCCGGCAGCGAGCGGCGGGGGGCGGCCGGGCTCACGGCGTGTCGGCCTGTGCGGTCTCGCGCGGCGGCGCGCGGCCGCCGCCGAACTGCGCCCAGGCCACGCCCGCCATGGTGATCGCGGCACCGGTGAGCTTGAGCGCGGTGAACTTCTCGCCCAGCGTGAGCCAGGCCACCAGCCCCGCGATCGGCGGGATCATGTACAGCAGCGGCGCGCTTCGGGCGACCCCGCGCACCGCGTTGACCCAGGCCCAGACCAGCCAGCCGAGGAAGGCCGAGATCACGATCGCCCAGGCGACGCCGAGCCAGACGAGCGGCGGCAGCTCGGCGAGCGGCGCGGCGGCGAACGACGACACCGAGGCGAGCAACAGCAGCGGCGCGCCGAACACGAGCGAATACGCGAGCACCGGCAGCGGCCCGTAGCGCGCGGTGATCGGCCGCGCGAGCACAGTGTAGAGCGAGAACAGCGAGGCCGCGAACAGCAGCACCAGGTCGCCGGCCCCGGCCTGCGCCACGCCGCGCACGAACTTGTCGGACAGGAAGATGACGATGCCGGCGAAGGCGAACGTGGTGCCGGCGATCTGCCGCGCGCGCAGCCTCTCGGCGCCGGCGAAGGCGAGGATCAGCAGCGTGAACAGCGGCCCGCTGGTGAGCACCAGCGCGCTCGAGAAGGGGGTCGAGAGGCTGATGCCCCAGGTGACCAGGCCCACGTGCGCGGTGTGGCCGATCAGGCCGCAGGCGACGAAGCGCGGCAGGTCCTCGCGCTGCGGCCACGACTTCGGCAGGTGTCGCCGGTACACGACTGCGAGCAGCATCAGGCCGAGCAGCGGCATCAGAAGATAACGGATGAACAGGAACGGACCGACGCCGATCTGCTCGAGCACGTACTTCACGACCGTGAAGTTGACGCCCCACACGGCCATGATGACGAGCGCGGCGATGAGCGACCAGCGCTCCACCGACGGCCCGGTGAGATTGGATGCGGCGCGGAGAAGGCTCATCTGCGCCGCGCAGCTTACAATAGGCGCCTTCCGCTGTCCGCTTTCCTTTCGCAACCATGCCCATCGCCCGCGCGCCGGTGCGCGCCCTCGCCGCCTCGAAGATCCGCGAGCTGGTGAACGAGGGCCTCGGCAACCCCGACGTGCTGCCCTTCTGGGTCGGCGAGCCGGACGAGCCGACGCCGGATTTCATCCGCCGCGCGGGCATCGACTCGATCGCCGCCGGCGAGACCTACTACTCGCACAACCTCGGCATCCCGGAGCTGCGCGAGGCGCTGGCGGGATATCTCACGAGACTGCACCGTCCGACCGGGGCGGGGGAGGTGGCGGCCACCAGCGCCGGGGTGAACGCGCTGATGCTGGTCTCGCAGCTGCTGGTCGACCCCGGCGACCGCGTGGTCGAGGTGGTGCCGCTGTGGCCCAACCTGCAGGAGATCCCCAAGATCCTCGGCGCGGAAGTCGCGACCGTCGCGCTCGATTTCTCGCCTTCGGGATGGACGCTCGACCTCGAGCGCTTGCTCGCTGCGCTCGAGCCCGGCACCCGCGCGCTTTACATCAATTCGCCCAACAACCCGACCGGCTGGACCGTCACGCCCGAGGCGCAGCGCACGATCCTGGAGCACTGCCGCCGCCACGGCATCTGGATCTTCGCCGACGACGCCTACGAGCGGCTGAGCTACCGCGAGGCCTCGGGCGTGGCGCCGTCCTTTCTCGATCTCGCCGAGAAGGGCGAGCGGGTGGTGAGCACCAATACCTTCTCCAAGGCGTGGCGGATGACCGGCTGGCGGCTGGGCTGGCTGGTGGTGCCGCCGACGCTGGCGGCCGATCTGGCGAAGCTGATCGAGTACAACACTTCCTGCGTGCCGGTGTTCGTGCAGCGCGCGGGCGTCGCCGCGCTCAACGGGGGCGAGCCGCAAATCGCGCGCACGCTCGAGCGCCTGCGTCGCGCGCGCGATTTTCTGCTCCGCGAGCTGGCGTCGGTCGCAGGCGTCACCGCCGCGGTGCCGGACGGCGCGATGTACGCCTTCCTGCGCGTCGAAGGCGCGGCGGACAGCCTGGCGTTCTGCAAGCGCCTGGTGCGCGAGACCGGACTGGGCCTCGCCCCGGGTGCCGCGTTCGGACCCGAGGGCGAGGGCTACGTGCGCTGGTGCTTCGCTGCCGGCGAGGCGCGCCTGGCAGACGGCGTCGCGCGGTTGCGCAAGGCCCTGGGCTAGGCGCCCAGCGGACGCGCCGTGCGCAGCGGCGCGGCGTTCGCGTTCGAGTCGAGCATGCTGATTTCGCCGGCGATCTCGGCGCCTTCCTCGACCTTGATCTTGGCGTAGCGGATCTTGCCCGACACCTTGCCGGTAGCGTGGATCACGAGCTGCTTGCGCACCGTGAGTTCGCCTTCCAGCCGGCCGTGGATCTCGGCGTTGTCCACCGCGACGGTGCCGCTGAAGATGCCTTGCGGCGCGATCTGCAGCACGCGCGCGTCGAGCGTGGCTTCGATCCTGCCTTCGACCGCAAGCGTATCGCAGTCGGTGATCTCGACGCCCTTCATCTTGATGTCGGGCCCCACAATCAGCTTCGCTTCACCCTTGCCCGCCTTCGCCGCGTCGGCTTGCGGCGCAGGAGCCGGCGCGGGCGCGGCGACTCGCTCGGGGGCTTGAGGGGCGGGCGCGGCGGGCGTGCGGCCCGTGAAAGGCGGCTCTTCGCGACGGCGGAACAGACCTTCTTTTTGGAGCATGGGATTCCTTGGTGGATGGTTGGAGGGTATCGCAGCCATGCACATTGCGTGCCGATGGCGAAATCAAGCAGAAACAGCGACTTGTAAATCGGCGTTCAACTGGAAGTGTCGCCTGTGGCCGACGCCCGCCGCCCCGCCTTGGCTGACGCCGGACGCAATGATCCTTACGGATGTGCTGTCGCATCACTTGCGTATGTGCTTACGCATCACTTTCATTGCTGCAAAGCAGCCGAGTTTGCGGGCGTGCATACTTGTTCACGCATGGCACGACAAAAAAACTACATGCGCAAACCAAACTCCGAGGAGGCAACATGGCAGAAGATGTAAAACCCGCTTTCGCGAATCCCGCGCCGCTCGGTCTGGTCGGCTTCGGCCTGACCACGGTGCTCCTTAGTCTGGTCAACGCCGGCGTGCTGCCGTCGGGAGGCGAGCAGGTCGTGCTGCCGATGGCGCTCGCCTACGGCGGTCTGATCCAGATTATCGCGGGGTTGCTCGAATTCCGCACCGGCAACACGTTCGGCACCACGGCGTTCCTCAGCTACGGCGCGTTCTGGTGGTGGTTCGCGCTGCTCATCATGTTCGGCAGCCACGGCGTGCTCGACCTCTCGCACGCCGGCAGCACGATCGGCGTGGCGCTGCTCGGCTGGGGCGTGTTCACGCTGTACATGTGGGTCGCGACGTTCAAGCTGTCGAAGGCGCTGTGGTGGGTCTTCCTCACCTTGTGGGTGACGTTCTTCCTGCTCGGTTTCGGCGCTCTGTTCGGCATGCACAGCCTGCACCTGGCCGGCGGCTGGCTCGGGCTGGTCTGCGGCCTGATCGCGATGTACACCAGCTTCGGCCTGGTGACCAACGCGACGTTCGGCAGGCCGGTAGTTCCGCTCGGCGCGGCCGGCTGAGAAGCACCCTCGCTGTTCTTGCGGCGGCCGCGTTTCGCGGCCGCCGCGAGCCTATGAAGGAGGTCCATACACCATGAGCAAAGCAAACGCGAAGGCACAGGCAGAGGCTGACCAGCCCAACGAATCCCAGCTGGCGGTGCACTGGAAGGAGGAGGAGTACTACTACCCTCCGGCCAGCTTCATCGCGCAGGCCAACATGACCGACGGCGACGTCCTGGAGCGCTTCAGCGAGAAGAACTATCCGGAGTGTTTCAAGGAGTACGCCGATCTTCTGACCTGGTACAAGTACTGGGAGAAGACCCTCGACACGTCGAATCCCCCGTTCTGGAAGTGGTTCGTGGGCGGCGTGCTGAACGCGTCCTACAACTGCGTCGACCGGCACCTGGCGCAGAACCGCAACAAGACGGCGATCCATTTCGTCCCCGAGCCCGAGGGCGAGCGCACCCAGCACATCACCTACCAGGAGCTGTGGGTGCGCGTGAACGAGCTCGCGGCGCTGCTGCGCGATTTCTGCGGCCTGAAGCGCGGCGACCGCGTGACGCTGCACATGCCGATGATCGCCGAGCTGCCGATCACCATGCTCGCCTGCGCGCGCCTCGGCGTGATCCATTCGCAGGTCTTCAGCGGCTTTTCCGGCCAGGCCTGCGGCGAGCGCATCGCCGATTCGGGCAGCCGGGTGCTGATCACCGCCGATTCCTACTGGCGCGGCGGCAACCTGCTCGACCACAAGAAGCTGGCCGACATCGCCTTCGACAAGGCCAAGGAAGAGAAAGTCGTCACCGAGAAGGTACTGGTGTGGCAGCGCTACCCGGGCAAGAACTCGGCCCAGACGCCGCTGGTCGAAGGTCGCGACTTCGTCGTCAACGAGCTGCTGCCCAAGTACCGCGGCCAGCGCGTCGAGCCCGAGCGCATGCAGGCGACCGATCCGCTGTTCCTCATGTACACCAGCGGCAGCACCGGGCGCCCCAAGGCCTGCCAGCACAGCACCGGCGGCTACCTTTCGTACGTGGCGGGCACCTCGAAGATCATCCAGGACATCCATCCGACCGACGTCTACTGGTGCATGGCGGATATCGGCTGGATCACCGGCCACTCCTACATCGTCTACGGTCCGCTCGCGCTGGGCGCCTCAACGGTGATGTACGAGGGCGTGCCGAACTTCCCGGACGCCGGGCGGCCGTGGCGCATCGCCGAGGAGCTCGGGGTGAACATCTTCCACACCTCGCCCACGGCGATCCGCGCGCTGCGCCGCGCGGGCCCCGACGAGCCCAAGAAGTACAACTACCACTTCAAGCACATGACCACCGTCGGCGAGCCGATCGAGCCGGAGGTCTGGCGCTGGTACTACAACGTGGTCGGCAAGGGCGAAGCCGCGATCGTCGACACCTGGTGGCAGACCGAGAACGGCGGCTTCCTGTGCAGCACCATTCCGGCCCTTGCGCCGATGAAGCCCGGCAGCGCGGGGCGCGGCGTGCCCGGCATCTACCCGATCGTCTACGACGACGACGGCAACGAGATCCCGGCGGGCGCCGGCAAGGCGGGCAACATCTGCATCCGCAACCCATGGCCGGGGCTGATGCAGACCATCTGGGGCGATCCCGACCGGATGACCAAGGTCTACTTCGAGCGCTATTGCAAGAACAAGAACAGCAAGGACTGGCACGACTGGCCGTACTTCGCCGGCGACGGCGCGGTGCACGCGGCCGACGGCTATTTCCGCATCCTGGGGCGCATCGACGACGTGATCAACGTCGCCGGCCACCGCCTCGGCACCAAGGAGATCGAGTCGGCGGCGCTCACCGTTGCCGAGGTGGCGGAAGCCGCGGTCGTCGCGGTGCCGGACGAGATCAAGGGCAAGGTGCCCGAGATCTACGTGTCGCTCAAGCCGGGCGTGACGGGCGACGAAGCGCTGGCGAAGCGGGTCTCGAAGGCGATCGAGACCGAGATCAGCCCGATCGCCCGCCCGCGCAAGGTGTGGATCGTCCCCGACATGCCGAAGACGCGCTCGGGCAAGATCATGCGCCGGGTGCTCATGGCGCTGTCGACCGGGGGCAACCCGGGCGATATCACCACGCTCGCCAACCCGGACGTGGTCGAGAAGATCCGCGCCCAGGTCTCGCCCTAGGCGCAGCTCAGGCGGCGCGCCCGGTCAGCGCCGGGCGCGTCCGCGCCTCGCGCGTCATCGAGCGCTGCGAGGCGAGCGAGAGCGCGGTCAGCTCGCTGGCGAGCATCCGCAGCACGTCGTCCAGCGATAGGATCCCGACCAGCCGGCCGTCGTCGGCGACCACCGGCAGGCGGCGCGCGCCGCTATCCTGCATCCGGTCGACCGCCTCGAACACGCCGTCGTTTTCGTTGGCGAGCGCGAGCTCGCCCGCCATCAGGTCGCGCACTGCGAGCGACTCAGGTTCGACGTCGTCCGCCGCGACCACCGCCACCACGATGTCGCGGTCCGTGACGATTCCGATCGGGCGCGTGATGCCTTCGCGCTTTTCGATCACCACCAGCGAGCCGACGTGATGATCGCGCATCTGGCGCGCGGCCTCGCGCAGGTCCGTGCCGGGCTCGACCACGACGACCACGCGGCTGCAGATTTCCTTGATCTTCATAGCGCCTCCTGATGCCAACGCGCTCAGGCTAGCGTGAGGCCCGCGCCGCGCCTTGACGAGGATCAAGCGCGATTCCGGAGCACAGCTGCATCAAAACCGTGCGCGGCCTCGCGCCGCGCGCACCGAAACCATGCGCGGCCGTTCGCTCCCGCGATGCGCGCCACTGCAGCGGCGCATGGCACGGTCGTTGCGAGGATGCGGGGCGAGGCAGCTGTGAGGCGGCCGGGATCCCATCCATTCTCACTTCACGACAGAGAGGACAAGCATGAAAAGACGGACATTCGTCAAAGGGTTGACGCTGGGGGCCGCGACCGCCGCGGGCGGGTTCGCCGCGCCGGCCATCTGGGCCAAGAGCAAGACCGTCAAGGTGGGCGTGCTGCACTCGCTCTCGGGAACCATGGCGATCAGCGAGACGGTGCTGAAGGACGTGGACCTGATGACCTTCGAGGAGATCAACAGGAAAGGCGGCGTGATGGGCCACCGGATCGAGCCGGTGGTGGTCGACCCGGCCTCCAACTGGCCGCTGTTCGCCGAGAAGGCGCGCCAGCTCCTCACGGTGGACAAGGTCGCGGCCGTGTTCGGCTGCTGGACCTCGGTCTCGCGCAAGTCGGTGCTGCCGGTGTTCGAGGAGCTGAACGGGCTGCTGTTCTACCCGGTGCAGTACGAGGGCGAGGAGCTTTCCTACAACGTCTTCTACACCGGCGCCGCGCCCAACCAGCAGGCGATTCCGGCGGTCGAGTACCTGATGAGCGAGGACGGCGGCGGCGCCAAGCGTTTCTTCCTGCTCGGAACCGACTACGTCTATCCGCGCACGACCAACAAGATCCTGCGCTATTTCCTGCATTCCAAGGGCGTGAAGGATTCCGACATCGCGGAGGTCTACACGCCGTTCGGCCACAGCGACTACCAGACCATCGTCGCCAACATCAAGAAGTTCGCCGCCGGCGGCAAGACGGCGGTGGTGTCGACCATCAACGGCGACTCCAACGTGCCGTTCTACAAGGAGCTCGGCAACCAGGGCCTGAAGGCGACCGACATCCCGGTGGTCGCGTTCTCGGTCGGCGAAGAGGAGCTTCGCGGCGTCGACACCAAGCCGCTGGTCGGCCAGCTCGCGGCGTGGAACTACTTCATGTCGATCAAGAACCCGGTCAACACGGCCTGGAAGAAGGAGTGGGCCGCCTACACCAAGCGCAAGAAGCTGCCCTACGCGGACAAGCCGCTCACCAACGACCCGATGGAGGCCAGCTACGTCGGCATCCACATGTGGAAGCAGGCGGTCGAGAAGGCAGGAACGTTCCAGGTCGACAAGGTGATCGCCGCGGTCGGCGGGCAGAAGTTCCACGCGCCGGACGGCTTCACGATCGAGATGGACCCGCACAACCATCACCTGCACAAGCCGGTCTTCATCGGCCAGGTGCGCGCCGACGGCCAGTTCGACGTGGTGTGGAAGACCAAGGGCCCCATCAAGGCGCAGCCTTGGAGTCCCTACCTGCCGGAAGACAAGGGCAAGAAGGACTACCCGGAGAAAATGACGAAGAAGAGCTAAGTGCGCCGGATCCTTCTGGCCCTGTGGCTCGCGCTGGCGGCGTTCGCGCCGCCGGCGCTGGCGCTGGACGCCGCGGTGGTGCACAAGCTCGCCTTCGGCGAGACCAGCAGCGAGAAGATCGCGGCCATCAACGCGCTGGTCGAGTCGGGCGACGAGCAGGCCGAGCCGCTGCTCAAGGCGCTGCTCGCCGGCAACGTGCAGACCTCGGGCGACCGGGTGCTGATCGTCGAGGGCGAGGCCGGCATCGACGCGGTCAGCGGCGAGAAGGTCTCGCCCTTGCCCGACGATGCGAGCGACGTCGTGCTGAACAACCGCGTGCGCGGCGTGCTGGATGCTGCGGTTTCGGCGCTGCGGCTGGTCTCGCGCGACCGCGACACTCGCCTCAAGGCGGCGCGCGACCTGGCCGACGACCCGCGCGCCGCGGCGCTGCCGATCGTGAAGAAGGCGCTCAAGCGCGAGACCGACGCCGAGGTGAAGGGCGTGCTCGAGATCGTCGCCGCGTCGATCGAGCTGCGCGCGGGCGCCGAGGCCGACCGCCTGGCCGCGATCCGCACGCTCGCCCGCTCCGGCAATCCGAGGACCGAGACGCTGCTCCTGCCGCTGGTGGCGAAGAAGTCCGACGGCAACTGGGCCGAGCCGGACGCCGCGATCCGCGCCGCGGCCAAGGCGAGCCTGGCCGACGTGCGCGAGCGGCTCGCCTGGGGCGAGCGCATCGGGCTGCTGTTCGCCGGCCTGAGCCTGGGCAGCATCCTGATGATCGCGGCGCTCGGGCTCGCGATCACTTACGGCCTGATGGGCGTGATCAACATGGCGCACGGCGAGCTGATCATGCTCGGCGCTTATGCCACCTACGCGGTGCAAAACCTGTTCAAGGCCTACGCGCCCGCCGCCTTCGACTGGTACCTGCTGGCGGCGGTGCCGGCCGCGTTCCTGGCCTCCGGCGCGGTCGGCATGATCCTCGAGCGCACGGTGATCCGCTGGCTCTACGGACGGCCGCTCGAGACGCTGCTCGCCACCTGGGGCATCAGCCTGGTGCTGATCCAGGCGGTGAGGTCGCTGTTCGGGGCGCAGAACGTCCAGGTCGACAACCCGAGCTGGATGTCGGGCGGGGTGCAGGCGCTGCCCAACCTGGTGCTGCCCTACAACAGGATCGTGATCATCCTTTTCGCGGCGGCGGTGGTGGTCGGCATCTGGCTGCTGCTGTCGCGCACGCGGCTGGGACTGTTCGTGCGCGGCGTGACGCAGAACCGCGCCATGGCAAGCTGCGTCGGCGTGCCCACCGCGCGCGTCGACACCTGGGCCTTCGGCCTGGGCTGCGCGATCGCGGGGCTGGCCGGCTGCGCGCTGTCGCAAGTCGGCAACGTCGGCCCGGCGCTCGGCCAGGGCTACATCGTCGACTCGTTCATGGTGGTGGTGCTGGGCGGCGTCGGCCAGCTCGCCGGCACCGTGTACGCCGGGTTCGGCCTCGGGCTGGTCAACAAGCTGCTCGAGTCGTGGTCGGGCGCGGTGCTGGCCAAGATCGCGGTGCTCGTGTTCATCATCGTCTTCATCCAGAAGCGCCCGCAGGGACTGTTCGCGCTCAAGGGCCGGGCGGTCGAGGCATGAGCCGCCTGTACGGCAGCCGGGGCTGGATCGCGCTCGCCGCGCTCTCGGCCGCGCTGCTGATCGTGGTCCCGGTGCTGGCGCTGTGGGTGCCCGCGGGCAACCCGCTGCACCTGTCGGAATACTGGGTGAGCCTCGCCGGCAAGTTCCTCTGCTACGCGATCGTCGCGCTGGCGATGGACCTGGTGTGGGGCTACGCGGGGATCCTGTCGCTCGGGCACGGGCTGTTCTTCGCGCTCGGGGGCTACGCGATGGGGATGTACCTGATGCGCCAGATCGGCGCCGACGGCGTCTACCACAGCCGCCTGCCCGACTTCATGGTGTTCCTCGACTGGAAGGACTTTCCCTGGCAGTGGTGGGGCAGCCAGCATTTCCTCTGGGCGGCCTTCCTCGCGGTCGCGTTGCCGGGCCTGCTCGCCTACGTGTTCGGCTGGTTCGCCTTCCGCTCGCGCATCAAGGGCGTGTATTTCTCGATCATCACCCAGGCGCTCACCTACGCCGCGATGCTGCTGTTCTTCCGGAACGAGACCGGCTTCGGCGGCAACAACGGCTTCACCGATTTCAAGCGCATCCTCGGCATCCCGATCGCGACGCTCGACATGCGGCTGGCGCTGTACGCGCTGAGCGCCGCGGCGCTGCTCGGCACGCTGCTGCTGGGGCGCTGGCTGGTGAGCTCGAAGTTCGGCCGCGTGCTGGCCGCGATCCGCGACGCCGAGCAGCGCGTCATGTTCTGCGGCTACAACACCGAGCACTACAAGCTGTTCATGTGGACGCTGTCGGCGGTGCTGTGCGGCATCGCAGGCGCCCTGTACGTGCCGCAGGTCGGCATCATCAACCCGAGCGAGATGTCGCCCGCGAACTCGATCGAAGTCGCGATCTGGGTCGCGGTCGGCGGCCGCGGCACGCTCGCCGGGGCGGTGATCGGCGCCGCGCTGGTCAACGGCGCGAAGAGCTTCTTCACCCAGGAATTTCCCGACATCTGGCTGTATTTCCTCGGCCTGCTGTTCATCCTGGTGACGCTCTTCATGCCGCGCGGCGTGATGGGGCTGCTTGCGCGCAGGAACGCCGCGTGAGCGACGCCTCGGTCGGGCACCTGGCCGGGCAGCAGCTCGACGCGACGCACGGCGTCGTCCTCTACCTCGAGGGCATCAGCGTCAGCTTCGACGGCTTCAAGGCGCTCGACGCGCTTTCGCTCGCGATCGACGCCGGCGAGCTGCGCTGCGTGATCGGGCCGAACGGCGCCGGCAAGACCACCATGATGGACGTGATCACCGGCAAGACCCGGCCCGACGAGGGCACGGCGTTCTTCGGCCAGGCGATCGACCTCGCGCGCCTGAGCGAGGCGCAGATCGCGCAGGCCGGGATCGGGCGCAAGTTCCAGAAACCGACCATCTTCGAGCAGCACTCGGTGTTCGAGAACCTCGAGCTGGCGATGAAGGCCGACAAGCGCGTGCGCTCGACGCTCTTCGCGCGCCTGTCGTCGGAAGACCGCGACCGCATCGCCGCGATGCTCGAGCGCGTCGGCCTCGCCGGCGCCGCCGACCGCGTCGCGGGGCTGCTCTCGCACGGACAGAAGCAGTGGCTCGAGATCGGCATGCTGCTGATGCAGGAGCCCAGGCTCCTGCTGCTCGACGAGCCGGTGGCCGGCATGAGCGACGACGAGACCGAGCGCACCGCCGAGCTGTTCCTCACCCTCGCCGGCAGGCACTCGCTGGTGGTGGTCGAGCACGACATGGCGTTCATCGCCCGCATCGCGCGCAAGGTGACGGTGCTGCACGAGGGCTCGGTGCTCGCCGAGGGGCCGCTCGATGCGGTGCAGAACGACCCGCGCGTGATCGAAGTCTACCTGGGACGCTGAGATGCTCGCGATCGAAGGCCTGAACCAGTACTACGGCGGCAGCCACATCCTGCGCGACCTCTCCTTCGAGGTGCCCACCGGCAAGGTGACCGCGCTGCTGGGCCGCAACGGCGTCGGCAAGACCACGCTGCTGAAGACGCTGATGGGGCTGCTTCCCTCCCGGACGGGAAGGGTGGTGTTCGACGACAAGGACCTGGCGCGCGCCAAGCCCTACGAGCGCGCGCGCGCCGGGATCGGCTACGTGCCGCAGGGGCGCGAGATCTTCCCGCGCCTGACGGTGGAGGAGAACCTGCTGATGGGCGCGCGCAAGGTGCCGGCGCGCATCTTCGAGATGTTCCCGGTGCTGAAGACGATGCTCGGCCGCCGCGGCGGCGACCTCTCGGGCGGGCAGCAGCAGCAGCTCGCGATCGGCCGTGCGCTGGCGATGGGCCCGCGCCTGCTGATCCTCGACGAGCCGACCGAGGGCATCCAGCCGTCGATCATCAAGGACATCGAGCGCGTGATCCGCGAGCTGGCGGCGAGCGGCGAGATGTCGATCCTGCTGGTCGAGCAGTACTACGACTTCGCCCAATCGCTCGCCGACCAGTACCTGGTGATGGAGCGCGGCGAGATCGTCGCGCGCGGCGCCGGCGCCGAGATGGTGAAGGACGGCGTGCGCAAGCTGCTGGCGGTATGATCGGCGCATGCAGGTTGCCGAGCCCGTCGCCGCGCCCTGGAGGGCCGAGCTTGCACTGCGCTTCGAGCGCGCGGGCGGGCGCAGCGTGCTCGCCGCGCGCCGCCACGACGGCCCGCTCGTCGTGCAAAAGCCGCTCTACCCCGAAGGCGAGTCCGTCTGCCACGCGATCGTGGTCCACCCGCCGGCCGGCGTCGCCGGCGGCGACGAGCTCGAGCTCGACGTCTCGCTCGGCGCGGGCGCGCACGCGCTCCTCACCACGCCGGGCGCCGGCAAGTGGTACCGCTCGGCCGGCGCGCGGGCGAGCCAGCGCCTGGCGTTCGAGGTCGGCGCCGGCGCGCTGCTGGAGTGGCTGCCGCAGGAGACGATCGTCTTCGACGGCGCGCTCGCCACGCTCGAAACCGAGGTGCGCCTCGAGCCCGGCGCGCGCTACCTCGGCTGGGAAATCCTGTGCCTGGGCCGCACCGGCTCGGGCGAGCGCTTCGCCCGCGGCGAAATCCGCCTCGACAACAGGCTCTACCTGGACGGCAAGCTCGCGTGGCTCGAGCGCGGCCGCATCGAGGGCGGCGGCGCCCTGCTCGATTCGCCCGCCGGCCTGTGCTCGCACCCGGTCTGCGCCACGCTCATCGCCGCCGGCGCGCACTTCGACCTCGCCGCCTGCCGCGCGATCGAAGACCTCGCCGTCACCCAACTGCCGCAGGTCCTGGTCGCCCGCTACCTCGGCGACTCGAGCGAACGCGCCAAGCACCTGCTCGCGCGCCTCTGGGCCGTGCTGCGCCCCGCACTCGCCGGCCGCGAGGCCGTCGAGCCGAGGATCTGGAGCACCTGACCACGGACCTGCACATATTCGTTCCCTTGGTCGCCAAGCACGGCGCTTCAACTCAAATCGTCAGTTGGGCACACCGCTGACCGGACAGCCTCCGCTCTAGCCAGTCTACGGCTGTCGCCGCTGGCCGCTATTCGGCCATTGCTGCCGCTTACGTCGGACACATAGAGCGGCCGGTGTGCACCTGCTTGCTGACGTTGGTTAAGATTTCAATTCGACAGACCGCCTTCTACGGAGCTGGAGGTCGGCATCCGACCCCTAGCAGACGTCGGGCGGCAGGTCGAGTGGCGCATTCAATGCGTATGCCGGTGGTGAGCGTCCGGGAAGTGCGGATGATCATGCGTGAGTCGTTCGTGCCGATGCGGATGGCGATGTTTGGCTCCGGGCGCCACCTCGAAGTCGTGCTCGTGCTGATGGTGCTCGTCGTGAACATGCTCGTGGTCGTGCGTAGTTTCTTCGTGCAAATGTTCGTGTTCGTGGCGCTCGGTCAGATGCAACCAGACGCCCAGCGCCATTAGCGCTCCTGCTACGACAAGCGGCACCGTAACCGAATCGCCCATCAGCACCGCGAGTGTGGCGCCAAAGAATGGTGCGACAGAAAAATATGCGCCCGTGCGCGCGGTGCCCAGGTGGCGCAGGCTTACGATGAATAGGGCCAAACTCGTCCCGTAGGCAAGCATGCCCACCGCTATGCCGCCCACCACTTGGGGTAGCGCCGGTATTGCTGCCCCAAACAAAAGGGCGAGGGTCAAGTTGACGGAGCCAGACGTCCAACCCTTCACCGCTGCAATCCAAGTCGCATCCGTGAGCGACACCTTACGCGTCAGGTTGTTGTCGACGCCCCATGCCAAACACGCGCCGAGGACCGCCAGCGTTGGCCATATCTCGCCCAGGCGCACCTCGCCCGGCCAGCTTAGGATGACAGCGCCCGTCAGTATCGCGACCATGCCCAACGCAATGCGTCGATCAAAATTCTCCTTGAAGGCGAACCAGGCCAGCAGCACGGTGAAAACCGCCTCAGCATTTAGCAGGAGAGAGGCGGCAGACGCGGGCATTGCCTGCAACCCGACCATCAGCAACACGGGAGCCACGATTCCGCCCGACAAGATCGCGCCCACGAGCCAAGGGACTTCGTTCCGGGGAAGGCGGGCGGCGGGGGCTCTCCGCAGGCGACGGTACACCGTCAGTCCGGCGCCGGAACCAAGGTAGAGCAGTCCAGCCAGCAACCAGGGATTGACTGCCTGGAGCAGCCACTTTGCGAGCGGCGTCCCCGCGCCGAAAAGCACCGCGGCCCATAGTGCCGAGGCCACGCCGGCCTTTCGAAGTCCCGCTAGCCAAGTCATATCTTCATCGTTTGGTTGGTGATGCGGTCAGCATGAATATTAATGTGCCGCGCGCTCAAGGCCAGTCAGATTGCGGGAGTGTCGAACGTGATAGCGGACTGCGCAAATGCTTTGGACCGCCATCGACCGGTTGAATCCGCAGCCGTTAGCGGACATCCGGAATGCAACTTCCACTCTTGCGCGTAAACGCGTAAACAGGTCTGCGAATCGTCTGTAGGTCTGTCTTCTACGGAGGGAGGGGGCGGGCGCGACCGACAGCGCCTGAAAGTCCATGGCATACTCATGGCACAGTTCACCGCAAAAAACGGCCACAATGTGCCGCAAGCGTGCAAGCACGCTGCGGCCGTATGTCCCTAATTTCTCAGCGGTCAGCTACTGCGGCTTATTGGAGAGAGTAGGGCGACCGGCTCTTCAACAGTAGCTATCTGTTGCGCTTGACCGAGGGGATATCAAGGCCCCTCCGGCATGCCTCTTGTAACGATCAAATAGACGGAATAAAGCCACATTGGGCCGAACTAATGGCCGAATTCTGTGGCCTCAGCGGTTGGTCGCGTATTTTAGTCGGCCGTCTCCACGGTAACTAATATGAACCTTGTCCGTTGAATCGACGGCGATAGAGGGGTAGCCATTGTTTGATGCCACTATCCCGCCCACGTAGCTGGCACCATCCACGATGAGCGTTTGCCATGCGCCCGTGGCGTTGGTCGCGTATTTGAGTGCGTGATTGGTCGCGTCGGTGTAGCCGATATGGACATGGTCAGAAGCATCCAGAGCGATCGCTGTGCCCACGCCGACGTCGCCGACGTTGTCCACGATCTCGGTAACCCACAGTCCTGTGGCATTAGTGGCGTACTTGAGAGCCCCGTTGCTTGCATCGTAATAGCTTAGGTGCATGCTTCCGGACGTATCAGATGCAATACTCACATACCTTCCAACGTCGCCCTGATTATCGGCCACCTCTGTCACCCAAGCACCGGAGGCATTTGTGACATGCTTGAGTTCGGCAGTTGCGGCATCGTAGTAGGCAACATGAGTGTTGCCGTATGGATCAACTGCAATTGCAGGCGACGTTGCGTACTCCGCGGCATCGCTACCGATACTCTGATTCACCCAAACGCTGGATGCGTTCGTAGCGTAGGTCGCGGTCACCGCACCTAATTTACCGTTGTAGATTAAGTGAAGGTGAGAAGCTCCGTCGTGGGCCATCCACAACGTCTTCGGAAGTACGTTCGAGTCTACAATTTCGGACACCCAAGATCCTGACTTATTTGTTGCATGCTTCAGCTGACGGTTCGAATAATCGAGATATGCGACATGCGCTGATGCGTCGACGTTAATCAGCAGTGACACAGATGCCGTTGCAGAATAGGCATACCAGTCCGGTGCAATTTCCTCTTCAAAGACGGAATTCCAGGAGCCAGATGCATTGGTCAACACAAGGACTCTCCCTGTTGCGTAGCGTCCCAACCCGAAAGCGCTTTGGTAAGCGATATACACGTGATCTGAGGAATCAAGCGCGATCGACGTCCAGTAGATGTCACTACCGCCGAAAACATTCCACGTCCAACCTGGAGGTGGAGTCGCCGGTGCAGCAGCGGACGTGAAAGTCCACGCGTAGGTGGATGTCAGAGCATTTCCTGAAAGGTCCTTTATCGCGCTGGTGAGCGTTGTCGAAATGCTGCTTGAAGTAGGCAGATCTGCGGCGGGAATGAACGTGGCACTTGACCCGTTTACCGCCACGCTGCCCGGTATGACACCGGCGGGGCCAGTTACTGTGAACGAGGTTGAGGTGACCGACTGCGGATCAATCGGTTCGCTGAAGATTGCAGTGATGCTCGAATTGATCGCCACATTTGTCGTGCCGGACCTGGGAGAAACTGAATTAACACTCGGTGGCGTCGTATCCGGAACGACGTAGACCGTCCACGATTGAGTCGCTCGGCCTCCACAGGCGTCAGTTTTAGTGGCGATCTCGAAAGCGGCGTACGTATTCGCTTGACTTAGTGAGGGCGTCCAAAGGATGTACGGAGCTTGTGTATCACTGAAAGTTGCCCCTGCTGGTACCCGTATGGCATCCACGTTGGCGCACGGAAAGGGGATCAATGCGTCGCAGAGGTGAAAGGCTGTGATCCCATACACGTATGGCTTCCCGACATACGCGACCGTATCTGGTGTCGATGAAATAGACGGGGCAGGACTGCACCCGTCGTACCAATGTCCGCCGCTGCCACCACATCCTGCAATTACGGCGAGGAGCGCTCCCCAAAACCACGTGCGACTACAAATCGCGCGGCGCAACCATCGCGCCGCATGACCGCCATGCGCAATTCGGCGGCCCGCGCACATAATGCCGCGCGGCATGGGGTTCGCAGGCTGGTCATCGCGCGTCGCAATCGAACGACCGGCGATTCTAACGACAGCCAATTGGGGTAAGTCCTGGCGAAGAATGCCACGGCCGCTGGGCGCGATATTCGTGGCTCCCGCAAAGGTTCCCCGATGTGGTGCATCACTGGCTCGCAGCATACGGCCTCCCCCTAGAGGGTGCTGGCGAAGCTGGTACGAGTCTGCGCAACTACAACGCTGGCATGTATCTTGCGCCCGTGAAAGTTTTGTGACAATAGCTTCTTTGGACTAGCCCGAAATAGGGGCGTTGCGGCCTTCTGCACGCTGTGCCCCTGGCCCGCCCCGGGCCCCGAAACGGGGGCGGTGCCGGCGGTTTGAGATCGCCGAGTGGCGCGGGTGGCGGGTCTGATCGGTTACCGCTCGTCGCAAAGCAAGTCATCGCGATCCGGCGACTGACCGCTTCTGGCCGGTTCCTGTCCGACGGCATGAAGCCAGTAAGCGGCCACACGGGCTGGCACGTGTGGCCGCTGCGCGTTTCTAGATCTCGGTCTGCTCGGAAATTTCCAGTGCGTCATCCACCTCGATGCCTAGGTATCGGACCGTGCTCTCCAGCTTGGTATGGCCAAGCAAGAGCTGAACTGCCCTGAGGTTCTTCGTCCGCTTGTAGATCAGCGTTGCCTAGGTGCGCCGCATCCAGTGGGTCCCGTAGGCCGATGAATCCAGCCCGGCTGCGTCGACCCAGTGGTGCACGATCCGCGCGTATTGGCGCGTCGACACATGCGGCGATGTTCCGATGCGGCTCGGAAAGAGATACTGATCGCTCCGCAGGTGAGTTTTCTCGATCCAGGCGGCTAAAGCTGCCCGTGTCGGTTCCGTAAGTTCGAACTGCACCGGACGTTGCGTCTTCTTCTGAATGACCATGGCCCGAGGGAGAATCTCGTTCCCATGAGTCACGTCGCGCACGTGCAGGCTGACGAGATCGCAGCCTCGCAGCTTGCTGTCGATTGCGAGGTTGAACATGGCGAGGTCACGCGCCGCATGCGCGTTCCGTAGGTTTATCCGGATCGCCCAGATGTCCTTTGGCTTGAGCGGAGGTTTCTGGCCGACGAGCTTGTCCTTGTTCCATGCTTCGCGCCTCTGGATGAATCCCATGACGGACTCCTTGGTTGTTGATCGGAGTCTGATTGTTCGGCGAACATGAGAATGGCAGCTATCGGATCGGTTCCTCTATGCGTGCTTTCGGCCAAGGGCCGACGTTCGTCGGCTAGCCCCCTTTGGCGAGCCAAAATCCCCTAGCGCCGTCAAGTGAGTCGCAACACGTTGCTATTGCGAATGCACTCGCACGCGCGGCGCGGCCTTGAGCCAGGTCGTGCGCTTGGCGATGCGTAGGTCGTAGTCCGCCTGCAGGCCCAGCCAGAGCTCCGGCGAAACGCCGAAGTACTTGCCCAGCCTCAGCGCGGTATCCGCGGTGATCGAGCGCTTGCCGTTGACGATGTCGCTGATGCGGTTCGGCGGCACCGAGATCTCGCGGGCGAGCGCGTTGATGCTTACGCCCAGCGGCTTCATGAACTCTTCGTGCAGGACTTCGCCGGGCGGGATCGGTTCGAGCAGTTTGGCAGCCATGGGAAGCGCCTCCTATCCGTGGTAATCGACGATTTCGACGTCGTATGCATGTCCATCCAGCCAGCGGAAGCAGATCCGCCACTGGTCGTTGATGCGTATGCTGTGCTGCCCCTTGCGGTCGCCCTTCAGCGCCTCGAGGCGATTGCCGGGCGGAACCAGCAAATCCTGCAGGCTGCGGGCCTGGCTCAAATACAGCAGCTTGCGCCGCGCCGGCCTCTCGATCGCGCGGAAGCGGGCTACCGGCCGGTCGCCGAAGAGCGCCTCCGCCTCCGCCGAACGGAAGGACTTGATCACACGGAGAGGGTATTACGCGCGACGTAATACGTCAAGGGGGGGCGTCCCGTGCCGGGCTGCGGACCGATGACGCGGGAGACGCTGACACAGCTGGTCGCGCGCGAAGCGCTCGATCGCATGCAACTTCTCGCGCCTACGGTGCTCGGCGATTCAGCTCGCAGTCGCAAGGATGCGCTGCTGTGGGTTCTGCTTCTCGCCGGCGAAGGCTTCGAACCAGGGCTGCTTGGCGACGCTGGGGCGCGACTTGCAGCGTTCGTACCAGGCGTGCAGCCGCGGGTAGTCGGCTTGCGGCAGGCCGAGGCCGTCGATGATCGTGCCGAAGAACGGCAGCACGACGATGTCGGCGATCGAGTACGTTTCTCCGGTGAAATAGGGCCCGGCGCCGACGTAGCCTTCCCAGATGCGGCACTCCGCCAGCAGCTTGTCGACGCGGTCGCCGAGGTCCGCGCGGCTTTTGCGGCCGAATTTCACCGAACCGAAGACGTTTGTCGCGTCGAGTTTCTGGTTGAATTCGGCAATCAGACGGAAGCAGGTCGCCATGCTTTTCGGCTCGCTCGGGATGAGCGGGGGATCGGGATACCGGTACTCGAGGTAGTGGACGATCGCGACGCTCTCGTAGAGGCGCACGTCTCCGTCCACCAGCGCCGGCACCTGGCCGCGCGGATTGATCGCCAGGAACTCGGGCTGCTTGTGCTGGCCCTTGAAGAGGTCGACCGTCACGTATTCGTAGTCCAGTCCCTTCTCGTCGAGACTGAGCTGCGCCCGCATCGAGTTGTTCGAAAACGGGTGTGCGTAGAGCTTCATTCGACTCACGAGGGTTTCCTCCTTGCCACCGAATCCATCGCGCCAAGCTGGTGCAGGCGTTCCGCATTGTCACATTTTTGGTGCATCATGAGCTCCGTTCCGCACGGCCGGGTCGCGGGCACTATCCTTGCATGAGCTGGACCGGCCACGGAGACCTGGATGGAACTGACGCCGCGCGAAAAAGACAAGCTTCTGGTTTTCACCGCCGCGCTGCTCGCCGAGCGGCGCCGCGCGAAGGGCCTCAAGCTCAATTACCCCGAGGCGGTGGCGCTGATCAGCGCGGCAATCATGGAGGGCGCGCGCGAAGGTAGGAGCGTGTCGGACCTGATGGGCTGGGGTGCGACGCTGCTCAAGCGAGACGAGGTGATGCAAGGCGTGCCCGAGATGATTCCCGAGATCCAGGTCGAGGCGACCTTCCCCGACGGCACCAAGCTGGTCACCGTGCACAACCCGATCGTCTGAGCGCCGCGCGATGCGCATGTCGCAGGAAAGCTTCCCCAGCCTCGGGCCGCACGGCTTTCACCGCGTCGCCTACACCGACTGGGGCGACCCGACCAACCCGCACGTGGTGCTGTGTGTGCACGGCCTGTCGCGCAACAGCCGCGACTTCGATTTCCTGGCCGACTCGCTTTCGCGCGACTGCCGCGTGGTGTGCATGGACGTGGTCGGGCGCGGCGACAGCGACTGGCTGGAGGAGAAGTCCGACTACAGCTTCACCACCTACCTGAGCGACGCCGCGGCGCTGGTGGCGCGCGTCACCAAGCCCGCGCCGCGCGGCTTTGCCGGGCGCTGGCGGCGCCGCACCGACTCGACCCGGCTCGACTGGGTCGGAACCTCGATGGGCGGGCTGATCGGCATGCTGCTCGCGGCCAAGCGCAACTCGCCGATCCGCCGCCTGGTGCTCAACGACGTCGGTCCCTTCGTGCCGTGGAACGCGCTGTTCCGCCTCAAGGGCGGCGTAGGCTGGCGCCACCGCTTCAGCACGCTGGAGGCGGCGCACGACTGGCTGCGCGAAGCCTGTGCCGGCTTCGGCCCGCTCAGCGAGGCGCAGTGGCAGCACATGTTCCGCCACGGACTGATCGAGCTCGAGGACGGCGGCTGGGCACTGCGCTACGACCCGGCGATCGGCGGCGGTGGCGCGCTGCCCGCGCGCGCCGACCCCGAGCTGCCGCTGGGACCGGACTTTCTGCGCGGGATCGACCTCTGGAGCGTGTGGAACGCGGTCGATTGCCCGGTGCTGGTGCTGCGCGGCGCCGAGTCCGAGGTGCTGACCTCGGGCACGGTGGAGGAGATGCGCCGGCGCAAGCCCGCGCTCGAGGCGCTCGAGTTTGCGGGCGTCGGCCACGCGCCGGCGCTGTTCGATGCCGACCAGATCGAAGGCGTGCGCGGCTTTCTGTTGCGCGAAGAGGAACGGATGCAGGGGAGAACGACGGCATGATTCCGGGCGAGATGAAGGCGGCCGCGGGCGAGATCGAGCTCAACGCGGGGCGCAGAACGATTCGGCTCGAAGTGGTCAACACCGGCGATCGGCCGGTGCAGGTCGGCTCCCACTATCATTTCTTCGAGACCAATCCGGCGCTCGGCTTCGACCGCGACCGGGCCTACGGCATGCGCCTCAACATCGCCGCCGGCACCGCGGTGCGCTTCGAGCCGGGTCAGACGCGGACCGTGGAGCTGGTTGCGCTCGCGGGCGCGCGCAGGGTGTATGGGTTCAACTCAAAAATAAACGGAAGACTGAAGTGAAGATCACGAGGCAGGCCTACGCGGAAATGTACGGGCCCACGGTCGGCGACCGCGTGCGGCTGGCCGACACCGAGCTGTGGATCGAGGTCGAGAAGGACCTCACGGTCTACGGCGAAGAGGTGAAGTTCGGCGGCGGCAAGGTGATCCGCGACGGCATGGGGCAGGGCCAGCTGCCCGCCGAAAAGGTGGCCGACACGGTGATCACCAACGCGCTGATCGTCGACCACTGGGGCATCGTCAAGGCCGACATCGGCATCAAGCACGGCCGCATCTGGAAGATCGGCAAGGCGGGCAACCCCGACATCCAGCCCGGCGTCACGATCCCGATCGGCGCGGGGACCGAGGCGATCGCGGGCGAGGGCATGATCGTCACCGCCGGCGGCATCGACAGCCACATCCACTTCATCTGCCCGCAGCTGATCGAAGAGGCGCTGATGAGCGGTATCACCACCATGCTCGGCGGCGGCACCGGGCCCGCGACCGGCACTTTCGCGACCACCTGCACGCCGGGCCCGTGGCACATCCGCTCGATGCTCGCGGCGGCCGACGCCTTCCCGATGAACCTCGGCTTCTACGCCAAGGGCAACGCGAGCCTGCCGGAGCCGCTCGAGGAGCAGGTGCGCGCGGGCGCGATGGGGCTCAAGCTGCACGAGGACTGGGGCACCACGCCGGCCGCGATCGACAACTGCCTCGCGGTGGCGGACAAAATGGACGTGCAGGTGGCGATCCACACCGACACCCTGAACGAGTCGGGCTTCGTCGAGGCGACGGTCAAGGCGTTCAAGGGCCGCACCATCCACACCTTCCATACCGAGGGCGCGGGCGGCGGCCATGCGCCCGACATCATCCGCGTCTGCGGCGAGCCGAACGTGCTGCCCTCGTCGACCAACCCGACCCGGCCCTACACCGTCAACACCATCGCCGAGCACCTCGACATGCTGATGGTCTGCCACCACCTGGATTCGTCGATCGCCGAGGACGTGGCGTTCGCCGAGTCGCGCATCAGGAAGGAGACCATCGCCGCCGAGGACATCCTGCACGACCTGGGCGCGTTCTCGATGATGTCGTCCGACTCGCAGGCGATGGGCCGCGTGGGCGAGGTGATCCTGCGCACCTGGCAGACCGCTCACAAGATGAAGGTTCAGCGGGGAGGCGGCGCGAAGAACGACAACGAGAGAGTGAAGCGATACATCGCCAAGTACACGATCAACCCCGCCATCACGCATGGCATGTCGCACGTCGTCGGCTCGCTCGAGGAAGGCAAGCTCGCGGACCTGGTGCTGTGGAAGCCGGCATTCTTCGGCGTCAAACCCTCGCTCATCCTGAAGGGCGGGATGATCGCCGCGGCGGCGATGGGCGACCCGAACGCCTCGATCCCGACCCCGCAGCCGGTGCATTACCGGCCGATGTTCGGCAGCTTCGGGCGCGCGCTGCGCACCTCGGTGACCTTCGTCTCGCAGGCCGCGCTGAAGGACCCCGAGCTTCGCGACCTCGGCCTCGCCAAACCCGTGATGGCCGTGACCGGCACGCGCGGCATCGGCAAGAAGGACATGCTGCACAACGACCTGCAGCCGAAGATCGACGTCGATCCCGAGACTTACCAGGTGCGCGCCGACGGCGAGCTGCTGGTGTGCGAGCCGGCGAAGATTCTTCCCATGGCGCAGCGCTATTTCCTCTTCTGATGCTCGAGATTACTTCCAGGCTGGACCGAAGCGCGCAGGGGCAGACGCCCGCGGGGCAGCTCAAGCTTCCGTTCGACGCGCGCCAGAAAAGCCGCCTGCGCGCGAAGCTTGTCTCGGGCGAGGAAGTCGCGCTGTTGCTGCCGCGCGGGGAAGTGCTGCGCGGCGGCGACCTGGTGGTCGCTTCCGACGGCCGGGTGATCGAGGTCGTGGCCGAGCCCGAAGCGCTGTTGCACGTGACCTGCGGCTCGCCCGCGGGGCTCGCCCGGGCGGCCTATCACCTGGGCAACCGCCACGTGCCGGTGCAGGTCGGCGAAGGTTACCTGCGCCTGGCGGCGGACCACGTCCTCGAGACGATGCTGAAAGGGCTGGGCGCGACGGTGACGGCGATCCGGGCGCCGTTCGAGCCCGAGGCGGGCGCGTACGCGGACGGCGGCCATGCTCATCACGACGAGCACCCTCGCCCTGGAAGGATTCACGAGCATCATCATCACGAATGAATCTCGCCAGACTCCTGCAACTCGCCAGTCCTGCCCTCCCGGTCGGCGCCTACAGCTACTCGGGCGGGCTCGAGGCGGCGATCGAAGCGGGCGTGGTGCACGATGCGCCGAGCGCCGAGCGTTGGATCGGCGACGTGCTCGAGCACTCGGTCGCGACGATGGAGGCACCGCTCATGCTGCGCATGACCGCCTCGCCCGATCCGCGCTGGAACGAATTGTTCCTCGCCAGTCGCGAGACCGCCGAGCTGCGCGCGGAAACGGTTCAAATGGGGTATTCGCTCAACAGGCTGCTGCCCGAGCTCGGCATGGACGAACTTCATTGCGAAGAACCTTCCTTTCCGGCCGTGTTCGCCCATGCCGTCCGCGGCTGGGAGCTCGATCCGCGCGAGGCGCTCATCGCCTACTTGTGGACCTGGCTCGAAAACCAGGTCATGGCGGCGCTGAAGGCGGTGCCGCTCGGCCAGACCGACGGCCAGAAGATCCTGCTTGCACTCGGCGCGCGGCTCGAGGCGATTGCCGGACGCGCGGCGACGCTCGGCGACGACGAGCTCGGCAACTTCGCGCCGCGCTTCGCCATTCTCTCGTCCGGACACGAAACCCAGTACTCGAGGCTATTCAGATCATGAGCGCAGGCCAACCCCTCAGAATCGGAATCGGCGGCCCGGTCGGTTCGGGCAAGACCGCGCTGACGCTCGCGCTGTGCCGCGCGCTGCGCGAGCGCTACGACATCGCGGTAGTCACCAACGACATCTACACGGAAGAGGATGCCCAGTTCCTGGTCAGGAACGAGGCGCTCGCGCCGGAGCGCATCATCGGCGTGGAGACCGGCGGCTGCCCGCACACCGCGATCCGCGAGGACGCTTCGATCAACCTGGAGGCGGTGGCGCGCCTGTCGGGGCGCTTCGAGGCGCTCGACCTGGTGATCATCGAGTCGGGCGGCGACAACCTCGCCGCCACTTTCAGCCCCGAGCTCTCCGACCTCACGCTGTACGTGATCGACGTCGCCGCCGGCGACAAGATCCCGAGAAAGGGCGGCCCCGGCATCACCAAGTCGGACTTGCTGGTGATCAACAAGATCGACCTCGCGCCGCTGGTCGGCGCCTCGCTCGAGGTCATGGATCGCGACGCGAAGAGAATGCGCGGCGAGCGCCCGTTCGTGTTCACCAACCTCAAGACGGGCCAGGGGCTCGACGCAATCATCCATTTCATCGAAACGGAGGGCATGCTATGCACCGCGTCCTGATCACACTCCTCATCGCAGGTCTTTCCACTCCGGCGCTGGCGCATCCGTTCCACGCTGCCACCGCGGGCGCCACGGCCGGTTTCGTGCATCCGTTCACGGGGCTGGACCACCTGCTGGCGATGGTCGCGGTGGGCCTGTGGGCCGCGCAGCTTGGCGGCCGCGCGCGCTGGATCGTGCCGGGCGCCTTCCTCGCCGCGATGCTTGCCGGCGGACTGATGGGATTCGCCGCGCTGGTGCCGCCGTTCGCCGAGCAGATGATCGCCGCCTCGGGGCTGGTGCTCGGGCTGCTGATCGTGACCCGCACCTACCTCTCGCCGGCGCTCGGCGCCGCGCTGGTCAGCGCCTTCGCGCTCTACCACGGTGCCGCACACGCCGCCGAGTTGCCCGCGGCGGCCTCCGCGCTGCCCTACGCAGCGGGCTTCTGCGCCGCGACCGCGCTGCTGCTCGCCGCCGGAGTCTGCGCCGGCAGTCTCGTCGCCCGCGTGTTCGCTCACTCCCAGCTGCGAACCGCGAGCCGGCGCGCGCGCGCGGGCTCCGGCCGCGCACAGGGCATGAAGCGGCCATGACCGGGGCGGCCGCGGAAGCGGCCGGCTTCGTACACCACTTCGCCGCGCGATAGGGCCAGCGCCGGCCAGCCGGTGATCCGGAGGCCTTCGTAGGGCGTGTAGTCGACCGCGTGATGAAGCGCGTCGTTGGCGATCGTCACCTCGCGCTTGTCGTCCCACACGACCAGGTCGGCGTCGCTGCCGAGCGCGAGAACGCCCTTGCTCGGATAAAGCCCGTACATCCGAGCGGGGTTGGCCGCGGTAAGCGCGGCGAACGCGTGCAGGTCGATGCGCCCCTTCAGCACGCCTTCCGAGAACAGCAGCGGCAAACGCGTCTCCAGGCCCGGGATGCCGTTCGGGATGTAGGGAAACGCGACTTGCCGGCCGTCGGGCTTCTTGCCGTGCGGGTCCTCGTACCGGAACGGCGCGTGGTCCGAGGAAAACACGCTGCAGTCCCCGCGCGCGAGCGCCTGCCAGACCTGCTCCTGGCTCGCCGCGTCGCGCGGCGGCGGGCTGCAGACGCACTTCGCGCCGTGGTAGCCCTCGGCCGCCAGGTGGGCCGCCGTAAGCAGCAGATACTGGGGGCAGGTCTCGGCGTGGATGTTCAGCCCGCGTGCGCGGGCCCAGCGGATCTGCTCGAACGCCTCGCCGCCGGATACGTGCACGATCAGGATCGGCACGTCGATCAGCTCGGACAGCGCGATCGCGCGGTGGGTCGCCTCGCGCTCGACCGCGGCGGGACGCGCGTCGGCGTGGTGCGCGGGCGCGGTCCGACCGGCCGCGATCAGCTTGTCGCTCAGCCAACCGATGGCGTCGGAATTCTCCGCGTGCACCATCACCATCGCGCCTTCCCGGCGCGCCAGGTCCATCACGTCGAGGATCTCGCGGTCCGAGAGCCTGAGGTCGTCGTAGGTCATGTAGATCTTGAACGAGGTATAGCCGGCGCGGATCAGGCGCGGCAGCTCGTCGCCCAGCACCTGGGGCGTCGGATCGCTGACGATCAGGTGGAAGGCGTAATCGATGCACGCCTTGCCCTCGGCCCTGCGGTGATAGTCGGCCACGGCGGCCGTCAGCGACTGGCCCTTGGCCTGCGCGGCGAAGGGGATTACGGTGGTGGTGCCGCCGCAGGCCGCCGAGCGCGTGCCCGATTCGAAGTCGTCGGCCATCCTCATCGGCGCCGGCATCGGCTGGTCAAGGTGGCAATGTCCGTCGACGCCGCCGGGCAGGACAATGCGCCCGCCGGCATCGATCTCGCGCGCCGCCTTCGGCAGATTCCTGCCCATCGCCACGATGCGCCCCCCGGCCACCCCGATATCGCAGCTCAGGATCTCCGAATCCGTGACCGCGCGGGCGTCGCGCACCACGAGTTCGGTGCGCACCATCGCCTCAGACCTCGCGGAACAGGCGGCCCCAGCCGCGCAGGCGCCGGGTGTCGACCCCAGTGAGCTTGAGCGACTTCCAAACGACCGTAGCAATGCTGTCGTAGACTGGAATGCCGAGCTCCCGCTCGAGCTCCTCGGCCAGCGGCGCGCCGCGCAGGTTGGTGCAGAAGATCGTGATCGCCTGGGGCTTCCCGCGCGCCACCTCGCGCGCCATCGCGCGCAGCTGATCGGCGCTCACCTCCGAAAACGAGTAGTTGTCCCTTAGCCCGAGGTGGCGCTCGGCCACGCACTCGAATCCGGCGCGCGCGTAGTTCGCGACGATGCGCTGCTGCACGTCGTCGAGGTAGGGCGAGACGAGGCCGAAGCGCGTGACGCCGGTGGCGCGCAAGATCTCGTTCAGCGCGAGCACCGAAGTGCAGGCCGGGATCCCGGTCGCCTCGGCGATGCGGGCGCACAGCCGCTCGTCGGCGTCGAAGCCGAGCCAGCCCGAGGAGGTGCCGTTCCAGCCAATGCAGTGCAGCTTCGCGTGCGACAGCAGGTCGGCCGCGCGCAGGATCTCGCCGTCATCGAACTGGCCCAGCGCCCGCTCCGAGAGGGCGATCTCGGTCACCTTGAAACGCCCGAAATGCGCGCTGACCTCGGGCAGTCCGGACAGTATCGCCGAGGTGACCGGCTCGAGCACGGTGTTGGAGGAGGGCGTGAGCATGCCCAGCAGAACCCGGCCGGTCATCTTCGCTGCTCAGAGGCTGAGTTTCTTCATCTGCCCCGCGGGATAGCGCGTTCCCTGCGCGGCGCCCGGCGGGCAGGCGGCGTCCAGCTGCGCGACCTCTTGCGCCGTCAGCGCGATCTCGGCGGCGGCGACGTTCGACTCCAGGTGCTGGATGCGCCGCGTGCCGGGGATGGGAACGATGTCTTCACCCTTGGCGAGCAGCCAGGCGAGCGCAACCTGCGCCGGCGCGCAGCCCCTGGCGGCGGCGATCCTGCGCACCGGCTCGACCAGCAGCGCCAGGTTCGCCTTCAGATTTTCGCCCTGGAAGCGGGGATGGTCGCGCCGGCGGTCGCCCTCGCCGAGGCTATTTGCGCCGCCGATCTCGCCGCCGAACACGCCGCGCCCGAGCGGCGAGTAGGCGACGAAGCCGATGCCGAGCTCGCGGCAGACGGGCAGGATCTCGGCCTCGACGTCGCGCGACCAGAGCGAGTACTCGGTCTGCAGCGCCGCGATCGGGTGCACGGCGTGCGCGCGGCGGATGGTCTGCACGCCGGCCTCGGACAGGCCGAGGTGGCGCACCTTGCCGCGCTCGACCAGGCGCTTCATTGCGCCTACCGTGTCCTCGATCGGGACCTTCGGATCGACGCGGTGCTGGTAGTACAGGTCGACGTAGTCGATCCCCAGCCGCGCGAGGCTCTTGTCGCAAGCCGCGGCCACGTATTCGGGGCTGCCGTCCACGTCCTGGCTGCCGTCGGGCCTGCGCACCTGGCCGAACTTGGTGGCGACGATGTAGGCCTCGCGCCGGCCCTTGAGCGCGCGCGCGAGCAGCTTCTCGTTCGCGCCGTTGCCGTACAGGTCGGACGTGTCGAGGAAATTGCAGCCGATCTCCGCCGCCCGCTTGAGGGTGGCGAGCGACTCCTCCTCGCTGCCCGCCAGGTAGAAGCCGGGCATCACCATGCAGCCGAGGCCGATTGCCGGGACTTCGAGCCGTCCGAGCATCCGTTTCTTCATCTTCATTCCTCCATGGGATCGCGTAGCAGGATGCCCGGCAGCCGCCCGAGCGGCAAGGGGCCGTTCGCATCGGCCACGCGCGCCCCGTTGACCCACACGCCATGCACGCCCAGCGCGTCGGTGGTCAGGCGCGGCGCGCCGCCGGGCAGGTCGAACACGCGTCGCTTCGGCCCGCGGCCGACGCGCGACGGGTCGAACAGCAGCAGGTCGGCGGCGAGCCCGGGCGCGAGCGCTCCGCGCCCGCGCAGGCCGAACACCTGCACGGGCAGAGAAGTGAGCTGGCGCGCGGCCTCGGCGAGCGACAGCACGCCCCGCTCGCGCACCCAGTGCCCGAGCAGGTGCAGGCCGAAACCGGCGTCGTTGAAGAACGTCAGGTGCGCGCCAGCATCCGACAGCGACACCATGCTCGACGGGTGCCTCAGCATCTCGCCGACCGCGCGCTCGTCGGAGTTGAGCGTGAGCGCGACGAAAACCGTCGCCAGGCCGTCCTCCAACGCCAGGTCGAACCACAGGTCGAGCGGGTCCTTGCCGCTTTCCGCCGCGAGCTCGGCGATGTCGCGCTGCTCGAACTCCGGGTGGCGCGGCGACTCGACCACGGTGAGCTTGTCCCATTCGCCGTTGAACAGCCGGAAGTGCGCCGGGCGCGAAAGCTCGGCGCGGATGGCGTCGCGGAACGCGCGCTCGGTAAGTTTCGCCCTGAGCGCGTCGTCCTTCAGCCCCAGCGCGGGCCGCCAGGCATCCAGGCCCTCGATCGGGTAGGGCGAGCGCAGGGTGAAATCGAACGACAGCGGGCAGCAGGACACCGCGCCGAGCATGCGGCGCCCGCGCGCGTTGGCGTCGCGGATCGCTTCGAGATCGTCGAACACCGCGCCCGGGTTGGTGCTGTTGTGGAGCAGCGCCGCGACCACCACCGGCCGCCCCGACAGCGCCGCCAGCGCCTCGAGAAAATCGATCTTTGTTTGCCCGCCCTTGGTCAGCATGAAGACGCCGCGCCCTGCCTCGGCGAGGCAGCCGACCAGCGCTCGCAGCTCGCGCTCGTCGGCGAGGCGCGACGGCATCGGCACGCCGCCTTCGCCGTTGTGCGCCGGCGAGGTGCTGGTGGAAAAGCCGACCGCGCCGGCGCGCACGCCTTCCAGCACGATTGCGCGCATGGCGGCGATCTCGTCGTCGCGCGCGGCGCGCTCGACGGCGGCTTGGCCCATCACGTAGCTGCGCACCGCCGAGTGTCCGACGAAGGCGGCCACGTTGAGCGCGGCGCCGCGGCGCTCGAGCATGTCGAGGTACTGCGGCACGCTCTCGAAGTCCCAGCGTATGCCGGCGCGCAGCACCTCGAGCGCCATGCCCTCGACCTGGGTCAGGTTGCGCATCACGAGCTCGCGATCGCCGGGCCGGCAGGGTGCGATGGTGAAGCCGCAGTTGCCGATCACCGCGCTGGTGACGCCCAGCGCCGGGCTCGGCGCGAGCTGCGGATCCCAGGTGATCTGGGCATCGTAGTGGGTGTGGTTGTCCACGATGCCCGGCATCAGCGCGAGACCCTGTGCGTCGAGCGTTTCGCGCGCCGGCCCGAGATCGCGGCCGAGCGCGGCGATGCGTCCGCCGGCCACGGCGAGGTCGCCCCGGCGCGGCGCGCCGCCCAGGCCGTCGAGCAGCAGGGCGTCGCGGATCAGGAGGTCGAACATTGCGGGCAAGTATACTCAGGCCGACATGGAGCTCCTTTCACTGCAAGGCAAGGTCGCGGCGGTCACCGGCGGCGGTCGCGGCATCGGCGCCGCGAGTGCGCGGCGGCTGGCCGAAGCGGGCGCGAAGGTTGCGCTGCTCGACCTCGAGCCGGGCAAGGGCGAGGGACTGCGCATCGCCTGCGACGTCACCGACGAGGCCGCGCTCGAGGCGGCGCTGGCCCGCGTCGCCGCCGAGCTCGGCGGGCTCGACATCCTGGTGAACAACGCGGGGCGCGCGGTGCGCAAATCGGCGCTGGAGATCACGCACGAGGAGTGGGACAGCGTGATCGACCTCAACCTGTCGGCGCTCTTTTTCGGCTCGCGCATCGCCGCGCGCTTCATGAAGCAACGCGGCGGTGGCGCGATCGTCAACCTCGCCTCGATCATGGGCCTCTCGGGCGGGATCTTCCCCAACCCCGCCTACCAGGCCTCCAAGGGCGCGGTGGTCAACCTGACGCGCGCGCTGGCGCTCGAGTGGGCCGCCGACGGGATCCGCGTCAACGCGGTCGCCCCCACTTTCGTCAGGACCGAGCTCACCGTTCCGGTTTTCTCCAATCCCGAGGTGCTGGCGAAGGTGATGCAGCACACTCCGCTCGGCGTGCTGCCCGAGCCGGACGACATCGCCGCGGCGGTGCTCTACCTCGCGAGCCCCGCGGCGCGCTGCGTGACCGGCGTGGTGCTGCCGGTAGACAGCGGCTACCTGGCGCGCTGAATCAGCCCTAGTAGCCCGCGGCGGGATCGACCAGCGCTTCGGGCGCCTCGCCGCGCTGCACGCGCTCGAGGTTGCGGATCACGACCGGCAGCGCGGTGCGCGGCTCGGTGAGCGCGGCGACGTGCGGCGTGAGCGAGATCCCGGGATGGCTCCAGAAGGGATGCTCGGGCGGCAGCGGCTCGGTCTCGAACACGTCGAGGTAGGCGTGCGCGAGGCGTCCGGAGTCGAGCGCGGCGAGCAGGTCGGCTTCGACGAGGTGCGCGCCGCGCGCGACGTTGACGATGCACGCTCCCCCGGGCAAGCGCGCGAACAGGCGCGCGTTCAGGATGCCGCGTGTCTCCGCGGTGAGAGGCAGCAGGCAAACGAGCGCGCCGCTCTGCGCGAGCAGGGCGTCGAGCCCCTGCGGGCCCGCAAAGCATTCCACCCGGTCGATCTCTTTCCTGCGCCGGCTCCAGCCGCAAACCCGGAAGTCGAGCTGCAGCAGTCGCTGCGCGACCTGCCGTCCCAGCTCGCCCAGGCCGAGCAGCGCGACCACCCGGTCCGACGCCAGGTGCTGCGGCAGCGCCCGCCACAGCCGTGCGCGCTGCTGCGTGCGGTAGCGGTAGAGGTGGCGGTGCCAGTCGAGCACTCGCGCGAGCACCGTCTCGCCCATCGCCGCGACCATCCCCGGGTCGACCAGTCTTGCGAGCGGCACGCCGCGCGGCAGCGTCGGGTCGGCGAGCAGGCCGTCGACGCCCATCCACAGCGACTGGATCAGCTTGAGGTTGGGAAACCGCGTCAGCGAGCCGGCGGGCGGCTTCGCCACCAGCGCGGCGTCGATCGCCGCCGAATCGGGGATCTGCGGCCAGAGATGGAAGCGCGCCGAGGGCAGCGCCGCGCGCAGCCCCGGCAGCCAGCTCTGGGGATCTTCTTCCGGCGCGACGAACGCGACCTCCATCCAGCCTCCTGTCGGAATGCCGCGCGATGGTAGCATCGCGCGGGGGCGGCGCAGACCAGGAGGCAAGCATGACGATCCGAAATTTCAGCGAAGACACGCTCACGGCCGAGGTGCTGCGGCGCATAGAGGGCACGCCGAACGCGCGCCTGAAGGAGGTGATGACGAGCCTGGTCAAGCACCTGCACGCCTTCGTGCGCGAGGTGCGGCCGACGCCGGAGGAGTGGTTCACCGGCATCAAGTTCCTCACCGAGACCGGCCACTGGTGCGACGACAAGCGCCAGGAGTACATCCTGATGTCGGACACGCTCGGGGTTTCGATGCTGGTCGACTTCATCAACTACGGAAAAACCGAAAACGCCACCGAGTCGACCGTGCTCGGCCCGTTCTTCGTCGAGGGCGCGCCCGAGATGCCGCTCGGCGCGAACATCGCCAGGCCCGGCACGCCGGGTGAGCCCTGCAACGTGAGCGGGACGGTGTCGGGGCTCGACGGCAAACCGGTCGCCGGCGCGCTGCTCGATATCTGGGAGGCGGGCGGCGACGGCTTCTACGACGTGCAGAAGCCGGAGGGAACCAACCTGCGCGCGCGCTTTCGCGCCGGCGCGGACGGCAGGTTCCATTTCCGCTGCGTCAAGCCCTCAAGCTACCCGGTGCCGCACGACGGGCCGGTCGGCAAGATGCTCGCCGCCACCGGGCGCCACCCGATGCGGCCCGGGCACCTTCACTTCATGATCCAGGCGCCGGGCTACGACAAGCTGGTCACGCACCTGTTCGTGCGCGGCGACGAGTTCCTCGATTCGGACGCGGTGTTCGGCGTCAAGGACTCGCTGGTGATCGATTTCGACAAGAACGCCAGCGGCGTGTACCAGGCGAAGTACGATTTCGTGCTAAAGCCGTCGCAAAGGAGCTAGCCATGTCGGTCGAAAAGGAGATTCTCGCGCTGGAAGACAAGCGCTGCGCCGCGATGACGGCACGCGACGCCGATGCGCTCGCGGCGATGCTGCACGTCGACCTCGTTTACACGCACTCATCGGCGGTGGTCGACGACAAGGCGACGTACGTCGACGCGATCCGCAGCGGCAGGACGCGCTATCACAGCATCGAGCGCAGCGAGGAGCGCGTGCGCGCCTACGGCGACACCGCGCTCGTCACCGGCAATGCGGAGATCGAAGTCGACGTCAACGGCCAGCACAAATCGCTGCGCCTTTGCTATCTCGACGTCTGGACGCGCACGCCCCAGGGCTGGAAGTTCGTCGCCTGGCAATCGACGGCGCGCCCGAAGTCCTAGCTCGGGCGCGCGTGACGCCCCGCGCTCAGTGCGGAAAGTAGAACTTGGCCCTTGTCGTCCCGGCCACGCCCGGCCTGGAGATCTGCAGCGATATGATGTATGCGTTCGCCGCGCTCGTCGGTATCTGGATAAAGTTGCCGTAGCTCACGCTGTTGTTGAAGGTAATCGGCTTGAGCTCCTTGGATTCGCCGCCCATGACGGGATCCGATACGGTCGCCTTCACCTTCGCGTCCCTGATCTCGGCGCTGCTCGCGCGGTCGAACAGCGAGACGTTGAGGTAGTAGTAGTCGCTGCCGCTCGGAATGGCGCCGAGCATCGCGGTCGTCGCGTCGGGCTTCGGGTGGCTCGCGCGCAGCTCGGCAGCCGAAAGCAGGCCGAGGTAGATCTCCGTTCCCCGTACCACCTTGTGGTTCCAGCCGGCCTGCGAAACCGGTCCGCTCGGCGCCGCCTGCGAGGCCCCTGCCGTCGTTGACGGCTTGTTCACCGGGCCGACGCTCTTTTGCAGCATGTAGAGGATGGCCCGGCGCAGCTCGCTGTCGGTCAGGTTTGGCACGCCCCCGCGCGAAGGCATGGCGCCGTGCCCCCTGATCGCGGAGCGAACCAGGGCATCGATGCCGTAGGTCGCGCGGTGGATCCATGCCCCCCGGTCGCCGATTCTGGGCGCGCCGCCGACCCCGGTGCCGTGGCACTTGATGCAGGTCGAGTCGACGATCTCCTCGCCGCTGCGCTCGGCGGGCAGTGAAGCCTTGTCGATCGGCGTGGCCCAGTGGCCGCCGGATTGGTTGACCATGTAGGTGATCGCGAGCTCGAGCTCGAAATCGGTGACGCCCCTGCCGCCGCCGTGCGGCGGCATGTTGCGGATGCCCTTGATGGCATGCTGGGTGAGGCTGCTCAGGCCCTGCGCGGCACGCGCCCGCCAGGCCTTTTCATCGCCGATCTTCGGCGCGCCGTTCCTGCCCGTCGCGTGGCAGGCGGCGCAGACCTGGTGTACCACCTCCTCGCCGCTGCGCCCCGAGGCACGGGCATCCGTTTGGGGCGCCATCAGCGCCACGAGCACGACCGTCGCCGCGAGTGTCTTGAGAATGCCGAACATCCAGATCTCCTCTGATTCCATTTGCACGCCGTTACCGGCTTGTTGTCGAGTCCTAGAAGACGCGTTTTCGCTCGCACTTGCTTTGACGTCGGTCAAATGAGAGGCGCGCCGTTTATCTTCTGCGAAACATTCTACTCACTACGAACTGCGACCGCTTGACGCGCGAGCGCGCCATCGTGCGCGCCGCGCGCGACGCCCAAGTCATCGGCCCGCGCAATTCGCTGCGTCAAGTGGGCGTCGGTCCGTGAACGCGAAAGTTGCAGGACAGCAAATCCGTTGCCAAGTCGTGGCCCGCAACGGCCTGGGAGGGAATCGTTATCGTTTCATCCAAGCTGACGTCAGTATTACGTAAGCGTTTGATTCAATTGATATAAGTTAATGCGCGACAGGCCGCTTGCAAGGAAAATCGCGGCGAGTTCAATCCAGTCCACAGGAGAGGATCATGCAGCAAGGCAAGTTGAAATCGTTCGTCGCGGCGCTCGCGATGGCGGGCGGCGGGCTGTTGCTCGCGCCCGGCAGCGCGCAGGCGGTGCCGAGCTTCGCGCGTCAGACAGGCATGGCCTGCGAGGCCTGCCACACGGTGTTTCCCGAGCTGACGCCCTTCGGGCGGCGCTTCAAGATGAACGGTTACACGATCGACAACCTGCCGCAGGTAAGCGGGATGACTCCGAGCAAGGAGCAGACGCTCGCACTCAACCAGCTGCCGCCGCTGTCGTTCATGCTGCAAGCTTCCTACACCAGCACCAAGGCGGCCTTGCCCGATTCGGCCGTGAGCGGCGCGCTCTCCAAGAACGGCCAGGTGATCCTGCCGCAGCAGGCGAGCCTGTTCTACGCCGGCAAGATTGCACCCAACTTCGGCGCCTTCGTGCAGATCACCTACGACGGCGTCGACGACGCCTTCGGCTGGGACAACACCGACGTGCGCTATGCGCAGAACGCGAACGGCAACACGCTGTGGGGCATCAGCTTCAACAACAACCCGACGGTGCAGGACCCGTGGAATACGACGCCGGCCTGGCAGTCGCCGTTCGACCAGCGCAGCTCGGTCGCGCCCGCGCCGGGGGCTGCGACGATGCTCGACGGCAGCCTGTTCGACATGAGCACGGCCGGCTTGAGCGTCTACGCCTGGTTCAACAACTCGATCTACGCCGAGCTGGGCGGCTACCATTCCGCGCCCCACGGTTTCGGCCAGATCGACAGCACGGTCGATCAGCCCACGATCAACGGATTGGCGCCGTACTGGAGGCTCGCCTACGAGCGCCAGTGGGGCCGCAGGTCCTGGGAGGTAGGCGCCTACGGCATGGTGGCGAAGGTGTATCCGGGCAACGGCAACGCGCTTGCGGGTGCGACCGACAAGTACAGCGACTGGGCGCTCGACTCGCAGTACCAGTTCATCGGCGACCAGAACCTGCTGACGTTCACGGGTACCTACATCGACGAGAAGCAGACGCTGGATGCGAGCTTCGCTAACGGCGACTCGGCCAATGCGTCCGACGACCTGAAGACGCTCAGGCTCAACGCGACCTACTTCTACATGCGCAAGTACGGCGCCGCGCTGGGCTATTTCTCGACCACCGGTTCCGCGGACGCGGGCCTCTACGCGCCGAATCCGATCGACGGCTACGCCAACAACAAGCCAGACAGCAAGGGGTGGACCGCCGAGCTCGACTGGGTGCCCTACGAGAACACCAAGTTCGCGCTGCAGTACACGGCGTACAACAAGTACAACGGCGGCAGCACCAACTACGATGGCGCGGGAAGGAACGCGAAGGACAACAACACGCTCTACCTGCTGAGCTGGATCAACTTCTAGGCTACCGATCATGAAAAAAATCATCGCAATCGCAGTTGGGGCCCTGCTCGCTTCGGGCACGGGCGTGGCGCTCGCCCAGAGCAAGCAGGATGCGAAGACGCTGGCGACCGACGTCTGCTCGGCCTGCCACGGCCCCGAGGGCCACAGCATCTCGCCGGTGTTCCCGCGCCTGGCCGGCCAGCAGCGCGGCTACATCATCGTTCAGCTCGACGCCTTCCGGAACCACACCCGTGGCGATCCGAATGCCCGGGCCTACATGTGGGGCATGGCATCGCAGCTCTCGGACGCCACCATCAAGGCGCTGGCGAACTACTATTCCGAGCAGAAGCCGGTCAACGGCAAGCCGGGTGACCCTGCGCTGATGGCCGAGGGCAAGACGATCTTCACCCAGGGCATCAAGGCGCAGAACGTCCAGGCCTGCCAGATCTGCCACGGGCCGAACGCCCAGGGCGCGGGCGCCTTCCCGCGCCTGGCGGGTCAGCACGTCGACTACCTGATCGCGCAGCTGCAGGGCTTCCAGTCCGGCACCCGCAGCAACGCGCCGATCATGCAGACCGTCGTGCGCACCATGACGCCCGAGCAGCTCGAGGCAGCCGCGACCTACGCCGCCTCGAAGTAGGGGCGAACGCAACGAGCGGGGCGGAAGCGCAATCTCCCCGGGGCTTTGCCCCGTGCGCTTTCGCCCCGTGGTATTTCGGACTGTGAAAGGACAGATGCGTACCACGTTGATGATCTTCGCCTGCTTCGCGCTTGCAGGCGTGTCCGTGGCACGCGCTGCGGAGCCTGACGTCGAGGCCCTGCAGCAGCAGGTCAAACAGCTGAGCCGGACGGTGATGGAGCTGCAGCAGCGGGTCGACCGGCTCGAAGGCCGCCGCGCACCCGCCGCGCCCGTCGCGGTACCCAGGGCAGCGCAGACTGCCGCCCCGGAGCAGGCGGCGCAGACCGCAGCGCCGGTGCAGGCGCCTCATGCCGTGGCTCCGGGCACTGGTTACGTCACCCCGGAGGCCGCGCTGAAAGCGACCTGGCACAAGATCACGCGGGACATGGCCCAGAGCGAGGTCGTGGCGCTGCTCGGCGAACCCTCCAAGAAGTTCACGCTCGACGGCAGGCGCGGCTGGTACTACTACTACCCCGGCACCGGCGGCGGGTCGGTGTTCTTCACCGACGCGGGAAGGGTCTCGAGCCGCCAGTCGCCGTTCGGCCTGGGCTGGTAGGCGTCCGCGCCATGCGCTAAGGTTGCCGGCGGAACCGGCAACCATGGCTATCGACGAATCCATCGCGCGCCTGCACGGCGAGATGACCGCCTGGCGGCGCGACCTGCACGCCCATCCCGAGCTCGGTTTCGAGGAAACCCGGACCGCGGGCTTCGTCGCCGACAGGCTCGCATCCTTCGGCCTGGAGGTGCACCGCGGCGTCGGCCGGACGGGCGTGGTCGGCGTGCTGCGGGCGGGCAGCGGGAAGAAGACCCTCGGTCTGCGCGCGGACATGGACGCGCTGCCGATCGAGGAGGCGAACGACTTCGCGCACCGCTCGCGCAACGCGGGCAGGATGCACGCCTGCGGCCACGACGGGCACACCACGATGCTGCTCGGCGCGGCCAAGGCGCTCTCCGCGGCCCGCAACTTCGACGGCACGGTGAACTTCATCTTCCAGCCGGCCGAAGAGGGACTGGGTGGCGCGCGCGCGATGGTCGAGGACGGCCTGTTCGAACGCTTTCCCTGCGACGCGCTGTTCGGCATGCACAACCGCCCCAGCCTGCCGGTAGGCTGGTTTGCGGTGCGCGCCGGGCCGATGATGGCCGCCGGCGGGTTCTTCGACATCGCGATCCACGGCAAGGGCGCGCACGGCGCGCGCCCCGAGGTCGGGATCGACCCCGTGATCGTCGCGGCGCACATCGCCACCGCGCTGCAGACCATCGTCTCGCGCACCGTCTCGCCGGTGGACACCGCCGTGGTCTCGGTGACCAGGATTCAGGGCGGCGACGCCTACAACGTGATCCCGCAGTCGGCGGCCCTCGCCGGCACGGTGCGCGCGTTCTCGCGCCCGGTGATGGAGAAGATCGACGCCGCGCTGCGCCGAATCGCCGCCGGCGTGGCCGAGGGCTTCGGCGCCAGGGCCGAGGTAAGGCTCGACTGGAAATTCGCGCCGACGGTAAACGACCCGAAGGAAGCCGAGTTCGCCGCCGGCGTGTGCGCGACGTTGGTGGGCGCCGAGCGGGTCCAGCGCGACCCGCCGCTGATCATGGCCTCGGAGGACTTCTCCTTCATGCTGGAGAAGGTGCCGGGCTGCTATCTCAACATCGGCAACGATTCGGGCGAGACCTCCTGCGAGGTCCACAACCCCGGCTACGATTTCAACGACGCCGCGCTGCCTTTCGGGGCGGCGTTTTTCGTCCGCCTGGTCGAGTCCCGCCTCCCTGCAGGTGGCCGAGCATAGCCTCGAGCCCCAGCACGTAGGAGCGCACCCCGAATCCCGCCACCAACCCGACCGCGGCCTCGGCCAGGATCGAGTGAATGCCGCGCCGCTCGACGTTGGTCATGTGCACTTCAACGTAGGGGAAGGGTACCGCGCGCAGGCAATCGCGCAGCGCGTAGCCGGCGAACAGGAACGCCGCCGGGTTCATCACCACCCCGTCGACCTTTACGTCCACCGCGCGGTACAGCCGCTCGATCGCCGCCGCCTCGCTGTGGGTGTAGAAGATGTCGAGGCCGTACTTGTTGGCCCTGGCGTGCGCGCGCAGCATCGCATCGAGCTCGGCCGCGGTGGTCCTGCCGTAGAGCTCCGGCTGGCGCCTGCCGAGGTAGCTCATGTTGGGGCCCTGGATGAGCAGGATGTTAGGCATGGCGTCCATGATAGCAAGCCGCTAGGCGGCGAAGACAACGCGCACCTCGAGGCCGCGTCCGCCGGGGCCGTCCTGCAAGCGCAGCGTCGCGCCGTGGCGCTCGGCGACGCGCTTCACGATCGCCAGGCCGAGTCCCGTGCCGGGGGTCTCTGGGTCGCCGCCGCGGTGGAAGCGGTCGAACACGCGCTCGCGCTGGTCCGGGGGGATGCCGGGCCCCGTGTCGATCACTCTGAGCGTGGCGTGTTGCGCCTCGGTTGCGACGATCACGTCCACCCGACCGCCCGCAGGGGTGTAGCGCAGCGCGTTGTCGACCAGGTTGCCGAGCATGGCGCGCAGCCCGTCGCGCTGGCCGCGCACGCTCGCGGCCGACTCGACCTCGACCCCGAGGTCGATGGTGCGGCCCTCGGCGAGCGCGTCGTATTCGGCCACCACCTCCTGCGCCAGCTGCGCCAGGTCGAGCTCCTCGCGCGCGGTCTCCTCGAGCGCGGGCTCCTGGCGCGCGAGCGCGAGCAGCTGCGCGACCAGGTGGGTGGCGCGGTCCAGGCGCCGGTGCAGGCGGGCGAAGGCCGCGGCCTGCGCGGCGCCGGGCTCGGCGCGCTCGGCGAGCTGCAGCTGGAGCTTCAGCGCGGTGAGCGGGGTGCGCAGTTCGTGCGCCGCGTCGGCGACGAAATCGCGCTGCGCGTCGAGCGCCTGCCCGAGCCTGTCGAGCAGATCGTTCAGCGCCCGCAGCATCGGCTGGATCTCGGGGGGAATGCCTTCGGTCGAAAGCGGCTGCAGCGCTTCGGCCGAGCGCCGCTCGACCGCGCGCGCGACGCGCTGCAACGGCGCGAGGCTCCTGCCGACCACGACCCCAATCAGCAGCGCGAGCACGGGGATCAGAGCGAGAAACGGCGCGAGCGAGCGCGCCGCGACGCCGAACGCCAGCTCGTCGCGCGAATCGAGGTCCTGCGCGACCTGCACGAAGCGGCCGCGCCGCGTCTGGCCGAACACGCGCCAATCCGTATCGCCCACGCGCTCGGTGCGAAAGCCCTCCTGCGCGAGGCGGGGCAGGGCGATAGAGGGGTGAGAAGCATAGACCCGGGCGCCGGCCGCGTCCCATACCTGCACCACGATGTCCTGCTCCGGATCGTGCTCGCCTGGCTCGCGCGTCGTGGCCGAGAAGTCCGCCGGCAGCGAGGCGGCGATCTCGCGCAGCTGATAGTCGAACAGCTCGCTCGTTTCCTCGCGCACCTTGAGGTACATGGCGAGCCCGGCGGCCAGCGTGCAGGCCAGCACGCCGCCCAGCAGCCAGAGCAGGAGCTGCCGGCGGATCGTCCTCACGGCGCCTTGTGCACCTTGTAGCCCACGCCGCGCACGTTCTTGATGAACTCGGCGCCGAGCTTCTTGCGCAGGGAATGGATGTGTACCTCGACCGTGTTGCTCCCGACCTCCTCGTGCCAGCCGTAGAGCTTTTCTTCCAGCGCCGAGCGCGAGACCACCTCCCCCGGCCGGTCCATCAGCGCTTCGAGCAGCGCGAACTCGCGCGGCGAGAGGCTGAGCGGCCGGCCCGCGCGCGCGGCCTCGTGCGTCGCGGGGTTCAGCGTGACGCCGCCGAACGAAACCTCCGGGCTGGTGCGCCCGGCGCCGCGGCGCAGCAGCGCGCGCACGCGCGCGTACAGCTCGTCGAGATCGAACGGCTTGACCAGGTAGTCGTCCGCACCGGCGTCGAGGCCGGCGACGCGGTCGCGCGTCGCGTCTCGCGCGGTGATGATCAGCACCGGCGCCTCGCCGCCGCGCTTGCGGTAGGCGGCGAGCACCTCGAGGCCCTGCTTCCTCGGCAGGCCGAGGTCGAGCAGCACCAGGTCGTAGCTGCCGCCGTCGAGCGCGAGCTCGGCGCTTCGGCCGTCGCGCGCCCAGTCGACCGCGTAGCGCTCGCCGCGCAGGCCTTCCTCGAGGCTCTCGCCGATCATCGCGTCGTCTTCGACCAGCAGCAGTCTCATGCGCTCAGTCCGCGTCTTTCCCTTCCGAAGCGTTCTCCAGCAGCTCGCCCGATTTTGCATCGACGCCGACTTCCCGGCGCGCTTTTCCGGTCCCTATTTCGAACGAGTAGCGCAGGCCGCTGCCGCCCTTCTCGGGCTCGAGTTCCTGGTCGGCGATCTTGCCGGGGTGGGCCTTGAGCGCGATCGCGCGCGCCTGCTCCAGGTCGATGCGGGCCTCCTTGGCGTACTTCTGGCCGGTGAAGGCCTGTGCGCCGGCGGCGGCGCCGAGCAGGGCGACGCCGAGGGCCGCCGCGGCGACGAACTTCGCTTTGCTGACTGTCATGGTTGTGATCCTCCGGTTAATCTAGCCAGATCACATCTTGCGCCGGCGACCGTTAAGGGCGAATTAACGCCCGGCGCGCAGCATGACGAACAGCGCCGGCATGACGAGCAGCACGAGCGGCAGCTGGACCGCCAGCCCGGCGATGATCGCCACGGCGAGCGGCTGCTGCATGGCGGAGCCCTGGCCGAGCGCGAACGCAAGCGGCAGCAGGGTGAGGATCGCGGCGAAGGTGGTCATCGCGATCGGGCGCATGCGGTTCTTGCCCGCCTCGATCAGCGCCTGGTCGCGCGGCATGTGGCCAGCGAGGTCGCGATACTCGGAGAAATAGAAGATCGCCACCTCCGTCACGATGCCGACGATCATGGTCATTCCCATCATCGACGAGATGTTGAGCTCGATGCCGGTCGCCCACAGGCCGACGAACACGGTGCACACCGCGAGCAGGGGAGTGGCCATGACCGCCAGCGCCAGGCGGAAGCTCTCGTACAGGAACAGCAGCAGCAGGAACACCAGCGCGACCGCCGCGGCGAAGACCTGGACCAGGCCGCGGAACGCGATCTGCTGCTGCTTGTACAGTCCGCCCAGCTCGTAGTAGACGCCCTTGGGCAGCATGCCCGGGCGGTTCATGACCTTGCGCACGTCGCGAATCACCGAACCGAGATCGCGCCCGCTGATGCGGCCGGTCACCGCCACCATGCGCTTGAGGTTGTCGCGCCTGACCTGCGGCTGGCCGCTGACCGTGACCAGCTTCGCCACGCGCTTGACCGGGAAAAGGTGCCCGTCCGGCGCCCGCAGCAGCAGCCGGCCGACGTCGGGCACGGTGCTGCGCAGGTCGCGCGGCAGCCACACGCGCACCCCGATCAGCTTCGGATTGTGCTCGATCCTGGTGGTCACCACGCCCGCCATGTAGCCTTTCAGCTGGGCGGTCACCGCCTCGGGACTCACCCCTTCGAGCGCGGCCTTGGCGCGGTCGACGTGGATCTCCAGCGCGTCCCCGGCGGGGTGGATGCCGTTGCGCGTGTCGACCACCCCCGGGATCTTCCCGATCGCGTGCCGGACCTTGTGCGCGAGGCGCGACAGCTGAGCGGCGTTCTCGGAGAAGATCTTGATCTCGATCGGCTGCGGCACCGCGGTCAGGTCTCCGATCAGGTCCTCCATCAGCTGCGCCAGCTCGATGTTGAGGCCCGGCACGTTCCGCTGCACCTGCCTGCGGATGTGGTCCATCACGTCCTCGATCGGCGGCCGCGGCCCGCTCTTGAGGCGGATGAAGAAGTCGCCCTCGTTGGCCTCGGTCACGCCGCCGCCGAGCTGGGTGCCGGTGCGGCGCGAGTAGGTGTCGACATAGGGGTTGCGCTTGATGATGTCCTCGACCTGGCGCAGCAGGCGGTCGGTCTCGCTGAGCGAGGTGCCGGGCCGCGAGGTGTAGTCGAGAATGAAACCGCCCTCGTCCATCGACGGCATGAAGCCCGAGCCGGTGTGCTGGTAGGCGAGCCAGCCGACGAGCACCAGCGGCGCCACGCCGGCCAGCGCCCAGGCCGGGCGCGCCAGCACGCGGCGCATGAGCGCGGCGTAGGCGGCGTGCGCCCGCTCGGTAAGCCGGCCGCCTTCCTTCTGGTTGGCGTCTTTCTCGTTCAGGAAATGGTCGGCCAGGATCGGCACCGCGAGCCAGGTGACGAAGAAGGAGATCACCAGCCCGGCGGCCATGGTGAGCGAGAGCGCCTTGAAGAACGCGCCGGTGACCCCGGTCAGGAACGCGAGCGGCACGAAAATGACGACCGTCGAGGCCGACGAGCCGGCGAGCGGGCGCACGAACTCGAGCGCCGCCGCCATGACCCGCCCGTGGTGGTCGGCCGGCGCGCCGCGCAGCCGGCGCACGATGTGCTCGATCATCACGATCGCGTCGTCGATGATGAGTCCCACCGCCGCGGCCATGCCTCCCAGGGTCATGATGTTGAAGCTCATGCCGAGCGCGTAGAGCAGCACCACCGTTGCGGCGAGCACCGCGGGCAGCACGATGAGCGCGATCAGGGTGGTCTTGAGGTTGCGCAGGAACGCGAGCAGCACCAGCGCCGCGAGCGCCGCGCCGATCAGGATCGCGTCGCGCACGCTTGCCGCGGCGGCGACCACCAGCTGGCTCTGGTCGTACCACTTGGCGACCTTCACCCCGGGCGGCATTTGCCGTGCGTAGGCCTTTAGGCGTGCGGTGACATCGGCCGCGATTTGCACGCTGTTGCTGCCCGGCTGCTGATAGACGTCGAGCAGCACCGCCTGCTTGCCGTCGGCATTGACCCGGATCCACTGCGGTACCGTGCTGTCGGTGACGGTGGCAACGTCGCTCAGGCGCACCAGGCCGTTGGCGCCGCTGCGCAGCACGGTGCGGCCGATCTGTTCCAGGCTCTGCAGCCGGGTGTCGGAGACCGCGAGGTAGAGCTTGTAGTGGTCCTCGAGCCGGCCGACCGCCGTCACCACGTTTGCCGCGCCGAGCGCGGCGGTCACATCGGACAGCGCGAGCCCGTAGGCTTCGAGCCGCGCCGGGTCGACCGTTACGTGGTACTCCTCGCGCGCGCCGCCGACCACCTGGATGCGCGCCACGCCGTTGACGCTGGACAGCAGCGGACGCAGCCGGTAGCGGGCGAGGTCGTACAGATCGGTGAGCGAACGGCTGTCCGAGGTCAGGCTGTAGGCGAGGATCGGGAACACCGTCGGGTCCATGCGCTTGACGCGCAGCGTGGTCCCGGTCGGCAGCGTCGGCAGGATCTGGCTGATCGCGCCGTTGACCTGCGACGTTGCGGTCGCCATGTCGGTGCCCCAGTCGAAATTGATCGACACGTCGGCCGAGCCGCGGCTGGTGGTCGAACGCACGTCGCGCACGCCGGGCACGCGCCGCACCGCCTCCTCGACCGGCACCGTGACCTGCAGCGCCATCAGGTCCGCGGGCCGGTCGCCCGCCTCGAGCGAGACCCGTACGCGCGGAAAATCGACCTTTGGGAACAGCGTGACCGGGAGCCTGAAGGCGGCCAATGCGCCCGCGAGCGCGAGCATGGCGAGGAAGAACAGGATCGAGCGGCGGTGGGCCTGGACCCACTGGGTGAAGCTCATTGCGCCGTCTCGCGCACCGCCATGCCGTCGGCGAGCTCGTAGTTGCCCACGACCACGACCTTGAGCGCAGGGTCGAGGCCTGCGCCGCTGATACCGAGCAGTCTGTCGCCGTCGCTTTCGACCCGCACCGCGACCCGCCTGGCGACGCCGTGGGCGACTTGGAACAGATAATCGCCTCTGCCGTCGTGCAGCACGGCGGAGCGCGGCACTGCCCAGCCGGTCCGGCTTGCGAGCGTGATCTCGCCTTTCACGCGCATCCCGGGCAGCAAGTCGCCCGCGGCGATCTTCACCACTACGTCCACCAGCTGGGTGCGCGGGTCGACCATCCCGTGCACCGCCGCCACGTGCGCCTCGACCGTTCGACGTGCGTCGAACACGGGGGTGAGCCGCACCGGCATGCCGGGGCGCACCGCGAAGCTGTCCGAGGGCTCGATGCCGAGCAGCACGCGCAGTCCCGACAGGCGCGCCAGCTTGAGCACGGCGGCGCCCGCCGCGAGGCGGTCTCCGGGCGCGCCGCCGATGCTGAGCACCACGCCGTCGAAGGGCGCCTTCACCGACTCGCTCGCGGTTCCGGCGCCGAGCCTGAGCTGGGCCTCGAGCGCCGCCTCGGCGTCCGCGAGCGATTTGCGAGCGGCCGCGACCTGGGACGCGGTGGCGAGCCGCTGCGCTCGCAGCTGCCGGGTGCGCGCGAGCTCGGAGCGCGCGAACGCGAGCGCGTTGCGCGCCCGGCGGTAGCCGAGCGCCGCGCCCGGCGCGGTGCGGAACTCGAGCAGCCCGGCACCTTTCTTCACTACCTGTCCCGGGCTGACCTCGAGCGCGCTGATGCGCCCGGCGCGCGGCAGGCTGACGTCGATCGTGCCGCCAACGTCGGTCGCGAGCGTTCCGTAGCCGACCAGGGTTTCCGCGATGGCGTGCTGGCGCAGCGGCGCGGTGCGCACCAGCACGCTGGGCGCGTTCCCGGCGGCGGCGGGGAAGGGGGCGAGCATGGCGAGGACAATGAGGAGGCGTTTCACTTGGTGTTGCTCCCGGCAAGAGTGAGGATCGCGATGCGCTGCTCCAGGATGCGCTGCTCGAGCGTGACTTCCTCGACGCGCTTGGCAAGCAGGCTCGACTGCACGCTCGTATAGGCGAGCTGGCCCAGGTTGCCGGCCTCGAGCGCCGCCGCCGCGGAAGCCCCGGCCTGCTCGAGCGTGGCGACGGCCGAGCGCACGCCTGTCAGCTGTTCCCGGAGCAGCGCCTGATCGCCGAGCAGGGCGTAGATCTCGGCCGCCGCGTCGTTCAGGCGCAGCTGGTACTCGTCGTGCAGCTGCCGCCGCGTGGCGCGCTCGATCGCGACGTTGCCGCGGTTACCGTTGAAAATCGGCAATGACAGAGTGATGCCGAGGCCCCGCGTGTAGAGGTCGCTCGTGTCGCGCGCGCGCGTGATGCCGACGCTGAGCGCCGGGAACTGCGCCAGCACCGCGGCGCGAAAGCGCTCCTCCTGGCTTCGATACCCGGCTTCGAGCGCCAGCAGGTCGGGGCGGCGGCGGCCAAGTTGCGCGATCGAGCTCCTGACCCGCTCTGCATCGAGCGGCGGCGGCGCCGCGCCGCCCACCAGTCGCAGCTCGACGCCGGGCGCGAGGCCGAGCAGCCGGTTCAGGTCGACGCGGTTACGCCGCGCCTGGCGTTCGAGCTGATTGATCTGACGCTCGGCATCCTGCAGCGCGGCGAGGTCGGCGCCGGCGGCTTCGAGCGTCGCGTTGCCTCGGGCCAGCGCGGCGTTTACGCGTTGGTAACGGGATTCGAATAGATTGCGGGTTTGCTTCAAGACCTCCAGCAGGCGCTTTTGCTCGACGTTGCGCACGAACAGCAGCCGCGCCCGGCCGACGACCTGCCATTCCTGCCACAGCAGATCCAGGTTCACCTGGCGCTCGGAGGCGCCCGCGGCGGCAGAGCGCGCCGAGCGCGTGAGCAGCGCGTTGACGTCGTACGACAGCCCGGCGCTGAATGCGCTCGTGTTGCCGGGCCCGCCGTTGGTCGGGATGTCGCGCGTCAGTGCCAGCTGCGGGTCGGGCAGCAGGCCGGCGGCGAAGGCCTGCGCGCGCACCACGCCCAGCCGGTCGCGCGCGATCTTGAGCCGTGGGTTGTTGGCCACGGCGAGCATCGCCACCTCGTCGATGTCGAGCCCGTCGCTCGGATCGAAGCGGTGCGAGCGCAGCTCGGGCAGCGGCATGCGCGCTGCGTCGACGTCGATGTGAGCGACGTCTTGCGCCGTGCTTGGCGTGGTGTTGAGAGGCTTAGGACGGTAGGTGGCGCATCCCGCAAGTGCCGCGAGCAGGGCCACCCCGAGCATCAGGGTACGCGCCCTGGTCATGCGATTCTCTCCGCTGCGTCGAGGTCGCCCTATTCTGGGAGGCGGAGAATTAAGGCAGCCTTAAGTCTACTAGCGGCGCTTGAGCCCCACCTCGAAGGAGTGCGGCAGCAACTCGAGGACGAAGGGCGATGATCTGCTGTGCGCGTAATACCCCGCGGCGGTTCCTAGCGCGAAGCCCGCGAGCACGTCGGTCTGCCAATGCGCCCGGGATTCCATGCGCGCGATCCCGTCGTAGAGCGGCAATGTATCGAGCGCGTAGATTCCTGGATGATCTTTCGCGTACTCGATCACGAAGGCTGTGATCGCGGCGCTGACGAAGGTCACTTCGCCGCTTGGGAAGCTGTAGTGGCCACTGCCCTGGAACCACTTGTTCGGATCGTCCGTTTGGGCGGGGCGCGCGCGCGTGAAAACCTCCTTCGCCACGGTTGCCGCGGCGGCCCCGAGCACCGATGCGTCGACCGCCTGCCAATAGGTGCAGGTGCGGCCGAGGCGACTGTCGTTGACGCTGCCTTCAGGTCTCGGATCCGGCATACTTGCCGCCCTCATGACCGGCCGCGCCATCGCTCTGCTCTCGCTCGCCGCGCTCGCCAGCGCGGCGGCGCTGCGCGTCACCGACCCGCTGCTCGCATTGATCGCGTCAGAGTACCGCGTCACCCCCGGCGCGGCGGCAGCTGTGATCACGGGGTTCTCGGTCGCCTACGGCTTGCTGCAGGTGGTGCACGGGCCGATCGGCGACCGCATCGGCAAGTACCGCGTCGTGACGGCGGCGACCGCGCTTTCCGCGGTCGGCACCTTCGCCTGCGCGCTGGCGCCCTCGCTCGGCTGGCTGGTCGCGGCGCGCTTCGTCTCGGGCGCGACGGTCGGCGCGCTGATCCCGGTCTCGATGGCGTGGATCGGCGACGTCGTGCCTTACGAGCGGCGCCAGCCGGTGCTGGCGCGCTTCCTGATCGGACAGATGACAGGGGTCGCGCTCGGCACCACCGCGGGCGGCGTGCTGGGCGAGGCCTTCGGCTGGCGCGCGGTGTTCGTCGTGCTGGGCGTGCTCTACCTCGCGATCGCCGCGCTGCTCGCGCTCGAGCTGCGCGGCAATCCGCTGACGCAGAAAAGCGGCGGCGCGGCGGTCTCGGTGCCCGACGCGTTCCGCCGCATGCGCGGGCTGCTGGGCCTGCCCTGGGTGAGGGTGATGCTCGCCACCGTGTTTAGCGAGGCGTTGCTCTTTTACGGCGCGCTTTCTTTCGTCGCCCTGCACCTGCACGAACGGCTCGGGGTGAGCCTCGCCGCGAGCGGCGCGCTGGTGACTGCGTTCGCCGCCGGCGGATTCGTGTACGCGGCAACCGCGGGCCGCATCGTGCCGCGTCTCGGCGAGCGCGGGCTGGTGCTCGCGGGCGGCTCGCTGCTCGGCCTGGCCTGGCTGGGGATGATCTTCGCCCCAGGGCCGGCAGTCGCGGTGCCCTGCCTGATGGCCGCCGGAACGGGCCTTTACATGCTGCACAACACGCTGCAGGTGCACGCCACGCAGATGGCGCCCGAGGCGCGCGGCGCGGCGGTCTCGCTGTTCGCGCTGTCGCTGTTCACCGGCCAGTCGGTGGGCGTGTGGATCTCGGCGCGCATCGTCGACCATCTCGGCACCCGCCCCGTGTTCGCTGTCGCCGCGCTCGGCCTGCCGCTGCTCGCGCTCGAATTCCGCCGCCGCCTCGCCGCGCGCGCCGCATAATGTCCGGCACGATGAATTCGCCTTATTTCGACGACACCCACCGCCTGCTGTGCGAGACGCTGCGCCGTTTCGTGGCGAAGGAAGTCGTGCCGCAGGCGCCCGTCTGGGAAGAGCAGGGCTTCGTGCCGCGCCAGGTGCTGCGCGAGATGGGGCGCTGCGGCTTCCTCGGGCTGCGCCACCCGGAGAAATACAACGGCGGCGGCATGAGCGCGCTCGCCACCGCGCTGCTGGCCGAGGAGCTGGGGCGCTCGGGCTTCGGGGGCTTCGCCGCGACGGTGCTGGTGCACACCGACATGGCCTCGCCCCATCTCGCGCATGCCGGCTCGCCCGCGCAGCTCGAGCGCTGGATGCCGGGCATCGTCGCGGGCGACTTGATCACCGCGGTGGCGGTGACCGAGCCCGACGCCGGCTCGGACGTGAAGTCGATCCGCACCGCCGCGCGGCGCGACGGCAGCGAGTGGCGGCTCAACGGCAGCAAGATGTTCATCACCAACGGCGCGCTCGCCGACCTGGTCTTCGTCGCCGCCAGGACCGACCCGGCCGCGGGGTCGAAGGGCATCTCGATGTTCGCGCTGCAGAAGGGCGCGCCCGGATTCTCCGTCGGGCGCCGGCTCGACAAGATGGGCTGGCGCTGCTCCGACACCGCCGAGCTGGTGTTCGCAGATGCGCCCGCCGAGCTGCTGGGGGAGGAGGGACGGGGCTTCTACGCCATCATGCGCAACTTCCAGAACGAGCGCATCGCGCTCGCCGCGATGGCGATCGGCGAGAGCCAGCGCGCGCTCGAGCTGACGCTCGAGTACGTCAGGACCCGGAAAGCGTTCGGCGCGCCGCTGTGGGACAAGCAGGCGCTGCGCCAGCGTCTGGCGGCGCTCGCGGCGCGCATCGAGGCCGGCCGCGAGCTGGTCTACCGCGCGGCCTGGCTCGACGGCCAGGGGCGCGATTGCGTGAAGGAGGTCTCGATGGCGAAGGCCTACTGCGGCGAGCTGGTGAACGAAGTGATGTACGATTGCCTGCAATTCCACGGCGGCGCGGGATACATGCGCGGCAGCGACATCGAGCGCATGGCCCGCGACGCACGCGTTCAGTCGATCGGCGGCGGAGCGACCGAAGTGATGCTGGAAGAAGTGGCGAAGCGGCTATGAAGATCGACCTTTCGGGGCGCGTGGCGCTGGTGACCGGCGCTTCGCGCGGCATCGGAAGATCGATCGCGCTCGCGCTGGCCGAGGCCGGCGCCGACGTCGCGGTGAACTACCGCGCGCGCGGCGACGATGCGCAGGCGGTCGCGGCGGCGATCCGCGCGCTCGGTCGCAGGAGCGTGGCGCTGGGTGCCGACGTCGCCGACGGCGCGCAGGTCGCGCGCATCGTCGCGGCGGTCGAATCGACGCTCGGCCCGGTCGACATTCTGGTCAACAATGCCGGTGTCGCATTGCGCCGCGGCCTGGAGGAGCTTAACGAAGCCGATTTCGACCGCACGATCGCGGTCAACCTCAAGTCCGCGTTCCTTTGCACGCAGGCGGTGTGGCGCGGCATGCGCGAGCGGCGCTGGGGCCGCATCGTCAACATCTCCTCCGGCGCGGCGCGCGGGGCAGGGATCGTCGGTCCGCACTACAACGCCTCCAAGGCCGGCATGGAGGGGCTGACCCGCGGCTACGCCGCGCGGCTGGTCAAGGACGGGGTCACCGTGAACGCGGTGGCGCCCTCGTTGATCGAGAGCGACATGACCGCGCCGCACCGCGCCGAAGCCGAGGCGAGGATCCCGGTCGGGCGCATGGGCACCGGCGACGAGGTGGCGGCGGCGGTGGTGATGCTGGCCGGCAACGCCTACATGACCGGCCAGACCGTGGCGGTCAACGGGGGACTGCACTACAACTGAGGCTAGAAAGCCCGCTTCGCCTGCACCCCAACCATCGCGTTGCGGCCCGGCGCGGGCTCGTAGTAGCGATCGGCTGAGGCGTTCACGATCACCGAGCCGATGTACTTCGTGTCGGCGAGGTTGTTGACGCGCAGGAACTCCGACGTGCGCCATTGCCCCGCGCGCTGGGCGAAGCCGAGCGCCAGGTTGGCGACCGTGTAGGCGTCGGCGTACTCCGAGTTGACGTCGTTCACCGCGACTTGCGAGCGGTGCTGTGCCTCGAGCAGGACGTTGAACCCGCTCGCCGGGTCGCGCCAGCGCAGCTCGCCGTACAGGCTCGCGCGCGGAACCCCGGGCAGGACGTTGCCGGCGGCGACGTTGCCGCTCGAGCTGGTGTAGCCGTCGAGCACCTCGGTGTCGAGCAGGGTCCAGGCGAGCGAGGCCTCGATGCCGAGCGGAAGGCTCGCGTCGGCGCCCAGCTCGATGCCGCGGCGGCGCGTGCGGCCGGCGTTCTTGTATGTGGTGCGTCCCCCCGAGCTGGTGTCGACAACGATCTCGTCGTGCGTCTCGACGTCGTACAGCGCGGCGTTCAGCCGCAGGCGCGATCCGACCAGGGTTTTGATGCCGACCTCCACGCTGCGGCTCCTTGCGGGCTCGAGCGCGAAATTGAGGCCTGTCGCGCCGCTCGGCTTGTAGGCCATTTCGGCGAAGGTCGGCGTCTCGAAGCCGCGCCCGTAGTTCGCGTAGAGACTGGTCGCGGGCGCGGCGCGGTAGAGCAGGCCGATCACCGGCGTGGTGGCGTTGAAGTCACGGCCGCCGCTGTCGTCCGGGTTGCCGGGAACGATGTAATGGTCGGCGGAGTCGAATGTCACCCGGTTCGCGCGCACGCCGCCGAGCGCGATCCACTTCGCTGCGAAGCGCCATTCGGCCTGTGCGTAGACGGCGCTGCTCGCGACCGTGTCGTCCTCGTCGCGACGCAGCACGCCGACGACGCCGAGGTCGTTGATGAAGCCCCGGCGATGCTCCGCCATGCGCTCGTA